>Ga0114950_10003109_pt1 | contig 12790 bp, 12 predicted proteins | sample N075metaG_FD_83503 | JGI IMG/M metagenome (GOLD analysis project Ga0114950, IMG submission 83503) | Deep subsurface microbial communities from Kermadec Trench to uncover new lineages of life (NeLLi) - N075 metaG | ecosystem: Environmental > Aquatic > Marine > Ocean trench > Sediment | place...
AACTCCCGCAAACAGGTCCCGCAAAAAGACAGTGGCCTACCTGAGGGCAGTGTAAAGGGTTGATCTGGAAAGGGAAAAATTGGTCGGGGTGAGAGGATTCGAACCTCCGGCCCCTGCCTCCCGAAGGCAGTGCTCTACCAGGCTGAGCTACACCCCGTATTGATTAACTTGTCGCCGGCATGGCCGCCTCCCACAATTTCGGCCGCCTCCCACAATATCGAAAGGCTCCAACAGGCACGCGTCAGGAACGTCGTTGGACGGCATAGTCAGCGATGGTGATGAGTGCCTGTTTGTAGTCCGAATCGGGAATGTCGGACAACGCTGATATAGCCGTATCGGCAGCCTCCTGAGCGCGCGCCGCAGTGTACTGGAGGGCCCCGGTGGATTCAACGATCGACATCATTTTCTCGAGTTGCTCGAGACCGCCCTCCAGAATTGCCTTGCGAATGAGTTCCGTATCCTCGGCAGAGCCTTTCTCCATGGCATAGATCAACGGCAGCGTCGCTTTGCCCTCGGCCAGGTCGTCGCCAAGATTCTTGCCCATTTCCTCGGCCGATGCGTTGAAGTCGAGTGCGTCGTCGACCAGCTGGAACGCCGTCCCGAGGTGCTGGCCGTAACGCATCATCGCGTCTTCGTCAGCCTGGCCCCGGTTGGCGAGCACCGCCGCGATCTGTGCGCCTGCCTCAAACAAGCGTGCTGTCTTGCGGTAGATGACCTGCCGGTAAGCTTCTTCGGTCGTGTCCGGGTCGTTCACATTCATGAGTTGCATGACTTCACCGGCCGCGATCGTATTGGTCGCATCGGCCATGATCCGCATCACGCGCATGTTGTCGACGTCGACCATCATCTGAAATGCTCGCGAATACAGGAAGTCACCGACCAGAACGCTCGCCTGGTTGCCGAACACGGTATTGGCGGAGTCCTGCCCGCGCCGGCGCGACGATGAGTCCACGACGTCGTCGTGCAACAGCGTCGCCGTGTGAATGAATTCGACAATCGCGGCTGCCCTGACATGTTGATCACCCGCATAGCCAAACGCGCGGGCAGCCAGCAATACGATGACCGGGCGCAGGCGCTTGCCGCCACTCATCACGATGTATTCCGAGACCTGTGAGACGAGGGCGACATCGCTTTGGAGACTCGTTGAAATCAGGCGATCGACGGCCTGCATATCGTCACGAGTCAGCTCGATGGCATCGTCAAAAGTCGGGGATTTTGTTGTTTTTTCGACGGCGTGCATAGAGTCGGAATGATGCCTGAAATGCCTTGTTTTGGCGACGTGGAATCTATAGAATTCCCGCTCCTTTGTGGCAGCCGCCAGAGCTACGCGTGTGCGGGCATTCGGCAACTACAAAAAAATCACTTAATTATCAGCGAGTTGTGTGATTACGACGACTTGCGGGATGGAGAAGACGACGATGTACGCGGTTTTTCGCAGCGGCGGTAAGCAATACCGTGCAGTAAAAGGCGATGTCCTGCGTCTCGAGAAGATCGAGGCCGACGAGGGCGCTACCATCAAATTCGACGAAGTACTGCTTCTAGGCGAGGGTTCGGACATCAAAGTCGGAACCCCATTACTGTCCGGCAGTACGGTCAGCGGCAAGGTGATTCGCCAGGGCAAGAGCAAGAAGGTCCCGGTCGTCAAATTCAAACGCCGTCAGAATTATCTTCGGCAGGGCTCGCATCGGCAGTTTTTCACCGAGGTAGAGATTACGGCGATCACGGGCGCTGGCGCCAAGACGGCGGCAGCTGAGAAGCCGGCTGCGAAGAAAACGGTAGCCAAGAAGCCGGCGGCTAAGAAAGCTGCGGCTAAAAAGTCCGCAGCCAAGAAAACGGCTGCGAAGAAAACGGCCAAGAAAGTGGCCAAAAAATAATTTTGTAAAGGTTCAAGACAATGGCACATAAGAAAGCAGGCGGCAGTACCAAGAACGGTCGCGATTCAGAATCGAAACGCTTGGGCGTCAAGTTATTTGGTGGCCAGAAAGTGATCGCCGGCAATATCATCATCCGGCAGCGCGGCACACCCGTCCATGCAGGCAGGAACGTCGGCATCGGTCGTGATCACACGCTGTTCGCGAAAAAAGACGGGCACGTCAAGTTTGAGAAGAAGGGTCCGAAGAATCGCCAGTTTGTGAGTGTGATTGCGAATTAGTTGTGGGAGACCCTTCAGGGCCGAATGATTCGGGCCTGAAGGCCCTCCCACACAAACCCCGCCCAACAAGGGGTTCGCGGCTGAAGCCGCTGCAACATGAAATTCGTCGACGAGGCAACCATACGTGTACGAGCCGGCAACGGCGGTCACGGCTGCCTGAGTTTCAGGCGTGAAAAGTACGTGGAACGCGGTGGCCCGGATGGCGGCGACGGTGGGCATGGCGGCAGCGTGTACCTTGTGGCAGAGGCCTCACTCAATACACTGGCCGATTTTCGTGTGGCGCGAAAGTTCAAGGCAGAAACCGGGCAGGGCGGCGCCGGACGAAACAAAACGGGCCGCTCCGGCGAGGACCTGGATGTGAAGATTCCGTGCGGGACTGTTGTTCATGATGTTGATACGGGTGAGCTGCTTTGCGATCTGACCGACCCCGGGCAACGCCAGAAGCTGGCGGAGGGCGGTCTTGGCGGTCTTGGCAATACCCGCTTCAAAAGCAGCATCAATCGCGCACCGCGCAAGATCACTAACGGCACCCATGGCGAGGGGCGACACCTCAAGCTCGAGCTAAAGGTGCTGGCTGATGTCGGCCTGCTCGGCATGCCCAATGCAGGCAAGTCGACGCTCATTACGGCCATGTCACAAGCCAAGCCGCGCATTGCGGACTATCCGTTTACGACGCTATATCCGAATCTCGGCGTTGTGCGGGTTGGCCAGCTGCAAAGTTTTGTCATGGCCGACGTTCCGGGGCTCATCAAGGGCGCGTCGGAGGGAGCGGGACTGGGCATTCAGTTTCTAAAGCACTTGCAGCGTACGGAGCTGCTGCTGCACCTGGTCGATATCGCACCGCTCAATCCCGACAGCAGTCCTGCCGAGGATGTTCGTGCCATTGCGAAAGAACTCAGTAACTTTTCCGAGGACCTGGCCGGTAAGCCGCGTTGGCTGATCATCAACAAGATTGATCTGCTCGACGAGGCCAGCAGGGCTGAAGCGTATGCAGCGCTTTTAAACGATCTGGATTGGAAGGACCCGGTCTTTGAGGTCAGTGCCGCGACGGGCGAGGGGACCGAGCCGCTCGCGCAGGCTATTATGCGCGAGCTCGAGGAGCAAGATACTTAGGCGCTTAGCTCGTGAACACGCGTGTTCAAGCGGCTCTTATGGCGAGCGGCCTTGTTCTTGGTCACTATGCCTTTGTTGATCATGCTGTCAATGACTGGAACCGCGGCCTTGTAGGCCGCCTCGGCCGCCTCTTTGTTGCCGGCGTCACACGCTTTGACGACATTCTTGATTCGGGTGCGCATCAAGGAACGCAGGCCCATGTTGTGCTTGCGGGTTTTCTCCGCTTGCCGAGCGCGTTTCCGTGCTGATTTGATGTTTGCCACTGCTTCCTACCGTGTCCTGACATTAAAGAGCCGCGTATTATTCGTGGCCCGCGCAGCATTGTCAATGACTATCGGCTTGGCCAGGCAAGACGCACCGGAATGCCCGCTAAATGACTGATTTCATATGTTTTCTGGGCTAAACTCGATGCCGTTATGACGATCGAAAAAAGCCCCGAAGAGGCCCAAAATGGCAATCCGCCGGGGCCGGCTTGGATGGTTTCGGGCAAGCGCCTGATTCAGTCAACCTCGATCGTCAGCGGCATGACCCTGTTGTCCCGCATTCTGGGCCTGGCCCGGGACATGGTGTTTGCCCGTTTCTTCGCGATATCACTGGTCATGGATGCCTTCCTCGTCGCGAATCGCATTCCCAATATGTTGCGCCGTTTTTTCGCCGAGGGTGCGTTCTCGCAAGGCTTTGTGCCGGTCATGGCGCAATATCGCGAGAAGCACAGTCATGCAGAAACGCGTGAATTCGTCGACGCCGTTGCCGGGACGTTCGGACTCATCCTGTTCGGAATTACGCTGCTGGGCGTTATAGCGGCGCCCGTACTGGTTGCCATCGTGGCACCCGGTTTCATCGGCGACGACGGTCGTTTTGAGCTGGCATCGATGATGCTGCGTTTTACATTCCCGTACTTGTTATTTGTTTCCTTGACGGCCTTTGCAGGCGGAGTTCTGAATACCTACGGACGGTTCGCCGTGCCCGCGTTTACACCGGTTATCCTGAACGTGGTTCTGATTGCCGCCGCCATCTGGTGGGCTCCGCTACTTGCGGAGCCGGGCATGGCATTGGCCTACGGCGTGTTCATCGCCGGCGTGTTACAACTCTTGTTCCAGCTTCCGTTCCTGATGCGAATTCGCGCCATGCCGCGACCGAAATGGCGTATTGCTCATACGGGTGTACGCCGCGTCATGACGCTGATGTTGCCCGCGATTTTTGGCTCCTCGGTCGCTCAAATCAACCTGCTGGTCGGCGGCATCATCGCGTCGATGCTCGGTGTTGGCAAAATCAGTTTGTTGTACTACTCGGATCGCTTAATGGAGTTTCCACTAGGTCTGTTCGGTATCGCCCTTGCCACGGTGACTCTGCCGTATCTCTCGCGACAGTACGCGAACGAAGCTCACGACGAGTTTGCGGCGACGATCGACTGGTCGATGAAACTCGTGCTACTCGTTGCCGTTCCGGCTGCTATCGGCCTGATCCTGTTGGCGGAGCCGTTGGTCGCGACTATTTTTTACGGCGGTAATTTTACGCTCGATGATGTTCGGATGACGGCGCTCGCGTTACAGGCATTCTCTGTCGGTCTGGTTGGTTTTTCCTACGTCAAAATTCTCGCGCCAGCCTACTTCGCGCGACAAGACACAAGAACACCGGTCAAGTTCGGACTGGTCGCACTGGGCGTCAATTTTGTACTCAGCGTCTCGCTTGCGTGGTATCTCACGTCAATAGGCTATGCTGGCAACCACGCCGGACTGGCGCTTGCGATATCGATCTCGGCTTTGCTGAACGCGTACCTGTTGTATCGTGGATTGTGGCGCGACAAAGTTGTCACGCACTCCGCTGGCTGGCGCAAGCTGGGGCTGCAGGTGGTTGCTGCCAATGGCGTCATGTGGGTGATTCTCGATCAGCTCGCGCGGCCGCTAGACTGGTGGATTGACGCGGGATCTTGGGACCGTGCCGGCTGGTTGACGGTGAGCATTGTCGCTGCGGCTGGCATATACGTCCTCGTGTTGCTGTCACTGGGTTTGCGCACGGCTGATCTCGGCATGCGACCCCGTTAGCATGCGCCTGATCCGCCATAATGAAGATCTTCCGTTTGCCGATTTGGAAAACGGCAGTGTTGTGACGATCGGTGCTTACGACGGACTGCATCTGGGACACGAGCAACTTCTCGAGCGCGTCCGGCTCGCGGCCGCTGCTCGGGGCATCCCAGCCGTTGTGATGAGCTTTGAGCCAACGCCGCGCGAGTTCTTTTCGGCGGCCAGTCCGCCGGCGAGACTCATGCGTTTCGGCGAAAAATTTACCGCACTTGCCACGCACGGCATCGATTATTTTTACTGCCTGCGATTCGATGCCAAAATGCGGGATATTTCTGCCGCCGCATTCATTCGCCAGATCGTCGTGCACAACCTTTGTGCACGACACCTGGTGGTTGGCGACGATTTCCGTTTCGCACATAAACGCGAAGGGACAATTGAGCATCTGCGGCGAGCCGGATCGGCGCTGGATTTTGCGGTCGAGCAGGTGCCAAGCATTATTGTCGACGACATTCGAGTCAGCAGCACCGCGATACGCGAAGCACTATGGGCTGGCGATCTGCAGAAGGCTCAAGCACTGCTCGGACGCCCGTACCGTATGTCAGGCAGGGTCGTCATGGGCGATAAAGTCGGCCGAAAACTCGGCTATCCAACAGCCAACGTGGATTTGCGGCGTCGTCAAAGCGCGGTCATGGGCATTTTTGCCGTTCGCATTGAAGGCCTGCCGGGTGGGCGTAAAGATGCAGTTGCCAGTGTCGGTACACGGCCAACGTTTGACGGCACGAAACCGTTGCTCGAGGTCCACATCTTTGACTTTGATGAGGACATCTACGGCAAGGACATTCACGTAGACTTCATCGCTCGACTACGGGGTCAAATCAAGTATGACAAGGTCGAGGAGTTGGTTGCGCAGATGCACCGTGACGCCGACAATGCGAAATCAATACTTGCCGCGAACGCGGCCTGAAAGGACTGATACGTGGCCGAACAAGCAGACACCGGAATTCGTCGTTACATTGCCTGGATCAGCGTTGCCATCTTGATAATCGCCGCGGATCAGGCGACCAAGTGGGCCGTCATCGAGTGGGTGCCGTTGTACGGCAAGGTGTCGATCAATTTCTTTGTCAACGTGACCCACCAGCAGAATCAAGGGGCCGCATTCAGCTTCCTTGCCGACCAAGCCGGTTGGCAGCGATGGTTCTTCGTGGTTCTGGCGACCGCCGTCAGTGGAGTGATGATCGCGTGGCTATGGCGGATTCGCCAGGAGGGCCCGATCGTTCTGATGGCAGGACTGTCGTTCGTACTCGGCGGTGCAATCGGCAACCTGATTGACCGGGCAATGCTGGGCTATGTGACTGATTTCATCCAGGTGTGGTTTGGCAGCTGGGCATTTCCGTCTTTCAATGTCGCCGACTCGGCGATTACAGTGGGCGCCGTGTTGCTTATTATCGATGCGATTCTATCGGCTCGGGGCGAGGATAAGCTGTAGGAGCGCTCCTACAATTATTGTCGTCGCGTCCAGCAGTCGGTCTCCGGGAGCGATGTCTTGGTGCCGCGCCCATCGATCGTGAACGTAAGGCACTTGCCTGCCTCTTCGCCGCCGAGCTGGTAGGTCGCCGTCGCCGAAAAGTTGCTGGCGGTATTGGCAGTAATCGTCACCGAATACGCGTCCGAGTCTGTGATCTGCGGTTCGTCATACTGCAAATCGGCCATATCGCCGAACGTATTGTTCTGCAGGTAGAAACGTTCCTGGTCAACCGCTATCCGCAGTAACAGGGCTCTTGCCTCGGTACGTTTGGCGCGTTCTATAAACTGACGGTAACTCGGGTAAGCGATGGCTGTGAGGATGCCGAGAATCACAACGACGATCATCAATTCAAGCAGCGTGACGCCGCGCATGTACTTCATCGTACGCATTATTCTACTCCATCCTGTACCCAGAGCGTGCGTACAGGCAAATTAGGAAAGTCAGGATCAAAACATTCAACGCCTACGCATCCAACGGGCTCTGGCCGTGGACACGCGCCGCCTTCACAGGTCTGGCCCCAATCGCTTGGGAACAAGAATATCGGCACCGGCGCAATACCACCCTGCTGGAGTTCCGTGACTCGTGCGGCGTTGGCTTCATCCGGCGTTTCGGGAACCGGCGCCTCAAGGGCGACCACTGCATCGCCATTCGCTACATTGACGGCATACAGCCGATTCACGCTCTGCCCCGCCGTGCACGGATCGAGAGATGCAACGCTGGGTTCAAACGACACGAAGTAAATGGTGTCATTGAATGTTCTCGATGACGCCAGGACTTTCTCGTTTGCCGGAATAGTGAGTTTCCAGCCTCTGTCGCTTGCGGTGATGACGGTGCCATAGTCGCCTTGCACTTCGACGAGGTCCGCGTCCTTGATGACCGGATAGTTGTCGTAATACGTCTGGCTAAGCCTGTTGAAAATATCGGGATCGCGCATCGAATAGAAGCGGTCATTGGTGCTCTTGTCCAACGGGTGCGCCCGATAGCCGCTGCCGAGACTGATTGCAAGATACCTGCGGTCCTGGCGTTGGTCGACAAACATCGCGACGTCGGGAGTTGAGTAGAAACGACGGGAGTCGGCATTCGTCGGTGCGTCGAGTGCATCGGCACCGAGGCTCGCGATAACACCGCCAGCGACCAGTTTGCTGGGTATCTCCCCATTCGTGATATCAAAACGCCAAACCTGTCCACCAAGATCGGCGGCGTACATTCGATCGGAAAAACCGTCACCGTTGATATCGATTACGCGAATCTGGCTCGGTATTGAGCGCTTCATCATCGACAATTGCAGGTTCGCGTCAACATCCGATCCTGCGCGCCAAATCTGGTTACCCGTCTCGAGGTCGAGAATAAAAATGGCAGCACCTTCCGCGTCCGTTCCCGAAGGAGGCGCCGGCGTATCGTGAGACGTGTCGTACCCGCCGCCGAGAACCAATACCGCGTCCTGAGATCCGGTAGCGGATGCGCTGTCGATCTTGATCCTCGCCACTGTCGGTGGTGACCACGACTGACCAAACTCCGGAAAGGTCTTTATCCATTTGAGCGACGGCATTGTCTTATTGGTCACATCGAGCAGGTAGTATTTATCGCCACCGCGTCGCATGCCAAATACCAGGTACGCGAAATCGGTGCCGACCTCAATGATTCCGTCCTCGTTCAAGTCGGCAACAATAGGTACGAGATCTCCATCCAGTCCGTAATTTTTGAAGCTGATGTCCTCATTGAAATATAATTCTGTCTGGTTTGCCAACAACTGGCGCGGCATAAACGACCAGATTTCCCTGCCAGTATCTGCGTTGATCGCGTGCAGGAATCCGTCGTTGGTCGCGGTGAATAAGACGACATTGCCGCTAGTTTGTGGGTCTCCGTAGACCACGGTGGCGGGCTGCGCGTGCAATGTATCGCCCATCGACAGGCGGACGGTCGTATTCGGATCGTTGTCATCGTCCCTTATGTCTACGCCGCGTATCCAGTCAATGAGGTCATTCTTGCTGGGTTCGCCTTGCGCGCCTGTCAGCCCGAAATCAGCATTGGTGAAGCTGCCTGTATTAGCAGTCGACAACGCGTTTCCGGCGGTCCACAGACTGCCGAGGCTGTTGTTCGTAAAAACCTTCCGAGATGCCGGGTCGGGGATGAGGTTGGCCGCGCCGGCCACAAGGACGTCCGCGCCGTCGGCTTGAGCCGTTGCATTCCAAAACTCGTTAGAGCCATCCGCGAAGTACCCGGTGTCCGGGTCGATCGCATTAACGTCGTTGGAATCGCGAATTTCACTGTCCCGGAGCGAGTACTTCTTCACATTTCCTGGCCAATGCATCTCGTGGGAGGGGCGAAACGTCGAGATGTACAAGTCATTGAGGTGCTGCGTGCGGTTGAGTGCGTTTACTGCAACTGTGGGTGCCACAAACGTAACGTCCCGGTCAAAAATACTGGTCACAATTTCTGTCATCGCCCTCGTCAACGTCTTGGTGTCCCTCGCGAGGTAGTACTCGCCACCTGAGACCTCAGCGGCGTCTCTCAGAATGTCGAGGTCGACCTTAAATCCAATGGTGTACATAGTCACCGATTGCGTACCGTCAAGGTTCGGATTGATGTCAGTCTTGGACAGGTACTCTGCGATATCGTCAAGGCACGCGCCGCTCACATTGCCACCATCGCAGCTGGTCGCGCCGCCCATCACGTCCGAATAGTTCGGCAGGGTTGGGACCTTGTAGTAAGCACCCGTGTCATAAGTCGGTTCACCATCCGTCAGAAAAACGGTGTAGTTTTTCGAGCACGAGTATTCGACTGGTTGCTGGTAGATCAGTGGGTCGCTCGACGCCAGCGCATCGGGATCCGTCAATGATTCACCGCCGTAGTAAACCGGCTTGCCTAGCCAATACAAAGCAGACTCATACAAGGTCTCGGACAACGGCGTCCAAAACGTTGTGGAGAGATCATCAATAATTTGATTGGCCTCCGCACGATTGCTGTCGAGGTCTTTGAGGGCGTGGATAACCGGTCCACCCTGCGAATAATGAAACTTCATAAAGCCGACGTTTACGTCATTGATCGAAGCGAGTAAATTCTTGGTGACCGCTTTGACGATAGCCATGCGAGACATGCTCACCATGGGCGGGTTGTAGTACCAATTCAGGTAATTGCTGTCGAACACCGTGATGGTGGTGTGTGTCGGACTGCTACCCCAAGCGACCTCTTTGCTTATATTACCGGTATAGAGTGTCGGTTTGTTGCCGCCCTTGCGTACGTACACTTTGGGCGTCGGGTTCGCCAGGGACCCATGTACCCCCGAATCGCGTGCACAATCGACGACCATGTCTTGTATTTCCTTCTTGGGCGTGCGCCACTTCCACACAAGATTGGTATTCTGGCGGTACATCGCCATCGTGTCGGTGTAAGAACCCGCGAAACGCGACTGATCGATGCCTTGCTGGCAATTGAAGACTGTCTTGAGGAACTTATACTGGTCGCCGCACACGGGAATGGTCGATGTCGTCGACCAGTAGTACATCGTCGACTCGCAAGGCCCGTCGTAGGACTTGCTGTTGTCGTACGGCTCCTGCGTCAACTCTTCGGTTCTCATACTGTATGACGAGTCGATAATGAACAGGATGTTTGGCTTCGAATTAACGCCGCCTTGCGTCGACAGTAATAGTTCGACGTCGTCGGCCAATACCGGCGACCCGATTGTAAGTGTTATCAGCATTCCCACTATTGCCCAAGCGGAGTGCTTCTGGCACATATTCATGTGTCATTACCTCTATATAAGTCAATCCGTGACCTAATCGCTCGGTCAGTCACACCAAAATTAACGTTACCTCGATATATCGATACTCGTTACGGTTAGTCGGGCGACGTCAACGCTGATAAATGCATAGCTTTCAGCAGTATTCCTGATTTCGCCATGAACCTTCCTTAGTTCCTCGTATTTCACCGTCTTTCCCTCGATGGTGAAAGTTGTGTCTGCCGTGAGACGAGCACGCTCGTGCTTCTCGTCGCATTTCTCGGCACACGGCCGATAGGTCACCATGCCGTTGGCGGATGCCGGCAGAATAATGTTGGCAGGCGCTGTTTCCATCGCTTTAACCAGTGTCACCATCTCGAACTCAGCGAGTGCTGGTGGGCAGCAGGCCAACGCCATTACAATCAACAATGTTCTAATCTTCATGATTATGCTCACTCTATGCCATCCTGGGTCCACAGCGTTCGAACCGGGAACGGGTCAAAGCCAGGATCGAAACACTCGACACCTATGCAACCGAGCGGCGGTTGCTGACAATCGTCGCCTGTGCAGTTGTCGTCCGGGGCCGGGAACAGAATTGTCGGGGACGGTGCGATGCCACCCTGTTGCAGGGTCGTACGGCGTGCGTCATCAGAGTCTCCGGGTAGCAGTACCTGAATGTTCGGAACAATCGGGTCGCCGTTAATTACGCTCATGCGGTACAGGAAGTTCGTTCCGTTGCCTGCGGCACAAGTAACTGCCGCATTTGTGTCCGGTGTAAACGATACGAACAGGACCTGATCGTCAAACGTGAGCGAATCAGCAAGAATCTTCTCGTTAGCCGGCAGCGTAAATTTCCAGCCACGATCATTGGCGGTAATGACGACCTGCGTTTGGCCACTGACCTCAACGAGATCGTCATCGGTTGCGATCGGGTAGCTATCATATTCAGCCTGTGTCATCCGGCTAAACACCCGGTCATCGCGAATCGAGAAGAATCGATCCGAGGCAGTCAGATCGAACGGGTGTGCACGATAACCTGAGCCTATACCGATAGAGATGAATCGACGCTGCTGTTGAGCGTCCGTTATCAGCGATACGTCCGGCGCATTGTAGAATCGTCGCGTATCTGCTGCCGTCGGCGATCCGAGTCCCTCGGCACCGAGTCGGGCGATTATCCCACCTGTGATGAGATTGGCGGGATCCTGTCCGTTAAAGACGTCAAAGCGCCAAATTTGCCCACCGAGGTCAGTCGCGTACATGCGGTCTGCGAAACCGTCGCCACTAAAATCAATAACACGGACCTGGTTCGGAATCGCGCGGGTCATCTCCCGGCCGGTTGTATCCAGTACCAGGTCGGCGCCGTTGTCGGCTCCCGCGCGCCACAATTCCGCACCTGTCTCGAGGTCCAGAATATGAATGCCAGCACCCGAGGTGTCAGGGTTCAAAGGATGCTGCGCCGTGTCGTGTACCGAATCGTAGCCACCACCAAAGACAACGACCGCCTGGTCGGCGTTCTGGGTGACCGAAGCAATGTTCATGCGCGACACAACCGGTGTTGACCAGCTTTCGCCCGCTTCTGCAATGTTAGCCGACCAGAGCAGTGACGGTGAGTTCTTGTCCGTCACGTCCAGGGCATAATAGGTCTCGCCGCCGCGCCGCATGCCGAAGATCAGGTAGACGAAGTCTCCGTCAGCAGGCTCGATAATGCCATCTTGGTCGACGTCCTTGACGACGGGTACGACGTTGCCATCGATACCGTACTGCTTGTACCTCGAATTCGGGTCGAAGTAGAGGCGATTCAGGTTGGCGAGCAGCTCGTGCGGAATAAACGCCCAAAGCTCGTTACCCGTGTCGCCGGCGGTTGCATGCAGGTAGCCGTCGTTCGTTGCGGTGAAGATGACAACATCCGGGTTCGCCGGCGTGCCACCATAAACGACTGCCGCGGGCTGCGAGTGCAATGGGTCGCCCATAACCTTACGAACCGTCGTTCCGCTGTTGTTATCTTCGTCGAGCAAATCTTCGCCACGTGCCCAGCGAATGAGCTCATCCAATGATGGCTCGCCGCTCGCACCTGTAAGGCCAAAGTCGGAATCCAGAAACGATCCCGAATTCGACGGTGTCACGTGGTTAGACGCGGCCGTCAAATCGCTGGAACCACCGTTGTTCGTGTATAGATTTCGCGCCAGCGGGTCCGGCAACTGCGCTGCGGCGCCGCCTTTGCGGACGTCATTGCCATCCGCTCCGCCAACCGTCCAGAA
>Ga0114950_10003110_pt1 | contig 12789 bp, 9 predicted proteins | sample N075metaG_FD_83503 | JGI IMG/M metagenome (GOLD analysis project Ga0114950, IMG submission 83503) | Deep subsurface microbial communities from Kermadec Trench to uncover new lineages of life (NeLLi) - N075 metaG | ecosystem: Environmental > Aquatic > Marine > Ocean trench > Sediment | place...
CGGTCAAAAACAAATAAAACTGCAATTGCTTCAATGGGCAAACCTACAGCGGTCAGAATAATTGCAATAGCGACTAATGAAGCAGAAGGGATTCCTGCCACACCGATGGACGTAACCAGTGCAGTTAGCACCACAATAAACTGCGTACCGACGGTTAATTCCATCCCGTAGGCCTGTGCAAGAAACAAAACAGCGGTGCACTCATAAAGTGCGGTGCCATTCATATTGATTGTGGCTCCCAGCGGCAGGACAAAGCTGCTTATGCGGCTGGAGACACCCGCATCCTTTTCCACGCATTCCATGGTGATCGGCAGCGTCGCAGAGGAAGATGCGGTGGAAAAGGCAGTCAGAAGGGCCGGGCTCATCACTCGCAATACACTTATCGGCGCTACCCCGGCAACCAAGCGCAGCAACACCGGCAAAGTTATAAAGGCATGTATAGCCAGAGCCCCTAAAACCACGCCGCTAAACACTAGTAACGGGGCTGCGGCATCGAAGCCGGTTTTTGCCACCACGCGCGCCACCAGGCCAAACACCCCTATGGGCGCGAACAGCATGACCCACTCAGTCATGCGCATCATCACGTGAAAAACACCTGACCAGAAACGCATCATCGGCGCTGCATAATCATGGTCCAGCTTGGTTATAAAAAAGCCGAACAGCACGCAGAAGAAAATAATACCGAGCATCTGTCCTTCAGCAGCTGCTGCAAATATATTGGGAGGAACCATACGCAGGAAGATATCGACTACATCGCTAACCCCGCGGTTACCGACCGCTGCCTCGATATCGCTACCGTTACTCTCCAGGGCAAGTAATGCCTGCACTGGCTGCCCGTCAAGTTCACCCGGGCGCACCAGGTTGACCAGTATCAGACCGACTAAAATGGCCGCTAATGTGGTTAAGAGGTAAAAGCTGAGGGTCTTGCCCCCCAACCTTCCAAGATTAGAGGATGAACCAATACCCGCAACACCTACGATAATGGAAGACGAGATCAGCGGGACAATCAGCATCTTGAGTCCATTTAGAAAAAGCGTGCCTACAAAATCATAAACACCGATTAGCTGAACCCCAAACAACTGACCTTCTTCCCCGCTCAACCAGCCAGCCAACCCGCCGAGCACCAGAGCAATCAATATCTGCCAGTGCAGCGCCAGTTTCATAGCTTGGATAATTTCATTTGTGAACTCTGCAAGGTCAGGCTAAAACAAATCACTCTGATTACCGATCAAACCGGGCGTCACACGGACATCAGATTCGGCTACCAGTGCCTCCACAACCGCCGTTGCCTGCCCTCCGCCCAGACGACTGGCAAGCTGCCCTTTGCGCAGATCCCTGTCTTCCTGAGTATAAAGTTCCGGCTGACCAGGATGCACGGCGACCACGCGAAATACAGCGTAATCACCCGATGCCAGTAACAGCCCCTGGTAACCCTTGCCCATATCGCCACCCTCTAGCATTTCCGGCCTGGGTGCTCTGAATACTTCAGCAGCAAGGTCTGCCGCAATATCCGGACTACCTCGGCGCACCCCTTCAGGGCGATTCCAGGCCAGCGCCAGGGGCTTCAGAAGCGCATCCGGATTGCCCCCTGCATTCAGCTTGACAACAAGCTGGTTACCACTGTCTGCGGCACGCAATACGGCTTCATCGCCAGTTATCCGTGCCAATATCTCATCCTTAACGGCGGCAAACGGTTTGACCGCAGCGGGTCGATACTCTGTCACCTGCACCACCACCGCTCTGCCTTCATCCAAGTCGATAACAGGACTGTTTTCACCATCCTCCAGCACCTCAAAACTGAAAACAGTATCTACAAGCAGAGGGCTGTAGCCCAGCGGCAATCCACCACTGCGCGTAAAGCTATCTATCTGGCCCAGCTCAAGACCCATTGCTTCAGCAACAGGTGCAAGCCCATCCAGACTCTCCAGCGCAAGCTCATCAAGCTCGTCCAATAGCTCCCCGTAGACGTCGGCGGCGGCATCATCACGCAAGCGGGTAAGCAACTGCGCCTTAACTTTAGCGAAGTCCAGCACATCACCTTCCCGGAGGCCATCGAGTCTGATTAAATGAAAACCATATTCGGTACGAATCGACGGCGAAATCTCATTTTCGGCCAGCACAAATAGCGCATCCTCAAATTCGCCTGCCGGAGCATCTCCCGACCCCAGCCAACCCAGATCCCCCCCGCTTCCTGCCGTGCCACTATCAGCAGAATACTGAGCCGCCAGCTCAGTAAAGGATTCACCCGCCAGTAACCGCTGCCGCAAGCTCTCTGCCAGCTCAGCGGCCGCGGCCTCATCTTCGGAAAACGGCACCAGGATGTGGCGCGCATGGCGCTCATCCGGCCCCCTGAACTCATCAGGGTTTTTGTCAAAATAGCTTTGCGCCTCTTCATCACCCATAGCTACGTTGTTGACAATCGATGCATAATCGATTTCGACGTAGACCAGACTTACAGATTCTTCACTCTGGTAACTAAGCGGATTAGCATCATAGTATTGCTGAATCTCATCTTCGCTGACTACGACATCTTTACTCCAGTCAGCGGCATTCAGAACAACATACTCAAGATCACGACTTTCGCCATCCAGTTCGATATACCGGCGAAATTCTGCAGGGGTATAGAAAGCAGTATTGGCCAGCCCCTCAGCGAACTGGCTCATCTGCATACTTTGCCGCTGCTCATATTCGAATCGCTGCCGGTTGAGCCCCTGAGACTGCAGTAATTGTTCATAGGCGGGTTTTGAGAAACGTCCGCCGACCTTAAATGCCTCAAGGCCGGTTATCGACGCGATGACATCGTCATCATTGATCCGATACCCCTCATCGCGAACATATTGCGCGACCACCCGGTTCCTCACCAGAGACTGAATTACTGAGTTCCCCATTTCTGCAGCCAACACTTCCGGCATCTGGGTACGATAACTGGCTTCCCACTGTTGACGCTGCCGTTGGTAGAGCTGACGGAATTCCCGTACTGCTATCTCTTCCCCGTTAACTGAGGCAGCTACTGCCCCACCTGAAAAACCGGTATCAATATTGCCAAATGAAATCACCAGCGTTAAAGCAATTGCACCAAGAATAAAGATGGCAAACCAGCCGGTAAGTTTTTCTCTGATGGTCTGAAGCATAGGTTTCCAATTAAACTCAATTAGGCGATTTACATCGCAACTGTCGCCATTGTAGCCGCACCGCCAGCAAAAGCCGATATCAAATATGCGTAACTACAGGCAAAAAAAAGCGCCCCTAATCATTGGGGCGCTATACAGGCATGGCGGAGTGGACGGGACTCGAACCCGCGACCACCGGCGTGACAGGCCGGTATTCTAACCAACTGAACTACCACTCCGCGAAACTGGTGGGTGCTGAGGGATTTGAACCCCCGACCTACGCCTTGTAAGGGCGCCGCTCTACCAACTGAGCTAAGCACCCAGAACTCGCTTTTGCAAAAGCAATCGGCGCTAAAAAGCGCCGATAACCTTGGCACAATACCTAACCTTCAGGCCTGTACCAGCCCATAAACGGACCGTGTATACGCGAAAGGCGCGCTAGTTTACGGCATCCTTGAGGGCTTTGCCAGCTTTGAAACCAGGCACTTTACTGGCTTTAATCTGGATTGTTTCGCCGGTCCGCGGATTGCGGCCCTGTCGGGCTGCACGCTGCTTCACAGTAAACGTACCAAAGCCAACCAGAGATACCTGGCTGCCACTTTGAAGCGCGCCCGAAATAGAATCAATCACCGCATCTACAGCACGACCTGCATCTGCTTTCGAAAGACCTGCCGAGTTTGCTACTGATTCAATCAATTCACCCTTGTTCATCAATCCACCTTTTATTAACGAACCACAAAAAATTCAAGCCATCAAATCGATGACCACCCGTAGAATAGTTCCGATGTCATAAGCGCACATTGCGAACCGTTTACCAAAGACCGAGAGCAACAACCTTCTCTCAACCCGGCATCTACGCGATTCTTATACCAGTGGTAAAAAACCGCTGTCAACAAAAGCTCTACAACAGAACATTAGACAGACTCTAATGCGCCCTGACAGACTCTTCATCAGCCTTGCCAGGCTGCTTCTTTTTTTCTTCATCGGACAGCTCCCGAGCCTTGGGAACCGGTGTATGTAGAAGTGAATATTCGAGAACTTCATCTATCCAACGTACGGGAACTATATCCAGCTTGTCTTTGATGTTCTTCGGAATTTCTACCAGATCCTTTTCATTTTCATGAGGAATTAAGACTCTGCTAATTCCACCTCGGTGTGCAGCCAGCAATTTCTCTTTAAGCCCGCCGATCGGCAATACCTCACCGCGCAGGGTAATTTCTCCAGTCATCGCTACATCTGAGCGTACCGGTATCTCTGTCAACGCAGAAACCAAAGCTGCGCACATTGCGACACCCGCACTGGGGCCGTCTTTGGGTGTCGCACCCTCCGGAACATGAATATGAATATCCAGTTTCTGATAAAACTCTTCATCAATTCCGAGCAATTTGGCCCGACTTCGGACCACCGTAGTAGCTGCCTGAATCGATTCCTGCATGACCTCACCCAGCTTACCTGTGTGCATCAGTTTGCCATTACCCTGCACAACCGTGGCTTCAATGGTCAGTAGTTCTCCACCAGCCTCGGTCCAGGCCAGACCGGTAACCTGCCCGACCCGATCCTTGGCATCAGCTCGGCCATAGCGGAACTGCCGTACACCCAGTAGCTTATCCAAGCCCTTTGAAGCTATATGAGTCTGCTTATCTTTCGGGTGAAGCAACAGTTCCTTAACAACCTTCCGGCATATTTTCGCTATTTCGCGCTCCAGGTTACGCACACCTGCCTCACGGGTGTAATAACGAATAACATCCCGTATAGCGCCCTCAGATATCGCCAGCTCCTCTGTTTTCAGGCCATTCGCCTTCAGTTGCTTGGGCACCAGATAACGCTGCGCAATATTCAGCTTCTCATCCTCGGTGTACCCGGGTATACGAATAACTTCCATACGATCCAGCAATGGTGCAGGAATATTTAGCGTATTGGCGGTACAAACGAACATGACATCAGACAAATCAAAATCAACTTCCAAATAATGATCGCCAAACACAGAATTTGTTTCCGGATCAAGAACTTCAAGTAGCGCCGAAGAGGGGTCACCGCGGAAATCTGTCGACATCTTGTCGATTTCATCCAGCAACATTAATGGGTTACGTACGCCCGTCTTGGCTAGGTTCTGTAGAATCTTGCCTGGCATGGAACCAATATAGGTGCGCCGATGCCCACGTATCTCAGCCTCGTCCCGCACACCACCAAGCGACATACGCACAAATTTACGGTTGGTCGATCGGGCGATGCTTTGCCCGAGTGAAGTTTTACCAACACCAGGAGGCCCAACCAAACAAAGGATCGGCCCCTTAAGCTTTTTTACTCTAAGCTGCACGGCGAGATACTCAAGAATACGTTCTTTGACTTTCTCCAGTCCGTAATGATCCTCTTCGAGGATGGCTTCGGCTTTATCCAGTTTCCGCAGGATTCGGGTTTTCTTCTTCCACGGCACTTTTACCAGCCAGTCTATATAGTTGCGCACGACCGTTGCTTCAGCTGACATGGGCGACATCATTTTCAATTTATTCAGTTCCCCCAGAGCCTTTTCCTTGGCCTCTGAGCTCATACCTGCCGCTTCTATCTTCTGCTCCAACTCATTCAATTCGTTGGGCGCATCCTCCATGTCTCCCAGCTCTTTCTGAATGGCTTTCATCTGCTCGTTCAGATAGTACTCACGCTGGCTGCGCTCCATCTGCTGCTTAACCCGCCCGCGTATGCGCTTTTCGATCTGCAACATGTCGATTTCAGCGTCGATAAGCCTCATAACATGCTCAAGCCGTGGCTTGACGTCCTCGATCTCCAGCACCTTCTGCTTCTCATCGAGTTGTAACGACATATGCGCTGCAACGGTGTCAGCCAGCCGGCCCGGCTGCTCAATGCTTGTTAGCGACGTCAGTATCTCCGGCGGCACTTTCTTATTAAGTTTGACGTAATTTTCAAACTGGGAAACAACCGCGCGCTTCAGGCCAGCCAACTCTCTGGATTCTTCCTCGGCAGACTCATTAATGAGTTCAATATCTGCTGTGAAATACTCATTTGATGAGATTTTCCCGACTTTTGCACGACTTACGCCTTCTACCAGCACCTTGACCGTGCCATCCGGAAGCTTAAGCAACTGCAAAATTGTTGCGAGCGTGCCTAAACGATAGATATCCGCATCAGTAGGCACATCAATATCGGCCTGTTTCTGGGCAACCAGCAGAATTTTCTTGCCTGACTCCATGGCACTGTCCAACGCATGGATTGATTTTTCACGTCCAACAAACAAGGGGATAACCATGTGCGGATAAACCACCACATCCCGCAGAGGCAGAATGGGCACATTGGTCATCGTTTGCGGGGCAGATTCAGACATAAATTAACTCCGTATAGAATTCGACTTGCAGCCTAACTTACTCAGGAACGCGGTCAGTCACCCCGCGCAGACACCCGTGGCCCACTTCAGGGCCTGTCAGAACCCGTCGCCAGAGGCTCTTCCTCTACGGGCTGCAAATTTTGCGGGTCTTCAGACTCGTAGATAAGGTAAGGCTTGGTTTCGCCGGTAACGACACCCTCGTCTACCACCACTTTGGAGACATTGGCCTTACCGGGTAAATCATACATGGTGTCTAAAAGCACACTTTCAAGGATTGTGCGCAATCCGCGAGCACCCGTTTTTCGCTCCATTGCACGTTTGGCTATAGCGCGCAGAGCATCATCACGGAATTCCAGCGCGACCCCTTCCATCTCGAAAAGCTTCTGGTATTGCTTGGTGAGCGCATTACGCGGTTCTATCAGAATAGTAACGAGGGCATCTTCATCCAACTCGTCAAGGGTTGCCACAATCGGCAAGCGCCCCACGAACTCGGGGATAAGTCCAAATTTAATAAGATCTGAAGGTTCTACATCGATCAGCAGATCGCCAATATTGGGTTGTTCCTCTGCCGTTCTGATATCGGCAACAAAACCAATACCGGAACGCTCAGACCGGTCCCGAATAATTTTTTCCAGCCCGGCAAATGCGCCACCGACAATAAACAGAATATTGGTGGTATCCACCTGCAGAAACTCCTGCTGGGGGTGCTTGCGCCCACCCTGAGGAGGCACAGATGCGACGGTACCCTCAATCAATTTAAGTAATGCCTGCTGGACACCTTCGCCCGAAACATCCCGGGTAATAGACGGGTTATCAGATTTGCGCGAAATCTTATCAATTTCATCGATATAGACGATGCCTGTCTGGGCTTTATCGACATCGTAATCACACTTCTGCAACAGCTTCTGAATGATATTCTCGACATCTTCGCCAACGTAACCAGCCTCCGTCAGCGTGGTTGCATCCGCAATCGTAAACGGAACATCCAGTAACCTGGCAAGGGTTTCAGCCAATAATGTCTTACCGCAACCGGTCGGGCCAATGAGCAGGATATTGCTTTTGGCCAACTCGATTGCATCTTTTTCCCGGCCGGCCCGCGTCTCAAGCCGCTTGTAGTGGTTATAAACGGCTACCGCAAGCACCTTCTTGGCGCGCTGCTGACCAATTACGTACTCATCGAGTACGTCTTTGATGTCCCGAGGTTTAGGCAGTTTTTCCTGTCCCTGCTCAGACCTTTCATCCAGCTCTTCGCGGATGATGTCGTTACAGAGTTCGACACATTCGTCACATATAAAAACAGAGGGTCCCGCAATCAGTTTGCGGACCTCATGCTGGCTCTTACCACAGAAGGAGCAATACAGCAGCTTGCCTTCTTCTCCTGTGCCTCGTGTATTGTCAGACATCCCGTTCCTCAGTGGTCAGGTAACTGACCAGCTACGCGCACAACAACCCAAATAAGCAACTCGCACCCTACGAGTTATATGGAACCTATATATCATGCCTTCTGCAGAACGTCCAAAGTAGCAATCCGCAGATTTCAAAATTCCCTTATGTAGCCGCGTCTTCCGAGGGTGCAGAATCCTCGCGCCGCTCCAGAACGTTGTCGATCAGGCCATAATCCACGGCTTCCGGGCCACTCATGAAGTAGTCCCTGTCCGTATCCTTCTCAATGCGTTCCAGCGGCTGGCCAGTGTGTTGGGCCAGCAGCCGGTTCAGGCAGTCCTTGGTTGCGAGCACTTCGCGAGCATGGATATCGATATCAGATGCCTGCCCCTGGAATCCGGCTAAAGGCTGGTGGATCATCATGCGCGAGTGCGGCAGACAAAAGCGCTTGCCCTTTGCTCCGCCCGATAACAGGAAAGCGCCCATGCTGGCAGCCTGCCCCATACATATAGTGCTCACATCAGGCCGAATGAACTGCATGGTGTCATACATTGACAAGCCGGCACTGATCGAACCACCCGGAGAATTAATATACAGATGTATATCTTTATCAGGATTTTCTGACTCAAGATATAGCAGCTGGGCGACAACCAGATTGGCAACCTGATCCTCAACCGGCCCCACAACAAAGACCACCCGCTCTTTCAGGAGCCGGGAAAAAATATCATAAGACCGCTCGCCCCTGGCGGTCTGTTCAACCACCATCGGCACAAGGTTCAACGCTTTGGTATCCATCGTCATCCTTATATTTACTGAATTCAGTAAGCCAACCACAACCTGCGATCAGCAGTATTAGCCAGGCAGTTCCATCAGCTCACTAAAAGCCATTTTTCTGGCACTGACCTCGCCCAGCTCAATGAGAAAATCCACAACCTGCTCTTCCAGAACCATATTCTTGATTTGTTCCAGAAACTGCTGATTTTGCAGGTAAATATTTCTAATCTCTTCTGGATTATCGTACGGCTCACAGATTTCATCAACTTTCGCTGTAACCAGAGCCTGATCCAACTCAATACTATTTTCTGTCATAGCCGCATTCATTAACAGCCCCAACCGAACCCGCTTTTCAGCTGTTTGGCGAAAGGTTTCGGCGCCCGGCGCCTGATCGGGCTCAGTTATACCCATCCGCTGCATCGTTTCCTTCTGCATCACTTCGCATTCCTGACGAACCAATACATCCGGGATTTCAATAGGATTAACTTCCAGGATGCCTTCCATCAGTTGCCGTTTGTTTTCCGCTTTGCATTTCGCCGCAAGCTCACGCGTCATATTAGCTGAGATATCCTTGCGCCACTCATCAACACTGCCACTTTCTATGCCATAAGTCTTAATCAATTCCTCGTTAATTTGCGGTAAAACCTGCACCGCCACCTCAGCAACCGTAATCGCAAATTCCACCTTTGCTCCTGCCAGATCCGCGTCATGATAGTCCTTGGGGAATTTCATCTTGAAAGATTTTTCAGTTCCCGCCGCAACGCCCTGCAGGTGCTTCTCAAAATCAGCCAGCATAGCCCCATCGCCAAGAACAACCTTGAAATCCTTGGCACTACCGCCATCAAAAGGCTCGCCTTTGCGGGTCCCCTCAAAATCAAGTGTCACCTGATCACCTTCAGCTGCTTTACGTTCAACAGCCTTCCAGTCAGCTCGTTGCTTACGTAAATTTTCGATCATGGCATCAATATCGGCTTCAGCAATTTCTGCTTCTGGCTTTTCTATTTTTATAGAATTCAATCCCTTAAGATCGAAAACTGGATATACCTCGAAGACTGCTGTGTAACTCAGGTCCTTGCCGTCCTCAAGATCACCGGCTTCAATAGTCGGACTGCCAGCTGGCCGCAATTGTTCCTGTGTCACGGCCTCGGAATAGCTGGACTGCAACAGTTCCTGTAGCACTTCCTGGCGCACCTGGTCGCCATAGCGCTGGCGAATAACCTTCGCCGGCACCTTGCCAGGCCTGAAGCCCTGAAGCTTGGCATTGCGTCCCACTGACGCAAGCCTTGAGGAAATTTCTTTCTCTACTTGTTCGGCTGGGACCTGCACGCTCATACGACGTTCAAGCCCTGCCGAGGCTTCCACAGAAACCTGCATTTTCTCTACCTGCCTATAGTTCCGAAATATAAGTCTGATTGATGCTCAATTGGTTAATGGTGCGAAAGGAGAGACTCGAACTCTCACGGGTTGCCCCACTGGATCCTAAATCCAGCGCGTCTACCAATTCCGCCACTCTCGCCCTGCCCAACTGCCCGACCACTACAGCGCGGGATTATACCGGAGGAATAAAGGTCAAGTGGGGGCTGTTAAGAGGAAAAGAATAAAATTTTAACTATATGTTGTCAAAGCAGGAAATATTTATTGCACTACAGCAATAGCGGACAAGTTCACCCCACCCATCCTGAGCCTCCCGCCATGACTAGCGAGCGCCGCTTTTCGATGGCAAACTGCGCCAGCACCCGGCAGGGGCATTTTTCAGGGTATTTCAAGGAAACAGCATGAATATTGTCATCACGGGCAGTACTAAAGGTATTGGATTAGGCATGGCCCGGGAATTTTTGCGCCGTGGGCACAATGTGGTCATTTCCAGCCGCGGGCAACAAGCTGTTGATACTGCGATAGCACAATTATCAGGCGACTTCCCTGCCGAGAAGATTGCCGGGCAACCCTGTGACGTTGGCTCTTTTGAGCAGGTACAGACCCTCTGGGATGTGGCTGCACAAGCTTTTGGATCGATCGATATCTGGGTTAATAACGCCGGCCGCGACGGAACACAGGAACTGCTGCATGAGATTCCGCCTGATGACTATACCCTGACAGTCACGACCAACCTGACCGGACTGCTTCACTGCAATCGGGTCGCTATTGCCGGTATGCGCTCACAAGGCAACGGCAAGATTTTCAATATGGAAGGTTTTGGCAGTGATGGCAGCACGATGGCGAAATATGTTGTCTACGGTGCGACCAAATATGCGGTTAAATACATCACCAAAGCACTGGTAAAAGAATGCAAAGGTACGCCGGTACAGATGTGCTACCTGAGCCCTGGCATGGTCGTCACAGACCTGCTGATTTCACCTGAAGCGCAACAGGAACCAGACTGGGAACGTAAACGGAATATATACAACATACTGGCCGATACCGTGGACACAGTGACACCCTGGCTGGTCGATGGAATCCTGAATACCACCAGGAATGGCGCTGCCATTCGCTGGCTCACAACACGCAAAGTGATGGGTCGCTTCCTCATGTCACGAATTAAGAAACGTGATATTTTGACGCCGTTAGGGATGTAGAAAACCTGAATAAGTGGGCTGCATAACTGGGATATAGATAGCGAATTAAATACCCGGCACTAGGAATACAGCTGAAAATAGGTGTTCATATAGTGACCGGAAGATGCCATAGACAGGAGTGCTGTTACCGTTTGCTCAGCACTGATTGTTTTACGGTGGTGCTGCTCAGCAATCATTGTTGCTGCATCTGCATCAACATGGCAGGCGAGTTCCCAAGCCTTCACAATATGCTGCTCAGAGTCTTTATTAATGCTCTGTGAATCAGGTGTTATTTTTGGTGAGTTCACTCGCATAACAGGCCTCTATAGATGCGTTCATAGTGCCGTGGGCTATTGCCACTGTCTGGTGCTGGTGAGTCAGCAGTTGGTTGATGCAGGTCGGGTTGCATAGGATACCGACGCGCCATTCAGGTCATCGCATCTATTTGCATTGGCAGGCGATGCCCACAATGCCCACGCTGTAAGCAGCATAATTAATATACTTACAAAAGTACTCGTGCGCCCCTGGCTAGCCCCGAGATGACGGACACTTTATTAAGAGTGGATAATCCATTTTTACGAGGTGAAACATGTCCAGAAGGAAATATACCCCCGAGTATAAACAAGAAGCCGTATTGCTAGCCCAACAGTCAGGCATCCCGATTTCTCAGGTTGCCAGAAACTTGGGTATCAATGACAACGTTCTCAGGCGCTGGATCAAAGAGTACACAGATCCAGGCAAGAAGCCTTTTACTGGCCACGGCATCCCCAGGGATGAGGAAATGGCCCGATTGAAGAAAGAGCTTCAGCAGGTCAAAAAGGAACGGGATTTTTTAAAAGAAGCGGCGGCGTACTTCGCCAAGGAATCAAAGTGAGATACCATATGATTCAACGTTGCCGCGAAGACTTCCCGGTATCCATGATGTGTCAACTGCTCAAGGTCTCTACCAGTGGCTGGTATGAGTGGCGCTCAAGAGCCCCCAGCGTCCGTTCACAAGATAATGCCCGGCTACTGCGAAAGATTCGCCGGTTGCATCAGGACAGTGATGGTGTATTTGGTAGCCCACGCATCTGGGAGGACTTGCGCTATGACGGTGAGAGCTGCAGCCTGAACAGGGTTGCCAGACTCATGCATTCCAATGCGATTGCTGGCATTCCTGCCCAAAAGCAATGGCGCAGGCGTAAATCAGGCGTTCGCCCGGATGATGTCATCAATCATCTGAATCGGAACTTCTCAGCGTCTGCTGTGAACAGCAAGTGGGTAACAGATATCACCTACGTTCGCACAGGCGAAGGCTGGTTATATCTCGCCGTTGTGGTTGATCTGTGTCATGGTCAGGTCGTTGGTTGGTCGATGAGTCACCGGATGGAAACACAACTTGTGGTCCAGGCCGTGCTGATGGCGCTATGGCAGAAGCAAGATCGTGCTGCGGTTATCTTGCACTCAGATCGTGGTTCTCAATATACGAGTCATGAATACCAGCAGTTTCTGAAAGACCACAACATCACTTCCAGCATGAGTGCTGTGGGTAGTTGTTATGATAATGCGGCGGCTGAGAGCTTCTTTGGTGTTCTAAAACGCGAACGAGTCAATCGCCGCCACTACGTAACCCGGTCTGAAGCCAGGGCCGATA
>Ga0114950_10003112_pt1 | contig 12787 bp, 12 predicted proteins | sample N075metaG_FD_83503 | JGI IMG/M metagenome (GOLD analysis project Ga0114950, IMG submission 83503) | Deep subsurface microbial communities from Kermadec Trench to uncover new lineages of life (NeLLi) - N075 metaG | ecosystem: Environmental > Aquatic > Marine > Ocean trench > Sediment | place...
CCGGATACATTCTGGGAGCGTTCTCTGTTCGTTAAACCTGCCGACCGAGATGTTGTTTGTCACCCGTCTGCCTGGGACATCGATGAGAAGGTCGACCTTCGCATCAAGATGTGTATAGAGGTGAATGCAGAGGATTTCAAAACCATACATCATGAACTCGGACACAATTACTATCAGCGGGCCTACAACAAGGAAAGCTATCTTTACCGGAACAGCGCAAACGATGGTTTTCACGAAGCAGTGGGCGATACACTGTCACTTTCCATCACACCGGAATACCTGGTCAAGATCGGTTTGCTCGATGAGGTGCCGGATGCATCCGGTGATCTCGGTTTGTTGATGAACAAGGCGCTTGAAAGTATCGCGTTCCTGCCGTTTAGTCTGATGGTGGACCAATGGCGCTGGCAGGTATTTGCCGGAGAAGTCGGACCGGACGGCTACAACGATTTGTGGTGGCAATTACGTGAGAGATACCAGGGCGTGGCGACTCCGTCCGAACGGCCGGCGGACGCGTTTGATCCGGGGGCCAAATACCATGTGCCGGGAAATACGCCCTATACGCGTTATTTCCTCGCGCGTATTCTGCAGTTTCAATTCCACCGCGCACTGTGTGAAATTGCGGGCGATGAAGGCCCAATCCACCGCTGTTCCATTTACGGCAGTCAGCAAGCTGGCGAGCGCCTGAACGCCATGCTGGAAATGGGCCGCAGCAAGCCCTGGCCGCAAGCACTTGAAGCCATGACCGGTTCGCCGGAAATGGACGCTACCGCAATCCTCGACTACTTCGCGCCACTGAAAACATGGCTGGATGAGCAAAACCAGGACAGGCAGTGCGGCTGGTGACCTTGTAGCACGTCTCGCAAACGAAATAAGTTTTCAACGAAATTTCAGACGACTTGGAAAGAGTAAGGGCAAACGGGCGGGTTTAACTGGAATCCTGCTTATCCGGCCCTGCGGGCTACCCTCGCGAAAGATCCAGGCTGATCGGGACCGTGCTGGGCGGGCGTCCTGCTCAGCTCAAGCCTGTATATTGCACCTGTATTCCGGCTCTGACTAGTCCAGTTACGCCTGGGCTTGAGCTTCCTTCACCCCATAGCCAAGGCTATAAGGATCAGTCCAGCCCAGCGCCCAACCGCAACTGTCCTGCGCCAGCATCCAAAATACAGGTGCAATACACAGGCTATATTTTCTTCCTGAAAATCGCCCCGGCCTGGTTCATTCACTCGGCGGCTAAAAGGATTCCAGTTAAACCAGCCCGTTTGCCCCCCCGTCCAACCTTCCATGCCCTTGATATGATGCATTACGCAAATCACGCACATTTCAATTAAGGAACCTCTGATCAGCTCAACCGTCCCAGTTTCTGACCCATTACAACGTTATCGCCCGCTCCATAATCTGACAGCACGGAAACAGCACCGGCAGGCTGCAACAGGATCACGGTTGAGCCCCTATTGAAGCGACCCATCTCCTGGCCCTTCTCCAGGCAGATGTCCCGCCTGCTCCAGTCACCGGTGGAAACCCGTTTGCCTCTGGGGGGCGTCACCAGGCCGGACCAGGTGGTTTCCATACTGGATACCAGCATGGCGCCGACCAGGATCACGGCCATGGGCCCGTGGCTGGTTTCGAACAGGCTGATGACCCGTTCATTGCGTGCGAACAGACCGGGTACACAGCGCACGGTGTAAGGCGCCACGCTGAACAAGCGGCCAGGTACGTGGATCATGCGTTGTAAATGACCGCTCATCGGCATGTGTACGCGGTGATAATCACGCGGCGACAGGTAGATGGTATGGAAAAATCCATTGTTGAAAGCGCTGGCTGAGGGGTCATCAGCCAACAGGGCCCTGAGGGAATAGTGCTGGCCCTTGGCCTGTAAGATCCGGTCATTCGTCAATCTGCCACACTGACTGATTCTGCCGTCGCTGGGAGAAACAAACGAGGAAGGATCCGGGTCGATCGGCCGGGCGCCTTTTCTCAGCTCACGAGTGAAAAAGGCATTGAACGATTCAAAATCAGACGCAGACTTCAGTTTTGATTCGTTCCAGTCAACATCCGTCACTTCACTTAACAATGAAATTTGAATGTTTTTTATTACCTTGACCCGGATTCGCATGAACCAGTGCACCAGGGCTGACAGCAGATGATGCGGGAGCAGGTACTGGATACCGGCGAAGAAGTTGTCAAGGAATCGCACGGAGTCTAATTCTCGATGATTTCGATCAGATCTGCTGCAATCTTGTTCGCATTGTGAGGCGCGGGAAACACTCCGTAAAGCCGACCCTCAGGATCAGTCAACAACACGCTTGCTGAATGAGCAACATCGTAAATCTGTGTATCAGGTTCGTGATCCTCAATGTGATAGGCAATGCCCATTTGCAGGGCAAAAGGCAGCATTTGGCCGTGAACTCCGGTGACACCTGTAAAACCGGGGTCGAAGTAGGACAAATATTGCTCAAGTTTCGCTGCTGTGTCTCGTTCCGGATCCACCGAGACAAAAATAACTTGAGGTCTGTCCGTTTCGGCCTCCAACTGTTTCTCCAGCGCTTCGGTGACTTTTTGCAACTCAAATAGCGTCCCGGGACAGACATCGGGGCAGTTTATAAAACCGAAAAAAATCAGCGACCACTTGCCGCGCAGGTCTGCGAGAGTGAAATCCTGTGAATGATGGTCCATTAGCCTGAATTCTGAAATGACACGCGCGTCCGGTAACACCAACAGTGATGAAAGCCGGCTTTGACTTCCAGCCTGGGTCATCTTCCAGAGCGAAACACCACCAATCGCGCTCAAGCTTGCAATCAGCACAGCCATGCTGATCAGACGAATTTTGTAACTGTTGGAAGTCAAATCAAGATCAACCTGCCAGGAAACCTCGATTATACTTCGACAACTCATGCGGGAAAGCCCTGTACGGTAAAAAAATTTGGAAATTCATGATGAATGTCGCGCAATGGATCGAGAGAGTAAACAGGAAACTGGACGCTGCTGATATCCATTTCGGGCACGGCACGGATAATGCCCACGATGAGGCCGCATGGCTGGTGCTGCATGTCATCGACGCCAGCCCGGACGGGACTTTTGATTGCTGGGACCGGGAGCTTGATGAGTCCGAGGAAAAACGACTCGCTCAGTTACTGGACGCCCGGATTACACAAAAAATACCGCTGGCATACCTGACCGGAATCGCCTGGTTTGCGGGGCTCGAGTTCGAAACCGGTCGCGCTGCCCTGGTTCCGCGTTCTCCTGTTGCGGAACTCATTCTGGACCGGTTCCAGCCCTGGATTGACCCTGCCGGAGCAGTGCGTGTGCTGGATATGTGTACCGGCAGTGGCTGCATCGCAATCGCTATTGCACTGAATTTGCCCGGGAGCCGGGTTGATGCGGTGGATATCAGCAGCGAGGCGCTCGAAATTGCCGCTCGCAACGTCGCCAGGCATGGCGTGGATGAGCGTGTGAATCTGATTGAGTCGGACCTTTTTCAGGCCCTTGGGCACTGTCCTTATGATCTAATCGTGGCAAACCCGCCCTACGTTCCCGTAGAATCGATTAATGCCTTGCCGGAGGAGTACCAGGCGGAACCGGTTATTGGGTTGGTTTCAGGCAGTGACGGCCTGAACGCTACTTTGTCAATCCTGGTGAATGCACCGCGTTTTTTGTCGGAAAATGGTGTGCTGGTGTGTGAGGTAGGCGAAAGTGAAGAACGGCTGATGGCACTGTTGCCGGAGCTACCCTTTTTGTGGCTGGATTTCAATCACGGCGGTTCAGGAGTTTTTATCCTGACGTGCGAGGAACTGAAGTTAGCCGGCCAGCAATTGGCAGACCTTTTAGAGGAAAGAAAAAATGTCGCATAACACGTTCGGGCATCTGTTCCGCTTTACAAGCTTCGGTGAAAGCCACGGTCCGTCTATTGGCTGTGTGATTGATGGCTGCCCACCCGGACTGGAAATCAATGCCGGGGAAATCAAGCAGCAGTTGGTTCGCCGTGCTACCGGAAAATCCAGGCACACATCGCAGCGTCGGGAAAAAGATGATGTCCAGATACTCTCCGGCGTATTCGAAGGCAGGACCACCGGTACACCGATTGCCCTGTTGATCGAAAATACGGATGCAAAATCCAAGGACTATGAAAACATCAAGCGCCAATTCAGGCCGGGACATGCGGATTTCACCTATTGGAAAAAATATGGCCTGAGAGATTATCGCGGAGGAGGGCGATCTTCGGCACGCGAAACAACCATGCGCGTCGCGGCTGGCGCCATCGCCCGAAAATGGCTGAAAATCAACCACGGTGTGGAGATCCAGGGGTGGCTTGCCCAGCTGGGACCCATCCGGACAGATGAAAACATGAACTGGGATGCCATAGATGAAAATCCATTTTTCTGCCCTGACCCAGAAAAGGTAGCTGAACTCGAGTCGTTCATGGATGCCCTGAGAAAATCGGGTGACTCAGTCGGTGCACGCGTGAATGCAGTGGCACGCAACGTACCTGCAGGGCTGGGTGCGCCGGTGTACGGCAAACTGGATGCGGACCTTGCCAGTGCGATGATGAGCATCAATGCAGCAAAAGGAGTTGAAATTGGCGCCGGTTTTGATTCCGTTGATCAAAGGGGCACTGAGCACCGCGATGAAATGACCAAAGACGGCTTTCTTGGTAACCAGGCGGGGGGTATTCTTGGTGGCATATCAAGCGGCCAGGATGTGCTTGTCAGCACGGCATTTAAACCCACTTCCAGCCTTAGAATTCCGTGCCGGGGACTGGATATTGATGGCAATGAAGTGGAAATTGTCACCAAGGGACGCCATGACCCTTGCGTTGGCATTCGTGCTACCCCCATAGTCGAGGCGATGCTGGCGCTGGTATTGATGGACCATGTTTTGCGTCATCGGGCACAGAACGGCTAAAAACAGCGAACATTGAAAACAATTACCCTATAATTTTGCCCATGAAACGAAAACCAAATATTGCAGTTGTCGGAGCCACCGGTGCCGTGGGTGAGGTGATGTTGTCTATTCTCGCCGAGCAGGGCTACCGAACCGATCACGTTGCCGCCCTCGCGAGCCAGCGTTCTGAAGGTGAGGATGTTGAGTTTGGTAATGCACAGCTCACCATCCGGAACCTGGCTGATTTTGATTTTTCAACAGTGCAATATGCGCTGTTTTCAGCCGGGAGTTCCGTCAGTAAGGAATTCGCGCCAAGGGCGGTTGCCGCCGGCGCCATCGTTATCGACAATACATCCGCTTTCCGCTATGAAGACGCGATCCCGCTGGTGGTGCCGGAAGTGAATGCCCATATGCTCGATGACGTGACCGGCGGGTGCATCATCGCTAACCCCAATTGCTCGACCATCCAGATGGTTGTCGCCTTGTGGCCGGTACACAAAGCGGTCGGTATTTCCAGAATCAATGTGGCAACCTACCAGTCGGTTTCAGGCGCCGGACGTGGTGGGCTGAAGGAACTGGCAATGCAAACGGCTCAACGGCTTAGTTTCAAAGAGCCCGATGTCGACAAGTTTGCCCAACCCATAGCATTTAATGTTCTGCCTCAGATTGATGAAATGATGGACAACGGTTATTCGCGTGAAGAAATGAAGATGCTGTGGGAAACACAGAAGATATTCGATGATTCAGAAGTGCTTGTGAATGCGACGGCTGTCAGGGTGCCGGTTTTTTTTGGTCATGCCGAAGCAGTCCATTTTGAAACCCGCAAGGACATCAGCATTGAACAGGTCAAGAATTTACTGGAAGAGGCCGACGGTGTGGAATTGCTGGAAGGCCGGGATATGATCCATCCAACGCCTGTGACCCACGCTGCCGGCAAGGATTCCGTGTATGTTGGAAGGTTACGACGCGACCTGAGTCATCCACGCGGTATCAATATGTGGATTGTTGCGGATAATATTCGCAAAGGCGCCGCTTTGAATGCCATTCAGATAATGGATGTTCTTGAAAAAAACAGTCATTTAGGTGGAAACATGGACGATGTAAACGTAAAATCTGCCTGATAGAAAGCAAATTGGCAAAAGCATGTGGCAAGACGCCTTGAACATCGTTCTGCCAAGCACTTGAATCCTGTTCTTCTATAAGTCAGGGAAAGACGGAGGGACTCATGAATACCAGAACCCATTTCTGCACTAACATTGTGTTGGGCGCCACATTATGCGCCTTCAGCCAGCTTGCCTGGTCGCTTGGCCTTGGGGAGGTACAGGTTGATTCTTTCCTGGGAGAACCGCTGGAAATTAGGATTGAACTCATTACCCGGCCCGGGGATGACCTGGATTCGGTAAGCGCCAAACTGGCTTCCGCGGAAGATTACCAATTGATTGGCGCAAGCCGTGATGATGTGTCCGTACCTCTGCAATTTACAATTGTTGGAATGAATGATGCGCCGGGCGGGAACGTTTACATCGGCGTAAGCAGTCGTTTGCCTCTGAGCAACCCGGTCGTGCGTTTAATCCTGGAAGTGAATTGGTCCCGCGGGCGGATGTTACGGGAATATACCTTGTTCCTTGATCCCCCGACATACAGGCAAGCTGCACCTGCTCCCCGGGTAGAGATGAAGGAGACCACGGCAGCGAAACCAGTCCAGGCGCCTCGCATCGATACTCAAAGCCCCATTGAAGAACAATCAACCCGGGTATCAGAGACATCACCGTCATCATCGGCAGCGCCGGATGCAAATGCATACAGCAGTGATTCCGTAGTTTCCGGCAGTGATGAATACGGTCCCGTTCAAAGCGGAGATACTTTGTGGCGTATTGCCAAGGACTGGTCTGACGGTAGCGGGCTTAACCTGAACAAGGTCATGCTGGCAATCCAGCGCGAGAACCCGCAGGCATTTTCCAACAATAACATCAACCTGCTGCAACGTGGCGCGATACTACGCATGCCAGACATAGGTGCGGTTAATTCAATATCTTCTGCTTCAGCAAGCAATGAGGTCAGCAAGCAAGTTGATGCATTCCAATTGCATAAATCCGCGAATCTTGCCGCTACCGACGTCCCCTTGATTTCCAGCGAAAGTGTTGTGACAGAGCCTGCCCGAAGTATTCCGTCAACGGAGCAAGCCATCGAGCAAGCCGCTGAAGCCACGCCCGGGGATAATCTGCTTTCACCGCAATCACCCGCCGAAGCGGCAAGTGAAGCGACGCCCAGTCAGTTGGAACTGCTTCCTCCATCTGAAAACATGTCTGCGGACCGTACGTCTGGATTTGATGATTCAGAATCCGCGACAGACGATGCGGCATCCGCACTGGCTTTACGGGAGGAGCTATCCCGTAAAGAAGAGGAGCTGATCAATCAGCGAAAGCAAAATGAATACCTGGAGCAGCGTTTACAGGAACTCGAAAACCAATTGGCCCTGAGCCGTGAAGGGACGGTGGAAGACGAAAATCTGGCCGGAATGGAAGAGCGCTTGCGTCAGGAAAGATTGACCGATGAGCAGTCCACAGTGCCAAAGGTTACGCCGGCCCCAAGGCCCGATGAGCCATGGTACAGTCGGTTTTCACTTTGGCTGCTGGGCCTTTTGGTGCTCGCAGCAGTACTGGCTGGCTGGTTGATGAGCCGTCGTGGAGGTTCTGACACGATTGTTTCCGACCTCGGTAAAGACCCTGGCCCGCTTAATGACCTCAAAGCCAAGCGTTCTGATGACCTTGCAGTCGCGAGTTCTGTGTCCATGGAAGATGAACCCACAGAGACCTTAAGCCAGGAGAAAACCGAACAAGATGTAACTGCATCAGAAACAGAGGCAAGTGCGGAGAATAAGCCTGAGCTTGTTCAATCCATAAAAGCCAGAAAAACAGTTGCTGAGGATGAGGAAGAAGCCCAGCTACTGGACGAAGAAAGTGCAGACCCCGAAATTCAACTGGATCTTGCGCGAGCCTATATTTCCATGGGTGACAGGGAAGCCGCTCGTGTCATCCTGGAGGAAGTCATTGCCAACGGCTCAGAAGAACAGCAGGCCGAGGCGAATAAAATGAAGGATTTACTTTAGGTGTACTGCCAGGGCCTGGTTTTCCTCTGATTTGATATGCGCTATGCCCTGGGACTGGAATACGATGGTTGCGCCTTCCTGGGCTGGCAGATTCAGCGCCAGGAACCAACCGTACAGGCTAGTGTTGAAAACGCACTGGCTCATGTGGCAAACCATGAAGTCAGGGTCACTTGTTGTGGCAGGACGGACTCTGGTGTGCATGCTTTAGGCCAGGTAGCCCACTTTGATTCCACCGCAGAGCGATCGGAAAGGGCGTGGTTGTTGGGGCTCAACAGCCACCTGCCGGCAGGCGCAAGCGTTTTATGGATTCGACAGGTAGATGATGGGTTTCACGCCCGGTTCAGTGCTTTTTCCCGCAGTTACCGGTATGTCATTATCAACCGGTGGATACGGCCGGCTCTTGATGCCAACAGGAAAAGCTGGTGCCGCAGGCCCCTCGACGCGGATAAGATGCATGAAGCGGCGCAGTTTTTAATCGGCGAGCATGATTTCACTTCTTTCCGGGCAAGCGCCTGTCAGGCCAGCCATGCGGTTCGTAATATTCATAAAATCACGGTTCAGCGTGAAGGTGACGAAATCAGCATTGAGGTGACAGCCAACGCATTTTTGTACCACATGGTCCGGAACATCGCAGGCAGCCTGCTTCGCGTCGGTCTGGGGGAGGAAACTCCGGAGTGGATCGCTGAAGTACTTGCAAAGCAGGACCGTTCACAGGCTGCGCCAACTGCTGCACCGGAAGGATTGTATTTCGTCAGTGCCCGGTATCCGGAAAAGTATGATTTCCCGGCTCTGGCTCGCGCTTTTCCTCTCGGTAAATAATCACGATGCACTATACTGGGGGCTGTTTGTATCAGCCGGATTGCTTTAACGGGAGCCCAAATTGCGTATCGCTCGTATCCAACCGGGAAAATTTTGACCTATTCAGCGAGCCCGCAAATGCGAACAGCTCCCAGAGTTAAGATTTGCGGCTTAACCAGGGGTCGCGACGTTCGCGCTGCCATTGCTTGTGGTGCTGACGCGATCGGGTTCGTATTTGCCGCCGGCAGCAAGAGGCTTATTGGCCCGCGGAAAGCACGTGAACTTGTAAATCGAGTACCCGCTTTCGTTGCCCGTGTCGGCTTGTTTCTTGACCAGGACGCGGAACACGTTCGCGGTATCCTCAAAACAGTACCCTTGTCGTTATTACAATTTCACGGCAGGGAAAATGCCGCTTATTGCCGGCAATTTGGCTTGCCCTATATCAAGGCGGTAGCGATGGGGTCTGAAGCGACGGCACAGCAGGAAGTGGAGAAGGCGGAGCGTGAGTTTCCTGATGCATCCGCTCTTCTCGTAGACAGTCATGAGCCAGGTGAGCTGGGTGGTACCGGCCGGGTTTTCGATTGGAAACAAATGCACGGCGCGGGCGAAACACTGGTGCTTGCAGGGGGTTTAAACCCGGATAACGTGGAGGCCGCGATCCGCCTTGTCCGGCCCTGGGCGGTTGATGTTTCAAGTGGTGTGGAAGACGCGCCGGGGGTGAAAAATCACGCAGCAATGCGGCTGTTTATTGAACGAGTCAGAAGGTGTCCTGGTGAATAGTGAACCTGAAAATTCAAAGCTGTTTGTTTCGGAGCCGGATGAAAGTGGCCATTTTGGCCCGTATGGCGGCACCTATGTTGCCGAGACCCTTATTCACGCCCTGGATGAACTAAAAGAGGCTTATGGACGCTGGCGCCGGGATGATGAGTTCGTGGCCCGTATGGATGCAGATCTGGCGCACTACGTCGGGCGTCCTTCCCCCATTTATTTTGCCCGCAGGCTGACCGAGGTAGCGGGAGGCGCGCGTATCCTGCTCAAGCGCGAGGACCTGAACCATACCGGTGCACACAAGATCAACAATACGGTAGGGCAGGCACTGCTCGCCCATTACATGGGGAAATCCCGCGTGATTGCCGAAACGGGTGCGGGGCAGCATGGTGTGGCTTCAGCAACCGTGGCGGCGCGCCTGGGCCAGACCTGTGTCGTTTACATGGGTGAGGTAGATATCCATCGTCAGGCCATCAACGTCTTTCGTATGCGCCTGCTGGGCGCGGAAGTACGTTCAGTTACCTCGGGTTCAAAAACACTGAAAGACGCGCTCAACGAGGCGATGAGGGACTGGGTAAGCCATATTGACGACACGTACTACATCATCGGCACCGTTGCCGGTCCGCACCCTTATCCGGTAATGGTCAGGGACTTCAATGCGGTGGTCGGGCGGGAGGCGCGCCGACAGATGATAGAGCAATACGATACGCTTCCCGATGCCCTGGTTGCCTGTGTTGGCGGCGGTTCAAATGCCATGGGCCTCTTTCATCCATTCATTGCAGATGCAGCGGTAAAAATGTTTGGTGTGGAGGCTGCGGGCAGGGGCCTGGATAGCGGGCAACACGCAGCTTCACTGTGTGCCGGACGGCCTGGAGTTCTGCACGGTTGCCGGACTTATCTGTTGGACGACGATGCCGGCCAGATCCTGCATACGCATTCAATATCGGCTGGTTTGGATTATCCCGGTGTGGGTCCGGAACATGCCTGGCTCAAAGACTCCGGCAGGGCTCAATACGTTGCGGTGACAGATCAGGAAGCACTCGATGCCTTCCACAAACTGACACTGCTGGAGGGAATATTGCCCGCCCTGGAAAGCAGTCACGCGATCGCATACGGAATGAAACTGGCATCTGAAATGAGTGCCGGCCAGACCGTGCTGGTGAATCTTTCCGGTCGGGGTGACAAGGATGTTCAAATCGTTGCCGAATTGGAAAATATATCCCTGTGAGCAACCGGATAGACCGCTGCTTTAAAAATCTTGCCGGAGCAGGGCGCAAGGCCCTGATTCCATTTGTTACCGTGGGTGATCCGGATCCTGACTGGACGGTCGATATCATGCATGCTCTGGTCAAATCCGGTGCGGATTTGATCGAGCTGGGCGTGCCGTTTTCAGACCCGGCAGCGGATGGCCCGGTCATTCAGATGGCCAGTGAGCGTGCAATCTCCCGGGGAGTAACACTTCGCAGTGTACTGGAAACAGTTAAGTCCTTTCGCCGCCAGGATTCAGATACCCCCATTGTGTTGATGGGCTACCTGAATCCAGTCGAACGGTTCGGATATGCTGGCTTTGCCCGGGATGCCGCACGTGCCGGTGTAGATGGTGTGCTGTTGGTGGATTGTCCGCCGGAGGAAATGACCACCTTGCGTGAGCAACTGGACAGGCACGGGATATACCCGATCTGCCTGATAGCGCCCACCACGACCAGTAAACGACTAAAGATGATCGCCGGCCAGGCCAAGGGGTACTTGTACTATGTTTCTTTCAAAGGCATCACCGGTGCGAATAGCCTGGATGAGGCAAGTCTTACCGGGCCGGTCAGGACCATTCGTTCGCATAGTGAATTACCGATTGCCGTTGGTTTTGGAATCAAGACTGCAGAAAAAGCAGCCGCAGTTGCGGGTCTGGCCGATGCGGTGGTGATTGGCAGCGCTTTAATCGAGCAGTTAGAAAATGCAGGTTCCTGTAGTGATGCTTGCAAGCAGGTGATGGCTTTTCTTGCGCCCGTACGCCGGGCAATGGACAATAGGAACTGATATGAGCTGGTTTCAGAAACTCATGCCTTCGCGAATTCGCACCGAAGGCGGTAACAAACGCAACGTTCCGGAAGGGCTGTGGACTAAATGCGCGGCGTGTTCGGCCGTGCTGTACAAGCCTGAACTTGATCGTAATCTTGCCGTTTGCCCCAAATGCAGTAAACACATGCCCATTTCCGCCAGGGTCAGACTGGAGCAATTCCTGGACCCGGGAGAGAAACGCGAAATTGCAGCCAACCTTGAACCGGTAGACGCACTCAAATTCCGCGACCATAAAAAATATCGTGACCGAATTGTAATCGCCCAGAAGAAAACCGGCGAGAAAGATGCGCTTATCGCGATGGTGGGCAAGCTGGGCGGAAAAGAAACCGTGGCTTGCGCTTTTGATTTTGCCTACATGGGTGGATCCATGGGGTCTGTGGTTGGCGAAAAATTTGCGCGGGCCGGCCAGGAATGTTTGCGCTTAAGGGCACCCCTTGTGTGTTTTTCGGCCAGTGGGGGAGCCCGCATGCAGGAAGGTTTGTTATCGCTGATGCAGATGGCGAAAACCAGCGTCGTATTGGGGCGGATGGCAGAAGAAGGCATCCCCTACATCTCGGTGCTCACCCATCCCACGACGGGTGGAGTTTCTGCCAGCCTTGGTATGCTGGGGGACATAAACATTGCGGAACCGGGTGCCCAGATCGGTTTTGCCGGGCCGCGGGTCATTGAACAGACGGTGCGGGAGAAATTGCCGGAAGGATTTCAGCGCAGTGAATTTCTGCTCGAAAAAGGCGCCATTGACATGATTCTGGACCGGCGGCAGCTTCGGGATAAAATTTCTTCAATGCTGGCTTTGATGACGGGAGGTAAACTGCCCCGATCCGTCAGCGGGGAAGTTGTAGATGAGAGCCCGTAAATGGCAGCAGTTTACCGGCCCTGGCTTGTCTATGCACGTCTGGATTCGGGCTTCCTTCAACCCATAGCTAAGGAACATCTGATTTATTCTGAGCGAAGTAGATTACGCTTCAAAATTCCCAGATTCAAGGCGGAATTCGCAGCTAATAGCTGGCTATTGACAACGACTGCATGGAGAAGGTGAGACCGGGAACCGGTCGAGAGACTGGCCTGGGCCATGCAGGAGGTACGAGCCCATGGATGGGCGAAGGTAGAACAATGCAGGAGCAATTGTCGAGAACAATGCAGGAGCAATTGTCGAGA
>Ga0114950_10003115_pt1 | contig 12781 bp, 12 predicted proteins | sample N075metaG_FD_83503 | JGI IMG/M metagenome (GOLD analysis project Ga0114950, IMG submission 83503) | Deep subsurface microbial communities from Kermadec Trench to uncover new lineages of life (NeLLi) - N075 metaG | ecosystem: Environmental > Aquatic > Marine > Ocean trench > Sediment | place...
CTCTGGTGCCCTAGCCATCACATCGGCACTTTGAAAATATTCCAAGTAATTCAAATAAGTGATTCGGGAATTACACGTTGAGTATGGTGTTCATCCATTCGCCGTCAGGTCAGTTCCGTCATCGCCGTAGGCATAGGCTCTCCCGAGCCACAATCGACAAATGGATACGGGTACGCTCGTTCCTGGCGATTTCCAATTGTCTTCCTAAAGACCATCTCGCATTCATTTCAATTGTCGTCACTGATTGCAAAGTGCAATCGATCGGCAAACAGCCTTGATTAAGGTTCTGCGTATGCCTGCATTCTTAAAACTCACAATCATGCGCAGCACCTTGAAAGGAGCGAACAAATGTTTTTGCATGAACCCTTAAAGCCAAGACGAGGACGTATTTTACATTGTCTTGCCGTTATTCGAGTTAGTTCGAAAAAACAGGAGGAGAAAAGCAAGAGTCGTCAGACGCAAGAGAACTTGCTTCGTCGAGCTGTAGCTCAGAGCTACAAGGGCCCCGTGGACTGGACGTTTATCTCCACCTGTGCCTCGGGTGAGCACCTAGACCGTGACGAGATCACCGAACTTATCCTAAACGTAAAGACCGGCCAGTTTGACCTGGTGATTACCGAAGATTTGGGTCGAATCATGCGCTCGGTAGAGGTCAGAACAATTTGCGGGATCTGTGTCGATTTTCTGACACGATTGATTGCGATTAACGACAACTTGGACACAACGGACCCGAACTGGCCGGATCATGCCCTTTTTGCCGGTTGGCAACATGAAAAGCACAATGAAACACTGAGCCGAAGAATAAAAGAGCGTAAACGGGAGAAGTTCCTTGCGGGAGCAGATCTGCCGCGTTTCATCGCCGGATATGTGATTCCAAAGAATCCGAAGACCGACGATGATTTGAAGAAGGATGACGACGCGACTACCTTCATTGAAGGTGCAATCAACCGGACCTTAATCGGGATGCCAGACACGATAGTTGCTGATTGGTTAAACGAACAGGAATTTCCCACGGGTCCGTATTGTGATTCGGACAAATGGAATGGTAAGTCATACCAGCGCTGGATAACAAATCCACTGTTGGCTGGCCTCCGAGTTAAGAACAAGCGCCATACAGTTAAGAATTATGAATCCGGGCACCGTAAGTCAAAAAACGCTCCGCGAGAGCTGAGGATGGAGCGTAAAGTGCCACACCTCGCCCATATCAGTATGTCGCTTCACAAGACGCTGGTGGGCTACTTTTCAAAACGATCTGCGAAGGATGGCAGAGGTCGACCAGAAGGAACTGGATATTCAAGGACTAACGCGCCGTGGCCAAGTAACCATGTCTATTGCGGAATCTGTGGTCGGTTGTATTACCGAGGTGGTCATGGCCGTACAGAGTTCATGATGTGTTCAGGTTGTCGGGAATATGTTTGTTGGAATGGCATCACTTTCGATGGTCGTGTAATGAACGCAAGGATCTCAAATCTGGTTTTTACAGAAATTGAAAGCCTAGCGGATTTCGATCCTGCCATGCTGCAACTTCTCAAGGAAGAGGCGAGCAACACTGACAATGATCTAAACCGCAAAAAACGCGCATTGGAATCGGAGATCAAGACGATTAGACGACAGGCTGAAAATGCCGAGCAGGCAATTCTCGATGGCTATTCAGGCCGCTCGCTCATAGAGACACTTCAAGTGCTTGAGGATCAATTGGCTGACAAAGTTGTCGAGCACGAAGAACTCGAAGGTGAGTCGCAAGAAAAAAGTCTTGTTCTGCCCAGTGCGGAGAAGATCAAACAACTGGCTAGGGAATCATTTGGTAACCTCGCCGCCGATGATCCAGAAATGGGTCATTTGATGAGACTTCTTATCCCGAAGATCGTTGTGTTCCCAGTGCAACTGTGCGAAGGTGGCCGCGTGGTACTGCGTGCCAAGTTCAGAATGTTTTTGTCTGACCTACTACCGGATAAACGTCTTCAAGCATCGATGCGTCAGCCCTTGGAACGTATTTTGACAGTTGACCTGTTCGATCCACCACAGCGTGAAAAATACCGCAAGCTAGTCATCGCTGGCCGGGCGACCGGCATGACCGAAAAAATGATTGCTGCGAAGTACGGCCTCACAATCACTGCGGTTCAGAGAGCGTCGGCATTACAGCGAAAGATGAATCAATTGGGATTGAGTGATCCTTATCTTCCTGTGACTGATCCGTCAGTGAATAATACAAAACTTCGGAGGCAATGGCACAAGAGATATGATTTTAAACCGAAGCCAGACGCCGGCGAGATCTAGAGTTCACCCACGATCGCATTGATTTAACTGCCTCGCGGCAATCAGCCGCGAGGCTTTTTCATGCGCACACCCAATGTAAGGAATCGAGATATGTATCGTAAGCAAATACGTAGATCAATCGGACCACCACCAACCGAAGGAGTACAACAAACCCTGAGGGCGATGCTGCGCCTAGTGGCACGAGAAATGGCCAAACGCCTAAAACAAAAGACCACGCGGTGATTGCAGAGTCATGCGTGCTGGCAGGAAGCTCATGGGCAGTTGCTGGTCAAGGAAGACCGGCTATCGTAACGTTTGGCCAAAGGGTGCCGGGGCTTCGGCCCCGGTGCCTATCGGCCCTTTTTTTAGCTATTGGAAAAAGTGTTGGGTTACGGGTGTCACCTGGTGCGCTGTACCCGTCCAGGCCGCGATAACGTTCGATCGTCTGCATCGGGACAATTCCAGCATTGACCCGCATGCAGGAGCAAACCGACCCCTTCATCTCCGTTTCAATGATTATTGCCGATTGCAAATTGCAATCGATCGGCAAACAGCATTGATTAAGGTTTAGCGCACGCCGGCGTTGTCGGCAATCAGACTTATACGAACTACCTTAAAAGGAGACGTCAGATGTTGTTTCACAAACTGTTAAAGCAAAAACTAGGTCGGATGTTACGTTGTTTAGGTGTTATCCGGACTAGTTCAGGAAAACAAGACCAGAAGGATGAGAGTCGTCAGACACAGGAAGAGTTACTTCGTCAAGTTGTAGACCAGAATTATGAAGGTCCCGTGGACTGGACGTTCATTTCCACCTGTGCCGCGGGCCATCACCTTGACCAGGAGAAGATCGCGGAAATTATCCAACAAGTGAAGACCGGGCAATTCGATCTGGTGATCTGTAATGACCTGGGACGGATCATGCGAGCTGAAGGGGTCAGAAAAATCTGCGAGATTTGTGTCGATGCTCAGACGCGATTGATCGCAATCGACGACAACCTGGACACAGCGGATCCCAACTGGGCGGATCATGCCGCATTCGCTGCTTGGCAACACGAAACTCTCAATGAAACTCTTAGCAGGAACATCAAACGGCGCAAGCGCGAGAAGTTCAAAGCTGGAGCGGATCTGTCTCGCTTAATCGCAGGGTATGAGATTTCGGAGAAGCCAAAGACCGATGATGATTTAAAGAAGGATCCCAAAGCCACATCCATCATCAAAGATGCAATCGACCGGACCTTGAACGGCATGCCAGATACCAAGGTCGCTGATTGGTTGAACAGAAGTGATTTCCGGACGGGACCGCATTGTGCTTCGGAGAAATGGAATGGTAAGTCGTACCGGCGCTGGATCACAAACCCACTGTTGGCCGGTTTGCGGGTCAAGAACAATGCTCACACCGTTACGGACAATAGATCTGGACTCCGTAAATCGCAAAACGCTCCTCCAGAATTACGGTTGGAACGTAAAGTTCCACATCTTGCCCATATCGATATTTCACTTCACCAATCACTGCTGCGCTACTTTGCGAAACGATATGCAAAGAATGGCAAAGGTCGACCAGAGGGAACCGGGTAAGTCTGGTGGCTGATGAACAGAGGACCGACCGCCTTGACGTTTGGCCAAGGGTGCCGGGGCTTCGGCCCCAGTGCCGCTTGGCCTTTTTTTAGCCCTTGGCAAAGGTCCTGGGTTCCGGCTGTCACCTTTTGCGCTGCTGGTTCGCTTTATGCTGGGCCTGTGGATTTGCTTCCCTTCCAGAAGCGAGACCGCTTCCTGAGGGCTTTCGATGCCCCACTCAATCGCCGGCATCTCGGCCGACCCCCGGGGCAACCGGGGCCTGCTACACGGCGCTACGGTGCTTACCGTGACGGGACTCATGACAGCCGCGCGACGGTGTACAGTTGGTTCGGTCAGTCCGATGACGGTGAACTCGTCATCCGTGGGCGCCCGGTCGTAATCGAGTACTTCCAAGGCGGAGCCCGCGGCCAGGGCCGCATCATCATCGAATTGACTGAAGTGGACCGGCTCCTGCAACTGATCCGGGTCGTCCCTCCCCGGACTCTCCCTCACCAAGAGCGTCCCCGCCAATCTCCTTATCCCGGAATTACTTTCTCCTTGGGACGACCGAAGGACTGATCGCGCCGAGAACCCAAAACGCATTATCGGCTACACGGCCATTTGTTCGCTGAGCACTACAAGGATTGCCGAAACATCGATTCTTCTTGTCAAGCTGCCTTTCTCTAATTCGCAGGATGCGAACAACGTGCGAAACCCCGTGGATATGGTGAAAGCAACATTGATCACAAAGGTCGTGATCAGCAAACCATCATCCCGTATTGGAGGACGTTCGATGACCCATAAAAACATCAACTCGCAACGGATGACTGCCATCTATGCCCGCGGCATGATGACCAACGATCAGCTGGAAGCCGGTCGTTGTTTCATCACCGGACTCAACGATAAGTCCATCACCGAACGAGCGGATGCGTACGTCGACAAAACCGCGTGCGGCTGTAATCTCAATCGGCCCGGCCTGAACCGGATGCTTGACGGCGTGCGAGCCGGCAAGATCGGCGTGATCGTGCTGACTGATTTGGCGCGGTTCACCCCGTGTTTCGAGCACCTGCTACCGCTGGCCAAGGTGTTGCACGAGCATGACGTGCGCGTGCTGACCCTCGACGGTCTTGACACCAACGTGCCACTCAACAGCTTTGGCTGTTTACTGACGATGGCTGGGGAGATCGACAACGGGTAGTACCGGGAGCAAGTCGTTGCCGGACGGAAGAACATTCGCGCCGACGGCAAGAAGATGACCGAAAGACAAGTCGCCACTGACCTTGGCCTGACTGTCACTGCTGCTCAACGTGCTTCAAAGCTACAGCGAATGATGGACGAAATGAAGATTAACGATCCCTACATACCGGTCACAGAACCACCGGAAGATCTGACAAAAATGCGACGACATAAGCACAAGCGCTACCGGTTCGAACCGCTCCCGGATGCCGGCGAGCTGTAGCCGGGGAAATCCCGCCGCTCCCCACCGCCAGGCAAGTAATCGGGCTCATGGCGCATCGATGGATCCTGTAGAAATTCAGCCGTGTGTTGCGTCCCTTATGCTCATGAGCCGTCGCTTCTGGCCGATTGGTGTATATCAAACCGTTCATCGCCGATGAAACGAATATCGTCCGGTGGAATTTTTTCCAGATCAAAACGAAACCCAGTTTTCTCACCGCCGATAATGGCGTCGAATAGCGCATCGGGCAGTTTCGCCTTCAGTCGATGCTTGGCGTCCTTAAGACGCATGTCGATGTTGTGGGTCCTGATCCACTCGGCCCCGATCCGCGGCACTCCGTTACGCGATCGCGCCAAGAGCTCAAGCAAGCGCCACGTCGAATCCGATCGCTTGACCTGGGTGGCGATCCGATCGCCCTGCCAATAGACATCCAGGAAATCACCGGTGGCGGCTACGACCAGTCGACGCCGCAATACCTCCTCGCGGACGATCATGGCAGGCTCGCGGTCCGATTCGAGTGCCGGATCGTGATGAGTTACTCGGCCGCTGACTATCTCGAAGCCCTTATGTCGGCGAACCTCCCCTAGCAGGCGAAGAAACGTTTGATACTCGATAAGGGAAGTCATGTACCCCAGTTCGATTAGCGCCATCACGCGAGTGATGCCGTGGATTGTCGCCCACATACCTGCGGAGCCGTTGTATTTCTTGTAAGCCTCATCGGCATCGTCAAAGAATTCCCAATCCGAATCGGTAAAGATATTTTCTTTCACCATTTTTGGCTCGGCATTACGAACAGAGAGTTCCAGATGCTCCAGTTTTTTCGTTGCCCATGGAGCAAACGGGAGGTTCGGCTTCCCCTTTCTTGCCTTGTCGGACATGATCTACTCCTCGCACGAAATGTCGGTTGTTGCTTAAAAATGTTTACATCTTTATAATAAAATGGCGGCGCATTTGCAAGAACCATGACATTTGGCATGGTCAGCAGCCTTCGATCAGTTCATGCAAATAAGTCAGATTGATATGTTGCTCGATGAGCGGATAGGGGTAGCTTTGGACTGTACAACCCTGACTGAGGCAGTAATGGCCGAAATCGGGCGCGATGTGCTCGTCTCCAGATTCGATATCGAAGATGTCGCGATCGATGATCGTAAGCACGATGGGGTCGCTGGAATTCAAGCCGATGCCTTTGAGCCACTTTGTGCATTGTCGTGTGACCGTGACTGCATTCTTGAGCGAAAGGCCCGCCGACACGAGCAGGCCGCACAGCGCCAGCCGATAGGCCTGGTCCACGGTGAACAAGCGATGGACCCCCTGCGACCCCGCCTCCGGCATCCCAGGCAGCACGTCCTGGCTAAGGATATGAGCCAACGAGTTCGGGTTCAGTTCCACACGCTCCACAATGTCGCTGAGTTTGAGTTCCATGGGTTGTGCAAGGTTGTACGATACCGGCGCCATCGAATCAATCGCCGCTCGCTCAACGTTTTTCGCACGACGCGAAACGTCTGCGAAAATCCGACATTAGCCTGCCTGTATGGCAGAGCACCCCAGCGACATTCCTTTCCTGGGATCACAGTTCGTTTGGAACGTCCCGATGAGTAAATGGATCACCCCATGAACGAACAAACAGCCAACCAGGCAATACCGCAATCGCTCGCGCACGTCATAGGGCAGAGGCGAGCGGTACAACAGATTCAGACGGCGCTCGATGCATATTTCAACGACAGACTCGACGGCGTTTTCAAAGCGTTTCCGCATACGCTTTTAACTGGACCGCCCGGCGTTGGCAAAACCTTGTTGGCCAGCTTGATCAACGCAGAACTCGGTAACGATGCTAACCACTTTCACGAAGAGTTGGCGGTTAATTTGAAAACACCACCGCATGTTCAAGGCCTCTTGTTGCTGGCTGATGAAGGTGACGTGGTCTTTGTTGATGAAGTGCATGAGTTGAAGCCACAAACAACTCTATATCGATGCCTTGAAGACGGCAAGCTGATGCTGGGAGGCGAACATCGCACATTGATGTTACCGCCATTTACATTCGTGGGGGCCACGACTCATGAATTCATGCTTCAAAAGCCGCTTCGAGACCGGTTCAGAATCATTGTGCGCTTGGAGCATTACCAGGACGACGAGATTATCCAGATTGTCATGGAGCGCGCCCAACGGCTCGGTTGGAAGGTCGCAGACGGGGCGGTACATGCCATTGCAATTCGAGGCCGACAAACTCCCCGCATTGCCATTCGCTTGCTTGAAGCTGCAAGACGGACTGCACGTGCTAAAGCCGACAGTGCGATCACGGAAGAACATGTCATTGAAATGTGCAAACTTGAAGGCATCGACCACGCCGGGTTGGATAGTCTTGAGCGCCGATACCTGCAAATCCTCAAGGAAGCACAAGGCCCATTACGTTTGAATATGATCGCTATTCGGCTGGCATTGCCGCGACAGACACTCGAACGGGTGGTTGAGCCTGAACTGATCCGCATGGGATTCGTAACCAAGTGCGAGCAGGGACGACTGCTGACTGGTGCCGGTAGGAGGCATCTGCTTGAAACCAAATCATGAAATATCACCCATTGGGGCAAAATCAGAATGGCTGACAGAAGCGAATTCGGCAGCAACGTGGAGGGCATCCTTAACATCACCAAGATGGCGAGGCTGGTCGGCTTGAGCCGTTCTCGATTCTACGACCACATGGAACGCGGCGTCTTTCACAAGCCGCTGCGCGCCGAAGGCAGTAGCCGACCGTATTACACGCCGGAACTCGCCGCGGCCAACATTCACGTACGGTGTACGGGAATCGGCGCCAACGGGTCTGTTGTTTCCTTCAACGACAAGAATCGATCGGTGGGGCCCATGTTGAAGGCTCCAAAACCTCACCTTCCCAAACGGCACCGTAGTCTGATCCAAGACCTTAAATCCCTGGGCTTTACGGTGACAGCCGCGCAGGTCGATGAGGCTTTGACGGCGTGCTTTTCCGATGGTATCGACGGTCAAGACGAGGCAACGGTATTACGAACGCTGTTGAGGCATCTGAAGAAGGAACGAGGTGTCTGATTTGTGTCTGAGACGTGTCCGAGACGTGTACAATTGTTGTCCGACCCCTATACACCAGCTGTCCAACAAAGGGCTTGGAATGAGTTAACAGGCACCTGCTGTAATTGCCCGGCGCGCCTGCAATTGCGGGTTCCCGCCCTCACGTAACAACTGGCTGGCTCAGCTGGGGAGGTTTAAGGGACGTCTTGCCCCTGTTGGTCCGGTGGCGATTCGACGCGACGGACCAGATTCACAATAGAAGCGACCGATAAACAAACAGAATTTTCCCACCGGTCCGTATCGTGATTCGGACAAGTGGGATGGTAAGTCGTACAAGCGTTGGATAACAAACCCACTGTTAGCCGGCCTGCGGGTCAAGAACAATCATCACACCGTAACGAATCATAAATCTGGACTCCGTAAATCGGAAAAGGCTCCTCAGAAATTTAGGTTGGAACGTAAGGTTTCACACCTTGCCCATATCAGTATGTCTCTTCACAAGACACTGTTGCACTACTATGCACAACGATCTAGGAAGAATGGCAAAGGTCGATGATGTGAGTCGAGACTGAATCGGTTGTTACGGATCACCGAACAAGATGCCTGCGATCGATCGCCTGGCGACCGAGAGTTTGCTCTTCCAGACAGCCTGGGCGACACCTTTTTGCACGCCCACGCGGGTCATGCTGTTGACCGGGAAATACCCTTGCCATACCGGCTGGACGCAACATTATGACGTGCCGCGCTGGGGAGGCGAAGGTGCGTCAAGTAAATGCCGGAATAGAATATGTCAGCTATTTAGACAGATTAAAGGTTCCTGACGCCCTAACACCCGGCAGCGCACGGTTATAACTCGGCCGAAGCACCCGCAATTCCCAGAAATGATTATTCCTGAGTTAATTTTAATAGTTCCTTTGCTAGTGCAGAAATATGACCAGCGAATTCAGGCTTCTTATGGTCTTTCATTTTCACAATACAGTCTTTCAGTGAATCCCCGATCTTAGGGCGCAATTCCACTTTGATTTTGTTCGCCTTCGCCAGGGTTAGCGCATCTCTAAAATTATATAACATATACATCACCAACTCGGCATCTTCTTCTTTGCAATTAACACTTTGAATCCAAGCTGACATATAATCAATTCTGATCCGCCAAACATCACCTTGTTGCGCCCCTAATTTAACCTGCCGTATTTTCCACAATGCTTGCTTACGGACATAAAGAGGGGCCTTCTCGGCAAAGGCTATTTTTACAAACGTGCGCACTATCTGCAATTGCTGTTCTTTTGAATCAACCAACTTCAAGAGCTCAGCACCCGCATTAAGATAGAGGTGACCAAGAGCATCTGAATCGGTTGCACCATCGTGAAACGCTGCCACTGCCGCTTTAAGGCTTTCTTTTGATCGAATTAATTCGATTTTGCGTTGCGCTGCTAATTCTTGTCGCCTCACCAAATCCTTTGCTCCCGTTGGGAACGAAATCCATTGATCAAACACAATGTTCGCCTTAACTCGAAACGCTCCATCTTTTTCGACCACAGGGAGGATTGCGAGCCGGCCCGCATATTTGGTCGCCAGAGCGATAATCGGCAAAGGCGTGCTACCGCCGAGGAGATCTTTGGGGACAATGATTTGCGAAACAGATGCCTTCTTTAATTTCCCCACCCGAATATTTTTCCGATGTGATAATACCTCCAGCACTTGATAATTTATCGAAATTTCCGCAGGTGCGCTTTCGGTCCCCTTGGTTACCTTCACACTCTCGCACTGTCCCAGCACGAGCGCGTGGCCATTTCCGTACGTGGGCCATTTATCAAGCGAATCGGCAGATAGAGCTTCTGACGAAATCAAGAGGAGTATTAATACAACATGCAATTTCATGGTTCTAACCTTTCGTTTATTTCGTTGCATCAAAAATCAACGCACGTTGCGCCAAACTTGGCAAACAGGATTCCGCTTTCACATCTGCCAGCGGTTTAGCGGGTGCGTGAGGTTTTATCGTTCCCAGTTTGATCGTATTGCCTGCTTTCGCAGTAACTGTGGGGTCGTTATTTGGCGGCCCACCATCCGGCCAAGTAAGCGTGAAATTCGCCACAGTATTCCATGGCACCTGTTGTACAGTTGCGTATAAACTGGATCCAGGCTCACTGGGTTCAGCCTGGTTACTCCCGGCAAATGCGACCAGCCAGGCTTGGAAATCCAGTTCATATTTGATCGCCTCAAGTCGATTAGCCGTAAACTTTGGGTGTCGCAACGGCAGCATAACGTTTGGGGAATCTGGCCCGAGTATTCTTCGTTGTTGACCAAGTGGAGTCAAATCTGTCTTTTCTGTTTCCATACTAAATCGAAGGAATACCGTAGCCCCACCTGTACCAGGATTATCGCGCGAAGTATCCAGTAACGGATTTGCGGTCTTCAGTGGTGGTTTGATCGGGGGAAATTTTTTCAGATAGTCATCTGTAACGGCAAAATCTGTTCTTGGCGGGCTCAAATCAACGTCAGAAATTGTTCCTTTCACCAACTTATTGCCAGCATATGTTCCTTGAATCTCCTGTCGCAGTAAATTATTGAGCCAGCCAACGACGACTCGATCCACACCTCGCCTCCCGTCTTTTCCACCACCAAATATATCCACTTCGGCTTGCAGAAGTATACCTACCGTCTCCAGGGAATTGCCACCATTTTGGATAAGAATGATTCGACGGAGTTCAGTTGGGTTTACTCCATCAACCAAAATTAGACCAGGTGGGGAAGGCTTGGCAGATTGCTGCATGGGTAGAACTTCTGATTGTACGGTCTGGGTGGAAGATAATTGGATTCGCACAACAATCAGGTTCAAAAAACAACCCGGTTCGGTGCCGTCATCAAACTCCCCGTCTCCATCTTTATCATCAAAATATATAACGCTAAATGAACCCACCGCATTGAGCCCAAGTGTTGCTTTTTCCCCCATCGCCTTTGAGGTAATCGATAGATCTTGTGCCGGAAACGGCGCCATCCGCAATCGCGCGTCATCGCCATCGGGGTTAGCTGCAGTTTGAGTATCACGTCTGACCACCCAGGCGGACTTGGCGAATTCGCCAATGCCTTCCAATTCAACTGCATTCGCTGAACCTTCAATCAGCACCAAGGACTTCCCGGCATCAAAGGTCTTACCGTTTTCCTTAGAAACAAATTCGCGAGCAGCAACCGCCTTACCCTTCCTCGGACTTCTAGGAGATAGACAAGGTGTTGATGGAACTGTTGCTCTGATAGCACAGTCAACCCACTCGACAGTCACCGTATTTGACTTCAAGCCATCGGTCGTCTCGGCTTGGAACTTAATGATGATAGGTTGATTTTGCGAAAAGTCCGGCCGTTCTGCTTTGCCTTGACCATCCGTATCGTCCCGTCCGATTTCCACGTTAGTATCCAGCCGCTTGAAAATAATCGTTTTATCCTTTTCCTTCGGCATTAACATGGCTGTGAAATCCACATCGTCACCTACGGCTACAAGATTTTCGTCAACGGTGAGAATCAATTTTTTCTCGCCGTTGCCTATAGCCAAAGCGCTTTTCAGATTATGATCGGATTGGTCAGCTGCGCTAGCAGCAAAGGACAGAAAGACGACCATGGAAAGAAGCACAGAGCACAAGATCGATTTCATGTTTCATCCCTCGTTGAAACCTATTGCCGGAAGTACTTGCGTAAGAATGACGCGGCTGTAGGTTGCAGCACACGGTATCGTTGGGAATACGCTCGTTGCTCATACCAAACACGTTCAAAATCAGGGTAGGCTTGGGACCAGATCTCTTTGCCGAACACCCCTTTTCGGCTAAGGAACTGTTTGTATCGTGAGAAACTGGCTTTGCGACGCGTTCGCAGGCTGCTGATGCCATCAACGAGCGATTTGGCTTCGGCCGAATGCAGATATTCAACTGACGCAATCGCCAAATACGCCCCGATGCTGCGAAGCTCAGATAACGTTAGGTGTCGGCGCGGTGCCTGACTATTTACTTCGTAGGGCATGTGCAGCGTGCCATAATAATCTCGAACAAATCCCCCCAAGCGAGCCACGCCGTATCGCTTACCCCAAGTGCCTCCCGCTACAAGAATATTGCCTTCCTTCATCGTGCTGCTAATCGTTTTGTGAAGCGCTACACACTGTTCATACCGCCCGAGCGGATATTTCTCGCTTTTCTTAGGTTCCATGTACGCTGATGTGAGATGGGTTGTTTCCTTCGATTCGACATTGTGTAAGTTGAAACACAAATCCAGTCTGTTTCCAGCATTGACCCAATCGTGAAAAAACTCGGCATAGGCAAGCGTTTCAGGTGTTTTAACATCTGCGCCAGCAAAGTTATGGGTGATACGGCTATAGATTGAGTGGACTGCGCCTTCGGGATCCAGCAAGGGAATGATCAAAAAGACCGCTCTTGCACGTGCTACACGTGCCTTGGCATGGTTTGACAATAGAAAGCGAATCGCGCCTTCCGCTACCCA
>Ga0114950_10003116_pt1 | contig 12778 bp, 9 predicted proteins | sample N075metaG_FD_83503 | JGI IMG/M metagenome (GOLD analysis project Ga0114950, IMG submission 83503) | Deep subsurface microbial communities from Kermadec Trench to uncover new lineages of life (NeLLi) - N075 metaG | ecosystem: Environmental > Aquatic > Marine > Ocean trench > Sediment | place...
CGGTCCGGTGGGAACGCCGGGAGGAACTCGCGGTCAAAGCCCCGCCAACCGGGGTGGATGTGTGTCGCTTCGACAGCGCTGAGGCAGCTCGCGAACTGCGCCTGCAGGCTCGGATCGGTGGCAGTCGCAGCGAGGTAGAGAATCGTCACTACTGTCCGAGGCGACGGGGAGGTGGGCGATCCGCCATCACCCCCTCCGCTGCAGCCTGCCGCCGATGCAACCAAGAGTGTCGCGATCGCGGCGGTTGTACGACCTGACTTCCAGTCCATCCTGCGTTCCTCCAGTCTCCGTAGCGCCGCTCTTCTGCTCGATCCGCGCTCGGGCCATGCTCTTCGCCGCCGTGATCGCCCCGCTAAGGAAGGAGGCTGCGCCCGCGATGGAGATCCTCGCACAGCGAGGCTAGCGGAGCTATGCATGAAACTCGCTTGGAAAACCAAGCTCTGATGGCGACCAGCGCAACTGGCTCGCGCGGAAGGAGAAATGATGTCCTTCGATCTTGGCCCTGCACACTGGAGCTCGCGAGCCAGGGCTCTCACTCCGTCACGCGTTGCCAGCAGGGTCGCAATCGGCCTCGCGACACTTGCCATTCTCGGCCTCACTACGGCGGCTTGGAGCGGCGAGGAGAAGACCGCAGCCAGCACTTCGACCTTGCGTGTCGTCACCTACGAGTGGGCTCCCTTTTTCCACCACGACGAGCAGGGCCAAATAGTTGGCCTCGAATACGACCTTCTACGCTCCTTTGTAGAGGCCCGGTCCCTGGAGCTCGAGATCGTCTGGAAAGAGGACTTCGACGACGTCGTCCCGACCCTGCTCAACGGCGAGGCAGACGTCGCGGCTGCCACTCTCACGATCACCGAAGAGCGGCTGAAGAGCATGGACTTCTCTGCTCCCTACTTTCCTGTTCTGCTCGTACTGGTACGTCAGATAGGAGCCACGGAGTCTTCGTCGAGCGATCTGGCAGGCAAGAGGATCGCCACGATCGCCGGAACCACCTACGAGCAGTATGCCAAGGGTTTCGCCGACGCCGAGATCGTCTACGTGACGACCGAGGAGGAGATGTTCGAAGCGGTGGCCAGCGGGAAAGCGGATGCACTCGCCACCGACTCACCCAACGTCTTGCGGGTCGGCTCGAGCTATCCGGACCTCGAGATCGTCGAGGCGCTCTCGGAACGGGAATTCTACGGCTTCGCGCTACCTCAGGGAGATCCACTGACTGGGCCTCTGACGGCCCACATCGAGCAGCTCGTCGCGAGCGGGGCATATTGGACCTTTCTCGAGCAGGCCTTCGGGTCGATCGTTGCCGACTACAGCGACGAGATGAAAGCGACGTTTCTCGCCCACTGAGTCTCGGTCGTCGCAGCCCGCGACTCCTTGCCGCGTGCCAGCCTTTCTTCTAAGATCCTGCTTTGGCCTCGGCAGCATCTTGGTCGGGCTGGTGGCGGGTTCAGGCATCAGCGGACTGGAGGCCTCATTATTCCTAACGACACGGGAGAGATCGCATGAATCACAGGAAGTATGACTGGTCGTGGCTCACGATCACCTTGGCGTGCCTGCTCTTGGTAGCCGGTCTGGTCGCTGGCTGCGGCGACGACGCGGCGGAAGAAGAAGACGTCGCGGTGGAGGCTGAAGAGGAAGCAATGGAAGACACCGAAGACGCCGAAGACGCCGAAGACGCCGAAGACGATGGCGCACCCCGGGTGTTCTTCGCCAATCTGTCAGAGGGCGACGAGGTCACCTCGCCGGTATCGATCGAGTTCGGTATCGCGAACTTCGAGATCGTTCCGGCCGTCGATCCCGTGGTGATCGAAGACGGCAAGGGCCATCATCACTTGGCGATCAATGCCCACTGCCTGCCGGCCGGCGAGGTCATCGAGAAGGCCGATCCATGGATTCACTTCGGCGACGGCAGCAACACGATCGACGTGCAGCTCGAGCCCGGTCCGGCCCACCTGTCGCTGCAGGTCGGCGACGGCGAGCATCGAACTCTCGATGAGCCCGGACTCTGCGCGATGATCAGTTTCACTGTCATCCAAGAGGGCGTGTAAGAGTCTCTCAGCGGGCTCGATAGCAGCATCTGGCGACCGCCGCCTACCAAGGCGTCGGTCGCCACTCTTTCGTAGACCAGCCGTATGGCCACCACGTCCTCGCGAGTCGGCATCTTCGGCTGGGGCATCGTCGCTCCGCGCTCGCCGGACGTCGACGCCTTCGAGCGCAACCTGGAATCGTCGGAGTCGTGGCTCGAGGCCTTCAACGGCTTCGGCCCCGACAACTTCCTGGTCGGCAAGCCTGACTTCGATCTCGGGCGCTATCGCGACTGGATTCGTGAGCGCTTCCCACCAAGCCGCTTCCGCCAAATCGAAACGAAGATAGGCCTGCCTTCGCAATACGCGATTGGCGCCTTCGTACAGGCCCTGGAGCAGAACCCGGGCTTGGAGAAGGAGCTCCAGCGCCTCGGAGCACAGACCCACGTGTACGTCGGCACGGGTCTCGGCGACCTGCCCACGATCTACGACCTCAGTATCGAGCTCTTCAAGGATCAGAGCCGCTGGGACCGGTTCTGGGCGCGCGCCGAGAATAACTCGCATTTTCGAGCCTACCTCGAGAACCCGAGCTCACCGGGCGACTGCGACATCCCTCCCGACCCCGCCAAGGTTGCGGAAGACGACCGCCGCGACGCTGAAGACGAATGGTGGCACTACTGGGCGGGTCAGTCGCCCGAGCTCCGACAGTATCTGGAGGAGCTACGAGAGATCGAGAGTGCCGAGGTCGAGGGCAATGTCGAATCGGGCAAGATGACCGCGATGCGCCGCAAGCGCCTGCGCAACACCGAGCTGAGAGAGAAGTGGGGGGCTCCGAGCCCACCCTGGGACGGGCGCTCGTCAGCCGGCATCCTCTGGAACATTCACAACATCGCGGCCTCCCAAGTGTCGATGATGGGGCAGATCACCGGCCTGTCCTACGCCCCGGTGAGCGCCTGCGCCACTTTCGGAGTCGCCCTCAAGCTCGCAATGAGCGCCATTCGCGCTGGCGAGGCCAAGGCCGTCGTCATCGGCGCCTCCGATCCGCCTCCTCACCCGCTGTCCGTGGGCGCCTTCTACCGGGCGCGGGTGATCGCGGCCGACGCTGCGGTGTCCAAGCCGTTGACTGGCATGCGCGGAACGCACGTGTCGGGCGGCGCGGCGATCTGGATCGTCGGCGACTACGAGCACATGCGGAAGTGCGGCTTCGAGCCTCTCGGTCTCGAGCCCTTGGGAGTCGGCACGAGCTCCGACGCCGACCACATCATCACCCCTTCACAAGAGGGGCCGATGCAGGCGATGAAAGAAGCTCTCCGGGACGCAGACGTCCACAGCGGCGAGCTCACCAGCTGGGACATGCACGCCACGGCGACACCAGGCGACTTCCTCGAAATGCAGAATTTGCGCAGCATCGCCCCCGAGTCGATACTGATCACCGCCCGCAAAGGCACCTTCGGCCACGGCATGGGTGTCGCCGGCGGCTGGGAGCTGACCGCCCAGCATCTCGGCCTCCAGAAAGGCAAAGTCTTTCCGACACCTCTCGAGTCCTCGGAGCTCAACCCCGAGATCGCCAAGCTCCACGATCGCTTCGCCTTCGAAGACGCTGTCACGCTGCCGAGCGGCGTCGTCGGCAAACTGTCGATGGGCATCGGCGGCGTCAACGCCTGCGTAGTGTCACGGCCCTGGGGGAAGACCGAGAAGCGACAGCGATAGGATACGACCGTCGCCGAGCACCACCGTTGCCCCGAGCAGAAAAGCAGGAACCAACGAATGCCTGAAGCCGATACCGCCGCGACCAAGAATTTCTCCACGGGCACCCCGGCGAAGAGCGAGCCGTTCTTCCTGAAGGGCTCCAACGAGCTCGACTGGGGCATGAAGAACCGCCTGGCGAGCATCTTTCGGCCCGACTCCGGACGGACGGTGATGCTGGCCTTCGATCATGGCTACTTTCAGGGGCCGACCACGGGCCTCGAGCGAATCGACCTCAACATCGTGCCGCTGATCCCCTACGCCGACGCTCTGATGCTGACGCGCGGCATTCTGCGCACCTGCATTCCGCCGACCTACCGCGGCGGGTTCGTGGTGCGGGCCAGCGGCGGCCCGAGCATCCTCAAGGAGCTCTCGGACGAGGAGTTGGCGATCTCGATCGACGATGCGGTGCGCCTCAACGTCTCGGCCATGGCCGTGCAGGTGTTCATCGGTGGCGAGTACGAGACCCGATCCGTGAACAACCTCACCCGCCTGATCGACCTCGGAAATCGACACGGCATCCCCACCCTCGCCGTCACTGCGGTCGGCAAGGACATGAACCGCGATGCGCGCTACATCCGCCTCGCCACTCGCATCTGCGCAGAGCTCGGCGCTTCGATCGTCAAGACCTACTACGTGCCTGGCTTCGACACGGTCACCGCCGGCTGCCCGGTGCCGATCGTCATGGCCGGAGGCAAGAAGCTGCCCGAGATCGAAGCCCTGCGCTCGGCTCACAACGCGGTTCAGGAGGGCGCCTCCGGTGTCGACATGGGGCGCAACATCTTCCAGTCGGACTGCCCGACAGCGATGATCCAGGCGGTCGGCAAGGTCGTCCACGAGAACATGACACCCGAAGACGCTCTCGAGGTCTATCGCAGCCTCAAGGACGACGTCGAGAAGAACCGCAACGGGTGACGCCGTCGGAGTCGCCGCACCCGAGCTCGCGCTGACTGAGAGCCCGTCATGGAGAATCGATGGTCCGACGAAGCCGCCCGTGAGCTGATCTCCCGGCACGGGCCGACTTTCGGCGAAGAGCTGGCGAGCCGCACCTATTCGAGCCGCCTGATCGGCTCGGAGCCGAGCCTCGTCTTGCATGGAGGTGGCAACACGTCGCTGAAAGGTTCCCTGAAGAACGTTCTCGGCGACACCGTGGAGGCGCTCTTCATCAAAGCCTCGGGAGAAGATCTCGCGACGATCGAGCCACAGGGACATGTCGCGGTCGACCTCCATTTCCTCCACGCTCTCTTGGCCCTCGAGGAGCTTGGCGACGAGGAGATGGTCAGAGCCCTGCGCACCCATCTCTTCGACGACCGGGCCCCGACACCTTCGATCGAGACCCTCGTTCACGCCGCCATCCCGGCACGCTACGTCGATCACAGTCACTCCGACGCGATCCTGGCCCTGAGCAATCAGCCGGACGGGGAAGACCGCGTCCGCGGAGCGCTCGGCGAGAGCGTCATCGTGCTGCCCTACGTGGCGCCGGGATTCGAGCTCGCCAAGGCCGTCTTGGCTGCTCTCGAAGAGCGCCCGGACGCCGAGGGCATGGTGTGGATGAAGCACGGGCTGACCACGTGGGGCAACGACGCCCGAGAGTCGTACGATCGCACGATCGATTTCGTGAGCCGCGCCGAGAAGCATCTGCTCTCGAGCCCGGCCACGCGGCTGCGATCGTCAACCTCAGCGGCGACAGCCGAGGGACGGCTGGGGCGGATCGCCCCGATCGTCCGCGGTCTCCTCGCCGAAGCCAGCGGCGACCCCGATCGTCCGCATCGCAGAGTGATCCTCCAATCACTCACCGACGAGCAGACCTTGGCCTTCCTCGAGACTGCTGAGGCCGCCGACCTCGCCGTGTCGCCGCCGCTCACCGCCGATCATCTAATTCGCACCAAGCCGCTGCCGCTATGGATCGAAGCGCCGCGCTACGACGACGAGGACGGGCTACGCGGCCAGCTCGAGGAGGCGGTGGCAGGCTACGCGACGTCCTATCAGAGCTACGTCGAGCGGCATGCCGCTCGCATGCCGGAAGGCGTCAAGGCGTTCGACGATCTTCCTCGGGTCGTGTTGATGCCGGGGCTCGGCGCTCTCTGTGCCGGTTGGGACCATCACTCCGCAGAGATCGCGAGAGACATCACCCGGCAGACTCTCGCCGCCAAGGCTCGAATCGCTGCCGCCAGCGGATCCTACGAGGGCCTGGCGGAAGAGCACCTCTTCGACATGGAGTATCGCAGCCTGCAACACGCCAAGCTGGCAAGCATGTCTCGACCTCCTTTCGCCGGCCGGGTCGCATTGGTAACCGGCGCGGCTGGCGCCATTGGCTCGGCAATCTGCGAGCGCCTTCTCGCCGAAGGGGCCGCGGTCGCCGCAACAGACCTCGCGGGGCCGTCGCTAGACGCCCTGGTGACGGATCTCGAGGGCTCACATCCGGGCCGAATCCTCGGAGTGGCGCTCGACGTCACCGACCCGGCGTCGGTATCGGCGGGCTTCGCCGCCACCGCCCGAACCTGGGGCGGAGTCGACATCGTAGTCATCAACGCCGGCCTCGCTCATGTCGCCTCGCTCGAAGAGCTCGATGTCGAGAGCTATCGCCGGCTGCAAAGCGTCAATACCGAAGGGGCCCTGCTGCTGTTAGCCGAGAGCTCGCGACACATGCGGCTGCAGAGAACGGGTGGCGACATCGTGTTCGTCTCGACCAAGAACGTCGCCTCGCCGAGTGCTCGCTTCGGCGCCTACAGCGCCACCAAGGCGGCTGCCCATCAGCTGGCGCGGATCGCCAGCCTCGAGTTCGCCGAGTGGGACATACGAGTGAACATTGTGGCGCCCGACGCGATCTTCAGCCACGGCGAGCGCCGATCGGGCCTGTGGGAGGAAGTCGGGCCCGATCGGATGCAGGCTCGCGGCCTCGACCCGGAGGGCCTCGAGCAGTACTACCGCAAGCGCAATCTCCTGCACGCACGAGTCACCGCCGAGCACGTCGCCAACGGAATCGTGTTCTTCGTCAGCCGTCAGACTCCGACCACGGGAGCGACGCTGCCAATCGACGGCGGGTTGCCGGACGCAACCCCGAGGTAGGTCCCCCTGACGCCAAGCGCACGCCAGGGCTACGTCTGGGCCAAGTCTGGAGTACAGACGGCTATCCGCCGGGCTCGGGCTCGGGCTCGGGCTCGGGCTGGGGCTGGGGCTGGGGCGGAGCGGGGCTCTCAGTCAATCGTGGCAGGCCGCTCTGCAGCTGCCAAAGCTCCTGGTATCTGCCGCCGGCCTGGAGCAGGTCTTCGTGCGTGCCGCGTTCGATCAGGCGTCCCTCGTCCATCACCAGGATCTGGTCGGCGGTGCGAATCGTCGACAGGCGATGGGCGATCACAAGAGTGGTACGACCGCGACGTAGGACGCGTAGGCCGTCCTGGATGAAAGCCTCACTCGCGGTGTCGAGGCTCGAGGTCGCCTCGTCGAGCAGCAGGATGCGTGGATCCGCCAGGATCGCCCGAGCGATGGCGACTCGCTGGCGCTGCCCGCCGGAGAGACGGATGCCGCGCTCGCCGATGATCGTGTCGTAGCGATCCTCCAACTGGTCGACGAACTCGTCGCAGTGAGCGAGCCTGCTGACGGCTTCGACCTCACTGAGGGTCGCCCGAGGCCGCGAGTAGCGGATGTTCTCGAAAATCGTACCGTCGAAGAGAAAATCCTCCTGCAGAACCACCCCTAGATGCGAGCGGTAGTCGCTTCGACGAATGTCGCGCAGATCGTGCCCATCGATCAAGACACGACCCTCGTCGGGGTCGCCGAAGGCCATTGCCAGACGAAAGATGGTGCTCTTGCCGGCACCGCTGGGGCCGACCAATGCAGTCGTCGTACCCACTGGTACCGAGAAGCTGATGTTTCGCAGCACCGGCGAGCCCTCGCGATAGGAAAACGACACGTTCTCGAAGTCGATCGCTCCGTCGACCGAATCGAGCCGTGAACGCCCCTCGTCGGCCTGCGCCTCGCTGGTCAGAGAGCGAAGCTCTCGAATGCGATCCAGGCCGGCGAAGGCCTCACTCATCTGAGCGGTGATCGATGCGGCCTGCACCATCGGGGCTACGAGAAAGCCGGTGAAAGCGAGATACATGACGAAGTCGCCGAGGGTCATCTCTCCGGAGACGATCGAGCGCGCACCGATCCACATCATGAGAATCGCGAGCAGGCCGAAGCTGAGGCTGGTCACTGCGCCCATCGCGGACGACGCGACAATGGCGCGGCGCGTCGCTCGAAACAGGCGATGCGTACCGGCGGCGAAGATCCGGTCTTCTCGTTTCTCGGAGGTGTACGACTTGACGATGCGGATGCCGCCCAACGCTTCATTCAAGCGGCCCGTCACCTCCGCTTCGATCTTGCTGCGCTCGCGAAAGATCGGCCGCAGCTTGACGATGGAGAAACCCATGAAGACGAGAAAGCCGAGCAACACGGCCAGGGTGACCAGAGTGAGGCGCCACTGCAGATACAGGAGCACGGCAAGAGCCAGGGTCGCAGTCACCACGCTGCCCACGAGATACACGAGTCCGGTGCCGACCAGGTTCCGGATGCCGTCGGCGTCGTTCATGATCCGCGAGATCAGCTCGCCACTCTTCTTGGAGTCGAAGAACGACACCGGCAGCCGAACGACGTGCTGCTCGACACTCTGGCGTAGCTCGGCGATAGAGCGCTGTGCGGCTACGCCGAGCAGTTGAGAGAGTCCGAACGAAGAGGCGGCCTGGATCACGGTTCCGAGGCCGGCCGCCAGCAGCAGCCAGCCGAGAATGCCCAGCCGACCTTCGCCGATCACCTCGTCGACCAGGTACTTGGTGGTGGCGGGCAAGATGAGCCCGCAGACACGCCCGACCAGCAACAGGAGGAAGCCGACGGCCAGGCGCCGGCGGCGCGCCCAGATCAAGTCGCGAGACTCGATCCAGGCCTTCGAGAGGCGGGGCCGGAGACGAGAGAGGAACGAGGAGCTCATGCAGCTCGATCTTATCGGCCCGAAGATACAATCCCCCACCAATGACTGAACAGACATACAAAGCCGTCCTCTTCGATCTCGGAGGCGTCGTTCTCGGCTCTCCGCTGCACGCTATCGCTCGGTTCGAGAGCGATCATGGGATTCCCGAGGGGTTCGTCAATCGCCTGGTGGTCGAGAAGGCTCCCGACGGTGCCTGGTCGCGCCTCGAGCGCGGTGAGCTCGACATCGATACCTTCTGCGAGGCCTTCGACGACGAGTGTCGGGAGCGCGGCCATCTACTGCCAGCCAAGGCGCTCATGGAGCAGATCGCCAGCTCCAGTGGGCCCCGGCCGACGATGCTCACAGCACTCCGCAGGATTCGTCAGCAGGGTCTGGTGGTAGCGGCCCTGACCAACAACTGGAAGAGCGACGGCCAGGACCGCCACCAACTGCGCCCCTGCTTCGACCACTTCATCGAGTCGAGCGTCGTCGGCCTGCGCAAGCCCGACCCGGCGATCTATCGCCACGCGCTCGACCTGATCGGCGTCGAGCCCACCGAAGCGGTGTTCCTCGACGACATCGGCGGCAACCTGAAGACCGCCCGCGCCATGGGTCTAACGACGATCAAGGTCGTGACCCCCGAAGGAGCGCTCTCGGAGCTGGAATCGGCGCTCGGGTTTCCACTCGACTAGCTCACCCGCGTAACCCGATCCGGCCGCACCTCATACTACCTTCCATGATCCGCAACATCGTCCTCGCGCTTCGCGGCCTGAGCAAGGCGCCGGCTTCGAGCGGCGTGCGTCGACCCGCTGGAAGCTCTGCGCTACGAGTAGCCGATAGGATGAGCGGGTGCCCGAGTACCCGGACGTCGAGGTCTATGTCGACTGCCTCAAGAAGAGGATCCTGGGCCAGACCCTCGAGGCTGTTCGCCTCGGCAGTCCGTTCGTGTTGCGTTCGGTCGATCCGCCCATCCGCGAGGCCGGCGGGCGCGAAGTCACCGACGTCCTGAGATTGGGGAAACGCATCGTCCTCGCTCTCGAGGGCGAACGCGCTCTGGTGATTCACCTCATGATCGCCGGCCGGCTCTTGTGGCAGAAGCCGGGCTACAAGCTGCCGCGCAAGGCGGGCCTGGCGGCCTTCGATTTCGAGCCCGGCACCCTGCTGCTCCGAGAGGCCGGCTCCAAGCGGCGAGCTTCCCTGCACTTCGTGCACAGCAACGATCTCGCGGCCTTCGATCGCGGCGGTCTCGAGGTCATCAACGCCAGCGCCGCGGACTTCAAAGAGGCTCTGTTGCGCGAAAACCACACTCTGAAGCGATCCCTCACCGACCCCAGGCTGTTCAGCGGCATCGGCAATGCCTACTCGGACGAGATCCTGCACCATGCGCGGTTGTCGCCTCTGAAGTGGACCTCGCGGCTCGCCGACGACGAGATCGAGAGACTGCGGGCCTCGACCGTCACAGTGCTCGAAGAGTGGCGCCTGCGCCTGCAAGCCGAAGTGGGAGACGGCTTCCCGAAGAAAGTGACGGCCTTTCGCAAAGAAATGGCGGTCCACGGCCGCTTTCGGCTGCCCTGCCCGGACTGCGGCTCGCCGGTACAGAGGATTCTGTACGCCGAAAACGAGTGCAACTACTGCGCCCGCTGCCAGAACAAGGGCCGCCTCCTTGCCGATCGGGCGCTGTCGCGACTACTCAAGAAGGACTGGCCTCGCAGCCTGGAAGAGCTCGAAGAGCTGCGCTCGCCGTCGGCAGGCGGAGCACCGGCTTGACCGCGACGAGCGAGCCGAGGCTCATCGACGCCCACGCCCATCTCGGCGACCCGGTCTTCGATGACGACCGCTGCGAGGTTCTCCAACGGGCCAGCGACGCCGGCGTCAAGGCGGTCATCGTTGTCGGCGAGACGCTGGCCGACGCCCAGCGCAACCTCGAGCTCGCCCGAACGCACGGCTCGATGATTCGCCCGGCAGCCGGGCTCTACCCCACCATCCTCGATCTCGGCCAAGCCGCTGAGCTCGAAGAGCTCATCCGCGAGCACCGCGACCAACTGATTGCCATCGGCGAAGTGGGCCTCGACCACTGGAAGATCCAGGACGAGTCGGAGCGCCAGCTACAGCGAGAGATCTTCTCGCGCTTCATCGACCTCGCCATGGAGCTCGATCTCCCGCTCAACATCCACTCGCGCTCCGCCGGCCGACCGACGATCGAGCTGCTGCTCGAGAAGGGCGCTCCCAGGGCGCTCCTACACGCCTTCGACGGCCGCGCCGCCAAGGCCTTACCAGGCGTCGAGGCCGGCTACTTCTTCTCGATTCCACCCTCGGTGGTGCGATCGGTCCAGAAGCAGAAGCTCATCCGCCGGCTCCCGCTCTCGTGCTTGCTGCTGGAGACCGACAGCCCCGTGCTCGGCCCGGTGCGCGAAGAGCGCAACGAGCCCGCCAACGTCACGATCAGCCTGCGCGCGATCGCCGAGATCAAGGAGATCGCGGAAGAACAGGTGGTCGAGGCGGTAGAAGAGAATGCAGCGCGGCTTTTCGGGACGCGTCCCGAAAAGGCTCTCGAGAAACTCGCGCCTTCTGGGCGCGCCTCGATTCGCACTTCTCGAAGGCTACCTGCCACCGAGTAGCTTGAGGAAGATGATCCGAGCCGAGACGTGTCTGGCAGCTCCCGGTGTCTCGACCGGGGCACGGAGCTCGATGTTCATCAGTGTCCCGATCGGGCCCGGGACTGTTCCGTTGATGTTGAAGCCAGCGACCAGGGCGTTGTCGAGGCCTGCCTGGCGATCCACAACCCATGCTGCCCTGCCGCCGGCTTCGAGCCGCACAAAGTCGCCAAGGTCGAAGCCATAGACCACTCGCACTGAGCTCGATCGTTCGGCCTGCGTCTGAGAGTCACCGAGAGAGCTGAAACCGAACTTGCTGAAGCGGTCGAGGTCCGAGCCCCCTTGATGCTGCAGTTCAACGCCGAACTTCGTGAGAAGAGGCAGCCACCAACTCTTGGCCAGCGACAGTCGCCAGCGGTTGTACTCGCGGTGATCCGGTGAGAACTCCGTGTCGGTCGGGAGCCCCCACCGCTGCCAACGGTCTCGGCGGCTGGCTGCCCAACGAGCACCTGCCCGGTAGCCCGAGCGCAGGTAGCTGAGATCGGTGGTGAAGGTTTCTGTGAGGACGTCTCGAGGCAGCAAGAACTCCTCGGAAGTACTCTCTTTGTCATCGAACGTGGCGTGCTCGAGGCGATAGGTCAGGTCGAGCTTCGTATAGCTGCCGAAAGGACGACCGGCAGTGATCTCGAACCGCTGGCGACGACGTTCCAACTCCTCGCCAGGAACCTCCTCGCCGTTACGGAACCGCTCATCGGTTCTGGCCAGGGCGGTGACTTCGAGCCGCCCGCCCAGATTCCACCGGCTTCCCGCGAAACGCGGCCACGCGAGGTCGATGTCGGCCAAGGCGCCGGCGAAGAAGACGCTGAACTGTGCGCCGGAGCCCAGGAAGTCGAACGACAGGTAGTTGATGCCGGCGAGAGGTACGGGAAAGTCTCTGGCATCGTCGATCGACAGCCCGGCGATGATGAAGATGCGGCTGGTGGCTTCCCCTTCGTCTACTACTCGCCTCCCCGTGTCGTCCTTGACCAGGGGAAGGAAGCCTTTCCGAGTATCTCGGACCATGGCGACATCGGAAGCATGGGCCGCCGACAGACGATGCGCGAAGTCGGCGCCGTTGATCCGAATTTCCGTCAACTCGGCCTCGAGCTCGAGTTGCGTCGTTTTGTTGATCACCGAAAGCAGCTGCTGGCCGACCGTGTGTACCGGCAAGACGAAGCTATCGCGGGTCCAGGCGGCCGGTCGGCCATATTGGTCGACGGCCTGAAAGGAGTTCGTTTCATCGTTGGAGAGGACCTCTCCCTCGAGACCGAGCTGTCGAACTCGCGATCTGACACGGGCGTAGAGCTCCTGGTCGATCCACACGGTGCCGCGGTGGAAACTCCCTAACCCAGGCTCCGCCGCGCCTGTGCTCGCGGAGCGACTCGCCGCCGTCGGCTCGAAGGAGACGACCCAGCAACGCCTGCCATCGA
>Ga0114950_10003117_pt1 | contig 12775 bp, 11 predicted proteins | sample N075metaG_FD_83503 | JGI IMG/M metagenome (GOLD analysis project Ga0114950, IMG submission 83503) | Deep subsurface microbial communities from Kermadec Trench to uncover new lineages of life (NeLLi) - N075 metaG | ecosystem: Environmental > Aquatic > Marine > Ocean trench > Sediment | place...
ATCGAAATCCTCACCCGTGTCAACGTCACGGATGTGCCAGGTGTCCCAATCGGAACCACCCTCAGAACGGTTATAGGCGATCAGCTTTCCGTCCGGACTCGCGGAGAAGCTGGGCATGGACGTCGTGCGGTCCTCGCTGAAAGTATTGGGATCGATCAGCATCCGGGGCTCGGCGTCGTGGCTGTCGGCCACGTACAACACATCCTGGTCCTGCAGGCCGCCATTGCGCCGGAAGAAATACCGGGCACCCTCTTTTTCGGGAATGCTAAAGCGTTCGTAGTCCCACAGTTCCGTGAGGCGGTCCTTGATCCGTTCGAAACCCGGCAACCCCCGCAGATAAGGCATCGCGATGGCGTTTTCCGCCTCCACCCAGGCCTTCACCTCCGCCGAATCGTCATCCTCCATCCAGCGGTAAGGATCGGCCACCTGGATGCCGAAATAATCGTCCACCTGTCCGCCATCACGCGGCCGCGGATAGTCAAAGGCGGCGGCGGGGGCAGTTTCAACGGTGGGTGTGACCTGCGGTGCCGCAGCTTCCTGCGGGGCACGCCCGCAGGCCACGAGACCGGCGCCCAGCAGCACGACGAAAAACAAAGAGGCGTTGCGGGAGAAGCTCATGATCGTCCCTCTTGTGATACGGCAGGGGCCGGAAACTCTAGCATGGTAAAAAGGGGACAGTTCCCTCAATTCGGGAACCGGCACCGAAGACCTGTTCTGCGGTGCGACGAAATGAGGTAACTGTCCCCTTAATTTACTATCCCCCTTTTTTGCTGGCTCGTGTCTTTTGCTCCGGCCACCAGACGCGGTTCCAGCAGCCAGGCGAATGCAACGGCAACGATCGCCAGAGTCCACACGATTACCGCACCCGGCGGCAGATCCAGCCGCGTGGACGCGACCAACCCGGCCAGGTAGCCGGCGCCACCGACCACATACCCCCAGACCAGCCGGGCGCCGCGCCGGGTCAGCTTGCGGGTGGCGAGCGCGGGAATAATAAGGGTGGAGAACACCAGGTACACCCCCACGAGCTGCACCGACGCTGTGACGGCAACGGCGAACAGCGCGTAAAAACCGAAACCCATCATCCGGTCACGAAACCGGAACCAGGCGGCCAATATGAGAGCGTAGAGAACGGCGACCGGGATCAACTGGTCGAGCGTAACCCAGAGAATCTGGCCCACCAGCAGTTCTTTCAGATGTTCACCACCGTGGGGATTGCCCGCCAGCAGCAATACGCCACCGGCAGCCGCCATGATGAAAGCGACGCCGATGATGGCCTCCTGGATATCGGGCCAGCGCTTGCCTGTCCAGTGGAGGGCGACCGCCGCCGTCAATGCCGCGGCAACCGCCGCCACCTGCACCATCCATCCGCTGGGTTCCCAGCCCATGCCGTCCGCGGCAATAACGCCGAGGCCGGCCACCTGGGCAATAGCCAGATCGATAAAGATGATGCCCCGGCGCAGGACCTCCTGGCCGAGCGGCACGTGGGTGGACAGCACCAGCAACCCCGCGACGAGCGCCGGAATGATGATGCTCAATTCGAAGGTGGTCATTGCCGTAATGCCTCCAGCATGTTCAGCGTGCTCTCGTAGAGTCCGAACAGATCCGTCGACTCGTCGTTGCCGCCCACCGTGTAGGGCAGCACCGTTGCCGGCACGTCGAGCCGCTCGGACAACCACAGGGACGGTTTCTCGTTCGCATAGGGGGTTCGGATGACCGCCGCCGGGGGCCGCGGAGACAGGCGTTCCAGCAATTCGGCCAGGTAGGAACCGCTGGGAGGAATTCCCGGTTTGGGTTCCAGGGTCGCGACGATGTCCAGGTCCAGCCAGTCGGCCAGGTAACTGAAGCTTCGATGATGAGACGCCAGTCTGAGCCCCTCGAGGTTTTCCGCCCGCATTGTCCACTCATCAGAGGCTTCTTCCCAGCGTGCCAGGAAATCCTCCAGGCGTTCCCCGTAGTCCGTCGCGTTGACGGGGTCGATCGCCATCAGGTGTTCACCGAGCGCTTTGGCGACCCTTTCGATGTTGCGCGGACGCAGATGGATGTGCGGGTTGCCCTGGGGGTGGATGTCCCCCTGAGCCCGGTCGATCCGGGCCGGGATCTCGATCTTGCGCACGAAGTCCGCCGCCAGAAAATGCCCCGGCTGTCCCTGCTGGATCCGGGGGTTCCCGGCGCGGCGCAGCAGCAGCGGCAACCAGCCGATCTCCAGGTCCGCCCCCGTGCACACCAGGATATCCGCGTTGCGCATCGCCGCGATCAGACTCGGCCGGGCCTGCAGCCGGTGCGGGTCCTGAAAAGCCGTGGTAGCCACCGTGATCTCGGCCCGTTCCCCCGCCAGTTCCCGGGTCAATGCACCCCACTCGGGCTCACAGGCAAAAACCTCGAGGGCCTGCGCTCCGGTCATCGGCAACGCCAACACAACGATGAGCACGAACATTCTTTTCATATCGCTGCCCTCCTAGAACTCATGGGCGCCGTGAGCGCCGAACGCCATGATGTATTGCAAAAAGAACTGGTTGTCGCTGTCGGCGAGCACCTGGTCATAGGTGTACTGGAAACGCAGCCGGGAGAACTCGCTGTAGGACCAGTCCATCATCAAAGTGTCCCGTTTCGGATCGTCCACCGCGTCCGCAAGGATCGTATCGGCAAACAGCAGGCCGTTGTCCGTGCTGACTTCATCGTGCCTGTACCCGACTCGCCAGCGCGGCATGAACTGCCACACGCCCTGCAGGTACCAACCCTCCTGTTCACCGTCATAGGCCAAACCGAATGCCTCGCCGTCTTCCTCGCGCCAGAAGTACTCGAACTGGAGTTTGAAGTTGCTGTTGGTCGGATTGCCTTTCGGGGCCCACTTGTAAACAAAATCGAACACGGTCAGGTCGCTGTCGCCGCTAAAGCCCTTTCCTTCTTCGGCAACACCAAGGTCGTGCACATCAACCGAGAGATAGGACAAACCCGTCAACCACGCATGACTGGTGCCCACATCACCACCGATGTGACCGAACAGGGTCCACGCGCCGGGTGACGTTCCGTCACCGCCGGTGGCCGGGTAAATGTTGGCCCAGTTGAGTTCACCGCCGAACTCCAGGAACACGGACGTGGCAGGCGTTACCCACAGCGCCTGCACGCCGTCTTCGATGTATTGGCCGCCCAGAAAAGCCTGGTACGGCAACGGCCGGTCCGTGAAGTCGTCCGCGTGCCGGTGAAACTTGTTCAGATAACCAAGATCCGAAAAATACCGCCCCGCCAGGAAAGTTAAACCGTGGGGGATTCCCAGCGTCTGGAACCATGCCTCTTCCAGTTCCAGTTCCACCCGGCCATCTTCATCGCCCACCGCCACGGTAAAATTACCGAAGAACATCGGATCAATGTTGGCGTTCATGTTCAACTCGGATTCGCCGATGGAAAAGCCCGGCCCACCTGGCCCGAGTTCGTTCCCTGGAATGAACCCCGCAATACGATCCCATCCGCCGTCGAAATCCGAGTAAGTGCCCACCAGCACCACGCCGATCGCCGGATTGAAGGCGTTTGGTGACGACGCCCGGCCGCCGGACGAAATGGCCGTTTCTTCGGCGACTTCCATGGCTTCATCGGCACTCCGCTCGGCCTTGCGCGCCGATCGTTCCGCGCGTTCCAGGCGTTCCTCCAGTTGCTGAATGCGCGTCTCGTAATCTGCTTTCAGTTCCTGCAGATCTCGCCGCAGTTCCTCGATCTCCGTGTTCTCGTCCTGTGCCAATACCGTGATTGGCAACACCATCAGCACAACAAACGCCAAGTACCACCTTTTCATTGCTTTTCCTCGCAGACCGTCAACGGGTCATCCCCGTCAACACGTACACACCGGCGCGATTGCCGGACCAATCGCACCGTCACCAGTGCGGGTGGATATCAGGTTGCGAGGGGGGGTGCCCGCTGGCGGGCGAAGGGAATCGAGATCAACCGAATGACAAGCGCCGGCATATCGATGAGCGAAGAACCGGCAGCCTCTTTCGGCACCGACCAGGAAGAGCTAATCGGCACGCTACCCGATGGCTGCGCCGCCAGGCAACTCAGGCAGACCTGATCCTGGGGCGCGCCCAGATCATGGCCCAGGGCATGGGTCAGCGCACCAAGTTGCACCACCAGCAGGGTGGTGCCCAGGAGCAACCGGAGTCCTGACCAGCGATGTGAACGATTCTTCAGCATCAGACGCAGGAATGTACCAGATACGGGACCGGAAGGGCCGTGTGCCATCAGCCGTCTGTCAACAGCTCAAACACCGCCCTGCCCCGGGCAACTACGTCTGCCGAGAACCGGTCATAGACTTCTGAGCCTGGATCGCCGTCGGGGAATTCATCGATGTCGTGGCCGCTGGAACTCACAACTGTCCCCCCTTTTAAATGAGGTAACTGTTCCCGAATTGCTCCCCGGCTTCGGGGCCTTTAATGTGGCGGGTTCACTGCGCTCAAACAACCCGTGGAAACCACAATGCACAATAACCGTCCCCTGATCGTTGGCCTGGCGCTGCTGTGCCTGGCCACCGTTGGTACCGCTTCCGCTCAGGAAACCTCGGCTCCCGCCGTCGGCATCCGGGACAAAACCCCGCGCGTCCATGCGCTGACCAATGCCCGGATCGTGATGGCGCCGGGCCGGGTAATCGAGTCCGGCACCGTGGTCATCCGCGACGGCATCATCGACGCCGTGGGAGCCAAGGTGGCCGCGCCGGACGGCGCCCGGATCTGGGACCTGGAAGGCCATTCGGTTTATGCGGGATTCATCGATCCCATGTCGGACCTGGGCGTGCCGGAATTGCCGGACATCGTCCGGGAAGACTACCCCTCCTACCCCGTGGAACTGCCGGCCGGTCCCGGTTACTGGAACCCCCGGGTCAGATCCAACCGGCGCATCGCCGACGAACTGGCGATCGACCCGCATGCGGCGGAGGGGTACCGCAGCATCGGTTACACCACGGTTTTGTCCAGCGGCCAGCAGGGTGTTTTCCGGGGCATCAGTGCGCTGGTGAATCTCGGCGAGGTGCATGACCCCAAACAGGTCCTTATTGATGACGACTCGGCCCACACGATGGCTTTTGAGTATGGCGGCCGTGACGCTGCCTACTATCCGACGTCCCTGGCCGGCGCCATCGCGTTGACGCGGCAGGTTCTTTACGACGCGCAGTGGTACCGGGCCGCGCATGATTGGCAAAAAGAAAACCCGGACGCGGAACGGGCTGAAAGCAATCCAGCGCTCGCAGTGCTTTCCCCGGTGATCCGGGGCAACAAACCCGTGATCATGCGCGCGGATGACGAACTGGATTTCGCGCGCGTTCGCGGCATCGCCGACGAATTCGGCCTCGACGCCATCATCCTGGGCAACGGTTTCGAATACCGGCAACGCGCCGCGCTGGCGGGGGCGAGAATCATCGTGCCGCTGAACTTCCCGGAACCCCCGGCGGTGGAAACGCCCGATATGGCCCTCGATGTCTCCCTGGCGGATCTTCAACACTGGGAGATGGCTCCGTCAAATGCCGCTTTCCTGGAACAGGCCGGGATCGACTTTGCCTTTACGCGTTTCGGGCTGGAGAACCCGGGGTTGTATTTCTGGAGCAACGTGCGCAAGGCCATCGAACGCGGACTGGACGCGGACGCGGCCCTCGCCGCCCTCACCACCCGCCCCGCCGCCATGCTCGGCGTCAGCGACCGTCTGGGTACCGTCGAGAAAGGCAAGATCGCCAACCTGATCATCAGCGATGGCAATCCGTTCTTCGACAAGACCGCGCGGGTGCGCCGGGTGTTCGTGGACGGCAACCCGTATCGAACGGCTTATACGGATTCCATCGACCCGCGCGGCAAGTGGGCGGTCACCCGTGACGGGCAACCTGTGGGGGAATGGGAGATCACCGGGCTGCTATCAAAGCTGCGCGCAAAACAGGATGATGAGGAGTTTACGGTCATCCGCAAGGAAGGCTACGTGTTGCTGTTCCCGCCCGCGGAAACCTTCGGCGGCGGCGAAGGCACGGCGCGCCTGTCGGCCAGGCGCATCGCCGACACGCTTCGGGGCGAAGGCACGCTGCCTGACGGCAGTCCTTTCGACTGGCAGGCCAGCCTCGTACCCGGCGACAAAGAAGAAAAAGATGAAGAGATTCCCCCGCTTCAATGGTCCTCGTTCCCTGCCGGCGCTTATGGTCTCGAAGAGCAACCGGCGCAGCCCGCCGCCGTGCTGGTGCAAAACGCCACGGTCTGGACCCAGGGCCCGGACGGGACCCTGGAAAACGCAGACCTGCTGATCCGCAACGGAAAAATTGCCGCGGTGGGCACGGGTCTCACCGCTCCGCGCGGCGCGGTGGTCATTGATGCCACGGGCAAACACGTGACTCCCGGATTGCTGGACGCGCATTCGCACTCCGCGTTGTACCGGGGCATTAACGAGTTCGGCGCGGCGGTGACCAGCGAAGTGCGCATGTCCGACGCCTCCGATCCCACGGACATCTCCATCTACCGGCAACTGGCGGGCGGGTTGACCACGGCGCACCCCATGCACGGTTCGGCCAACCCCATGGGTGGGCAGAACACGGTCATCAAACTTCGCTGGGGCGAGGACGCGGACGCGCTGAAATTCGCCGGGGCCGCGCCCACGGTGAAGTTCGCGCTGGGTGAGAACGTCAAACAGTCCAACTGGGGCGATCTGTTCAACGTGCGTTATCCCCAGACCCGCATGGGCGTTCCCCAGATCATGCGCGATACTTTTATTGCCGCGCAGGAGTACGAAGCCGAGTGGGCCCGGTGGGAACGCAATCGCTCGGGCGCGCCGCCCCGGAAGAACCTGCGCCTGGATGCGATGGTCGAGATCCTCAACCGGGACCGCAAAGTTCATATTCATTCCTACCGACAGGACGAGATTTTGCGTTTCGTGCGCCTGGCCGAGGAGTTCGATCTGGAAGTGGCCGCTTTCCAGCACATTCTCGAAGGCTACAAGGTGGCCGATGCCATGGTCGCCATCAACGCGGGCGGGTCGACGTTTTCCGACTGGTGGGCCTACAAGTTCGAGGTACACGACGCCATCCCCTATGCGGGTGCGCTGATGCACAACGCCGGAGTCGTGACCTCTTTCAACTCGGACAGCAGCGAGCTGGCCCGACGCCTGAACACCGAAGGCGCCAAGGCCATCAAATACGGCGGCTTGTCCGAAATCGAAGCCCTCAACTTCGTGACGCTGTACCCCGCGGTGCAACTGCGTGTCGACAACTCCGTGGGTTCCCTGGAAGCCGGCAAGGACGGTGACTTCGTGATCTGGAACGGCCACCCCCTGTCCACTTTCTCAAAGGCGGAACAGACCTGGGTGGACGGGCGCAAATATTTCGATCTGGACACCGATGCCCAACTGCGTGAGCAGATGGGGGCGGAACGCCAGCGGCTGGTACAAAAAGCCCTCCCGGACCGGGTCAAGAAAATGGAAATCAAGGCAGCCAGACCCTCATCGAACACCGCCGGCGCCAAGCCCACCGGCGAGCGGCTCGATTTACGCGGGCTCTATCACGACGGCGCCGATCTGCTGGTGTGCCGTCACGACGGAGGGCTGTACTAATGAAAACAACTATCAGCATTCTTTTTCTGTCGATTCTCGCCGCAGCTGTCGAGGCCAGCGAGAACATCCCGCCGCCACCCCAAGGCGAACCGGTGATCATCCGTGGCGCCACGCTGCACACGGTGAGCGGTGAGGTGATCGAGAACGGTCATTTGTCGTTCGAAGACGGACGCATCACGGCGATAGGCGCCAACGACGGCAGCCCGGTGTCGGCAGATATCAACGTTATCGATCTGAGCGGAAAACACATCTATCCCGGGCTGATAGCGGCGAATACCGTGTTGGGTCTGGTGGAGATCAACGCGGTGCGCGCCACCCGGGACTACGCGGAACCCGGCACGATCAATCCCAACGTCAAGGCCAACGAGGCCGTGGACCCGGACAGCGAACTGTTTCCGGTCGCCCGGGCCAACGGGATCCTGGTCGCCTTGTCCGTGCCCCAATCCCCTGGCAACTCTCAAACCGGAGCGACCGGCCTGATTACCGGTTCGTCCGCCGTGTTGCAGATGGATGGGTGGACCTGGGAAGACATGACGGTGAAGTCTCCCGCCGGCGTGCACGTGATCTGGCCCGAAATCCGATCCGTACCCCCGGATGATAAGGAAGCCCAGAAAGCGCTGGGCGCGCGGCTGAAAGCCCTGAACGATGCCTTCGCCGAAGCGCACAGTTATTCGCAAGCCCATGCGGCGGGGTCACTGACGAAAACCGATCTTCGCTGGGAGGCCATGTTGCCGGTGTTCGCGGGTGACATCCCGGTTTTCGTACACGCCAACGACGTGCGACAGATCCGCGGTGCACTGGAACTTGCCGGCAAGTTCGACGTGAAGCTGGTGATCGTCGGCGGTATCGATGCGTGGCGGGTCGCCGACGAATTGAAGGCGGCGGACGCCGCCGTCATCGTGAGCCCGGTGCACACGGTACCGCTCAGGCGTTGGGAACCCTACGACACCCCGTTCACCAACGCTTCAAAGCTCGCCGCCGCTGGCGTCAGGTTTGCGATCGCCGGTGACGGATCGGCTTTCGGCTCCGCCAACGCCCGCAACGTGCCCTACAACGCCGCCACCGCGGCCGCCCACGGCTTGAGCCGCGATGATGCGTTGAAGGCCATCACGTTGTACGCTGCGGAGATCCTGGGTGTCGACAACCGGCTGGGTTCGCTGGAGGCCGGCAAGGACGCCACCTTCATCGTGACGGACGGGGATCCCCTGGAAATCACCACCAACGTGGAACGAGCCTGGATCCAGGGACGTGAAATCGACCTCTCCAGCCATCACACCCGCTTGTATGAAAAATACCAGGAAAAATACCGGCAACTGGAAACAGAATAAGAAATCGCGGCGCATGTTTTTTGACCTGGGCCGCTCCCACAAGGGAAAGGAACGCCGGGGATAGTAACCTCGTTTGAAAAGGGGACAGCTACCTATTTCCCCGGTCCGTCACCCACTGTGATAAAGGCAGGTTGGAAATAGGTAACTGTCCCCCCAAATAAAGGGCCGGCAATGCCGGCCCTTTATTGTCTAGTCTAAGGAGTCGCGGCTGGAAAGCCGCTCCTACAAAGCCGCTCCTGCGCGTTGTTACTCGTCGGTGACGTCGACGATCACCGGCTGCCAGGAGTGATGCTTGTCACCCGTGCACTCGCCGGCGACGTAGTACTTCTTGCTGGCTTCCAGGGTCACGGTGACGGGCCCCGGGCCCTGATCCATGTTGCTGAACATGGCGCCCGCGGCGAATCCCGCCGTTTCCGGTCCGCAAGCACCTACCGCCGTGAACTCCAGGGTGTGTTTGCCGGGCTTCAACCAGTACTGCTGTTGCGGCGGACCCGCAATATTATGACCGTCGGCGTACACGAGGTGCGCGGTCATCTGCGTAGCGGCGTTGTGCTTGGCCGAGCTGATGGTGGCGTGCGGCTCACTGGCATCGCGTACGAACGGGCTCCAGGCCATGGCCGGCAGTGCGGCCAACAGTGCCACCAGTGCGAATATCAGATTGATGCGTTTCATTGACACCCCTCCTTTGCGGGATCGGTTAAGTAACTAATGGGGTAGTCACGCTATCACAGAGCGCCGGAAAGAATCCATAGGGATCTTCCACCACCGGAACGAGGATAACTTACTGTTTACAAAACGAAAATCAGACACGACCGCTGTCAGGCCAGCATGCGCCGCACCACGAAGGACCAGATGAGCAGGGTGATCAGCACCCACCAACCAAAAAAGTTCTGGTAGCGGGGACTGGGAACGGCGATGCCGATGCCGGCCAGAGCCGCGTACTGCAGCACGAAGGGCAGGTAGATCGGCGGATCGAACAAAGCGCCCCGCAGCGCCGTTTGGCCGATATCCGTCAGAATCATCACGATGAAGGTGCCGAGGAACCATTTCCGGTTTTTCTCGAAGACGCCCGCGTAATCCTCACCTGGATCGAGTTCCGGCGGGTACAGCAAAACCGCCATCATGAACATGGAAACGGCCCAGATGATCACGAGGAGAAAGGTCTCGAAACTCCAGTGCGTTTCGTTGCGCCAGGAAAAGGCCACCCACCAGTTCAGCACCAGCACCAGGAAGACATTGGCCGTCCAGACGATGTGCAGCGTGTCGACGCGATTGTGAGCGCGCTCATGAATCGCACGGCCGACGCCCGCCAGCAAGTGAGTCACCCCGAGGCCAATGATGATCGAGATGAGAACCGCCAGGAATTCAAATTCGCTCATGTGTCAGTCCGGACACTCCGTCAGGGAATACATAACCATATCGAATTGCCTGCCTTTCACTCGTAATCACTTGCGCAGCACACCTTCACGACACGCCCTGCTTTGTCAGCTACCCGCCGACTTCGATCACGGAAGATATTCGGCGGGCATCGGGTTGTCCGGCCGCTCGTCGTCCCATAGCACGCTCATGATCCACCAACGGGCGCCGTCATGATAGAGCTGTATCGAGTTGATCCCACGCTTGATCAGTTCGGTGTCGCTCGGGTCGCGCTTGGCCTCATAGGTGCTGAACACCTGGGCGATATTGCCGAAGCGGTCGACTTTCTTCGCGATTTCGATCTCCCAAAAATCGTTCTCCCGGAGAATCTCACGGGTCCTCTCCTCGAACTCGGCAACGTTCATGACCAGGATGGAGACATTCCCATTTTCGTCGGTGGTCGTGCGCATCATCCGGGCGGTGGGATGCATCATCGCCCGTTCCCGGCCCCAGTCCCGCTCACCGGCGGGCCCGGAAATGACCTGATACAGCGCATGGACAATGCTGTCGATGGAATCGTGATCACGCATCGGTTTTTGGCTCCTTTTATTTCATTGCCCGTTGCGAAGTGATGATGTACCACAGGTTCACGGTTCCGAGATCTCCAGCAGTTCTTCCAGATACACGCCCCAGAGCGCCGGCAGGGAGTGGCTGCCGTGCCCGCGGGTCTCACCGGTGATGGGCAGAAGAACGTAGCGCCCGTTGGGCACACGCTTGATCTCTTCGTCGAGGATGCCCAGCTCCGGCGGGTTGACCTGGTCGTCCGCCGAGTTGATGGCGAACAGGGGCGCGATGATCTTTTCCAGGTGCGGTTGCGGGTCGTAGTTGCGCGAGGCATCGAACTGGTAGATCAGGTCGTTGGCGTCAAAGGCGCTGGTGTAGCGCTGAACGCGATCGTCCAGAAAGGCTTCGGCTTGTTCCCGGGTCGGCGCCTCCTTTTGCCACTGCAGCGGGCTGCTCACCATGAAGATCACCGCGTACACGGCGGCGGTCAGACCATAGGGCTGTTCTTCGTATTCACCGCCTTTCCAGCCCGGGTCGTTCATGATCGCGTCGATGATCATCTTGCGCTGCATGCGGTTGCGTCCGGCGATTTCCACCGGCAGCGAAGCCAGGGGCAGCAACGCATCCATGAAGTTCGGGTACAGGTAACCCCACATCCAGGTGTGCATGCCACCCATGGAGGTGCCCATCACCAGGCGCAAGTGGTTCACGCCCAAACCTTCGGTGACCAGGGCATGTTGCGCGCGCACCATGTCGGTGTAGGTGTATTTCGGGAATCGCATGTGCAACCCGTCGGAGGGTTTTGATGACTGGCCATGCCCGATCCCGTCGGGCAGGATGATGTAGTACTCACGCGCATCCAGCAGTTGTCCCGGACCGAACAGGCCCTTGAAAAAAGCCTCGCGCCGGAACTGTTGCCCGCTGCCCGTGGTGCCATGCATGATCAGCACGGCATTTTTCAGCGCACCGCTTTTGTCCGTGCGCGGCAAGCCCAGGGTGGTGTAATGCAGCCGGAGTTCCGGCATGGTTTCGCCGGATTCAAATTGAAAATCACGGATGACATAATCACCCTCTTTCGGCGCCGGCAACGCCAAAAGCATCGCCGGGAACCAGAAAACGCACAGCAGGGTGAGCAGCCTTCTCAATCGATCACGACTCAGCTGAGGGAATCCAGATCCTTTAGCAAAAGCTTGCGGCTTTCGCTGTCAGTGACCTCGTCGGCCAGAGCACGGGCCTGGTTGAGGCACCGGCACGCCTTGGTTTCGTGACCGCCCAGCGCTTCGGCGCGGGCCAGGGCTTCGTAGGCGTATCCCAGATAAAAAGGCGCCAGTGCTTCGCTGACCTCCAGGCACCGGCGCGCCCAGAGACGGGCAGCCCGGACGCTGCCGACCTTGGCCCAGGCCCGGGAGATCTGCCAGCAACCTACGGAGACATTTTCCGGTTTGCAGTCGTCGCGCTGTTTCCAATGCCACAGCGATGCATGCGCCAGACACAACAACTCATCGATTTCGGATAGTTCGAGGGGTTCCTTGTCCAGATATTTCCAGGCGGCGTTGAAACAACCGATGGAATACTCCCGGTGCGCCGCCTGACCATCAAAAACCTCTTCTGTCATTGGGATTCATTCGTTGCGGGGAACGGCGTCGGATCGGGCTCCAGGAATTCGGTTTTCGCCTGTGCCGACATGAAGCGTTCCGGTGAATAGAATAATCGCAGAATCCTGCCTTGCCACAACTCCACGCACGCGTCAAGAAAAGCGTTCGCGCTCTCAGCCGAACCGTGGGGCTGTATGGTGCCATGAATCAGGAGCAACCATGCCCGGGTCATCAAACCAGTGTACGTCAGCCGCGCCGGTCCGGACCTTCCGGGAACCGCGGCAGTTCATCGTTGATCTCGTACCAGGGGGCCTTGTCGTTCACCCAGATGTGAGCCTCGGCCCGGACGCCGGGATCACCGTCCAGGGTTCC
>Ga0114950_10003119_pt1 | contig 12773 bp, 13 predicted proteins | sample N075metaG_FD_83503 | JGI IMG/M metagenome (GOLD analysis project Ga0114950, IMG submission 83503) | Deep subsurface microbial communities from Kermadec Trench to uncover new lineages of life (NeLLi) - N075 metaG | ecosystem: Environmental > Aquatic > Marine > Ocean trench > Sediment | place...
CCGGAATCGTTGAGCCCGATCACCGGCGCGCCGATCAGCATGGCCTTGTCCATGACCTTGCAGATCTTCTCCGCGTGGGGCTCGGAGAGTGAGCCGCCGAACACCGTGAAGTCCTGGCTGAACACCAGCACCGTCCGGCCGTTGATGGTGCCGTGTCCGGTCACCACGCCGTCGCCCGGGACTTTCTGATCGGCCATGCCGAAATCGCCGCAGCGGTGCTCGACGAACATGTCCCACTCCTCGAAGGAACCTTCGTCGAGCAGAACCTCGAGGCGTTCGCGCGCGGTCAGTTTGCCCTTGTCGTGCTGGGCCTGGACGCGGCGATCGCCGCCACCGGCACGCGCCGCCGCGCGCTTCTCCTCGAGCCGCCGGAGAATATCCTGCATGCCCAGCCCCCCGAATCGTTGCCATTCAGACTGGACAAGCTGATAGCACGGGAGGCACGTGTGCGCCAGGAACCCCCCTTGACTCTGCCGGTGCGTTCGTTTTATTTAACCAAATGGTTAAATATCAGAGCGACGGCTTGAACGAGATATTCGGCGCGCTGGCCGATCCGACCCGGCGCGCGATCCTGGCGCGCCTGGCGCTGGGCGAGACCTCGGTCGGGGAGCTGGCCGAGCCCTTCGAGATGTCGCTGCCGGCGGTCTCCAAGCACCTGGGTGTCCTGGAGACGGCCGGGTTGGTCCAGCGCGAGAAACAGGGCCGGGTGCGGCGCTGCCAGCTCGACAGCCGGCCGCTCGAAGCGGCGGCGGGATGGATCGAGGACTACCGGCGCTTCTGGGAGTCGCAACTCGATTCCCTCGCGCGGTATTTGGAGGAAACCCAAGCCCAACAACCTCAGGGAGGAAAGAAAGATGGCGGAAGTAAACGTGACCGATAGAGTGGAAGAATTCACCGAGGCGCTGCGGCTGACCCGCCGCTTCAAGGCGCCGCGCGAGGCGGTATTCCATGCCTTCACGGACCCGGTGGCGCTCGCCAAGTGGTTCGGCCCCGAGGGCGTGCAAGTCACCGACGTCAAGGTCGATCTGCGCAGCGGCGGCGCCTACTCCATGGTGTTCGGCGAGAAGGACGGCGAAAGCCATGGCCTCTCCGGCGTTTACCGCGAGATTTCGCCGCCGGAGCGGTTGGTCATGACCTGGTCCTGGAGCCACGGCGACATGGCCGGGATCGAGACCCTGGTTACCATCGAGTTCGGCGCGGCCGGCGCCGAGACCGAGCTTACCCTGACCCACGAGAAACTGCCGAGCCGGAACGCCCTCGATATGCACAGCCAGGGCTGGACCAGCAGCTTCAAATGCCTGGATCAAGCCATCGGGGAGGGCGGCCTGTCGTGAGCGTTAGCGAGGAAAAATTCGCCGAAGAACTGCGGTTGAGCCGCCGGTTCAAGGCGCCGCGGGAGGCGGTGTTTCGGGCCTTCACGGACCCGGAAGCGCTGGTCAAATGGTACGGGCCGGAGGGCATGAGCGTCGCCGATCTCGAGGTCGACTTGCGGCCCGGCGGCGCCTACAGCCTGGTCTTCCGTCAAGCGGACGGCGGCGGCCACCCACTCTCCGGCGTCTATCGTGAAGTGTCGCCGCCGGAGCGGCTGGTCATGACCTGGGTCTGGGGGCAAGGCGACATGGCCGGAGTCGAAACGCTGGTTACCATCGATCTCGCCGAGGCCGGGTTCGGGGCCGGCGCCGAAACCGAGCTGACTCTGACCCACGAAATGCTGCCGAGCCAGAATTCGATCGACCACCACGGCAAGGGCTGGATCGGCATCTTCAATTGCCTGGACCGGTTCGTCGAGGAAGGCGGCCTCGCGTAAGCGCGTCGTTCCCCAAGTCCGGTACCGGGGGCTGCTTCTGCGGCGCCGTGGTGTAAGACTTAAACAGTATCTTAAGATGTTGCGATAGAAATTGCCTTCGAAATTCTGCCAGAACCAGTCAATTGCGCGTCAAAGCCTCTATTCAGTCAAGAATGGCCCAGAATAGTATGGCGTCAACTTAACCTGGTCCGATCTGAGCTCGGCATGGTCTCTCGGCCTGCCAAAAGCTGACCAACGAAGGAGCCAAGGTTATGGAAGCGAGACAGTTGCTATCGGACGATGGTGCGCCGGTGATTTCTTGTGAGCCCGGCGATAATGTTTTCGAACTTGTCTGGTTGATGGATACCAACGGGATTCACCACCTTCCGGTCGTCGAGAATCAAGATATCGTTGGCATCATCAGTATTCGCGATGCCATGAAGGCTCTGCTGAAAACGACTGACAGCGATGCCCAGCATCTTCGCGCACGCATCCCGGCTTGAGCCCTATCGCCGGTGAGCCGGCCGCGCTCATATACGACTGAGCGCGGGCATATCACAGGAGATCAAATCTTACGCGCCGCGAGAGCGCCTTCGGCCACGGCGATGCCGGCCAGGCGCGGGGCCAAACTGTCGCCAACCGCGTGAAGCTCCATACCCGCCGCCTCGATGGCCTCGCGTAGACCATCGACCGCCCGGCTGCCGCGCCAGGCGACCAACACGAGCCCCCCCGGGAGCCCAGCGCGCTGGTCCGGTGGACCGGCGTCGCGCAGGTGATCTGCATCGCAACCCCGCCCCGCGCCTTGGCCCGGTGATAGGCAACGTAACGGTCGCCTGGCACGTCACCATCGGCAATGCGCGGCACAGGGGCGGTGACCAGCAATCGGTTGCGCAAGATCTTCGGTCCGACCCGAAGCGGCGACAGCAGATGGGAAAAATCGGATTCGCTCATGGCCAATCAACTCCGCAGCAGCGCCAGGAACCGCGCCGCGGTCTCGAGGTCGGCCTTGATGGCGGCGCCGCGGCGGGCGGCTTCCGGATCCTCGCCCCAGCGCTCGATCTGATAGCTTTCGTCGAGTTGGGCCGCATCGAAAGCGGCCGCGGCATCGATCCGGCCCGCAACCAGCGCAAGCCCGATCACCAGCGAACCGGCCGCGCTCGCGACCGCGCTGAGCACGGTCAACTCGAAATCGTCCCAGGCGGCCACGGCCCGCCGCAGCGCGGCGAGGGTCTCGGATGGCTGTTCGATGGAGACCACGCCGGTGGTGACCGCAAGCGGCGCGTCGAGAGTGTCTGCGGCCCAGTCGAGCAGGGGTTGCCAAAGCGCCCGTTGCCGCGCCGCCAGATCCGCCGGCGCTTCGGCGTGGTAGCAGACCGAGTCGTGAGCGCCATAGCCCGCGAGCTCATCGACGACCCCTTCCCGGCCGGGGCCGACCCGGTCGATGGCGGTCCAGGCCAGCCCGGTCAGCACCAGCGCCCGGGCTTCCACCTCCTCGCCCTGATCCTGCCACTCCGCCGCGATGGCCTCCGCAAGCGCTTGGACGGGCAGCAGCATCTTGGCCTTCGCTGGGGTCTTGATCGCCTTGCCGTCGAGCAGGACGCGAAAGCCGGGGCCGGCCCGCACCTCCCCATCCAGCGCAACGGCCTCCCAGGTCGCCTGCGCATAGAAGCGCTTGAATTTGGCCGTCGTCACGGTATTGCCACCAACCGGATCAGCAACCGCCGGTCAATTGCCAAACAGTCCCTTCAGGCCCTCAGCGATGCCCTTTCCAACCCCCTCCAAGACACCCCCGACACCTTCCGTGATGCCTTCCACCGGCGATTGGGCTTCAGGCGCGGGTTGGGCGGCCGCATCGACGGTCGCCGGGGCCGGCTGGTTCAGGGCGGCCACGCAAGGGTTCTCCTCGGTGGTTGCCGTATCGGCGATGATTGCCGCGCCGGCGTACAGCGGATTGATGAACAACCCGGCGATCTTGGCCACGCCGACCGCGGTACCGACCGGGTCGGGCAGAACTTGGGGTTCGGTCAGGGTTCCCTGGATCAGGAACGGCACCGCCAAGCTCATCAGACTGGTCTCCTTGGCCTGGGGTGTGACCTTGAGGTCAAGAGTCTCGTCGCGCAGATCGATCCCGCCCTCGCCGCCGACAGTAACGGACGCGGTATCCAGCAGGATGACCTCGCTGCTCGCCACGCCACCCGTAATCGGCAGGCGCACGACGATGCAGTTGAGACGCAGACCACTGTCGCCGTCGATCCAGCCCGACAGCATCTGGGTCACCCCCGCACCGGCCGCCTGCACCAAGTCATTGCTGATGCTGCCCGTGCCGCCGGTGACCTCGATCCGCCCGTCCAGGCCGGCCGCGATCGCGCGCAGCGAGACTCCCGCACCGCGCAGATCGACCTCCGCATCCAGGCTGCCGGTGATCCCGTCGGTCACATCGAGCGCCGTCAACAGAGCGCCATAGTCGATGCCAACGGCGTTCAGCTCAATCGCCAACGGCGGCGTCTTCTTGCCCGCATCCAGACTCACACTGCCCGCCAGGGTGCCTCCGGAAAATCCAGCCGAGAACGGCGCGACCACCAGCTTGCCGCCCTGAAGCGACAGCGACACATCGAGATCGGTGAAGGCGAGACCGCTGGCCAGCACCAGTCGCTTGGCGTTCAACTTGATCTCGGCATCGGCCGCTTTGAGACCGTCGAACGGCAGCGGATCCTCGGTGAAGACGTATCTTTGCGCGCCCGAGGCCGCAGGCGCGGCGGCCTCGCCACCGCCTGGCACCAGGTCACCCAGGTTCAGATTGGTGGAAGTAAAGCTGCCACTCAACACCGGCCGCTCGCCGCCCAGCTCCAGAGTGGCGTTGCCGGCGATGTCGCTGCCGCCGATATTGGCCGTCAGGCCGGTCAGATTGTAACGCTTGCCGTCTTGCGTGACTTGGACGCTGAGATCATAGGGGCCGAGCGGCGGCAGTTCGGTGCCGGCCGCGGCGCTTAGATCGGCCAGGCTCTGACCGTTCGCCTGAATTTTCAGATCGATGCCCTGTCCCACCATGGGTTCGGCGATCTCGCCATCGATATTGAGGGTGGCGCCGCCGATCGCGAGGCTCAACCGCACCGGATAGGGCGCCGCGGCGATCAGGTCCCGGATCAATCCGACAGCCCCGTCCGCCTGGAACGGCACACCGTTGTAGGCGCCTTCCAGCGCGATTTCCAAGGGCACGGCGGCGGAGGTCCGCCGCAACGACATTTTGGAGAGACTCAGTCGGATCGACTCGCCGGTCCTGCCGTCGCGATAAATCACCGTCGCGCCACGCACGACGGCATTGTGGATGCTCGGCAGGACTATCTCGCCGTCGTCCCCCGAGGACGCCATGTCCCCGGCAGCTCCCGTCATCTCCCAGTTGCCACGCCCCTGGGCATCGGTTTCCAGCAGGATGTCAAGCCCGACCACGACCAGGCGCTTAACCTGGATTTCGCCGGAGAACAACGGCAGGATCGCCACCTCCAACTCGAAGCGTTTGATCGTGACCATCTCTGCCCGGCTGCCCCATTCGGCGTTGGCGAAGCGAATATCTTCGATGGAGATCGCCGGCGTGAGCGAAATATCGAGCTCGATCGCACCCGCCACCGTGAGCTTGCGCCCGGTCGCCTTCTCCGCTTCGGCCTCGATGACACTGCGATACTCCTCAAAATCCATAGTGGAGAGAATCGCCACACCGGCGACCACCACCGCGACGACCAGGGCCACGATACCGGTCAGGATCCATTTGAGTTTCATATCCGCTCCTAATTCAAGGCCGCCAAGACGGCCGGCAGTTCGGGGAAGGATTCGACGACTCGAATCGCGCCGCTCGCGCGCAGCTCCTCGGCGCCATGATAGCCCCAGGCCACGCCGAGAGCCCGTGCCCCCGCATTGACTGCCATCTGCATATCGTAGCTGGTATCGCCAATTACCACGGTCTCCTCCGGCTCGGCGCCGACTTCGGACATGGCGCGGTGCAGAATATCCGGGTGTGGCTTGCCCGGCCCGTCGTCGGAGGTCTGCAGGGTGACGAAAAGTCCGCTCAGACCGTGGCGCTCCAGGCTGCCGATCAGGCCACGGCGGCTCTTGCCGGTCGCAATGCCCAGGCAGACCTCTTGCCGGTTCAGAAGTGCGAGGGTCTCGCGCACGCCCGGATACAGCGGTTCCTCGAATCGGTCGCGCGCGTGCAGGTCCCGGGATGCGGCCCGGTAGGCATCGGCAACGCGTTCGGCGGTGTCCATGTCTTCCGAGTCCGGCAGCAGGGCCGCCGCGGCAGTCTCGAGCCGCAAGCCCACGATGCGCCGGACCGCCTCGGGCCCAGGCGCTGGGAATCCCTGGTCCTCGAAGGCGCGCGAAAATGCGGTCACGATATTCCGCAGGCTGTCTACCAGGGTGCCGTCGAAATCGAAGACGATCAGGCGGAACGGATGGTTCATCCTACCAGCCGTTGACCCGCGGCCATTCGGCCTCGATCTTGTCACTGCCCGCGACCACATGATAACTCTCGTAGGCGGCGGCGGTGAAGCAGGCGTGGTTGGGCAGCACCCGGACCCGCGTACCCGGCGCGAGCGCGCCGAACGGCAAATCGCCGGCCGGGGCGGTCACCACGCCATGCTCCTGAGATACCCGGGCGACCTGAAGCTCGGGCAGGCTCGCCCCGCCGGCGGCATCGACCACCAAACCGAATCCGATGTCGCGCGGGCCGCCCTCGGTGCTGCGATCTTTGGATAGCGCCAAGCCGCCCGCGTCGATTACGATCTCGCCGCGCGCGCGATGATGGCCGGTCACGGTCGCGAGCACGGAGACCGCGATGTCGCCCAGCGCGCAGGAATGAATCTCGGCCTGGAATACGTCGTTGAACACATAGACCCCAGGGCGCATCTCGGTCACACCATCGAGGTTCTTGGCGTGCAGGGCGGTCGGCGTCGAGCCGACGCTGACCACGGGACAGGGCAATCCGGCGGCGCGCAGGCGCTCGGCGCCCGCCACGGCACCGGCGCGCTCGGACTCCGCGATCGCCTCGATGTCGGCGATCTCAGCACAGCGGTAGGAATGGCCGGCATGGGTCAACACGCCACGCAGATCGATGTCCGCGGCGCCGTCGAGCACTTTGCCGATTTCGATCACCTCCTCCGAGTCCGGTCCGAGCCCGGCACGGCCGTCGCCGGTATCGATCTCGATCAGCACTTCGAAACGCACGCCGAGTGCCGCCGCGCGCGCGCCGATGCCGCGTGCGACTTCAAGGCTGTCCGTGACCACCGCGACCCGGGCGCCTCCGGCCTGGATGCGCGCCACCCGGGCCAGCTTGTCGAGTGAGATCCCAACGCCGTAGACGATGTCGGAAAAGCCGCGATCGGCGAAGTACTCGGCTTCCTTCAGCGTAGAGACTGCGATGCCGCCAGAATGGCCGGCGGTGGCGAGGCGGCCAACCTCGGCGGACTTGTGGGTCTTCATGTGCGGCCGCAGATCGACCCCGAGCGCGCGTGCGCGCGCAGACATGCGGGCGACATTCGCCTCCAGGCGGCCCCGGTCGAGGATCAAGGCCGGGGTATTCAAATCGGACAGTTTCATGACGTGCCTTTTCTTCCTTTGGCGCGGTGCTTGCGGTCCTTTTTCGGGCCGGGCCGGGCGCCGGGCGGCGAATGCGCCAGCCCCTCGGCATAACCTATCAGGTCATCGGCTGCGCGTTCACCCCTGGCGGCCTGAAAGCCGAGCGCGGCGAAGGCCGCTTCCATGTGGGCCGGCGGCGGTGCTTCGACCCGCAGCGTGGTTTCATGCTCGGGATGGGGCACGGCGATCTCGCGGGCAAGCAGCATCAGCCGCTTGGGAATTCCGGCAGCCGATTCAATTTCCAGGCCTGGGGGGAAAGCGGCGCGGCCGCCGTACTTGCCGTCGTAGAGGATCGGCGCGCCCAGCAGCGCGCAGTGGGCGCGCAGTTGGTGGGTGCGCCCGGTGAGCGGCATCAACACCAGCCAGGAGACGGCGGCGCCCGCGGCTTTTCGGGTCTGCACCACCTGATAGAGGGTCTGCGCCGATTTGCCGTCCGCGGCGGCGGCCATCTTTTCGCCACCCGACGCGCCGGCCTTGGACAGCGGCAGGTCGATGAGTCCGCGCGGCTCCGGCGGTGCGCCGGCGACCAGCGCCCAGTAGACCTTCCGGATCGACTTGCCCTTGAACGCCGCGGTCAGTTTGCGCGCCGCCGCTGCGGTCCGGGCCAGCAGCAGGACACCGCCGGTATCCTTGTCCAGGCGATGGACCAGGCGCGGCCGCGCGGCCGACCCGAACTTGAGGCCGTCGAGCATGGCGTCGAGGTGGCGGTGCTGGCCGCTGCCGCCCTGGACCGCGAGGCCGGCGGGCTTGTCGATGGCAATCACGGCGTCGTCCCGAAACAGCACCGACGCCCGCAAGGCCGCGAGGTCGCGCGAATCCACCGCAGACGTCCGATTCGCCGCCCCGAGCGCCGCCCGCTTCGGCGCGTTGCCGGGTTCCGGCGGCGCCAGCGGCGGCACGCGCACGACTTGACCGGCCGCGAGCCGGGTGCCCGCCTTGGCGCGCTTGCCGTCGACCCGGACCTGGCCGGTGCGCAGCAGCTTCTCCAGGCGGCCGTGGCCGAGGCCGGGATAGTGCTGACGGAACCAGCGGTCGAGACGCAGCTCTGCCTCCTCGGGCGCGACAGTGACGCTGCGCACCGCGGTCACGGCCGCGCCACCCGGGCAAGGCGCATGCCGGCGAAGATGCCGATCAGCGACAGCAACACCGAGGCGAAAGCATAGAGCGCGGCCTGACCCATGGCGCCCGCTTCGAAAAGCTGCAAGGTAATGAGGGAGAGCCCCGAAAAGGTCGTGAAGGAGCCGAGCAGGCCGACCAGGAGCATCGCGCGCAACTCCGGCGAGGGCGACCATGTCCGCAGCATGAGTCCGACCAGCACGCCCATCAGGAACGAGCCCAGGACGTGGGCGGTCAGGATGCCGTAGAGAAATCCGGCGCCGAGCCATTGTTCGAACCGGTCCACCACCAGATAGCGCGCCATGGCGCCGAAGGCGCCACCCAGGGCCACCGCGATGGGAATCCTCATGCGCCGCCCGACCTCGTCTCCACTACCTATCCGCTTTATAGCGCGGAACTGGCGCCGGGAACAGGCGGCCTCAGGCCGCTACCGGGGTGGCGCCGGCCAACCATTCGAGGCAGCAGGCGCTGGGCATGAGGTAGACGCCGATCCGGGCCATCTCCTGGATCGCCGCCTCGCTGCCGTTGCCGACCGCGTCGCTGACCAGCACGATGCGGAAATCCCGGGCGCTGGCCTCGTAGATCGTCGCACGCATGGCGGTGGTGAAGTTGAAGCCGCAGACCACCAGGGTATTGACGCCGAGGGCGCGCAGGCGGGTCTCCAGCGCAGTGTCGTGGAAGGCGCCCCAGCGCGGCCGGTAGAAGGCCCATTCCGCCTCCCCAAGCGCCTGAAAGCCACCGCCGAGCAACCCGGGCGCATCGAGCCGGGCCGCGCGATCCGGCCGGACCTCGTCGAGCAGCTCCACACCCGTGGTCCCGGGCATGAACACCCGCAGGCCCTCCTCGATCGCCTGGCGCCGGCAGGCATCGACGTTGGAGCCATCGGGGCGGTACAGCCGCAAGGCGTGAAACAGCGGCGCAGCCTGCGCCCGGAAGCCGCGCACCGTGCGAGCCACGGCGGGCAACACCCGATGGTTGCCGGCAGCCCGGTAGGGCGAGCCGGGCCGCAAAAAATCTTGTTGCGAGGAGAGCGTGAGAAGAGCCGCCGTGCCCTTTTCGGGAACGCAGTAATTCGCCATGTCCGTAGTCCCTATATCCGGGAGGTCCCCGAGATTTCCCCGGGCCTCTGCCCGGTATGGCCGGGCGGTTTTTATCGTTGCTGTGGAATTTATATCGTATCGCGCCGGACACAAGCGCCAGACTGGAATGGCAGCTTCGCAAGAATCGCAGGGCTGGATCAGCCGTCCTTTTCGCCCCGCTTGACCCTTAATTTTTCCCAATATTCCAAGCGTTTGGAGATCTCACGCTCGAAACCGCGCGGGGCCGGGCGGTAGTAGCGGCGGCGTTCCATGTCCTCTGGGAAGTAGTCCTGGCCGGAGAAACCCTCGGGCGCATCGTGATCGTACTCGTAGCCGTCGCTATAGCCGAGTTCCTTCATGAGCTTGGTCGGGGCATTGAGGATGTGCTTGGGCGGCATCAGCGAGCCGCTCTCCCGCGCCGCCCGCCAGGCTTCGTTGAAGCCCTTGTAGGCGGCGTTGGACTTGGGCGCGCTGCCCAGATAGATCACCGCCTGGGCCAGCGCCAGTTCGCCCTCCGGCGAGCCCAGGCGCTCGTAGGCCTCCCAGGCCGCCAAGGTCTGAGTCAAGGCTTGGGGATCGGCCAGGCCAATGTCTTCCGAGGCAAAGCGCAGCAGGCGCCGGGCGATGTAGCGCGGGTCCTCGCCGCCCAGCAGCATGCGCGACAGCCAGTAGAGCGCGGCGTCGGTATCGGAGCCGCGCAGCGATTTGTGCAACGCGGAGATCAGGTTGTAGTGCCCTTCCTGGGACTTGTCGTAGACCGGCGCGCGTTTCTGTACCACCGCGACCAGACCCTGGGTATCGAGGGTTGCGGCCTCAGGCAGGGCGAAAATCTCCTCGGCCAGATTGAGCAGATAGCGCCCGTCGCCATCGGCCATGGCGACCAGGGCGGTGCGCGCCTCGGCATCGAGCGGGAGCGTCCGGCCGGCGTCGGCCTCGGCCCGGCGCAGCAGCTCACCCATCGCCGCCTCGTCCAGGCGCTTGAGCACGAACACCTGACAGCGGGACAACAGCGCCGCGTTGAGTTCGAAAGACGGATTTTCGGTGGTGGCACCGACCAGAATGACGGTGCCGTCTTCCACATAGGGCAGGAAGCTGTCCTGTTGCGCCCGGTTGAAGCGGTGGACTTCGTCGATGAACAACAGGGTCCCCTGCCCGGCCAAGCGGCGCTGCTTGGCACGGTCGAAGACCTTGCGCAGGTCGGCGACGCCGGAGAACACCGCGGTGAGCGGCTCGAAGGCGAGATCCGTGGAGTCCGCCAGCAGCCGCGCGATGGTGGTCTTGCCCGTTCCCGGCGGCCCCCAGAAAATCATCGAGGCCAGACGCCCTGCGGCCAGCATACGGCCAATCGGCCCCTCGGCGCCGACCAGGTGATTCTGGCCCAGCACTTCGCCGAGGGCGGCCGGGCGCAGGCGGTCGGCAAGCGGCCGCGGCGCCTGGGCCTCGAACAACCCGGTCATTTGCGCCACTCCGGCAAAAACGCCGACGCGTTTTGTGCGAGTCCGGCGCGGTTCCGCGTGAGCGGAACTTGCGTCATCTCATAAATTAAACTCGGCATGCCGCAGTTTTCCTTTGCGGCTGAAACTGATGCGCCAGGAGTCCTTGGCCCGCTTCAGCGCCGCGTCCAAGGCGGTCACGTTCCCGACCGCTCTGCGGTTCACCGCCACGATGATATCACCGGGACGAAAGCGCAGGCGGTTCGCGACGCTGCCGCGCGCCACCTTGAGGATGATAACGCCGTCCCAGGCGCCGGTCAGGTCCAATTCCTCGGCCAGTGCCGGAGAGAGATTGGCAACCACCGCGCCGGAGAGCGGATATTTGCCGTTCAGACGAACTTCATTGCGCGGCGGATTTTCCGGCGCGGCGATCAGCGCCAGGATCAGACTCCGAATACCGCGATCGCGCCAAATCTCGACCCGGATTTCGGTGCCCAACTCGCGGGTCGCAATTCGATAGCGGAACGATTCGACATCGGCCACCTGGCGCCCGTCCAGGCTCAGGATGACGTCGCCCGGCCCAACCCCGGCGCGATCGGCCGGGCCACCGGGGTAGACCTTCTTGACGATCGCCCCGCCCGGTGTTTCCAGACCTAAAGCCTCGGCCAGGTCCTGGGTCAGGTTCTGACCGATCAGGCCGCTCCAGGCGCGCACCAACTCCCCGCCGCGCAGCGCGCTGGCGACGACGGTCTTGACCATGTTGGCCGGGATCGCAAAGCCGATCCCCACCGAGCCGCCGCTGCGCGAGTAAATGGCGGTGTTGATGCCGAGCAGCTTGCCGTCGAGGGTGATCAACGCGCCGCCGGAGTTGCCCGGGTTGATCGCGGCATCGGTCTGAATGAAGAAGGAGAAATCCGAGATTCCGACCTGGGTGCGGGCGGTCGCCGAGACGATGCCGCTGGTCACGGTCTGGCCAACGCCGAAAGGATTGCCGATGGCGAGCACCAGGTCGCCGACCTCGACCTCGTCGGAATCCCGAAACTCCACCCGGGGCAGCTTCTTGCCGCCCGGGTCGATCCGCAGCACCGCCAGATCGGTGCGCTCGTCGTCGAGCACCAGCTCGGCCGCGAATTCGCGCCGATCCGCGAGCACCACGGTGATCTCCGACGCGCCCTCGATAACGTGGTGATTGGTGACGATCAGGCCATCTTCGGAGACGATCACCCCGGAACCGAGCGAGCTTTCGATTCGCTCCTTCGGCAGCCCGAACATGCCAAAGTCGTTGCCGAAAAAGCGCTTGAAGAAGGGATCGTTTAAGAATGGCGAGACGCCACGCTGGCGCACCACGCGCTTGGAGAAGATATTGACCACCGCCGGCGCCACCTTCTTGACCACCGGCGCGAAGGAGAGTTCGATCTGGACCCGGGTTTCCGGCGTCACTTTCTCCTGAGCCCAAGCCGGGGCCCAAGCCGGGGCCCAGCCGGCGAGCGCGAGCAATAAGCCCAGAAAAGCGGGCAGCAGGCGGTATCTCATGGTCGAAGCATCCTCGTCTCGCCTGGAAACGCGAAAAGGCAGCCCTGGTGGGACTGCCCTGCACTTTTAGGGGGGTCTCCACCCTGCAATGCGGCGGCTAGAGCATCTTCCGACCTTACGCGGTCATTCGATGGGCCAGAGCGGCTCATTCGGTCAGGCGCGGCGCGCGGCGCGATGTGGGATATCGGGCAAGCGCCG
>Ga0114950_10003122_pt1 | contig 12761 bp, 9 predicted proteins | sample N075metaG_FD_83503 | JGI IMG/M metagenome (GOLD analysis project Ga0114950, IMG submission 83503) | Deep subsurface microbial communities from Kermadec Trench to uncover new lineages of life (NeLLi) - N075 metaG | ecosystem: Environmental > Aquatic > Marine > Ocean trench > Sediment | place...
GAGGCTATCACCATCGCTCGCAATAGTGGTGACCCCTCAGCGCTCGCGGAGGCATTGTTCGCACAAGACATCGTTTCTTCCCGTCCGCAGTTCACGGATCGAAAACACGATATTCAAAACGAAGTTATTCGCCTCGCATACGAAGCTGACGACCAAAATCTGATCTTCCAGGGCCTGCTCTACCGAAGCGAAGAACTGTTGTTGCGCGGTGATGCCAAGGGCATGAATCGCGATCTGGCCGAACTTGCGCGAGTTTCCGAGAAATTGCGTCAGCCCCCAGAACGAGAGTTCATGAAAATCATCCGTGCGACTCGTCTACTCATCGATGGCCAGGTAAAGGAATCAGCAGCAGTCGGTAAAGATGCACTAGATCTCGGCACCCTAGGCGGTGACATTTCCTACCAGCTGACGAGCACACTCCTGCGCTATGGGGTGCTCAATGAGCAGCTCAAACTCGAATTATTGGAAGACGAAATCCGGCACCTCGCCGAAACCCTGCGTCCGGGAAGTATGTGGTTCTGCGCTCTCGCGAACCTCTGCAGTCAAATCGGGAAGGAAGAAGAAGCGCGAAACCTGTTCGAGTCGCTCGCCATCCGGGAGTTTTCAGCCGTCAGCCCGGATTTTGGATGGTCGGTGAGCCTCCACCACCTTGCGGAAACATGCGTTCGGTTGGGCGATCGAGAAAGCGCAGCCCTACTCTATCGTCAGCTGCTTCCCCATGATGGCCGCTTCGTCGCGTTCAGTTGGATCGCATTTTACGGACCGGTCTCCCGATATCTCGCACTGCTTGCAGCGACGGCTGGCCAGGAGCGCGAAGCAATCGATCATTTCGAAGCTGCAATCCAATCTTGCCAAACGATGGATGCAAGACTCTGGACGGCGCGCATTCGGTGCGACTACGCAAAATTCTTGATGGAGCGCAACCGACCCGAGGAGACCGAGAAGCTACTCGCGTTGGTACATCTTGCCACGAGCGAGGCCGACAACCTGGACTCACCGCGGTTGAAATCCGAAGTCGACTCGATCACACCATCCTGAGCTGAAACGCGTCACTTCGGAGGGTTTATGGAATCAACGGTCGATCAGGTTGTTCAGAACGTCGTTACACTGGTGTCGGTTTGGGGGCTGCAGCTGGTCGGCGCACTCGCGGTTCTCATTATCGGCCGGTTCGGATGTGGAGTCGCTCGCAAGTCCGTACGCCGCGCGATGGAAAACCGAGGGGTTGATGCATCTCTCGTTACCTTCGTTTCGAATCTGGTTTAGTTCACTCTCTTCGCAGCGGTCGTCATAGCAGTACTCGGTCTATTCGGAATCGAAACCACCTCCCTGGTAGCCGTACTCGGAACGGCAGGACTGGCGATAGGTCTCGCCGTCCAAGGGACCCTCTCCAATTTCTCTTCCGGCGTGATGCTCTTGCTGTTCAGGCCGTTTGACATTGGCGACTACATCGATGCGGCGGGCGTTGCGGGAACCGTCAGCGAAATTGGCGTATTTTCAACAACACTCAATACACCAGATAATGTTAAAATAATCGTGCCCAACTCCGGCATCTTCGGATCGACGATCAAGAATTTTCCGCAAACAACACGCGGCGAAACGACATCGTTCTCAGCATTTCTTACGCTGATGACATTTCGAATGCGATCTCAGTGGTCAATGCCGTGCTCGGCGAGGACTCTCGTGTCCTATCGGATTCCGAACCCTTGGTCGCAGTCTCTGAGCTTGCCGATTCGTCGGTGAACCTGGTGGTTCGACCGTGGTGCACGAAGGAGGATTACTGGAGCCTGCGATACGACCTGATCAGAAGATTCAAGGAAAAGCTCGAGCAGGAAGGATGCACGATTCCCTTTCCGCAACACGACGTACACCTTCATCAGGCAGATCAATCCGCGTGAGGTGTCTGCATTCCCAGACGGCGTTGCGGAAAGATTGACGCCCAGGCTGCGAGCGACCCACCGGCCGCGATGCGTCAATCTGGCAGGGCGTCCGTAATGCTCTGAATGTTTTCGCGGTAGCGGGCGAGATCCGCAATCATCGTGCGGTTGCCGTACACGGCTGAGCGCTCTGGTTGACCCATATGGTTGTCCACGGCCAATATGATTCCAACAAGCTGCCAACGACCCTCTAGATAGGCGAATGCTGCTCCACCGGAATCGCCGTGCGCAGCCTGGGCCTCGTATGCGGTCCTCGCAATTGAAAAACGTGTCGAAAATGTGTCCGTGTTCCCGACCGATTGATCGTGCAGGTGCTCCTGCACGACGCTCGTACCCCAACGCATGACCGAAGGCCCCTGCCAGGCAAAGCCAACCCGGCCCTCCCCCGTCGTCTTCTCGCCGCGACCCAGCCCGCTACCGACCATGACGATCGGGCTTCCGATCGAGGGCGGCTCATCGGATATCGCCAACGGAGGCAGGTCCGGCTCCGGATCGATCTGAAAGAGCATCAGATCCGCTGCCGTTCCATCGTGATTGGCCACCCTCTTTCGCGACGTGACATTCGCCGCGTATATCGTTCCGTCGAACTCGACGTTCGATGCTCCGACATGAGCCGCAGTGAGCACCCACCCCCGTCCCAGGTAGACCGCAGTCCAACGATCGCAAACACCGACATTCGCCCAACCGGGGTCGTCCGCGGGCGCTTGAAAACTGAGCGCTTCGTCCTCGCGCTCGATCACGAGTCCCACCGCCCCACTCGCCACAAATACACCCATCGCAAGGTTCCAAGCGACAACACCGCGTAACCCGAATCTCATGTATGCCAGAATCTCAGAACTCCGCTTGCGAGGTCATGGGAACCATTCGAGGCGCCCTACGATCCGGTACCCATGGAGCTTACGAGCGTTGACCACTGCTCGGGAGACACGCGGCCAAGATAGACAGCGTTTCCGAACTCCGCGGGTCGAAATATGTGCGCGATTCCCTCGGGCCGGGTCTGCAGCCCAAAGGTATAGAGAAGCGTACCCGTGTGCGTAATCAAGACAGTGTTAAGTCCATCCGTCGGTGCCGTATTCAGCAACCTTCGAATCAACTTTCCTCTCTCTTCCTTATCAGGGCCGGAAAGCTCGTCGAAGACGGCAAGATCTTCTGATGGTGTCCCTTTACCAAATGCAAGTTTCCCCGTGTCGACGCATCGGCAATAGGGACTGGTCAACACCGCGCCAACCGGAATCCGCAAGTTCTCGAACGCCGCACCAATTTCCTTCGCTTCTTGCTTTCCCCGTTCGTCGAGATTTCGCTGATTCGCGCAATTCAGATTGTCGTGACTCCCCTCTTCAGGGACGAAGCTGTCTGTCGACATGTGGCGCATCAAGATGACCAAGCCGCCTTTCCGGAGCGCCTCGATGAGCTCTCGCTCCTCTAAGAGCGGTTCCAACGCCTGAGTCTGAGAGTGAGAAACGTTCGCAGAAAGCAGCAGCATTGCAGCTGCTATTCCCGCCAGAATGCCAAGAACGTTTCGATTCTTCGGGCCGTTCACGGAAGCGATCATACCGGAAACTGACGAGACTCAACAGCGCGCGGCCGAGATTGCACACTCGTATTGCTCAGTTGCACGCGAATTGCCTGAGCGGGAAGGTATCACGAGCCTTTCATTCGAATCAGCTAATCGGACCCTCAAGAACCGCCCCCCTGAACCCCGAAAAGAGGAGCAGCGCTTCCCAGAGTCGCTGAAAACTGTGGCCCCTGTCCAGCACGCAGGAAAATTTCACCCGTGTCCAGACGCCTACGCCAGTTTTTGTTGTCCATTGCCTACCTTGCACTGGGGCTTGTCTTCATTCCGCCTTCTCTCGCCGGAGTACTCAGCCAAGGAGATCACCAAGGCGAAGATCATTCTTTCGAGAATCACAAAGACGAAGATCTAGACGGGATTATTCTAAGCGGCGCAAATCTCGAAAGCATCAACCTAAAGAACACGACGCTGCGGGATGCGATGATGGTCTCGACATACCTACTCAATGCGGTTCTCACCAACGCTGACCTCACACGCGCCGATCTAACCAACGCAATCCTCCTTTATGCAGTCTTGAAGGACGCAACACTCACTGACGCAACATTCGATGGCGCCGACCTCACCGGCGCAAACCTAAGCGGTGCATCTGCGCTCAATGCCATCTTTACCGGCGCAACCCTCACCGACACCAATCTCGCGGGTGCTGACTTCACGGGAGCGAACTTCACGAACGCAACGATCACAGGATCCAACCTGAAAGGGACGATCCTGACCGGCGCTGATCTTTCGGGTTCTGATCTTTCGGGCAGCAACCTGAAGGGGGCGGACCTCGCCGGAGCGTATCTGCTCGGGGCCGACCTTACCGGGATCAATTTCGACAGCGAAACCGATTTTACCGGTGCCTACTATGACGCCAACACGCTATTCGATCCGTTCTTCGACACTACCGGCTTGATCCTGGTTCCGGAGCCCTCAACGGGAGTACTGTTTGCCGCTGGACTCGCTGCTCTGGCTTACCGCCGCCGAGCCCGCAGGACGCGGATCTCGGCCGCGCAGATTCATGCCTCATCAGGGCGTATAACGAGCTGAACGCTTCTCCACTTCTTCCAAGATCCGATCTCCCGTCTCGCGATCGCAATCCAGGAAAGCCACGCCCACACCCATGGGCTGCCCCAGGCTCTCGACATCGTCACCCAGCAGATATACGACACGCGCCCTGATGGAAACAGGCCATTCTGATAGCGAGAACTCGAGTTGAAATGCGGTGCCGACCGGGAGCAGGTCATCCATCTCGATGAATGCACCCCGCGGCGAAAGTAGCGAGATCACACCGTGACCGGTCGAATCTCCGACACGAGTCCACGCGAGAAGGTGAATCGGAACATGACTTCGGTCGAGAAATCGATTGCCTCGCGCGATAGCAAGTGCTGCGTCGGCAACGAAACTGAGTTCGGCGTCGTCAAATGGTATCCGAAGCGACCAGACCGGACCCTTGCGCTGGAGATCGGTGATTACGGCCGGGTCGAATTGTTCGCCAACCACGACGATCGAAGGTCGAACCCCCTCCGACTGGTCGGCGACCTGCCGCGCGATCCTCTCGACGTCGTTTGAAGTCGCTTTCGAAGAGACCAAGACGGCGCGAATACGACCTGGCTCTTGAAGCGCGAAGAGGAGGCCCTCATCGAGATCTCGCGCGTAGTACGAGGGAATGCCTAGCTGGTTCATTCTCATTGCGGTGCGGCCGATCTGCATCCGATCGTCATCGATGACCAGCGCGTAGCGATCAGGCGATTTTCCCTGCTTCTGATCGGAGATAACAGCCTCTCTGGGGTCCGTTTTTGAGGGGGGAACAAGCTCGTCTCGGGGGCCGGTCGATTCGGCGCTTCCCATCTCCAACATCTCGGCGCCGATCAAATCTGACTTGGTCAACATGGTTGCTTCGAGCGCCTTGACGGGAAATTGCCGACCTTCTGGTGTTAAAAATTTGGCGAATTCGTCGGCGCACAACGCGGCACTGAAGATGAACCCCTGTATCAAGTCGCAGCCCATTCTCCGGAGCGGCTCAATCTGTTCAGCACAATCGACGCCTTCCGCGACCACGCGAAGACCGAGACTATGGGCCATCGCCACCACCGCTGCTGCGACTCCCAGCGCTGACGGATCCGTGTGAACATCTCGAATGAATGCGCGATCCATTTTAAGTAAGTCGAGAGGGACGCGACTCAGATAGCTGAGCGCCGAGTAGCCCGTGCCGAAATCATCGAGTGAAACCTTGACGCCGATCGCTCGGAGTTCGCGGAGACAAGAAGCGGTCTGGTCATTGTCTTGTAGCAACGCACTCTCGGTCAACTCGAGTTCCAGTTGATCGGGGGGCACGTCGTATTTTTCGAGTGCATCCGTCACGGCCTGCTGCAAATTCATGCGAGTGAATTGAAAGCAAGAAACATTGACGGAAATCGGAATCACGTCCAGCCCAGCATCCCGCCAGGTCTTCATTTGAGCGCAGGCCGTCTCGATCACCCAGGAGCCAATCGATGCAATCAGCCCACATTCTTCAGCAACGGGAATGAACTCTTTCGGCGGAACAGTACCGAGCTCGCTGTTCTCCCAGCGCAGAAGTGCCTCTGCCCCTCCTATCTCTTCCGTTGCGAGATCGATTTTGGGTTGATAGTGGAGGGCCAGTTCATTCGCCTCGATTGCTCCGCGCAATTCTTTCTCGAGGGATGCCTTGCGTACGATTTCGTAGCCGAATTCGGAGCGATAGAATTGATAATCTCCGCGAGATTGATTCTTTGCGTAATAGAGTGCGGAGTCAGCGTTCTTGACCAGAGTGGAAATGTCTTCACCGTCGTCTGGGAAGATCGCTATTCCGATGCTGCACGCATTCCACACGACCTGGCCGCCGATCGTGACCGGATCCGAGACCAGGCTGAGAACACGCTTTGCGACCTCCTCGACCTCCTCGATCGATGAGAATCTGGACATCAGGATCGCGAATTCGTCTCCACCCAGGCGTGACACTTCGGGCGGCGCCGGTGACTTGGTGCGTGACAAGGTGTCGCTATTTCGCAAATGCTGGCGGAGGCGATGCGCCATGATCCGAAGTAGTTCATCGCCAGCTGAATGGCCCAGGGAATCGTTGATTTCCTTGAATCGATCAAAGTCGAGATACATCAGCGCGACTTGACTGTCGTCTCGCTTCGCCTCGTTGATCATCGACGATATCTTGTCGAGAAACAGCCTCCGGTTCGGAAGACCGGTCAGACTGTCGAAGTGTGCCTGGTAGAACAGCTTGTCTTCTGTAACGCGATTGCTGGTGATGTCGCGGATCGCAAAGACTCGCGAGCCCTCCGATTCTCCATCTTCGAGCGCATGTACTCGTGCCTCATGGCACCGCCTTGTCCCCGCTGTTTTGCCGGTGAAAAATTCTACGCAAAGCTTCGATGGATCTGCCAACAGTGCGGCCAACTCGGGTATGACGGAGAATTCAGTTTCGGCCGAGCATCCGCGCAGGTCACCTGATGAGGGTTGAAGCAAAGCAATTGCTCGGCTGTTTGCATCGACGATCATTTTGGCGCTGTCGACAATTACGACGGCTTCGCCCAGTGCATCGATCGCCGCCATACGCGCAGAAAGGTAGGCAATACGGCCGGGATACAAGATCCAGCCGAATACGACGGACGACACCAGAAAGGACAGGGAAACCGGCTCGAGTCCGTAACGCCTACCGACGAGCGCACAGACGATGGTCGTCAGAACGGGCGTGGAGCACGCGAGACCCGCTAACAAGGCGTTATGCAGGTTCGTTTTGGGCGGGCGCACGTGTTCATCGAGAAAAACAGCCAGGGAGACCAACATGCAAGGGAGACCATAGGTCAGCGGAAGCTTCGACAACCAACCGACGAGGACGCCCAAATCGGTATCTTCGCTGAGCCATTGATGTGTCCAGGTCGTGGCCTGAGAGCCTTCCCACGCCGGTAAAATCAAAGCCAGGATCGAAAGCGCGGGCACCGCGCACCCGAGCAGGACCGCCGCCCGGTTTACATCCCGATATCGACTCGATGCGCCCAAGGCGAGAAGCAGGATGCTGGCGGGCACGACGATCGATCCGGGCAGCCACAGCGGAACGACCCATGCGCCAATACCATCAACCGCCAGGAGTGGCAGGATCAGGCTCGCGATCGAAATCGAAAGCGCGATCTGTAGAGCCATGACGGGGCAGCTCCACGCCGCACCCGAACGCTTCCAAGCGCGAATGGCACCCACGGCAGGCACGATCGCGGCGATCGCCCACCAGCCGTAAAGGTGCGCAAAACCTGTGAGTGCGGAGTCAGCCACATGGCCAATATCGGCCTTCTAGAACGCCTGCTGAAGCCCACTAATCTGTGCGCGCCGTCGGCGGCGAAAGCCGCGTCTGAGGCGTCTCCCGCCCGGTGGCTTTTCGGGCGGTTCCGCTGGCGGTCGAATCTTATGGCGGCCCAAAGACGTGTGAAGCAGGTGCCCTAAACGGTTAGATTCAAAGGGATTGTGGCTACATAACGCACTCACCTGGGATCCGCGCAGCCGGGCTTCGCGCGCGATCCTCGCCGAACCCCTCGTCATCGCCGCTGGTCTTGCAATGGCCGACGAAGAGTTGCCCACAGACGTGTCCCAGCAACCCACCGCGGCAAGTCGCGGGGTCGACTGGCACGGCAGACGCATGCGGTAAGATCGGCCGTCCCCGAAACCCGAGGCGGTGACCGAATGTTCGACAAACGATGCCTCCTCCGCACAGGCCCGGCCGACATCAGGCGCTGGCGAGCGACCCTTTCAACGTTTGCTCCACCGTCATGATTGCGAAGATCGCTCAGACCGCGCTGCCGTTGCGAATGGATGAGAGCTCGTGACGGACCCGCAACGCGTCCTCATCACTGCTGGAGCAGGCGGCATTGGCAGATGTCTCGCAGAATCATTCCATCAAGACGGGTCGCGCGTACACATTTGCGATTCGAACAAAGACGCACTCGAGCAGATGCTGGCCGCGAACCGAGGGACAATCACCGGAACGGTTGCAGATGTATCCAATCCCGGAGCGGTCGATCGGTTGTTCGAAGATGCTCGATCGGAACTCGGCGGACTCGATGTGCTCATCAATAATGCGGGTATCGAAGGACCCATCGGACCGATCGAAGAGATTTCGCCGGAAGCCTGGCGCAGGACAATCGAAGTCAACCTAGATGGCCAGTTCCTCTGTGCACGCAACGCCGTACCCCTTCTCAAATCAGCCGGAGGTGGAAGCATCATCAACATGTCCTCGACGGCGGGCCTCGGTGGGTGCCCAAATCGCGCTCCCTACGTGGCCTCCAAGTGGGCGATCATCGGGCTGACCAAGACTCTCGCAATGGAACTCGGAGTTTTCGGCATTCGCGTAAACGCGATCTGCCCGGGTTCGGTGGAGGGCGAGCGGATCAACAGAGTGATCGAAGCCCACGCCGAGGCGCTCGGAAAAAACGTGGAAGAAGTGCGAGCGAGTTACACTGAGACGAATTCCATGCGGGCCCTGATTCAACCGGATGAAATCGTCCGTCTCGCGCAGTTTCTTTGTGCCGAAACCAACATCCACATTACAGGGCAGGCGTTGAGCATCGATGGTCATACAGAAACACTCCGAGCCTAAAGACGATAATCCATGCGCGAGATGAGCGATACCAAGTCGTCAGAACCGAGCCATAACATCGATTGGTTCATATTTTTCAGTACGGCCATCATCATCGTCGGGATCTGCGTTCCGCTGATCTTGTTTCCCGAAGCAGGCTCACGATGGGTAACCGCAGCTTTCGAATTCGTGACCGAAAAATTCGGCATCTTCTACATCTGGTCTGCGAGTGCAGCGGTCGTGTTCCTGCTCTGGCTCGCGCTCGGGCGCCACGGGCGCGTTCGCCTCGGTCCCGAAGGTTGCCAGCCCGATTTTTCGACTTTCAGCTGGGCCTCAATGCTCTTCTGCGGCGGAATCGGTTCGACGGTTCTCTATTGGGGAACCATCGAATGGGCCTACTACTACCAGGCGCCGCCGTTCAATGAAGCGCCCGGATCTGCCGCCGCCATTCAGTGGGCGATGAGCTATCCGATCTTCCACTGGGGGATTACCGGGTGGGCGTTCTACTGCCTGCCGGCGATCGCCATGGGACACGCCTATCACGTTCGGAATCAGCCGAGCTTGAGAATCAGCTCCGCCTGTCGCGCTGTAATTGGCGACCATGCGGATGGCGCCCTTGGTCGCGCCCTTGATCTGGTCTTCATGGTAGGCCTGGTGGGCGCAGCCGCGACTGGAGTCGGACTCAGCGCGCCGCTGATTACCGCTGCGGTCAGCCGCTTCGTAGGAATCCCCGAAGAATTCTACATGTCCGTCGCTGCGGTAATTCTTGGAACGATTCTCTTTGCGGTAAGTGTCTACGCGGGTCTCGACCGCGGAATCCGGCGCCTCAGCAATCTAAACGTGATTCTTGCGCTGCTCTTTCTCGCATTCGTTTTGCTGGCGGGCCCGACGCTATTCCTTCTCAAAGCCACCACAGATGCCATCGGCTTCGCGCTCCAAAACTTCGTTCGGATGATGACCTGGACGGATCCATTTACGGATTCGGGTTTCGTCGAAAACTGGACGGTCTTCTATTGGGCGTGGTGGCTCGCGCTGGGACCCTTCATGGGCATCTTCGTGAGCAAAATCTCTCGCGGTCGGACGATCCGCGAAATGGTCTTCGGAATGCTCGGCTACGGTTCCCTCGGCTGCGTGCTGTTCTTTGCCATACTCGGTAATTACGCGCTGCACGTTCATCTAAACGACCTCGCCCCCGTGATGGATACGCTCAATAACAAGGATCTGGGCGCTCCAGCCGCAATCGTGGATGTCCTGGTATCACTGCCGTCTGGTCGCTGGTTGTTGCCGTACTTCGCCGTGATCTGCCTGATCTTCATGGCGACGACCTATGATTCGGCGTCGTACACACTCGCGTCTTGCGCAACACGAAAACTTCCAGCCGATCAGCACCCCGCGCGTTGGAATCGCGTATTCTGGGCGCTGAGCCTGGGATTGGTCCCGATCACGCTGCTCATTCTGGGTGGCCTGCGCTCCCTTCAGACCGCCGCTGTAGTCGTTTCCTTGCCCCTGATCCTCGTCGGGATCGTAATGTCCGTATCACTCGTAAAGAGTCTCCGCGAGGTAGAATCCGCGGACCCTCATCCGCCACCTCCCGACGAAGCGCCCTAACGCGGCTGCTCCCACCTCGCCGTTCCAAAGCCACCGCAGCGGCTGCGACGAAAGAGCCCCGCTACGACAAGCATTCGTGTCTTTTCGAGATCCCGACCGAGAACGCGTGCTATCTTCAATGACACGCCAGATCGTGAAAGAAGCCCCGCTCGATCCCTGAGAGAGAACCTGCAACTAGCAAGCGGAAATCGGAATAGTGACAGGAGGCGGAGTTGAGCTTCATCCTACTCACCTCGATATTGATCCGAGTTGTCGCGCTCGGGTGGTCGTTCCGACTTCTCGCCCATCTACGTGATTGGCGAATGGGATTTCTCTCGGCAATGCTGGCACTGATGGCGTTGCGTCAGACGCTGACGCTGATTGATACCAGCGAATCTCTCGAAATATTCTTCACTACGCAGATCACCGAATTACCCGGCCTAGCAGTGAGCGTCCTCGCCTTCCTCTCGGTTCTCTTCCTCGAGCGCATCATCACCGAGCGTAAGAAAATTAGAACTGCGCTCCAAACCAGTGAAGAGAGGCTGCGCCAATCGCAGAAGATGGAAGCTGTAGGGCGCCTTGCCGGCGGGGTTGCTCACGACTTCAACAACATTCTGACGGCAATTCTCGGTTACTCTGAAATCCTACTCTCCAAATACACCGATGACAGCGATGCGCATGATGCGGCAGCAGAGATTCGCAGAGCCGGGCTAAGGGCTGCAGAGTTGACCCACCAACTGCTGGCGTTCGGCCGCAAGCAAAAGCTGAGCCCCGAGATCCTCGACCTGAACGCAATCGTGTCGGGCCTCGAGAGCATGCTCCGACGCTTGATCGGCGAGCAGATCGACTTTCGGGTAGAGCTCGGCGATGGTATCGGCGCCGTCAACGCCGATACCGCCCAACTCGAACAGGTGATTGTGAACCTCGTGGTAAATGCCCGCGATGCGCTACAACGCGGCGGAGTTCTAGAAATTTCCACCCACGAGATAGATCTCACCGAATCGAACCTGCCCGATTTCCCAGATGGCGAACTCGGCCGTTATGTCTGCCTCTCGGTTTCGGACACCGGGGAAGGCATGGACCTCGCCACCCAGGAGCAGATTTTCGAACCCTTCTTTACGCTAAAGAAAGCCAACGAAGGTACAGGGCTCGGCCTGGCAACGGTATTTGGCATCGTTCGGCAGAGTGGGGGCACGATCCGCGTGCAGAGCGAGCCGGGCGCGGGCTCGACATTCGAGGTTCTGCTGCCACGCGTCGACGGGACGCCAACCACCGTAACGCAGGAGCCGCACACGCCAGCTCTGACAAACGCCCTGCCCGACCAGAACTGGACAGTTCTTCTGGTGGAAGACGATGCGGCCGTCTTGAAACTCGCGCGTACGCCGATTGAATCGGCAGGTCATCGGGTCTTGAGTGCGACGAGCGCCGAGGAGGCGCTAAAGATCGCGGACGACCGCTCGAATACGATCGATATTCTCCTGACCGATGTCGTCATGCGCGGGATGAGCGGGATCGAACTCGCCAACACGCTTTCCAGGAAGAGACCCGAAATCGCCGTCGTCTTCATGTCGGGTTACGCGGAAGAATCCCTCTTCGACTCGCATAGTCTGCCAACCGAGAGCCACTTCCTCGCCAAACCGTTCACCTCCAATCTGCTGGTGGAAGCCATTCAAAATGCGGGCTTCCGGCACGCTTCGCGGGCTCGCGACTACTAGATCGATTCAGGGATACCAGCCACTCGGGCTCCCACGCCCGCCTTGGGGGCAACCTGCCGGTTAATTGAAAACATAAACAAAATCCATGAGTTAAGATGGCTTCCGGCGATTCGATGGCAGTCCCTCGAATACAGCGCAGATGGCGCGGAGCAGTGGAAATTCAATATGATCGTTCGCCTCACGGTTCCATGTGGATCGAAAACCGTCGCGGTCGAACCGTAATTCGGCAGCTCGGCAGATCCATTCGAGCAGCGTTGGACGCTGGCACGGGCACAAGATCGGCACGAACAGGAGATGGTGATGATTTCGCAGGCGCGGGTAGTGGTGGGGGGTGGCGGGCTGATGGGTGTCGGACTCCTCCATCACCTCGCCGCAGA
>Ga0114950_10003123_pt1 | contig 12759 bp, 10 predicted proteins | sample N075metaG_FD_83503 | JGI IMG/M metagenome (GOLD analysis project Ga0114950, IMG submission 83503) | Deep subsurface microbial communities from Kermadec Trench to uncover new lineages of life (NeLLi) - N075 metaG | ecosystem: Environmental > Aquatic > Marine > Ocean trench > Sediment | place...
AACCACTGATGGTAAAATAAGCGATTATATAAGTTCCTGCAAAGTGGAAAAAGAATATTATGTTCAAGTTGACGGTATCCTAACACAAAAGGCTATTGAAAAATTAAATCAAGGTGTTGAAATTAGTTTACATGGCGTCAGGGAGGCAATTGAAGGAACTAAATATATTACAAAGCCTTGTAAAGCTCATATATTAGATTCTATTCCAAAATTCCCCGAAAGAGGAAAAAAAATAAGAGATGATAGGCATGGGCCTACAAGTTGGATTTCAATAACCCTGAGAGAAGGTAAATTCAGACAGGTGAGAAAAATGACGGCAACCTTGGGTTTTCCAACCTTAAGATTGGTAAGAATGAGAATCGGAAAATTTAAAATTAATCAATTGAAAGCTGGTGAGATTTTGGAAGTGGATAATTTATTTATGGATAAATAATCGGTTCAAAATATCGTGTTAAGCATCCAAATAATTCAAAGAAAAAATCGGATCCCGGATATGATACTTTTTACAAATAAATACCAAAATAAAGTTAACGATCATATGTACGGTGATCAAGCCCAATACAGCATACAAAGGAACCCCTAAAAACTGCATGGGAAAGTAATAGGTCCATACCCCTAAATTAATCGTAATAATCTCTCCCAATACCGGGAAGGTCATAGAAATAGAAATGGTTAAAAAAAACTTGGCAGGTATAGATTTTGATTTCATCAATCCAATAAGCATGCATTCAAGTTTGTATAAAAAGTAAAATGCCAACATCCAGGAGAAAAACAACCAAAACGGAAAGTCTCTTCCATCATTTAAATCATGATATGACCAATATCCGTTGCTAACACCCCAATATTCTATTGCGATCCCAAAAATTCCGGTACAGATCATACCATAAAAAAGAATTATATTTTCGTTGAAATTTTTAATGAATTTTGGATAGAACTTTAAAATCATAAATGCTGTTAAAAACATCATGATCCAAAAGTCATATTGATGCAAAAAGCCAATAAGGACACTGACAAAAATCAATTTAAGCGTAGCAATTCCGATTTCTAAAATAAAATTTTCTTTTTGGTTCTTTTTCATGGTAGCAATATATATATTTTAAATTACTTTGTTTTTCCTTTTTTCTGCCCTGATAGCCAATTTATTCCCCTTCTTTTAACCCGTTTTATGCAATGGAACTTCGTTATGAATGTTTCAAACATAATGAAACACGGTAAAGTCATATTTTGAAGTGGTTGGAAGCTGTAATCCCTGCCTGCCAGGCAAGGCAGGGATTTTCTAGTAAATAAATCGGGTTAAATTACTATCCTCAAACCAACTACTTATGGGTGAAAACTTCAATTAAAACTTATCTTTAATTTATAAAGTATACAATTTAAAATCCTTACCAAAGGAGCTTTCTGACTTGGACCTCTTTTTCCCTTGGGAAGGAATGGATTATTTCTAATTCTATCATATCTTTGCATAGTACCTGATACAAAGTGCCTGGTCGAAAACACATCAAAATTAAAAATCGCCTATTTCCGAACAGGCACTATACTGTTTCTGAAACCTTTAATAAAAGTGAATCAACGAATCAATTCGTCAAGTGCTTAACCATATCAGATATTATAAGGAAATATAAAATCAGTACTATTGATATTTTAAAATTAGATGCGAGGGTAGTGAAAAATCGATACTAAATAATTCTAAATCATGAATAGATAAGATTAACATTATCAGTGCTGAACTTCACGATAGTATTGTCCTAGGTTGTGACAGGGCTTTTTACTTAGCTCTTAAAGATTTTTCTCATTTTGAAAAAAAAGATGAAAAAATAACCGCGTATCGCTGACTCACCCTTTAATAAGTACTAAAATTAAAACGAGTGAAAAATCATCTATTAATAATTGGGATCAATTGGCCTGAACCAAATACTACTGCTGCCGGAATCAGGATGATTCAATTGATTCATGTTTTTCAAGAAAATAATTATAAAATTACCTTTGTCAGCACCAGTCTAATAAACGAAAAATCATATCCATTAGAGCATTTAAGCATTGAAACATTTGACATTCAGTTAAATGATTCGAATTTTGATTTTTTGATAAGAAAAATAAATCCAGACATTGTACTATTTGACCGATTTTTAACCGAGGAGCAATTTGGGTGGCGAATTGAAAAAAACTGTCCTGATGCCATCAGGATTTTAGATACAGAGGACTTACATTTCTTGCGAAAGGCACGTCAACAAGCCTTTAAAGATGATAAAATGGTCGATATGAAATATTTAATCAATGATATTACCAAAAGGGAAATAGCCAGTATTTTTCGATGTGATTTGTCTTTAATAATATCAAAATTTGAATACAAGTTGCTCCTTGATACTTTTAATATTGACGCATCAATATTATGTTATATCCCTTTCATTTTAACTAATATCAATAGCACAATATTAGATAGTTACCCTGGTTTTAAGCATCGTAATCATTTTGTTTGCATGGGTAATTTTAAGCATGAACCCAATACGAATGCGGTATTGGTTTTAAAAAACAACATTTGGCCTTTGATAAGAAAACAATTACCAAAAACCGAATTGCATATATATGGTGCTTATACAAGTGAAAGAATAAAACAACTCCACAATGATAATGAAGGATTTCTTGTTAAAGGTTGGGCAGAAAACAAAAAAGAAGTATTAAAAAATGCCAGAGTATTTTTAGCTCCCTTACAATTTGGTGCAGGGCTTAAGGGTAAATTGATTGATTCAATGCAATATGGTACACCAAATGTTACCACAATAATTGGTGCAGAAGCCATGCACGATAATTTACCATGGAATGGTTTTATTTCAGACAAGCCGGAAGAATTTGCCAATAAATCTATTGAATTATATACGAATGAAAAATATTGGTTAAAATCTCAGCAAAATGGGATAGCCATAATCAATCAATGTTTTTCTAAAGAAAAATATATTAAAATATTGATGGATGCTATCCATCGAATCCATTCAAATTTAGAGAATCATCGATTGCAAAATTTTACGGGTATGATGTTACAACATCATACTTTACAAAGCACTAAATATTTATCAAAATGGATTGAAGAAAAAAACTCAAAATCTTAATCTTCATCCTGCTTTCTGTATTTCTCCAACCAGGCCAAAGTATTGGCAACTTTTGTAAGCAAAATACTGGGTCTTTTTGCTATACCATGGCTGGCATCAGGAGTTTCAGTAAATTACCTCGGGGCAAGCCTGCCTGGCCGGCAAGGCAGGCCCACGAGTCATTGAAAGGAAATAACCTTTTATATTTCGACGCAGTTCCGATAGCTATCGGGAGGGTATTAAACCCACTGGTGGGAATAAATAATATAATCCCTAATTTCTGGATTGTTGTTCTTGAATGGATAAACAACTGTAAATAAAATTGTTGACAGGAGTTTTTATATTCAATTTTCGAGCTTGTTGTTAACTAAAGAAGATTTATAATTGATAGTCGATTTCAATGAAGTCAGTTACTTGAGGTATCCACACCTTATTAACGAAAATAATATGCTCGGGATGATTATTATATGATTCGTATTCCTGCATATTTTCGAACTCCATTGACAGCCCAAAATCAAAATTATTTTTTGGACTTATTTGTTTTAAACATTCGAATTTTTGTACTGTTGGTAAATTTGCTAATTCTGAGGCCGCTTCGAGGAATGATTTTTCTTCGATTGATCCAGATTTATGTTTTAATTTAAATGCAACTGTATGTCTAATCATTTTTATATTTATTAACGTTTTGAGTGACAGGTTGCAGTTGGCGATATTTTTTTTTATTTCAATAAAATGGCTTACACCAAAGCTTGAGTCGTAAGATTAAGCTATGCTGTTACGTGAATTTCTTTTTGAAGTTCTTAGTTTGACAGCATTGATTTTATGCTCAAATTCTTATTTTAATATTGCTTTTAAGTGATTTTTTCTTCCAAAAAATATGACATCATTTCCAGATTCTGCAAGTTTAATTCCAAAATACCCACTTATGCCACCGCTACCATAAATAAGTATTTTCATCTGTAAGGTTTTTTGTCAAATTGAAATGAGAATCAATTCAATATTATTGACAGATATTATCAATATATCGTATGTTGCTTATTCATCAATTATGAAGAGTTTAATGAATTGACTTATTCAATTGTTTTATACCAAACTATTGTTTAAACAATAATTCAATTAAACCGTTGGCCTATTTTAACCCGAAGCTGACGCTTATAGTCTTCCTCTAACCATTTGATATAATTTTTTGAACTTTTTAAAATGCAGTAAGAATATTGTTTTATTCTAAATTCAATGTCATCATTTAATTCTCTGGAAAGTATATGGGCATCAAATACATCTTCACTATTTTCAGCACAAATTTTAGCATGCTGTACCAAAGATTTTTCCAACACCAGTTTTGATTTTTGACCAGATTTAGTAACTTTCTCGTATTCTTCCTTAACATTAAAATTAAAATCCTCCGATTTAGAAAACATTTCCCGAATCGCTTCAGGCATAACATATTTAAATCTTCGTTCTATTTCTTCATCACTCATCAAGTTTTCCAAAAAGAAATTCGGGTTTTTAAAAATCAAATGCCAATCTATATCTGAAGTCCAAAGCCCAAATCTAGAAAGATTATTACCCAGGTCAATAATTGAAAATTCGGTTTTATTCTTCATTATTCTAGAACCTCTTCCGATCATTTGAAAATATAATGCCAATGATTTTGTAGCTCTGTTAATAATGATTGTTTCAATACTTGGTTCATCAAAACCTGTTGTTAAAATACCCACAGAGGATAAAATTGCATCCGGAGTGTTTTTAAACCATTCTAATACATTCTTTCGTTCTTCCCTTGAATTCGTATTGTCAATATATTCAACATTATAACCGGCATGTTTAAAACTTTCGTAAACCTGTCGTGATGTCTGAATTCCATTGTTAAAAATTAGCGTTTTTTTACCCTTGGATTCCTGCTCATACGCTTTGACCAATTTTGATTGCATTTCGTTTTTTGAATACAATTCCTCTGATGATTTTACTGTATAATCACCATTGATTCCTATTTTAAGTGAAGTAAGATTTACATTAAAACTGTAGGTGATCGCTTCCGCTAAAAATCCTTTTTCGATCAAAGATGAAATTTTTTCTCCAACAATCAAATCGTTGTAAATTTCACGCATCGGTAAATTAATGTTTGAACTTAAAGGAGTTGCCGTCACACCTAGTATAAAACACTTTTCAAAATGGATGAATAATTTCCGAAAGGAATTATAATGTGCTTCATCAACAATAACCAATCCGATATCATGAATTTCAACTTTTTCTTCTTTGATCCGATTGTTCAAAGTTTCAACCATTGCAACAAAACAATTAAAATTATCTTCATTTGTGATTTCTTTCACATTGCTGTCGATGATTTTATTTTCAACTTCAAATTCTGTTAGCATATTCGAAGTTTGCTTACAAAGTTCTATTCTATGTGTTAGAATTAATACCTTATTTTTTGTTTTTTCAATATATCTTCTGGCAATTTCAGAAAATATTACTGTTTTACCACCTCCTGTAGGTAATTGATATAATAGGTTGTAATTTTCGGGAGAATCATTAATTCGGTCAAAAATTTTATCAATAGCACCGTGTTGATAATCGTATAACTTTTTACCTATAACTTTTTCCTCCTTATCAAAATTTGATAAACTCATAGAATTCTTTAAAAATCAATTAAGCAAAATTACTTCTAAATAAACTATTTTCAAGACAAAACTTGTATCAAATTTTCAACATTTTACATTATTGCGTAAAGTGTTGAAAATTATATTATTATATTAATAATATTTGAATTATATATTTTTGGCTAACCAATCCCCTACTTCACTTGTTTTATATGCGTTTTTACCATTTGATAAATCTTCCGTAATAATTCCTTCTTCCAGAGATTTGTTTACAACATCGCGAATGGCTTGAGCTTCATCATGAAGCCCGAAGGCGCCCTCAAACATCATTGCTGCAGATAATACGGTGGCTAAAGGGTTGGCAATATCTTTTCCTGCAGCTTCAGGGTAAGAACCATGAATGGGTTCATATAGTGAATTTTTATCTCCAACGGAGGCTGATGGCATCAACCCCATAGATCCGGATATTACAGATGCTTCATCCGTTAAGATATCACCAAATAAATTTTCAGTTATCAATACATCATATGAATTTGGCCATTGTACTAATCTCATGGCCACAGCATCAACAAATTCATATGACACTTCTACTTCCGGGTAATCTTTCTCCATACTTTGAACCGTTTCTCTCCATAATCGAGAAGTTTCCAAAACATTTGCTTTATCTACACAACATAATTTTTTTCTTCTTGTCATGGCCAATTCAAATCCTTTTTTCGCCAATCTTTTCACTTCATCCCGAGTATAAACACAATGATCATAGGCTGTATTACCATTATCTTTTCTTCCCTTTTCACCAAAGTAAATTCCACCAGTCAATTCCCTTAAAAACACAAGATCTGTACCTTCAATGCGTTCTCTTTTTAAGGGTGAATTATCAATTAGGGATGGAAAAGTAAATGTAGGGCGAATATTAGCATACAAGCCTAGCTTTTTTCTCATTTTTAATAAACCCTGTTCCGGCCTTACTTTTGCTGATGGATCATTATCAAACCTTGGGTGACCTATTGCTCCAAATAAAACGGCATCGGCAGCCAAACAAATATCATGTGTTTCATCTGGATAAGGATCACCTACTTCATCAATTGCCGCGGCACCTGTTAATGCCGGAATCCAATTAATTTCATGATTGTATTTTTGAGCAATCGCATTACTTACCTTAACCGCCTGATCAATAACCTCTGGGCCAATTCCATCTCCTGCTAAAAGGGCTATGTTTAATTTCATTTTTAATAGATTTTATTAATAAAACTTGAGTACCGATATCATCTGGTATTAGACTCAAGCCATTTACAATTATTATTTTTTTTAAAATTATTTCATTGAAAACGAATGGCTTTCACAAAACTTTTGAATAATTTTTATCAAATTCTACATTTAATATGTCAATACTAAGTGACATTCAACATCTTTTCTGTTGCCTTAATCGCTGATACGGTTTGATCCGAATCCAAGCCACGTGTTTTAAATTCTTTTTCATCATCCTTCCAGGTTATTACCGTTTCACATAAAGCATCAGAATTACTTCCGGGAGGAATTCTAACGGCATAATCTATTAGTTGGGGTAAATATAAATTTTTCTTTGCGTAAATACCTTTGATTGTATTCATAAACGCATCAAATTGTCCATCACCGCTTGCATTTCCTTCATAAGTTTCTCCCTCTATAATTAACGAAATTGTTGCCGATGGCCGTAATCCTTTTGAATGCGTAAGCACATAGGAATCAACAAGAACTTTTTGCTCATACAGATCACTATCCAAAACATCTGATATGATATATGGCAAGTCTTCTCTGGTAACAATTTGTTTTTTATCCCCTAATTCAATAATTCGTTGCGTTACTTTTTTTAAATCTTCATCATTTAATTGCAAGCCGAGTTCTTGTAAATTCTTTTGAATATTGGCCTTACCCGATGACTTTCCAAGTGCGTATTTTCGTTTTCGGGCAAATCTTTCGGGCAATAAATCATTAAAATATAAATTCTTTTTATTATCACCATCTGCATGAATTCCAGCAGTTTGCGTAAATACATTATCACCAACAATTGGTTTGTTCACGGGAATTCTAAACCCCGAAAAAGTTTCGACCAATTTACTCACAGAATTTAATGCTTTTTCGTTTACACCCACTTTAACATTGGGCATAAAATCATTGATCACTGCTATTACACTGGCTAAAGGTGCATTTCCCGCTCGTTCTCCCATTCCATTAACCGTCAAATGAATCCCATCGGCACCCGCCTTAATAGCCTCCATAACATTTGAAACGCTCAAATCATAGTCATTATGAGCATGGAAATCTAAGTGTAAATCCGGAAACATTTTTCTTATTTCGGAAACAAACTCATAAGATTCCATAGGTGTAAGAACTCCCAAGGTATCGGGTAACATAACTCGCTTCACAGGTTGCGTGGCAATAAAATTTAAATATTCAAAAACATATGCTTTGGAATTGCGCATTCCATTACTCCAATCTTCCAAATAAACATTTGTTTCAATTCCATTTTTTTTCGCTAATGCAATACAGTCAGAAATTTCTTTAAAATGCTGATCTGATGTCTTTTTTAATTGATGAGTTAAATGATTTAATGAACCTTTGGTTAATAGGTTTTGCACCTTTGCACCTGCCCCTATCATCCATTCAATAGAAATTCCTTTGTCAACAAATGTCAATACTTCTACGGCATTGATATAGTCATTTTTTTTTGCCCATGTTGTTACATTTTTAACGGCTTGAAATTCTCCGTCAGAAACTCTGGCAGAAGCAATCTCAATCCTATCTACTTTTAATTCTTCCAATAAAAGTTGAGCGATTGTTAATTTTTCGGAAGAGGAAAAGGACACTCCGCTGGTTTGTTCACCATCGCGCAGGGTCGTATCCATTATTTCAATTTTTCGTTGATTCATCATATGTATCAAATGAATGGAAAATTATATTTAAAAGGGACGACTTGTTGAAAATTCCTGAATTTCATTTTTAATATTTTGTAAATAGTCTATATCATCATAACCATTCAACATATTATCTTTTTTATAGGTATTAATTTCAAAACTTTCAGATACACCTGTTGCCATTAAAGTTACTTTTTGATTTTCCAAATCCACCTCAATCTCCGTATTTGAATCTTCAGCAATAGCTGTAAAAATGGTTTCTGCAAATTCTTCACTTACTTGTACCGGTAAAACACCAATATTTAAGCAATTATTTTTGAAGATGTCTGCAAAAAAACATGAAATTACACATCTAAAACCGAAATCATAAATTGCCCATGCCGCGTGTTCTCTTGATGAACCTGATCCGAAATTTCTACCTCCAATCAATATTTTACCACTGTATTTTGAACTGTTTAAAACAAAATCTTCTTTAGGAGACCCATCAGGATTATATCTCCAATCTCTAAAAAGATTGTCGCCAAAACCTATACGCTCTGTCGCTTTTAAAAATCGAGCCGGAATTATTTGATCGGTATCCACATTTTCAATGGGCAAGGGATATGCCGTAGTTCTTAATATATTAAATTTATCGTATGCCATTTTTATAACTGTGTTAAGCTTTATGCAGTAAGCTATTGGCTTATTGCTTGAGTTTTAAATATAATTTGTATAATTTACGTTTAATAATATTTATTTCAATTTCTAATTCTTTAAATGTTTCATTATTTAAATAATTAAGATCATTTGAAATAATAAGTAAATTTTCTACTTCATGAGCGGATCCTAATGCAATATTAATAAATTAAGCAAATTCCTTATCACTATTTCTACCGCATCCCTCACTGATATTTGTTGGGATTGACAATGTTGCTCTTCTTATCTGGCTGGTCATGCCATATATTTCTTCTTTTGGATAATTTTTAGTTTCTAAATAATTGTAGAACAAAATTTTCTACCCAATTGCCAAACCTCGTAATTCTTAAAATTTCTCATAATATACAATGAACATATAGCCTAAAGCCAATTGCATATAGCCCTACATCATCTCCCTCGGATCAGTAACAAAACCGGTTATAGCCGCAGCCGCAGCTACCAGTGGACTCGCCAATAAGGTACGGGATCCGGGACCTTGTCTTCCTTCAAAGTTCCTATTTGATGTACTTACAGAGTATTTACCTGCAGGAATCTTATCATCATTCATTGCCAAACAGGCCGAACATCCCGGCTGCCTTAAAACAAATCCAGCTTCGTTAATAATATCAAGAATTCCTTCATCCTTAATTTGAGTTTCCACCACATGTGAACCCGGAACCAGCCAAACAGTCACATCATCAGCTTTTTTCTTTCCTTTTACAATAGATGCGAATGCTCTAAAATCTTCAATTCTTCCATTGGTACAACTGCCAACAAAAACAAAATCGATTTTCTTACCAATCATAGAATCTCCTTCATGAAAATCCATATATTTCAAAGATTTTTTATACGATTCCACACCACCTTCAACATTTTCAGCATTCGGAATATTGTTTGAAATTCCCATTCCCATTCCCGGATTTGTACCATAGGTAATCATCGGTTCAATATCAGAAGCTTCAAAAGTAAATTCTTTATCAAAAACAGCATCTTCATCTGTTTTTAATGTATTCCAATAATCCATTGCAGTATCCCAATCCTTACCTTTGGGCGTAAACCTTCTTCCTTTTATATATTCAAATGTCTTTTCATCCGGTGCAATTATTCCTCCTCTTGCCCCCATCTCGATACTTAAATTACAGACTGTCATTCTTCCTTCCATGCTCATGTCTTTAAAAACTTCACCCGCATATTCAACAAAATAACCCGTTGCGCCTGAAGTGGTTAATTTTGAAATTATATACAATGCCGCATCTTTTGGAGTGACTGCTTTACTCAATTTCCCAACGATGCTAATGCGCATTTTTTTGGGTTTCGGTTGCATAATGCATTGGGTTGAAAGTACCATTTCAACCTCTGATGTTCCAATTCCAAATGCTATGGCACCAAAAGCACCGTGAGTAGAGGTATGTGAATCACCACAAACAATTGTGGCTCCCGGTAAAGTAATTCCATTTTCAGGCCCAACAACATGTACAATTCCATTATTTTTATGTCCTAATCCCCAATGGCTAATGCCATACTGTTTTGCATTATCTTCCAAAGTTTTTAACTGTTTCGCTGATAGCGGATCGCTTACCGGTAAATGTTGGTTTATCGTAGGGGTATTATGATCGGCTACAGCAAATGTTTTTTCGGGATGTAAAACTCCAACATTTCTATTTTTCAGTCCTAAAAAAGCTACAGGACTTGTAACTTCATGAATTAAATGGCGGTCAATATAAAACACGTCGGGGCCGTCTTCAATTTTACGAACTACATGTGAATCCCAAACCTTATCAAATAGTGTATTATTCATCTTTCTTATTTTTATCTATATATAATGTTACCCATTCAATTCTTCTAACCGAATCGATTTCAAAGTTAAAAAATATTGAGTCGCCAAAAATACTAATTCAATCATGATTTACAATGTTCAAGGCTTCATAAATAATATAAAAATCAAATATTCTATTTTACATCACTTAATTGATCGTAAAATTATATCATATTAGCAATAATACTTTATATATTTTGATTAATCTTTAATATTTTCTAAAATAAAAGAATAATCTTCAAATTAATTTAATTTCAAAAATTTTAAATTTTACAGTTTTTATGCGAATATCAATCGAGTAATCTTCTATAAAAAATTAGATCAAATAACATATATTTACAACATCAAACCAAAATTATATGAAATTATTTTACAATTTTCCACTCCTTTTTCTAGTATTTTCTTCAAGTTTAATTGCACAAAAATCAAATTATACTGAAATAGAAATAAATAAAGCGACTGCTATTCATAAAAAAGTAATAACCATTGATACTCATGACGATATCAATATAAAAAACTTTACTGTAGATAAAAATTATTCAGATGACCTTGAATCTCAAGTGAACCTTCCAAAAATGAAAGAAGGAGGTTTGGATGTGGCCTGGTTTATAGTTTATACGGGTCAGGGAAGTTTAGATTCAATCGGTTATGATGAAGGGTATAAAAATGCAATGGCTAAATTTAAAGCTATTCACAGGTTGGTAGAAGAATATGCACCCAATGAAATTGAATTGGCTTTGACTTCAGATGATGTAAAAAGAATCCATGCTTCAGGAAAAAAAATAGCGATGATTGGTGTAGAAAATGCGTACCCCATGGGATTAGATATTCAAAATGTCAAAAAGTTTTATGATATGGGTACCCGATATATGTCATTGGCACATAATGGGCATAGTCAATTCAGTGATTCAAACACAGGTGAAAAAGACAGTATTTGGCTCCATAATGGCCTAAGTGAACTGGGTAAAAAAGCACTTGAAGAAATGAATAGATATGGTATTATGGTAGATATTTCTCATCCGTCAAGAAAAGCCAATATTCAGATGATTCAATTGTCAAAAGCTCCGGTAATTGCTTCTCATTCATCAGCTCGGGCTTTGTGTGATGTGAGTAGAAACCTTGATGATGAAGTGCTATTAATGCTTAAAAAAAATGGTGGGGTAGTTCAAACCGTGGCCTTAAACAGTTATTTGAATACCAAAAAATTCGACGCCAATAATAAAGCCAACAAAGAATTGTACCATACAATAGCAAATGAATTAGGTGCAAAGTTTTTAGAATGGGACGAAGTGAATAAGTTATCCAAACAGGAACAGGATGATTATTTTGAACTTTACAAAAAAGTAATAAAAATTGCAAATACAAGAAATTCAGAAATCAATAAAAAATTTCCTCCTGTAGATGTGAATGATTTTATAGACCATATTGATTATATGGTTCAATTGATTGGAATCAACCATGTGGGTATCAGTTCAGATTTTGATGGTGGTGGAGGAATTGAGGGATGGAAAGATGCCTCTGAAACCTTTAATGTTACCTTGGAACTGGTACATAGAGGTTATTCAGAAAAAGAAATTGCAAAGTTGTGGGGATTAAACCTTCTTAGGGTTTTGGATGAAGTTCAAAAAACTGCCAAAGAAATTCAAGGTAAAGAATAATTCATTTTTACAATATCATTGATGCACCTGATA
>Ga0114950_10003127_pt1 | contig 12754 bp, 13 predicted proteins | sample N075metaG_FD_83503 | JGI IMG/M metagenome (GOLD analysis project Ga0114950, IMG submission 83503) | Deep subsurface microbial communities from Kermadec Trench to uncover new lineages of life (NeLLi) - N075 metaG | ecosystem: Environmental > Aquatic > Marine > Ocean trench > Sediment | place...
GCCACCTGGGCAGTAAACGGATCGATCAACAAGTTCCAGCCCGTATCTCGCCACGTATCTGTATTAACATTGTCCATTGCCGTAATCGTCGCCAGTGCTCCGTTCAATTCCGCGCGTGCCTGTTCAATCTGCTCACCACCATCGGGCATCATCATCAACACATCGGCACCGGCTTTCTGGTAGGCACGTAAACGATCCAGGGCGGCATCGAAACTCTCATTTTTTACCGCTCCGGTGCGGGCAATAATGAGAAAATCATCGGCGCTACGGGCGGCAACTGCCTGCTCGATTTTCTGCACCATGACTTCGGTTTCAACCAGATGTTCTATACCGCGATGATGACTTACCCGTTTCGGGGCAACCTGGTCCTCAATTTCAATCGCCACCGCGCCAGCTTGTTCGATCTCCCACACCACCCGCGCCACATGCACCGGGTCGCCGAACCCTACTCCGACATCAACAATAATCTCAAGATCACAACGCTGGGTGATGCGCCGCGTCGCATCGGCAATTTCAGTCAGGGTCAGCAGCGCCTCACTCACGGCGTAGCTATAACCCAACGCACCACCACTGATGTAACCCCAGGTAAATCCAGCTTGCTCGGCAATGCGGGCCATCAACGGGTCCAAGCACAGCGGCGCAACGATGGGTTTATCTGCCCGTAGTAATGTCTCTAGCGGTTCCTTCTTGGCAATTTCCATAAATGAGCCTTTTTCAATGTGGTGTTTGTCCCTGATTGTCTATTAAATCGCTTCATTAGCGGAGATAGGAGGGAAATATGTCACTACTGACCGACGAGCACAAAGCCTGGGTGGGGACAACGGATGAGCCGATACGAATTGAGATCAGTCGCCGGGACATTCAAAAATACGCAGCGGCCACGGAACAGCAGCAAAGCAAATACATCGACGGCGATGAAGCGCCGCCAATGTTTATCTTTAATCTCTTCAGCAACATTGCACCTCTCGCCGAATTGCGCACGGACGGACTGGCCCGCGGTGGTCCAAACGGGCCGAAGTTGCCTCTGAAAAGAATCATGGCAGGCGGCACCGAGATCCAACAACAACGGCCGATTCGCGCCGGGGACATACTGATAGGCACGCGCCGGGTGGTCGATATCTATGAGAAGGAAGGCAGTAGCGGACCGCTCATCTTTACCGTGCGTGAGTTGGTTATTACCACCGAAGATGGCAATGCGGTTATGACAGAAACCCAAACGAGCATCGCGAGGTAGCAAATGAATATTGCAGATCTGAACGTCGGGATGCAGTTGCCCAGCAGAGAGCACACAGCAAGTAATGTCAGCCTGTTTCTCTACAATGCTGCCGTGTGGAACCCTCACCGAATCCACTATGACGAAAGCTACACCACCGAGGTAGAAGGTCATCCCGGCATTGTTATAGACGGGCCGTTGCAAGGAGACTGGCTCAGCCAGGTGGCACTGAACTGGCTGGCAGAGCAAGGCAGCTTGCAGAGCTTCAGCTACTCTAATCGGCGCGCGTCCTATCTGGGCGAGACCCTGACCAGCGGCGGCCAGATCAGCGCCATAAATAACGACACCAACGAAGTTGAGCTAGCGCTTTTTATCAAGAATGCAGACGGTGACATCATCACCCCGGGTACGGCGGTGGTAGTGATCGGCACATAACCGCTCGCAGAAAAAAAGCCCGGTCAATGACCAGGCTTTTAACTCAACGTGAGGACTGCACGGTTACTCTTCTCCGCCCGCCACTTCAGCTGGCGCTTCCTCTTTGTTCAACACACGGAAACTTATCGCACCAAATAACATTTCATCCCAGGACTGCCGGCCCCAAGGCACTTCTCTGGTCGCATCCGGATTGGCAAGGTTGCGTGTCGAGTTGTCCCACCAGGTGCGATGGGTAATCTTCGTGCCTGCAGGTAAGAACTTTGGCTCTTTGAACTGATAGCTCGTCTGCCAGTTGAAGTCGTAGCGCGGCACCGAGAGAAGTGTTTCGGTTCTGCCGTCCGGATATTCCGCTACAAATTCAGAGGCTTTGCCACGAAAGTGTGAGTGCGGCAGCATGCTGTACACCAGCACATCATTCGGCAACACCCGCTCCATCTTCTCAGCGTGATTAGGCGCACCCGCAGGAATCTTGATGCGTGTGTTTACAAAAATCATGCCTTCCATCTTGTACTTCGGTGGTTGGTCATATAGATAGATACCCATGCGTGAAACATCGCTGACCGCCTTGCCGGAAGGGGTGTAGTGCATTTGAAATTCAAATGTGGCATCAGCCGGCAAGAAGGTGCCGGTATCATCAGGAAACTGGCGAGCTACCGCACCGGGTACATAGCCACCTAAGCCACCACCGCCGCGGCGGGCGAGTCGACCTGCGCGGGGGCCTTCAGTTTCCAGCGTCCCAAACCGGGTGATAACATGATGAAGCACACTGCGGTCGCCGGGAATAATTTCCGACGCACGCACCCAGACATCTTTGTTCAGCGGATTGTCGACCATTTTATATTTGTATTCGACGACACCGGTGGCGGGCACGTCTTCTGTCGGAATCTCGATAATGACATCCGGCTCACCAAGCGCCCACACAGGGTAACTTCGTGTTGCTAACAAAGGATCTTCGCCTTCGCCACGCGGGGCACCCGCTTCGACCCAGTGAACCAGGGTCTTTATCTGTTCGGCTGATAAGGAACGATCATTTGAGAAATCACCGTAATGCGGGTCTGCATGCCAGGGCGGCATGCGTTGAGTGCGCACGACTTCGCGGATCATCAACGAAAAGCCACGGATCATGTTGTAATCAGTCATTGCCCATGGACCGATACCGCCTTCGCGGTGACAGGTCACACAGTTCTGTTTCAGCATCGGTGCGATTTCGTCACGGTAGGAAATTTTGGCGTGTTCAGAACGCAGTTTCAGCTCCGGGAAGGCTACCGCACACCCTTGTACGTCTGTTTGCGTCTCAGCAACCGTCTCACCATCCAGCATTTGCGCTAATGCAACGGCACCCCCTGTTGCATTTCCGCGATAGGCCAGGGACCAGTTGCTTGGGTCGATCACCAGCATCTCGCCTGTGGTATCGAGCATCAGCGACTCACCTATAATCTGCGTGACGTCCATGAGCACCGGTACCGTCACACCGGAATGCTGGGTATCCGCGCGGATCACGTCGCGTTCATCGGATGAATTGATCATCATGAACTCCACGCCGGCATCAGCATACTTTGCCTGCAACGCGTTAAATGCAGCTACGCTATCATCATCGCTGGCACAGCTACTGCTGTGAGACATCAAAACAAACGCAGGGGCGTCGGCAAAATAATAGAGTTCATGGGAGCTACCCCGACTGTCGAGCAAGCGGAAATTTTCAACCCGCTCAGCCGGGTTCAGCGCCAGCACTGAAGCCGCACCAAACACACATAGGATTCGTAACATTGTTTGCAATAGAAACATCTTCCCTCCGTTGATGTAGAACGCAACGCCAGAGCATACCCTGGGTTGTCAGGTCCAACAAGCAAACACCTTTAGAGTGGTCATCGACAAAGTATCGCGCTCAAACACCGATCAACTCTCCAATACCGCCGAAAAAGTCCCTGCGTATCCGCTCGGGTTGACCGACGAGTTGTCGTTCGAACACTGCCACCGCATCGTCACTACCTTCGACATGCGGGTAATCGCTGCAAAAACACAGTAGTTCCGGCGGCACTTGATCCAGGACCGGTAGGATCGGCTGAGCGTTTGGCAGCGGTGACACCCGCACCTGCCGTTGCAGATATTCAACCGGCGCAAGGGGTAGGGTATAAGTTTCGCCCATGGTCAGGTTGCTGGGGCGGAAGTGCCCATCATCCAACACCGCCGGTGCGCGACCGATGGTAAAATCGAGCGACGATACGAGGTGCGGCAACCAGTCGATGCCGACCTCTTCAGTCACGACCACGAGCTTCGGATGCCGTTCGAACAGACCGTCGAAGATCATCGCAGCCAGCATCAGTTGGGTGCCGGTGTGCGATGCGGCAATGCTCTGCAGAAGACTGAAGGTGCGCACGGAATCCGCGCCATTATTTGCCCAACCGGGGTTGATGCCCTCGCGAGCGAAACCGACATGGGCAAACGCAGCCATGCCCAATTCTTCAGCAATAGACCAGATCGGCTCGAAATCCGGATGGGTAATAGAACGCGGCAGTGCAGACCCCCTGCCTTTAACCGGTGACTCCGGAATCGCAAATGCCCGACTACCCAGATCACGGCTGCGACGCATTTCTGCAATGGACCAGGGCACATCGTGAATGTCGATCTGTGTTACCGGGAACAACCGATCGGTATGGCCACGCACTTGTTCGCCCGACCAGGTGTTCCAGGCGGCTTTGATCGACTGGATCAGATGCGTTTTCTGTACCGCCGCCGCCTGTACGAAGGAGCCGACCAGGAAGGTAGGGTTCAGAAACTGGCTTTCGATGCCGCGCTCGTCGCAGAAGCGCAGGCGGGCATTTGCCTCAAAATAAGCATGAACGTCCTTATCAGTGTGGTTTTCCGGTTGGCGATCGTCGGTGATCTGCAGATGATTGACGAATCCGGGCAAAATTTTGTCCCACGGATCTTTGGGACGTTGCGATTCCGGTAGCCGCTGTAGCGCATGGCCGCCACCACCAAACAGTTGCCCCGCTATCTCCATGAATCGCGCTGGACGACCCAACTCGGCGGCGAGGTTCGGATCGGTGCGAATGAGCCAGTCGAGGGGCTCGTGTAAATGGGCGTCAACGTCAATGATTCGCATGTTATTTCTCCCTTCGCAGTCTTAGATAGTCTTACAACACCTAGACAACATCAAAATCCAAAGTCACCCGGTCGGATATTGGATGCGCCTGGCAGGTCAGCACGTAACCGGCAGCGAGTTGCTCCGCAGTTAAGGCATGATTCAAGTCCAGATCAACTTCGCCATCGATGACTTTGGCTTTGCAGGTCGCGCACACCCCACCCTTACAGGAGAACGGCAAATCCATACCTTTTTCCATGGCGGCATCGAGAATATTTTCGCCATCTGCGGTGAGCTCAAATGTTGTTTCGCGCCCACCGGCACGCACCGAAACCATCTTTGTTGCACCACCATGCGCCAACACTCTGGCCTGATGCTTCGCCAACACTGCTTGAGCATCCTCGGCCGAAGCAAAGAACAGTTCATAATGAATATGTTCTTCCTCAATGCCTTCGGCCCGCAAACCGCGGGACACCTCGGAAATCATGCCCTCTGGGCCACACAGAAAAAACTCGTCGTAATCTTTGATGGTGATCAGCCGATTGTTGAGTTCACCACCCTTTTTGTTGTTGATCCGGCCATTGAGAATTTCTGCTTGTTGCCGCTCCTGGGTGAACAAGTTAATCCACTGAAAACGCTCAAGATAGGCACTCTTCAACCAGCACAACCGTTCTTTGAAGACCATGGAGTTCGCACGCTGATTGCCATACAACAACGTCACCCGGCTTTGCGGCTCAGTCTCTAGAATAGTTTGTACATTCGATATCACCGGCGTGATACCCGAGCCGGCGGCAATACATAAATACGCTCGTGCAACATCCGCATCGAGATCGCAATAAAAATCACCGCCTGGCGGCATCACCGAAACTTCAAAACCGGGCTGGAAGCTGGCATGTGCGTAGGTCGAGAACAGACCATCCGGGATGCACTTGATCGCAACCTGCAACGGCTGGCCAACGGCGGCACAGATCGAGTAACTGCGGCGCACTTCGGCGCCATCAATGTCCGCCCGAAAGGTGAGATATTGACCCTGTTTGAAAGCAAAGGTAGCCGTCGGTTCAGTGGCGACATCGAGGGTAACGCACAGGGTTTCGACAGCGTCCAATGCCACACTGCTGATGCTGAGGTTTTGGAATGCACTCATCGACTAATGGGGCTTGAAGTAGTCAAAAGGTTCCCGACAGGTCGCACAACGGTACAGAGCTTTGCAGGCCGTGGAGGAAAATTCACTCACCAACTCGACCTCATCGCTATCACAATTGGGGCAGCGCAACGCACCTGGCGCCGCTATCTGAAAAGCGCGCAGTTTGGCTTTCGCCGCGTCGGTTAAAAAATGTGTACCCCAGACTGGAGCGAGATTGCGTTCCACCCGCACACGAGGGTAGCCCGCCCGGTGCAAAGCCGATTCAATATCCTGGCTCATGACGGCCATCGCCGGACAGCCGGAGTAAGTGGGCGATATGCGTACCACAATGGTTTGCTGCTGCTGACTAACGTCCTGCAGCACACCCAGTTCCCACAGACTCAACACAGGAATTTCCGGGTCACACACATCATCCAACAAGCGCCAGATTGCCGCATGTTCACTGTTATCCCGGCGCTGTTGACGCTCGAACGCGTCCGAATTTTGCAGTGGAATGCGCTCTGCGCACCTCACCACTGCAGGCCTGGATAGGTACGTTGCATGACTTGCATTTCCGCCAGCAAATGACCCAGATGCTCGGTATGTATGCCCCTGCGCCCTCCCTCTACCTGCCAGCTGTCTGCAGGTACGGGTAATCCTGCGGATTGCAGGGTGCGCGCGACATTCTCACGCCAGGGTCCAAGCAGTGCCAACCGGTCTGGCGCAATATTTTCAGCAGCCAAACCGGACTCGATGTCATCCATTGCAAAGATTTCCGGGGTATAGCCCCAAAGCGCGTCCAACGCAGTGCATGCACGGGCATGACTTTCGTCGGTGCCCATACCGAGCCGCAGCACCCATTCGTGGCTGCGCCGCAGATGATAAGTGGTTTCCTTGAGGGATTTTTGCGCAATCAATGCCAGCGTGTCGTCACTCGAGCTGCTCAACACGCCTAGAAACAACGCTTCGTATTCGTCCAGTAGATACTGCCGCACCAGGGTGTTGGCAAAATCGCCATTGGGCAGTTCACAGATCAACAGATTAGTGAAATCCCGACCGTCACGGGTGAACGCGTAAGTATCCTCAGACAAGCCGGAATAAGAACTCGCGTATTCGTAGAACATGCGCGCGCGGCCTATGTAGTCCAAGGTCACATTGACCAGCGCGAGGTCTTCTTCAAGAGTGGGTGCGTTGCTGCACCATTCGCTGACACGCTGGCCATAGATCAACGCGTCGTCTGCCAAGCGCACCGCATAAGTGACAAGCGCCTGTTGCATCACATATTGTCCACGCCATCCGGCAACTCGTAATTAGCCGCATGTCGGTAGGGTTTGGCGTCCATGGGATCGTAGAAACTTTCAGCGTCGGATTCCTGGGAGGCTACAATGTCACTGGATTTCACCACCCACAGACTGGCACCTTCTCCTCTGCGCGTATAAGTGTCGCGTGCGTACTCAAGCGCCGACTCCGCATCTGCTGCATGCAAACTGCCAACATGAATATGATCCAAACCGCGTTTACTGCGCACAAAAACTTCCCACAGCGGAAAACCTGCATCAACCATAACTAACCCGCAGACACCTTCTCTTCAGTTTGCTGTCGAGCTGCATACGCGGCCATACATTCCCGCACCCAGGCGCCGTCGTCATGGGCTTTCTTATGATGGGCCAGGCGCTCGCGATTGCAGTGCCCATTGCCGTTAATAACCGCAATGAACTCGTCCCAGTCGATCGGACCAAAATCGTAGTGTCCGCGCGCTTCGTTCCAGCGCAATGCCTCATCTGGGATTTTCAAGCCGATCGCCTCGGCCTGGGGCACCGTCTGATCAATAAATTTCTGCCGCAACTCGTCATTGCTGACCCGTTTAATTTTCCACTGCATGGACTGTGCTGAATTTGCTGAATCTGCATCGTGGGGACCAAACATCATCAACGAAGGCCACCACCAGCGATCGAGGGCATCTTGCGCCAACGCCTTTTGCGACTCAGCGCCCTCACTCAAGCGCAGCATGATTTCGTAGCCCTGACGTTGATGAAAGCTTTCTTCCTTACAGATCCGCACCATCGCTCTGGCATAGGGTCCATACGATGTCTGCTGCAGAGAGATTTGATTAACGATTGCGGCACCGTCCACCAACCAGCCGATGGCGCCTATATCCGCCCAGGTCAGACTCGGGTAATTGAAGATGGATGCATATTTCGCCGCCCCGCTATGCAGTGCTTCGACCAGTTCTTCGCGGGTGACACCCAACGTTTCCGTTGCACTGTATAGATACAGCCCATGCCCACATTCATCCTGGACCTTCGCCAGTAAAATCGTTTTGCGCTCCAGTGTGGGCGCGCGGGTTATCCAGTTACCCTCGGGTTGCATGCCAATCACTTCGGAATGTGCGTGTTGGGACATTTGCCGGATCAGTTGCTTGCGATAACCCAGCGGCATCCAATCTTTGGGTTCGATGCGCGATTCCGCGTCTATCTTGGCTTGGAACTGGGCTTCTTGACCAGAGCTGTCATTCATCGTGCGGTCACCTTGAAATTTATGTAGTCAGATTAAATCTTCATTGTTTCGCAGTCCAGCCTGCCAATTTTCTATTGTTACTGAGCCGTCATACCTGCATCTATGACGAACTCTGCGCCGGTGACGTAGTTCGCCTCATCTGAGGCGAGGTAGACGATGCAATTGGCTATATCTAGTGGTTCACCAGCACGACCAAGTGGAATACGCATGGCCCTGGCATCCAGACTAGAAGCGTCTTTCAAGCCGGTGGCTTGTGCTTGCATGTTGGTCCAGATCACGCCCGGATGTACAGAATTACAGCGAATGTTGTATCGCGCGGTCTCCATAGCGACCGATTTAGACATAATCCGTACGCCGCCTTTGGCTGCACCATAGGCGACGCAGGTCTGTAAGCCGACTAACCCGGCAACCGAGGACAAGTTGATAATGCTGCCGCCTCCTCTTTTCTTCATTTCGACGATGGCGTATTTGCAGCCTAAAAAAACGCTGGTCAGGTTAACCTCAATTTGACGGTTCCACTGCTCAAGGGTCATTTTTTCAATCGGCACCAGCACGGCGATACCGGCATTGTTAACCAAGACATCGAGGCCGCCGTAAGCGTTGTCGATGGCAGCCATGATGCCGCTCCAGTCATCTTCGCTGGTGACATCCTGACGCATCGCGCTCGCTTTGCCGCCAGCGCTACGGATGTCTTCGGCACAGGCCTGCGCACCAGCCACATCAATATCGCTGACCATCAATGTTGCACCTTCTTCCGCCAACCGCATTGCGGTCGAGCGTCCTAATCCCGGGTCGGAAGCCGCACCGGTAACCAATGCGATCTTGCCATCCAAACGTCCCATCTCTCTCTCCAGCACTACAAGTCAGCTAACTTGAAATTGTCCCACGTGACGTTCGTATCCGGCTGAAAAACCATCCAACGACCATTGCGACCACGCGCCGTCGCACTATTGGCTGGGGGTTCTGCTACCGCAGGATGACCGTGACCACCGTTATATTTTTGCCCCATCTGGACCCGCGCTTCACCAAGATGCGGTCGGCTGCTTCGGCGTCAGCATCCTCCAAGACGGTGGCGGCCCCCTGCATCATGATCGCCTGTAACTCAGGAAATTTTTCATTGCGGTCAACGATGATCGTGCAGGTCGGATCCCGTCGCAGGTTAACCACTTTCTGCCCCCTGCCGTAAATATAGACGCGCCCGCCGGCCCAGCCGAACCACATGGGTGTGACGTTGATACGACTACCCGGCCCGACAGTTGCAATACGACAGTTCCAACTGCTGGTCATGATTTCTTCGATCTGTGCATCGTCCAGGGCTAGTTTTCGAGATAGTGGCATTTTTTATCCTCTGCTAAGAAAGAGCTTACCCCGAAGGTCTCACATTTGTTGCTTGAGGCCAAACATACAACAGTGGTTAGGACAGGTGCGAGTCAGGTAGCTTTGAACTCAATATGCAGTTCGCGTAAGGCGCGCAGGGCAAAACTTGGCGCTTGGGTGAAATCATTTTTGCCGACGGCGAACCACATGTCTTCGATGCGTTCGACCAGCACGGTGAATGCCCAGAAAAGTTCTCGACGTGCCAACGGTGCGCCCAGACAGTGGTGTATGCCGGAACCAAAGCCAAGGTGTCGTCCTGGTTTTGCACGTTCGAGGTCTATGTCTGCCGGACAAACAAATTCATTGCCATCACGATTGGCGGCGGCGAAGCGAATATGGACAATCGAACTTTTCGGCATGGTGACGCCCTGCATCTCGACATCACATGTGGTAATACGCATCAAACCCTGCACGGGTCCTTCCAGGCGCACAACTTCCTCGACAAATGTATTCATGTATTGATCAGGGTCTGCCTTCAACTGCGACCGGATGTGTGGGTTTTCGATCAGCAACTTCATGCCATAAGCAATCGCATTGGTCGATGTCTCTGAGCCACCAACGAAGGTATCAGCCATCATTGCCGCGTGCAGTTCATCGTCGTTGAGGGGTCGGTCCCACTCGGGAATAACGCGATTGACCATATCCGACAACAAAGTGTCATCCGGCCTGGTGCGCAAACGCTCGAACACCGGTTGAAAATAGTGCTGGGCTTCAATCTCCATTTCAACGGACCAGTGTTCCTGTTCCTCACTCTGCATCATGCTGGCACGCTGCACCCAGGAATCTGTCCACGCCTTGATCTTCCAGATATCTGCTTCTGGCACACCCACCTGTTGACCAATTACCGTCAAAGGCAGCGGCACTGCCAACGCCTGCATCCAGCCGCAGTAGCCTTTGTCGATGAATGCATCGGCCAACGTTGGCGCGGGCACCCAGCCCCGGTCCTGATATATTTCGAGCATGCGTTGGGCACGCGCTCTTTCACTGCCGCTACGGTCATAGGTCTGGCTTGAAAAACGTTCTGGGTCGAGCAACACGCTGCGAACATCATCAAAGCGGCTGATCACAAAAAAACCGGTCAACTGAACTCGGTACCACTGTTTGGTACGGCACTTTACGGCTCGATTGTTCATCGTTCACCTAACTCTCCCAGCAACACACCCAGGTACGCCGCATTCATCTAGCGCATGATACTCACGCGCAGGGATGCTAATCTGACTTGCCTGAAAGATTCAATATGGGAGTGGAAATGATTCGACTAGTGTTTGTGTTGCGCAGGAAACCGGAGCTATCTCTCACTGAATTTCACGACTATTGGCGCAACCAGCACGGGCCGCTAGTCGCCAGCTTTGCCAACGACTTAAATATACTGCGCTACGTGCAAACCCACACTCTCGACGACCCAGCCAACGAAGCCGCCCAACAAGCCCGCGGCAACATGGAACCACACTATGACGGCGTCGCCGAACTGTGGTGGTCCACCGAAGCCGAACTTGAAGCGGCCATGCAGACCGAAGCGGGCAAAGCCGCCGGTGCCGTCCTGCTCAAAGATGAAGCAACGTTTATCGACCTGCCGCAATCGCCGCTCTGGTTCGCCTACGAATACCCGCAAGTGAATCCAAGCCCGGAAAATATAGTCGCCAAGGTGAAAAGCAACGTCGTCAGGGTGTTCTATCCACTGCGGCACCAACAGCAACTCTCAGAAGAGCAAGCCCGTCATTACTGGTTAACCCAACACGGGCCGATTGTGCGTTCCCATGCCGAGGCGACCGGCACACTTTGTTATCGTCAAGTGCATCGCGCGAATTCGCCCTTGGACGAAGCGCTGCAGAGCGCCCGTGGCACCCAGGTTGAATCTTATCTGGGTCATGCAGAGGCTTGGGTCGACCGCGGCCAGGTGCGCAACACTGCTGAAGCTAAACTCGCTGGTCAGGCGTTTATCGAAGACGAACACAATTTCATCGACATGGCGCGCTCGACCATCTGGTTCGGCAAAGAGCACACCATCATCGATCGGCGCTGAAGCGCATGCAGATTGGCAGGTTCAGGCTAAATGCCTAGATCAAGCAGGTTGTAGTCCTTGATCTCCCGCCTGGCTGCTGCATCGAACTGCAGTTGCGCCAACTCATCGCACAACGGTTGGTATTCGTAGGGTTTTTCCGCTGGAAAGTATTCATGGCGGGCGTTGATGCCATAGCCAATCATTTTTGAGCGCTGATGAATCCGCTCGCTGTCGTACACCGAAATCTCATTGTGTACGCCACCACTTTCAACCCCCAGCACAGACGATCTTCGGTGAAAACCGAAATTGATGGTGACCCGCATATCCGGGCTGGTATTGGCAAAAGAACCATGCACGGCCTGGCGATTGCAGATGCCAACATCGCCCGGCGCACAAATCATTGGCACCGCGTCGGCCAGGCGGTCAGAACCCTCTGCCTCAACCATACTTTTGATATCAACTCGACCCACCCGATGCGAGCCTGGTAGCACCCACAAACCATTGGCTGCGTTACAGCCATACAGCTGCGCCATGAAATTGAAGCCGTGGGTATTTTCGTCCAGATCCGAACTGTCCCAATGGGTCCAACCATCTTGATGCCAGGCAACCGAACCACCGAGACCGGGGTGCTTCAGCCACACCGCTTCGTTAAAAGGCACGAAGTCATCACCGTGGATGGCCGCAGCCACCCGCAACAGGTCGGGATGAGCATAGAGCCGCAGGCACGCATCAGAAAACTGCAAGGAACCGAGCACCAGCTGCAGAATATGACTGGGCGCATCCGCAGGTGCTTGTGGTTCAATCATTTTTGCCGGATGACGCCCATGCGCGTGGTCCGTACCACCGATGGGGTCGCTCAACGGGCGCACCCAGGAAAGCACCAGCGCTTTGCACTCACTCGCCAGCGCCGGCCGTCCCAATTTATCCACCGCGGCGCCTTTCTCTATGGGTGCCCGTTGCCACATATCCACCACATCGCGTTCTATATCGGCCAACTCAGCA
>Ga0114950_10003128_pt1 | contig 12751 bp, 10 predicted proteins | sample N075metaG_FD_83503 | JGI IMG/M metagenome (GOLD analysis project Ga0114950, IMG submission 83503) | Deep subsurface microbial communities from Kermadec Trench to uncover new lineages of life (NeLLi) - N075 metaG | ecosystem: Environmental > Aquatic > Marine > Ocean trench > Sediment | place...
AAGCCGGAACGAACAGCAGGAGGGCGGTGACCAGCGCGTGACACGCGACCGATCGCCCGAGCGGCCATTCGGCCGGGGCGAGGGCGACGTAGAGCGCGTCGAGCACCCCGCTCAGGGGCCAGAAGAGGAGTCCGGATACGGCGATGGACGCTTCGAGGAGACCGAATAGCAGCAGCGTGGGGCGCGCGCGATCGACGATGCGCCCGAAGGTCCAGGCGCCGACACCGAGCCCGGCGAAGAACACCGCCAGCACGACGTTGACCGCGTAGGTCGTGTTGCCGAGCAGCGTCCCGAGCTTGCGTACCCACGTGACCTCGTAGACGAGAGCGGCGGCACCCGAGAGGAATGCCGCCGCGCACAGCATCGCCATGCCATGCGAGGCAAGGACGCGCCCGGACCGCGCTTCGTCCGGCAGTACGGTTTCCGCCATCCGGCCCACCCTAGCAGCCATACGGTGCCGGACACTGTCGCGCCCCTCAGCGAGCGCCTCGTACCGCACTAGAACCGGCGCTGCACTGGTTGTCGTGCGGTACGAACCGCTCGCTGAGGGGCGGGGGAGTGTGCGGCACCGTATTCAGTTGCAGAAGCGGACAGCGAGTCCATCGGACAGATTGAACGAGCTGCCCGTCGGGCCCGCGGGGTCGCGGTACCAGAACTGGAAGTTCCACTCCGAGCCGCCGAGGATGGTCCCCGCGAGGCTCGGTGGCGACGCGAATTCGACGGTGTACGTGGCGATCCCGGCGGCATCGGTCGTAATAACGTCCAGTCGGAACACCCGACCATTGGGAACGCCGCCGTCGACGCACAGGAACCCGCCGCCGAACGGGAGCTGCGTCTGACCCTCGCCGTAGAGGAAGAGCCCCGGTTGCAGCGCCGTGGCGCCCGTGGTGACGAGCGTGAAATCTCCCGTGGCGACGCTGAGGGAGCCCGCGTAGTCGATCCGCGCCTCGGTGCCCGCGCCGTTCAGGGCGCTCGAGCAATACGCGACGGCGAGGCAGGCCTCGCAGGCATCGGGGATCAGATTGTCGTTCGCGTCGGTCGCCGCGCCGGCCTGGATGTCGCAGACGTCGATCTCCCCGTTGCCGTTGCAGTCCTCGCCGGCGCCGAAGATCACTCCGCCGCCGTTGCCCGTGAGCCCGATCGGAGTCCCGGCCAGGACGAGCGGCCCACTCGTCGCGAGCGCGACGCCGAAGCCGTCGAAGGGCTGCCCCGTCGTGGGAATGAGATCCCCCGTGGTCTCCCACCCCATCGAAGTGCGTTCGAATACGTAGACGTTCCCGCTGCTCGGGCCGACGTCGTCGTTGCCGGTGGCGCTCACGAAGAGCCGTCCGTCGCCAAGGACGAGCGTGCCACCGAAGAAGTCGAAGTCGTCCGCGTCGGGCGCGGTGATCCGCTGGGTCTGGGCCCAGCCGTTCGCGAACCGCTCGAACGCGAACACCGCCCCGTCGTCGATTCCGGCCACCGAGAGACGCGACGCCCCGATGAGGATCTCGTGGCCATCGAGGGCCACGTCGTGCCCGAACGCGTTGTGGATCGTGGCGAGGTCAGGGACGAGCTTGGCGGTCTCCGTCCATCCGACGCCGAGGTGCTCGAACACGTAGGCGGCGCCGTCCATGAAGATGAGCCCGTTCGCGCCGTGCGCGGTGACGACGATTCGCTCACCCTGGACGGCGACTGCATTGCCGAATGAGGCGAAGTTACTCGCGTCGCTCGCGAGGAGCTTTGCGGTCTGCACAAACGTCCCGCCGGAGTCCTCGAACACGTAGACCGCGCCCGTGAAGGGGCCCGCCACGTGGTCGCGATGCGCGCCGACGACGAGGCGCCCGCCGTCGAGGTCCAAGGCGAAGCCAAACTCCTGTGCGTCGTGAGCATCGGACGCGAAGAGCTCCTGCGTCTCGACCCAGCCCGTTGCACCGCGCCGGAAGATGAGGACGGAGCCGGCGGCGACCCCCCCGACCGTGCTCTGGTACGCGCCAACGGCGAGAGTGTCGCCGTCGACGTCGAGCACGACTCCGAAGGCCCGAACGTGATCGGGCGCGGACGGCACGAGCGAGCCCGCGAGCTGCCAGTCGAGGCCGTGGCGATCGTAGTGGAACACCGCGCCGACGCCCGTGCCCGCGATGTCGGACGTGAGCGCGCCGAGGAATGCCTCGTCCAGGCTGAGGGCGACCCCCCGCCCCGCCCCGTCGGGTCCCGCACCGGGACCCACGAGCGCCTCCACTTCACACTGCGCCTCGGCGATCGCGGCGAGGGCGGGGACGAAGAGGAGTGCGAGCGTGTGCTGGAGCGGGGTGAGCATCGGATTCCTCCGGGGGGACTGAGAATGGAGACTGGTCCCCCTAGTCACCGCGGGCCCCCCCGGTCACACGGGCTCGATTCGAAACCCTGCGCCGGATCCCCGGGCGATTTCGCACTTTTTCCGAGGTCCTCCGCGGACGTGATTCGTCAGGTAGGCGCATGGCTGCCGCATTCAAGCCGGAGGACTGGCTCCAGAGCGCCGACGCGCTCAAGCGCATGGCGCGCGCGATCGTCGAGGACGAGCACCTCTCCGAGGACCTCGTCCAGTCCGCCTACCTGGCCGCCCTCGAGCGACCGCCCGAGCGGTTGTCCCGGGCGTGGCTCGCGCGCGTCCTGCGCAATCGCGCCTTCGACGTTCTGCGCCGGCGGCGCGACCGAGACGAGCCGGAACGACTCGAGAGCGACTCGCCCAGAGGGGATGAGATCGCCGAGCGGCTCGAGCTTCACCAGGTGCTGTCGGAGGCGGTCGCACAGCTGGAGGAACCCTACCGGCGCGCCGTGTACCTGCGGTACTTCGAGGGCCTGGGACCCAGTGCGATCGCGCGCGAGCTGGGCCTGCCCACGAAGACGGTCAAGACCCGGCTCCACCGCGCGCTCGCATCGCTGCGCGAGCGCCTGGAGCGGCGGCTCGGCGGTGGCTCGGGTGACTGGCGAGCCTGCGCGCTCGCGATGTCCGGAGCGCCCTCTGCGGCGGGTGCGCTCTCAAGCGCGCACTCGGTTTCACAGGGAGGCCTGGCAATCATGGCGAAGAAGATCGTGTCCGCCGCGGCCCTCGCGCTCGTCGCGTGGGGCGTCATCGAGTGGCTCCCGTTCGAGTCCACGAGGCTCGATCCCGAGGCTTCGGTCGCAGCCGAGCTTCGAGCGCCCGAGGCGCCTGAACGTGCGCTCGAACCCGCTCTGGCGACGCCCGAAGTCGAGGTCGAGCGCACTGCCGCGGCGCCGGACCCCGCGCCACGACCCGTAGCCGGAGCGGCGCGCACCGGCTCGCTCGACGTGTACGTGACCTGGCCCGGCGGCGAGCAGGCCTCGGGCATCGCGATCGACGTGCGTACGATGGCCCGCGGCCTGCCGAACGCGGGGCTCGCGCGCGTCGTCAGTGATGACGCCGGTCTCGCGCGCGCAGAGAACCTGCCGGTGACGAGCGTGCACGTGAGCTCCGACCGGGGCGCGGGCGAGCCGGGGATCGACGTCGACGTCGTCGCGGGCGAGGTGCGCGACGTGCACTTCGAGCTGCCGGCCGGCGTCGAGGTCGAGGGCCTCGTCGTCGACGAGTCCGGCGCCCCCGTCGCGCACGCCGACGTCTGGCTCACCACCGGACACACCGACTGGCAAGGTGGGAGCGTCGTTGCCACCGCGGATGCGGCCGGCGTGTTCCACCTGTTCCACGTTCCGGCGAGCCAATCCCTCGGCGCACTCGCGGCCGGCCATGCGCCGTCGGCGCTCGTCGACCTCGACACGCTCGACACCGCCCTGACGCCGGTGAAAGTGCAGCTGCAGCTCGCAGAGGCGGGCGGCGGATTGCGTGGTCGCGTCTTCGACCCAGCTGGCGCGCCGGTCCCCGGCGCCTGGGTGAGCGCCGGGAAGCCCGTCGCCTATTTTCCCAACCGCGACCGTGGCGCTGGCGAGGTCGAGACCTGGACGCCGCGCTCCGTGCGCTGCGACGATGAGGGACGCTTTCGCATCGACGGGCTCGGACTGGGGGCGGTCCCGCTCGCCGCGCACGCAGAGCCCTATTCCATATGGAATGGGACCGCTACCGTCGTCGCGGGTGCGCCGGCGCGGGAGCTCGAGATCCACCTGCGGCATGGGTTCACGGTCGAAGGCATCGTCCGCGATCGCGCGGGCATGCCGGTCGCGGGCGCGGTCCTGCGCGGGTTCGCGCGCGAACTCGACGAGTCCTTCCTGCAGTCCGGCCAGTTCGACTACGTGAGCACGTTCGGCTACCCGACGGCCAGGTCCGATGAGGCGGGCCACTATCGCCTCGTGGCGCTGCCATCGGGCGCGGCGTACCTCTACGCGAGCTCCGCCCCCCGTCGCAGGACTCACGTCTACCACCGGCCCGAGATCCACGCCGAGACGGTCGTCGCCGGCTCGAACGGTGACATCGCGACCTGGGACCCGATCCTGGAAGAGGGGCCGACGATCGCGGGCGTCGTGACCTTTCGCGACGGCGCCCCGATGGTGGGGGCGTACGTCTCGGCGCGCAACGACCGGACGGGGAAGGCGCAGAGCCTCTCGACCGACGGGGACGGACGGTTCCTCTTCGTCAACATGGAGCGCGCCCCCCACACGCTCGGCGTGCAGCTCTGGACCGCCCCCAAGGACGCGGAGCCGCTCGAGGCGACCGGGGTACTACCGGATGGCGACGAAGTGCGACTCGTGGCGAGCTTCGACAGTCAGCAGGACGTCGAGCTCGGCGTCGTTCTGGGCCGGGTGGAGGATTCGGCGGGCCGCTTTGCGCGACCCGCGACCATGAGCGTCGAGCTCCTGTCGGACCGGCGGTTCGGTCGTTACGGGGAGACGCTCGACGGCGGACGGTTCCGCTTCGAGGGAGTGAGCCCCGGCCGGTACCAGCTCATCGTCTTCTGGGGGGAGGTCGAGGTGCTCGCGGGGACCTGGTTCGAGCTCGCCTCGGGCGCGGAGCGCGACCTCGGTACGCTCGCGACCGCGCCCTGCAGCGCGGTGCGATTCCGGCTGCACCGGGTGCCGCGCACGGAGGCCGTGGAGTCCGTCGCCTACATCCGCCACCCCGGCGCTTCCCGAGTACGCGAGGTCGAGATCGGCCGGGAGTCGGAGGTGCTCGTCGAGGATCTCAGCGTCGGCGAGTACACGATCACGTGCTACGGTGACGGCATGGCCTCTATCGACGCGTCCTTCACGGTGTCGGTTGGCGTGACCGCCGACGTGTCCGTCGATTTCATCCCCGCCGTCGCCCGCAGGATCGAAGTCTGGTGGCCGGCAGGCCAGGCGCTGGGGAAGCTCGCGCTCCACGTCGAGGACGACCGCGGCATCCCGCAGTGGGACGTGGCGCAGGAGAACGTGGCCTTCCTCGACCGCCCCTACGTGCGGACGATCCCCCTGGCGCTCGGCCGCTACACGGTCACCGCCAGCACGCTCACGGGGATGACCGGCAGCGCCCTCTTCGAGGTCGAGAGCCTCGACGGCGAGCAACCGGTCGTGCGCGTCGAGATGCGGTGAGCGCGCTCAGAACTTCGTCGCGTCGATCCCGATCCGCTCGGCGAGCCACTCCACCTGGTCCTTCAGGAGCTGCTGCGACATGGCGTGGCCGTGGTCGTACCAGATGATCTTTTTCGGTTCGCTACCCGCCGCCTGGTAGACCCGCGCGTCCGCGGCGGGCACGAGCTGGTCGGTCTTGCCGTTCTGGAAGAGCAGGTGCGAGGGCGCGGCGTGGGCGACGAAGCGGATGGGCTCGATCGGGTCCATCAGCGCGCGCCAGGCCTGCCATTGTTCCGCGTCGAGGCCCTCCGGAAATCCGGCCCCGTCGTCCGGTCCGGTGAAGTGCGCCACGAGGCCGCCGTCGCCTACCGCGAGCGCATAGGCCTTGATGCGGTGCTCGACGCCCGCGAGGAGTCCGCCCATGGCGCCGCCGTAGCTCCCGCCCACGTAGCCGATCCGCTCTTTGTCCACCCATGGGAAGGACTCGAGCAGATCGACGGCACGGCGGAGGTCCTGGATGAGCTGGATCTGCTCGTCGCGGTCCTTGCGGGTGAAGCTCACGATCTCGTCCCGCGGACCGTCGGGCCGCGCCCACGGCGCGCTGATCGCCACCACGACGGCGCCGGTGCCCACGTACCGATCGGCGAACACGCGCGCGCCGTTGCGGTCGCCGGGCATCCCGTGCATCACCACGATGCCGGCGTAGGGGCCTTCGCCGTTCGGCTGGTACAGGAACGCGGGGACGCGGCCGCCCGCCGGGCTCGCGTAGCTGATGTCGGCCACGGTGTAGCCCGGGTACGTCTCGACGCCGGCCTCCTCGATCGCCAGTGGCGCATCGCGGTCGTAGTCGAACAGCGCCAGGGTCTCGGCCTCGATCGGCGCGGGGCCCGAGTCCGGCCCTTGCGACTTCGACTCGGACGGATCCTGGATGGCGAGGAGGAGGGTCGGGATCAAGACGGCGGACAGGCTTGTGGACGGCATGGGCGTACCTCGGGGCAGGGGGGCGGGGAGTGCGAGATGGCGGCTACGGTCGGGGCTTTGGGACGTTTGTAGGCGCTTGGTACGGTGCGTCCATGAAGCTCGCCCAGCACCCCGGACTCCCGCTGCTCCTCGCCTCGATCCTCATCTGCGGTTGCGTGTCCAAGGGGGTCGCGGCCAGCCCGGAGCCGCTCGCGGAACCGATCCGCGTGCTCATCCTCGGCGACTCGATCTCGATCGGGTACACGCCGGTCGTCCGGCGGCTGCTCGGGGAGCGCGCGGTCGTCGTGCGGCCGACGAACGCCAGGGGGAACCCGGAGAACTGCGCGGGCACCAACAACGGCGTCGAGCACATCGACCGGTGGCTCGCGCTCGACGGCGGCGACTGGGACGTGATCCACTTCAACTTCGGCCTGCACGACCTGAAGCACGTCGACGCCGAGACGGGTGGGAACTCCAACGATCCGGCCGACCCGCATCAGGCCTCACCGGAGCGCTACGGGGCGCAGCTTGGAACCATCGTCACCGCGCTGAAGGCCACCGGCGCCCGGCTCGTCTACGCGCTGACGACCCCCGTGCCCGAAGGGGGCCTCCGGCCGTATCGCGCGCCCGACGACGTGGTGCTGTACAACGGCATCGCGCTCGGCGTGATGGCCGACGACGGTGTGCCGATCGACGACCTCTACGCGTTCGCCCTCCCCCGGCTCGCGGAGCTCCAGAAGCCGGCGAACGTCCATTTCACGGCGGCGGGCAACGAAGCGCTGGCTGAGGAGGTCGTCGCGGCCGTGCTGGACGTCGCGGGTCTGCCGCGCTGATCGGCGCGCGCGACGCCTCGCGGGCCGCTCGGGCAGAGAAATCCATCGGAATCGGCACTCTCGTGCAACGTCCCGGGCGTAGTGGACAATGGTGGGGTACGCATGGGACGAAACCTCGAGCGCCTGTTTGCCCGCTACGTGGACCACGGCGACCTGCGCGCCCTGACACGGGTCTTCGACCGCACGGCGCGCGACCTGCTGGCGCTCGCGCAGCACCTCGTGCGCGATCCGGACGACGCGGAGGACCTGGTCCAGTCCACCTTCGTGACGGCGATCGACCGGGCCTCGAGCTGGGATCGGGAGCGCGCGCTGCTCCCCTGGCTGTCCGGGATCCTCGCGCGCCAGGCCTCGAACCTCATCCGCACGCGGTCGCGCCGCGCCGCCGAGCAGCTCGCCGAGGTCGAGGACGGCGCCCGCGGCCCCGCGCGCGCGGCCGAAGCCGCCGAGCTGCAGGGCGCGCTCGGGCTCGCGCTCGGCCGCGTCGGTGAGAAGTACCGCGAGGTGCTCGAGCCCTACCTCCAGGGCGGCGAGCGGCCGGAGGCGATCGCCCGGTCCCTCGGTCGCGCGCCCGGCACCGTTCGCACGCAGATCCACCGCGGCCTGACAATGTTGCGCCGGTTCCTGCCGGCGGGCGTCAGCGCCGGCTTCCTCGTCGGCTCGGTCCGCGGGCTGCCCGCCGTGCGCGCCGCGGTCCTGAGACACGCATCGGCTTCCGTAGCCGTCGCGCCGGTCGCTTCCGTCGGCGTGATGAGCGCGGGACTCGTCCTTGGAGGGACGATCATGGTCAAGAAGATGCTCGTGATCGGGGTCGGCACCCTGGCCGCCTCGATCGGCGTGCTCGCGTGGTCGAGCAAGCCCCTGGAGCCGATCGGGTTGCCGGCGGCCGAGACGCTTGCCGAAGAACCCGAGCTGGCGCCCCTACCCGTGGAGCTCGTCGCAACAGCCCTGGAGCCGGCGGCGGCGCCCGCCGAGCTCGTCCCGAATGCTCCGGCGACCGCGCCCGATCGGAAGGCGGTCCGCCACGGCCGCGCACTCATTCGCGGACAGCTCCTGGGCGCCCTACCGGAGCACGCGGGCGACGTGAAGCTCGTCGTGCGCAAGGCGAGCCGGCTTCTGGAGATCGATGCCTCCCTCACGAATGCCGCCGCGCTCTCGCTGGGCTACGGTCAATTGATCCGCGAGGACTTCATTCTGGAACGGCTCGACTACTCACTTCAACTGAGAACCTTCCTGGATGCCGACGGCGTCGTCACCGAGTCCAGGACGGAGACCTCGAACCTCATCGAGCTCGACGGAGTGGAGATCACCGCGGACGGTCGGTTCGAGATCGACCTCACGGGTGCCGTGCTCGGCGCCTTCGCGGCGGATGGAGCGGGCCAGGCGTCGTACTCCGTCACCGCGTCGCACGAGGTCTATTTCGATGCGACGGGCAGCGTGATCTTCTCGGCAAACGCTCACGCGCAGGTGCTCGCGGGGGAGGAGATTGCGCTCAGCCAGGACCTGGAGCTCCAACCGGCGGCCGTGATTCGCGGTATTGCGCGCGTCGGCGAGGAAGAGCCGGAGGCTCCGGCGTCGATGCTCGGGCGCGTCATGGTGCTTTCACCGCCGAATTTTGAAGCTCTGACCGAGTCCCTGGTGTCCGAGTATCGCGCGAGCGCGATCACCTTCCACGCCGAACTCGTCATGATCACCCAGACCGACGGAGGCGGCCAGTTCGTCATCCGCTACATGGATTCGAGCCCGGGCATCGAGCTGGCCCTCTTCCGCGCCGATTCCGGCGAGCCGCTGGCGACGACGCGCGCGGACCAGGACGGCAGCTTCGAGTTCCGCGTCGCGGAGGACGGCCCCTTCCTGGTCGTCGCCGTCGACGGCGACCGCCCGCCCGCATCCCGCCCCGTCGAGCTGGCCTTGAAGAGCGTCCTGGAGCTGGAGGAGGAGCTCGAGCTCGAGGCGGGACCGTTGCTCGAAGGTCTCGTCGAGGACTTCGGCGCGTTCCCCGGCGGCGGGATCGCGCTCGAAGCCAAGCGGCTCGCTACCCGGGGCGACGTGCCGATCGAGTGGTCGAGACACGACCTCGCCTGGTCGCGCGGCGCCGTGGTGCGGACGGTCGCGACCACGCAGACGGAGTCCGGCGGTCTCTTCACGATCAGCGGCCTCAGCCCGGGCGCGCACGAGGTGCGCCTCGCGGCCACCGGCTCTGCCACGCTGTTCAGCGAAGCGGAGCTCGACGCGGCGGCCGAGGAGGTGGCGGTCCCCGCCAGCGGCCTGCAGCTCGTCCTGCCGCTCGCGGTGCTCGAGCTCCACGCCGAGCGCCCGCCGTTCACGGACGATGACGTCGCCCTGCGCTTCGTGGTGGAGGACCCCGAGACGGGCGCGCAGCTCGCGAACGCCGGGCTCGACGGCGACGGACGCGGCGAGGTCGTCGCGCGCCCCGGTCAGGAGCTACGCATCCGCATCGAGGGCGAGGGCCTCACGTTCCCGGACTGGGAAGGCACGGCGCCGGACGCCGGTGAGCGCATCGAAGTCCGGGTGCCCGGCCGCGAGGCGCCAGACACCGGCGCCGGCGAAGCAGGGGACTGACCGTGTGACGCCTGGGCGGCGCCCGATCGGTCAGGTGTCTCGGGTAGCCGCGGCGCGCGGGAGCCAGAAGCTTCCGATGACGAGCACGGTGAATCCGACCCATTCCCCGAGCGTCGCGGTCCAGTCGCTCGCGCGCCCGTGGGTCAGGGCATCCACGACGAATCCGATGCCGACGATCAGGATCGCGCCGGCGGCGGCGAGTACCGCGGCCCGAACCGGGATCGCCGCCAGGGCCTGGCCGCAGAGGAGGCTCGTCCCGCCCGCGACGAGCAGTGCGATCGCGAGTGCGTTGCAGAACCAGGGGATCGTGTGTCCTCCGGTCACGCTCCAAATCGGCAGGGTCTTGGCCAACCAGCCGGTCGCGAGCAGGGCGAGCGGGATGAGTGCGAAGCCGACGACATCTCTCGATTGCACGGGGTCCTCCTTTCGAGGGCGTCACCCGCGAGCATAGGGCCCGAGGCGGGGCCGTGCATCTCCTCCGCGCCTTCAAGGTGCGAACGTCACCTCCATCGCGTTCGACACGTTGAAGGCGCCGCCGCACTCGCCCCCGGGGTCGCGGTACCAGCCCTGGAAGAGCCGCGTCTCGCCGGGGAGGAGCATGCCGCTGGGACCGAAGCTCGAGCTCGCGTAGGCCGCGATCCCGGGGCCGAGCGTGATCGTCCCCGCGGGCCCGGAGCTCGTCGGCGGGAAGCGCCAGATGCCGTCCTGCGACGCGAGACCTCCGCCCGGCGAGATGCAGAACAGGCCGTCGCCGAAGGGTACGCCGGAGAGCTGACCGGGGCCCATGAACAGGATGCCGAATTGACCGGTGGGCACCTGGCTCGCGGTGAGCGCGAGGTCGTCCGCCGCGACGCTCGTCGATCCGCTCGCGATGAGCAGCGCGCCGGCACCGGTGGAGTTCCTGCAGCCGCTTCCCGTGCCCGCGTCCGCGATGTTCCCACAGGGACACGGGGCGCCCGAGCTGTCGCCGAAGCAGATCGGATCACGTCGGACCCTTCCCAGTCGCAGTCCTCGGTGATGATCTCCACGAGCGCGGCGATGATGTCGGCCAGCGCGTCGTCGGTGTGGAGCATCGTCCCCCCCCGTGCAGTTCGCGAGTGGGCCGGCTCGTACACCACCCCGAGATCGTTGAGATCGATGGTGAGTCGTACCGCCTCAAGGAGGCCACCGAGCGCAAGGCGGCGCGGCGCAAGAAGCGCGCTGTGAGGAAGAGGGCGGCGGCGAAATGAAGCGTGATCCTCCCAGGCCTCCGCGCCCCGAGCAGATTCGAAGGCCCGCGGGTAGCTTCGGTTGGCTCGATGCTCGCCTCTTGCACGATCGCTGGCTGGAGCGGCTCGGTCCACAGCGCATCGCTGTCCTCACCCTGCTGGCCCTCGCCGCTGACCGAACCGGCTCTTCCTTCTACCGCCGCGACAGCATGACCCGGGCGCTGAGCATGCCGCAGGCGGACCTGGACGAAGCAGATCTGCCGCGAGAAGATCGACGGCAAGCAACTCAACTGCTCGGTGGACTCCGCAACTCGGCGAAAGCAGGTGCTCGCGCGCAAGACGTTCGCGATCGAACACAGCTTGGTGCCTGCCGGCCTGCACCCAACAGCCACGTCCGACGAACTCGAGGCCGCGATCGTGCTATTCGTCAGCCTTCTGGATGAGAGGCAGCGCCGACTCTACGCCGGGCTCGAATCGCTCAAGTCCGGCTATGGGGGTGATCAGAGAATCGCCGAGCTTCTTGGCCTGGACGCCGGGACAGTTGCCAAAGGACGGCATCAGCTACTCGAGCAGGATGTTGAGGTTGGACGAGTTCGGAGAGCCGGCGGCGGACGCAAGGCGGTGAAAAACGCCAGAAGTCGTCGCGCAGATCGAGGAGCTCATGAAGCACGAGACGGCGGGTGACCCAATGAGCGGTCTGAAGTGGACCCGCCGGACCACTGCCAAGATCGCCGCCGAGCTCCAGTCCGTCGGGATCCATGTCAGCGCCAAGACAGTGGCAAGACTGCTCACGGAGATGGGCTTCTCACTGCGTGTCAACCACAAGAAGCTCGCCGGCAGCGCTCACCCGGACAGAGACGCTCAGTTCGCCCGCATCGCCGAACTGCGTGAGAGCTGCGCAGCCGAACACCTGCCAATCATCAGCGTTGACACCAAGAAGAAGGAGCTCGTTGGGGTCTTCAAGAACGCCGGGACCAAATGGGATCGCGAACCCGTCCTGGTCAACGATCATGACTTCCGCTCAGAGGCCCAGGGCATCGCCGTCCCCTACGGCGTGTACGACTTGCAGGCCAACCGCGGCACCCTGTTCGTCAGCAGCTCCTACGACACACCCCAGTTCGCGGTGGACTGCGTCGAGAAATGGTGGCGCTCCGAGGGACAGCAGCGCTACGCAGGCGCTGAGCGCCTTGCCATCTTGGCGGATGGTGGTGGTAGCAACGGCTCAAGGTGCCGTGCCTGGAAGATAGGACTCCAGCGTCGTCTGTGCGATCACCACGGGCTATCTGTGACGGTCGCCCACTACCCGCCTGGAGCCTCGAAGTGGAACCCGATCGAGCATCGCCTCTTCAGCGAGCTCAGCAAGAACGGGGCAGGCCGCCCACTCGACAGCCACGAGACGATCCTCAAGTACGCCCGCACGACGACCACCAGCACCGGCTTGCGCGTGCGAGCTCATCCGGTGCGAAGACGCTACGAGAAGGGCATAAAGGTCAGCGAGGCCCAGATGCGTGAGCTGGCCATCACGAGAGACAAGGCCATGCCCTCGTGGAACTACACCATCGTCCCTTCCTGAGAACCGGGAGTTATTCTGGCGCGGGCCCTTAGGGCCCGTCCGAGAAAAAATGTCACGTCTCGGCGAGCCCTCGTCGTCCTTGGCAAGGCGCTTTGATTCGTATGCGCTGAATACTCGTGGTG
>Ga0114950_10003132_pt1 | contig 12745 bp, 12 predicted proteins | sample N075metaG_FD_83503 | JGI IMG/M metagenome (GOLD analysis project Ga0114950, IMG submission 83503) | Deep subsurface microbial communities from Kermadec Trench to uncover new lineages of life (NeLLi) - N075 metaG | ecosystem: Environmental > Aquatic > Marine > Ocean trench > Sediment | place...
CCGTTTCATCCGGGGATTTTCCCTCGCCGTAAGCCATATTGCCCATCCCCAAATTGGAAACTTTTGTCTGGAACACTACATCCGCATTGGCAAATGAAAAACCGGCAATCGAGAAAATAAAAACCAAAATTCCCAAAAAATATTTATGGCATCCAGTCATTCGACTCCCTCTCAAAAACAATTTGGTTAGAATTGGCGTTTTATTAATTTTTTATATAGCCTGGAGAATTTTTGGCTATTTATTGATTACAAACGGGTTATTACTATTTTCAACGATTTTAAGCAAATTTTAAAGCATTTTTTAAAAATTTGACTTAAAATTATTAATCTATACTTACTCCTTAGAATTATATAGTAAATTTTATTAAATTCTTTATAAAATATTATATAATATTAAGTACGTAAAAACAAAGATTTGGCCCAATCCCAATTATTACCCGCAAAAATGATTGGTCGGAATGTAAAAGCTATTCCTTGTAAAATCAGATATTTAGTGCTACTTTGTTCAACAGTGCCATGGGGGTGAATCAATCAAAAATTACTATCTGAAGATCGCCATGTTTTCTGTCATTAACCATGGCTAGAATTCAATGCGACCCCGCATCCTATTTCAATTGAAAGAAGGCCTCCAATAACCGTGGAAAAATTGCCCCTGTCTCCCACAAACGACTACCCAGACGAATCCGCAAGCGCAAAAACCAACAAAGTGGTTTCTATACTGAAAGAGAAACTCGACTTTGAAAATTCCCATTTGCGTCTTAACTCCGTCAAGGGCGAAGGCATTCTGTCCAAGTGTTATAATTACGGGATCTCAGAACAAGCAAAGAAACTTGGAGTTTATCCATTCTTTAAAGAGATCCAACAAACCGATGGAGCACGAGTGATCATTGATGGCAAACAGGTCATCACCGTTTCCAACAACAATTATTTAGGTCTCGCCAAACATCCCAAGGTCATAGAAGCAGGTAAAAAAGCTTTGGAAGATTTTGGTGCCGGTTGCACCGGAAGCCGCTTCCTCAACGGAACACTTTCATTACATAAAGTTTTAGAGCGCAACATTTCCAGTTTTCTGGACCGGGAAGATACCATCGTCATGTCGACTGGTTTCCAAGCCAATCAGGGAACAATTGCCTGTTTGCTGGGAAGAAAAGACATCGCTTTTTCTGATCGCGAAAATCATGCCAGCATTTATGAAGGTTGCGCCATTGCGCCAGGAAAGACGGTTCGCTACCGCCATAGCGACATGGATCACCTGGAGTATTGTCTGAAAAAGTATAGCGATATAGAAGGCAAGCTAATCATCACCGACAGTGTTTTCAGCATGAGCGGTGACATTGCCAACTTGCCCAAAATCGTGCAATTGGCAAAAGATCATAAAGCTTCGGTTTTGGTTGATGAAGCACATGGCCTGGGAGTCATGGGCGAGATGGGGCGAGGTCTGACACATCATTGCGGTTTGGAAAAAGAGATCGACCTTTATGTCGGCACCTTTTCCAAAAGCCTCGGTTCTATTGGCGGCTTTGTTTCCGGAAAAGCCAAGGTCATGGAATTTATCCGTCACAAAGCTTCGGCCTTTATCTTTACCGCCGCGCTACCACCGGCATCAGTTGCCGCGGTCACCGCAGGGTTGGAAGTCATGCAGGACGAACCCGAGCGCCACGAAAGACTTCGCGACAATACTTCCTATGTGAAAAAAGAATTTTTCGAGATGGGATTCCAGGTCAACAACAATCAAGTGCCCATCGTGCCGATTCTCATTGGCGACGAAGCACTCACCTTATTTCTCAATAAACTCCTTTTCGATGATGGCGTCTTTGCCAGCGTTGCGGTATCCCCTGTAGTTCCTCCTCATAATGCGATGATTCGTACCAGCTATACTGCGGCTCATTCACATGAAGACCTCGATCTGGTTCTTGCCTCCTTCAAAAAATTGGGGACCAAGCTGGGAATCATATCGAAGTGAAGTAATGCCCCTCGAAGTAAAAAAAGCCGAAACTCCAGCAGATCTGAAAAGTTTTGTCGTTTTCCCATGGAAAGTTTATAGCCCGGAGTCCCTTTGGGTTCCTCCCCTTATCAGCGAAAGAGTCCAATTCATAAGTCGCAGAAAAAATCCCTTTTTTAAACAAGCAGAAGTCGATTTTTATCTAGCTGTGGATGAAAAAGGCAAAACCATGGGAAGAATTGCCTTCATTCTCGATCACCACCACAATGAGTACCAGAAAGACAATGCAGGTTTTTTCGGCATGTTCGAATGCGTGGAGGATTCCAAGGTGGCCAACCTGCTACTCGATAAAGTTTTTGAACAATGCAAATCGAAAGGTCTCACACAAATGATGGGACCAATGAACCTATCGACCAACCATGAGTGCGGACTGCTGGTCGAAGGTTTCGACACGCCACCCATGATCGGAATGCCATACAATCCTCCACACTACGCTGACTTTTTTGATGATTGGGGACTGCGGAAAGCCAAGGACTTGGTTTCCCTGAAATTCACACCAACCAAAATTCCGGAATATCTCGAACGTGCGATGGGTCTGGTCACAAAACGCAATCGCTTTACCCTGCGTTGCCTCGACATGAATCGGTTCGAGGAGGAACTCGAAACCATCTGGGAGGTTTACAATTCTGCATGGAGCAGAAACTGGGGGTTTGTCCCCATGACCCGCGAGGAATTCATTTTCAGCGCCAAAGATATGAAATCAATTGTAAACCCAGAGTTGTGCATGATTGCAGAAGTCAAAGGCGAGGCGGTTGCCTTTGCCCTCACCTTACCCAACATCAATCAAATCCTCAAACCTCTGAATGGAAGTTTATTTCCTTTTGGTTGGTTGAAATTTCTTTTAAATAAAAAGAAAATTGATACTTGGAGAATTGTTACACTCGGGGTGAAAAAGGAATACCAGAAGCTGGGTATCGATGTCGCCTTTTTCCACGAAATCTACCGGTTGATGTTAGTCCACCGGTTGAGAATGTCGGAAATGTCCTGGATTTTGGAAGACAACACAGCCATGATAAAACCCATCCAGCGTGTGGGCGGCACCCTTTACAAAAAACACCGTATCTATGAACGCGCCTGCCAAACTGAATAAGGTCTTAATAACCGGAGCGAGCGGATTTATCGGCTCCCACCTGGCCGACCAACTGCTTCATAGAGGATGTGAAGTTCATTGCCTAGTGCGAAAATCCAGCGACCTGCAGTGGCTCGATACAACACGTCTGCATTTGCACACCCTGGATCTCAGACAGCCTGATACTGATTGGAGTTTCCTGGAAAATATAGATACGGTTTATCATTGCGCCGGTCTCACCAAAGCTAAAACCCGCCAGGAATATTTTCTCGTCAATGCCGAGTCCTGCCGACCCTTCTACAAGGCTCTGGTCGAATACGGACAAAATCTCAAGGCCGTTGTTCATCTCAGCAGTCTTGCCGCTGTTGGCCCAGGTGAACCGGGGCAAAAGATCGATGAAAATAGCCCCTGCAATCCCATCACCTATTACGGAAAATCCAAACTGGCAGGCGAACAAATCGCCCTGGAATTCGCCGCAAGCCTACCGATGATCATCCTTCGTCCGCCAGTAGTCTACGGTCCCAGAGAAAAAAACTTTTTCCTGTACCTGAAATCCATTCGTCAAGGCTGGTCCATTCGAATCGGCAAAATACAACGCCATCTTTCTCTCATTCACAGCAACGACCTGGTCGCTGCCATGTTAACCGCCAGTGAAGGAGAAATCTTTCAGGACAATATATACTTTGTCACCGATGGCAATGTTTATACTTGGGATGAGGTCTCGGAATTGGCCATGCAACATCTTAAAGTCAAAACCAGGGTTTTCACTCTCTCAGAGAAAAACCTCAAACGCGCCGCGATGCTTACCGAAGCTGTAGCTGGCTTCATGCAAAAAACACCTTTGCTCGATCGCCAAAGGGTGTTGGATATTTGTCAAAGCTCCTGGGCCGCATCTCCACAGAAATTTTTTGACCGATTCGATTTTAAACCTCAATTCGATTTGGCCCACGGCCTGCCTCATACTCTGGAATGGTACCAACAACAAAGGTGGCTTTAAACTGTGGAACCAACGAAAAAAATTTCGCCTTTTCTCGCAGAGCTGGTAGAGCCAGTTAATTATTATGTGAATAATCCCATTGCCACCCACTTGGTCAAAGGCTTGGTGAAAACTCCGATCACCCCAGATCAAGTCACCTACACCTCCATCCTATTTGGCTTGACCTCGGCATTTGCCTTCAGTCAAGGCACAACTCAAAGTATAATAATTGCAGGACTGCTTCTTGAAGTCACCCTGGTTCTGGATTGCGCCGATGGCCAATTAGCACGAGCCAAAAATTGCGCCAGCGAATGGGGACGGTTTCTCGATGGCATCGCTGGTTACATCTCTTATCTGTCGGTAGTTCTGGGCATGATGCTGGGTCTTCAGGGACATTATGGCGCTTTGTCGGTTATCACTGGCTTCGTTATTTTGCGCGCCATTGCCTATGACTATTGCAAACAAAGCCTGACAGGAAGAATACGCCAGGGGATCGATGAAAGCGAGCGGGACATTTTCGACACGTTCGCAAAAATTCAGTCCACCGGATCAAAAACTGCGGTCCTTTATTTCTATTATTTGCAGGTCCAGCAATGGATATTTCATGGCCGCTGGTGTTCGCTTAAACGGATGAAAGAAGTAAAAATATCTGCAATTGAGAAAAAGGGCTGGACCGATGAACAACGCAATCACTTTTACCAAAAGTTCCGTCCCTTGATGCGGGTATGGAGTTGGAATGGACCCGACCTGCCGCTTTTTCTTTTTGTTATCTGTTCGCTGTTTGGAGTATTGGACAAATCGCTGACTCCCTTGGCAACGCTAATGGGAATCCAGTTTATAGCCACCCTGCTTTTACATCGATATACTGTTCGCCGTGAAGATAATTCTTAATTGGTTTTTCGTCAATATTACCGCCCGTTTTCCAGTCGCTCTTTTAGTCGGCGCTCTGGTCCTCAGTGGATTTTCCATCTGGACGGCTCTTGGGTTGAAATACAACCCTCGAATGGACAACCTGCTCCCACAGAATCTTGACCTGATCAAAGAGTTTAACGAAGTGGTAGAAATAACGGGCGGGTCCGGACCCTTAGTAGTTGTCCTGGAAGGATTGAACACACCGGACGCTCCAAAAGTAATCGATGAGCTGGCCAGTCAATTGGAGAAAGTGTCGGGAGTTCGATACGTCGATTCAAAATTACCAAAAGAATATCTGAATAATCGTCAGCTCCATATTGCACCCAAACGGGATCTGGAAAAGCTGAATCAATTGATGCGGGAAGCTTCGGATTATGCGCGCGGTCAATTGGGTGGATTCTTCGCTCTCGATAGCGAAAACTTTAATCCGGCGGAACTGCAAGAGCTAGCCGACCAGTATCACATTTTCGATGAGATTAACCCATACTACAAAGGGCATAGCAAGAAACGCTATTATATTTTCGTCCAGCCAAAAGGTACCGCTACCAATACGGATTTCACCGAAGATTTTGTTCTCTCCATCCGCGAGACAATCAATCGCTCTGGATTGGAGAAACAGTTTGACGGTCTTCGCATCAACCTTACCGGCTCGCTGATCGTTCGCCTGGAAGAGAATCAAACCATTGTTCAAGACTTGAAACGAGCCGCGTTGCTCGCCATTGTGCTAGCAACATCAATCATTATTTTATACACGCGCTCCTGGTTTTCCCTTCCCTTAATCATATTCCCCTTATTGCTTTCTTTAACCTATACCTTTGCATTGACCCAACTGTGGATCGGTCACGTCAATATCATCTCCGGATTTCTTGTGGCTATTTTGATGGGACTCGGCCTCGACTACGGTATCCATTTATTTATTCGCTTCAAACAGGAGCTCCTAAAAGGCGAGCCAATCCAGCACGCAGTGGAAATTGTCATGACCCAAGTCGGCCGATCAGGACTGGTGGCCATGCTCACGACCATCGGAGTATTTTGCTTGCTGATCTTTTCAGGATTTCGTGGCTTTTCCGAGTTTGGACAAATCGCAGTGATCGGGATTGTCAGTGCCTTTATCACCTATTATTTTATTTTCCCGGCACAAGTTTTGGTGTATGACAAAATTCATTGGCTGAGAAAACCGCGTCCACGACTGTTCACTTTGAGGATTTCTAAACTCTATTCGAAAACACCCCTCCTGCTGGCCATGTTTTTTTTGACCGGGCTAGTTGGTAGTTTGTTCCTGATTCCTTCCATCCAATTCGAATATGATTTTCAAAAATTACGTGGCGACTCGCCAGCGGCAGATTATGAAACGGAGACCACCAACGATTTCGGATTTGCATTTTCTCCAACGGTCATCCTCACTCCAAAAAAAGAAAACCTTTTCGAAATTCACCAAGCATTGGATGACATCAAGCAGAAAAATGGAGATCGTTCGACCATCGGCCTCATCCAATCATTGAACTTGTTTACTAAAAAGGAGTTTGAATCGAAAAAAGAAGTTTTGAACGATATTAAAGAATTTTTTGATGAAGAAAAAGACATTATCCGCTTGTCTCTGGGAGATTACCGATACAGAAAACTATATCAGCTCATCAACAAAGAACCCTTTGATGAAACCAAGATTCCCGATTCCCTGATCCAAAGGTTTACCATTGAAGATAAGTATCTTTTGCTTCTATTCTCTCCTGCAGATAAAAACTTTTTCGACGTGAGAAATATTTACATCCTGGAGGAAGAGATCGACCAGCTGAAAGTAGCATTGAAGGAAAAAAATATTGAAACGGCCATTTTAAATGAAAACCTGATAGCCGCTGAAATCCTCGACTGGGTCAAGGAGCAGGGACCCACAGCTATGGCACTGGCGACCCTTTTAGTTCTGCTCATTCTTATCTTTGATTTAAAAAGTCTTAAACTCGCATTGGTCGCCTTTATCCCGCTGGTGACCGGACTTGCGATTACCGGCGCAATTATGGCGACTTTTCACGTCAAGTTGAACTTCATTAACTTCATTATGTTACCCTCCATAATCGGCATAATGATCGATCACTGCATTTACCTGATCCATCACATTTTAGATTATTCCAACGGTGAAACCCTACGCTCGCTTAAGGAAACTGGAAGCGCAATCATCTTATCCGCTTTGACCACGCTGTCGGGATACGCCAGCCTGAATATTGCCAATCATGCAGGCATTCAATCCATTGCCACCTTGGTCGAAATTGGAATTATCGTTTGCACCGTTTGCGCGTTATTCATGCTTCCAACACTTTATGATCTTTTCATTTCGGATTCCAAATGGGGGAAAATCAGCGCCCGCAAAAAAATTCTTGGTTCCACAGATAAACGTAAATGAAACCCGAGATAAACGTAAATGAAACCCGATAGCCTAAACTTCTTTTGCCTTGTCAGGGATACAAAAATTAGCCAAAAAAAATGCGCCTGATCGATATCGACCAGGCGCATTTTAAATTTATTTTTGTATCTACTATCATTCATCCATTTTAAATGACTTGGTATAGTACCCAACCAAATCCTTTACCGATAACATACCGACAATTTTATCTTCTTCCGTAATGGCCAAGTGTCGAATTTTATTCTTGTGCATATATTCATTGGCCTCATCAACCGGTAAATATCGATCCATAGTCCGCAATTCCTTGGTCATGATTTCAGTAATCAGTGTTGAATCCGGATCAAGCCCACCCGCCACAACTTTTTGGGTCAAATCTCTTTCAGTGACTATCCCAACCGGCTTGTCATACTTACTTACAATGACAGCACCAATATTATGCGAATGCATGAATTGCGCGGCTTCCTGAACCGTCGATTCCGAATCAACCGTCAATACCGGAGAACTCATAAAATCTCCAATTTCATCCATATCCCACCTCCCCAATAGAAAATTGAAAATCAGAAGGCGAATCTTGTCTGGCCTTCTCTACACATAACTGGTATTAATTAGGCTGCTCATCCTAACATGAGGTTCCATTTTTTAGTACCCCTGAAAAATTCCGTTGTCCACCGGGAGTGGCCAAAAAAGTGCGGCCTCTGCTCTCTAAATAACTATAAATAAAGGGCTTGGAACAGTATACTCAGCGGAGAAACCTCCGCAGACAAATGGAGCAAAAGTAAAGGGCTTGACGGTATTATTGTTCAAACAAGCTATGACCAGTTTCTACCGGGCGTGGCCCAGGCGGAGAAACCTCCGCAGGCAATTAGGAGCAAAAGATATTGTTTGGTAATGCCAAACACTCAAGCTAATTATATATTTATGCTTTAATGAGGTTCATTTTCGTATGCCGCATGATCTCAAAGTGGTTCTGGTCGAACCCAAAATTCATGTCAACACCGGGTCGATTGGTAGATTATGCCTGGCGACTGGAAGTACCTTGCACTTGGTGGAACCTCTAGGATTTCAGATCGATTCGGCCAAAGTAAAGCGGGCCGGGTTGGATTACTGGAAGTATGTTGATGTAGTGATACACAAAAGCTGGGAAAATTTTGTAGCGGACCTGCCAGAGGACGCGCCAAGGATATTTCTTTCTACCAAAGTAAAGCCAGTGGTATTCGACCATAAATTTAAAAAAGGAAGTTATCTTATTTTTGGCAGTGAAACCGAAGGCCTTCCTAAAAACCTCCTACAAGATAATGCCGACCTCAGTTACCAACTTCCACAATACGATGATCGGGTCCGCTCCTTAAATCTGGCCAACGCCGCCAGCGTCGTTGTCTATGAAGCGATTCGTCAACTGGGATTTTGATCCTCATCCAAGTCCGCGATATCCTCCTTTTTGAACCCGTATTTGTCGTAGTATTTCTTGAGCAGTTTTCCGGCGCGTTCCTTATTATGCGGATCTGATTTGTTCGCAAACAAACTTCCCGCCTTGGTAATATGAAAAATGGCATTTTTACCATCCTGGACTTTCTCAAATAGCAGACCCAGGTTGAAATGCCCCTCAGCAGATTTTGGATTCAGACGCACCGATTCCACAAACGCTTCAATCGCCTCTTTAACCCGACCTTTCGCTTCATAAGCCGCCCCCAAATAGAAATGTGCGCTGGCATCTTCGGGGCTCTCTGCAATAACGGAACGGTATCGTTTGACATCTTTATCTTCAAAAAAACTTAACAATCCCATAGTTTCTCACTCACTAATTTTTAGAGGCGCCAATCACTGACCAGACTCATATAAGTCGTCCTCCTCAAACATATCCTGCATCATTTCCCTGGCGGCGGCATCCGTGTTCACCTGTTCCTTGCGGTCGATAAACTCGTTGACCCGACGCAAATGTGCCTCATCGATATGGCATAAGTTGATCTTTTCCATCAGCGTTTCTTTTTCAAAATGATCCAAAAGACGCCCGAAACTGGAATTTAAAAAAGGCGTGAACATCTGTTTCACTCCGCCAAAATCCAGATCCACCGAGGAACCTTTTTTCAGCTCTGGATATAAAAGTTGATACAACTTCTCACCATCATCTATGGAAGATCCGGTTTCCTGAATCAGCTTAAATAGTTCAATTTTCATCAATAATCCTCGCACCTGTTGTTCTGCGGCATCTGACCAAAAAACCAGAGCCAAAATTGATCCGCTTCATTTCATCATAAGCACTACCCAAGAACAAGATTTATCTGGAGAGAGCTCCATTTTCCATCTTGTGGAAATTTGAATTTTCGCTACAATAAAAAGAATTCTCCAGATTTTAGAAGAAATCAGCGCTGGATTTTAAGGAATGACTCCTATCTAAACCTATATCAACAATCACAGTTTCCCGATAAGGTCTTAAACGGGTGACTTTAACAGGAAATCAAAGATCATGTTTGTGCCACAAAGTAATGCAGGGGAAGCGGCAGGAAAAAGGCGCCCCTTAACAGAAACCCTCTGGAACGTTTTTGGAGTCCTATTTTATCTCCTGATGGTCAGCGGCTCTGTCTATCATCTGATCTATTAGTAATGTTTTTGTATATTAAAAACCCCCTATTCTCTCATTATTTCTTCATTTGCTGTCGATGATAAGCATATGAGGCTTTCACCAGCAATCTCCTGATATCCCTTCCTTAAATATGAAATATTGGCGAACATTCATCGTCGTGACCCTCGTATCCGGATTCATCAGCCCTGCCTATTCGCAAAATATAAATTCGTCTCAGGAAATCCTGCAGATGGACCTTAAAGAATTTCAAAGTATCGGTAAAGAAGCCATCGAGGAAATGAAGTCTGTGCTAAAACCGGATTCAACAGGAGGCAGATCTTCTGCGCTGAGTATCTCGGAAGTGTTAAAAACCACACGCGAAGAATTGAAACGATTTCGTAGAAATAATGTCCCAATAATAAAAAAAGCCCGGTCCATCAGAGTTCCCAAAATTCGCTCTACCAAAAAGCCTCGCACACTGATCGATCGGGCTCAAGCTAGAAAAATCCCGCTCATTCGGCGCAAGCCGAAAAAAGCCCGCACAGCTCCTTTACCTACCGAATTGCAAGTCTTGCCACAGGTCACCTTTGCCTCTTTAGAACGCGACCGGAAACGCTTCCTGAAACTCAAAAAGAAACACGAGGATACCAAGAGTCTGTTAGAAAAAGAATCTGACAACGGCGAAGGCTTGAGTATCAATGAACGGCGGGCGTTTAACCAACAGAAAAAGAAACAAAAAGCCCTGAAAAATGAATTCGAGCAAACAGAATTCTATCGAAATCAGGATGAAATTTCCAAAGGGCCACTAAAAGTACACCTAGACAAACTACAAGAATTCAGCAAATCTATTAAATCTTTAAAAAAAGCAATGAAACTTGGTCGCAAAAATTCTCGCATCGCCCTCATGAAGCTGGCTGAAGTTTATTTAGAATCGCAACGGTATCTGGATGCCTTAGACCCTAGGGACAGCTTGAAATTGGCACGGCATGCGGAATTGACCAAAATGGTGATCGGCAGTTACGAAATGTCCGTATGGGCATATAAGCGGGCTCTGCGTTTCCGCCCCAATGACGGCAAAACTCATTTGGCCCTTAGCGATCTGTTTGATGAAATGGGTGATGGCGAAAATTCTGTGCAACATGCCAGAAGAGCCCGTTTCCTGTTCGCGCAAAACAGAAAAAGAGATGACGCCGCCGCATTGGATGGTAAAATCGCCTCGTTGGAAAAAAAATATGCCTTAATGATTTTGGAGTGACGCGACTCCCTGCAAATACGCTATAATCCAGGAATGAAAAATTCTCTTTTTGAAATCGTCCCAGGTGAGCAGCAAAACCGCAAAGCGATTTTGGTCGGTGTCGAACTGCCCAATGATGGCCGAATTCCCATCAGCTCTTGCCTCGACGAGCTGACTGGACTGGCGGAAACGGCGGAATACCAACCGATTGCCAGCCTTCACCAAAGGTTGACGAACATCAATCCCGGAACTCTTTTAGGGAGCGGCAAGGTCGAGGAGCTAAAACAAGCGGTGAATCACCACTCGGCCGATGTGGTCATTTTCGATGAAGACCTGTCCCCGCGTCAGACACGTAACCTGGAGAAAGAGCTGAAATGCCGGGTGATTGACCGGTCATGGCTGATCCTGGAAATCTTCAGCGGCCACGCCAGAACCCGCCAAGCCATCATCCAGGTGGAGTTGGCCCGGTTGAAATATGCCCTACCCAGGCTGACAAAAATGTGGGGACACTTGTCTCGTCAACGCGGCGGCATCGGCATGAAAGACGTCGGCGAAACACAGATTCAGTTAGACAAACGTATCATCCGCGATCAGATCACCAAACTGGAACGCAAACTGAAACAGGTCGATCAGGAAAAAAAGACTCAGCGCAAGAGCCGTCAAGGAGTGTATAAAGCGGCGCTCGTGGGTTATACCAATGTCGGCAAATCCACTCTGATGAACCAGTTGACGGAAGCCGATGCCCTGGTGGAAAACAAGCTCTTCGCCACACTGGATCCAACCGTCCGCAAAATCAAAAAGAATTTCCCCTATCCCGTCCTGCTCGCAGACACTGTTGGTCTGATCAACAAACTGCCGCACGATCTCATTGCATCGTTTAAAAGCACATTGGATGAAGCCAGGGAAGCCGACCTTTTAATAAAGGTTGTGGACATCAGTCACCCGGATTACCGCGAACAAATGGAAACCGCAGAAAATTTGCTCGACGAACTGGGAGCGGACAAAATCGATTCGATTCTGGTTTTCAATAAATCTGATCGTATTGAGGACCAAGGGGAATTGGATAAAATTCAACAGGCGCACCCCAGGGCAATTCTGATCTCCTGCAAGACCGGAGAGGGACTCGATCCTTTGCGCCAGGCCATCATCCGCTGTTACGAAAGCAAGCTCCTGCCCTACACGCTGATCTTAAACCATTCACAGATCCCCCTGATCTCGGTGATCCGCAAACTGGCGCTGATCATCAGTGAGGACTATCAGGAAGAGGTTGTGACCTTAAACCTGCGTTTGCCACCAGGAGGCAAACAGAAACTGCAAAAACTCCTGGATGATTCCGCCATCACCGTTTCCTCCTGAGCCAAATCGATCCGCTCGGTGCTTGGCAATCTATTGGGGCGCCAGTTCGGTGGCAATGTATTTCCCATCCGAGGTCACGAAATACTTTCCCGCAACCATGTCGCCTTTTTTAACATCGGCCACGCCACTATAGCCTTTGAGTTTGGTTTTATCATCAATGATCACCGTAAAGCGTTTCTTGGTTTCCGGGTCCTTGATGGAGACTTTGCTCTTGTCCACCTTCACTTTTTTTACCACACCG
>Ga0114950_10003134_pt1 | contig 12741 bp, 15 predicted proteins | sample N075metaG_FD_83503 | JGI IMG/M metagenome (GOLD analysis project Ga0114950, IMG submission 83503) | Deep subsurface microbial communities from Kermadec Trench to uncover new lineages of life (NeLLi) - N075 metaG | ecosystem: Environmental > Aquatic > Marine > Ocean trench > Sediment | place...
ATCAAGCAGCAGGATCTCATTTTTTTGTAAACTCTCCAAAACATCGTCTACCGTTAACACCAGGTCACTATTCGCATTCAGCTTGACCGGCGGCAGCGCATGGTTTCGAGTCGGGCCACTGTCCAGGTGAAAGCCCTCCTGCTCCCAGGCCAAAATGCCGCCATCAAGAAGTGCCACGAAAGGCAGGCCAAAATACTTCATCAGCCACCACAGTCGTGCAGCGATTGCACCGCCTGCATCGTCGTAAGCAACCAGCAGTTTCCCGTGCTGCCAGCCACAACGACCAAGGAATGCTGCAAATGCTTCAGTATCCGGCAAAGGGTGGCGACCGCTACCACTGGTCTGCGGACCGGCCAGATCGCTGTCAAGATGTGCGTAAACTGCGCCAGGCAAGTGTGATTTCAGGAATGCCTGATAACCTGCGTCCGAATTTCCGAGATTGTACCGACAATCAACAATGACACAATCAGCCGGCGGCATCTCATCCAATTGGCGGGCAGATATCAGCATGTCAGTTGTCATATTAGATACCCTGCTGTGGGTGGCTGCCGTTCATTCGACCGGCCAGGTCCAATAATATTGCGGCGGTGACGCCCCATATTCGATGCCCCTGCCATTGCAGACTTGAAATCACTGCAGTACGCCCTTCATGCGAAATCGTTTCACTGCGATATGCACTCTTGTCCATTGCCAGATCGAGCGGAACAGTAAAAACTTCTGAAACTTCCCTGTGATCAGGACGCCACACAAAGTCGGCCTGCACCAAACCAACCACGGGCAATACGCGGTAATCAGAAACTGTATCCAATCGATCGAGAAAACCAATGGGTGCAACCTGGGAGGCACTTAGCCCAATTTCCTCTTTCGCTTCACGTAAAGCAGTCGAAATGGCGGATTGATCAGAATTGTCAGCAGAACCCCCCGGGAAGCTCACTTGGCCGGGATGCTGGCTTAGCAGGTGAGAGCGGACTGTCAAAAGGATTTCCGGTTCCGGCTTGTCCAGAATCGGTACCAGCACAGCCGCAGTTTTATTGGGTCGTGATTTTAACTCGTCAGCGTGACGCAACGCACGGATCGACAACCCGGACACACCTTCATCGAAAGGTGATACCACATTGCACAGTAATCGGTATAAATCAGATGGCATGAATCACATCAATATCAGGATGGAAAGAAATGACCAGGCCCGTCATTGTAGCGGGACTTTTCAGCAGGCAAAAAAAACCGGGCAGTTAATGCCGCCCGGTATTCAAAGTCTTATTGCAGTATTTCAACCAACTTGAGATCAAACATCAACGCTTCATTCGGGCCAACCGGTGGGTTGCCACGAGCGCCAAATGCCAGTTCCGGCGGAACAAATATCTGCCAGGTTGAACCCTGCTTCATCAGCGGCAACACATCCTGCCAGCCTTTCAATACAGAATTAACGTTGAATTCTTCCGGCGTTCCACGCGCGAATGAACTGTCAAACTCACGACCGTCCAGCTTTGAACCACGGTAGTGTACCGATACCCTGCTGTCCATGGATGGGCGGGGGCCGTCACCTTCTTCAATGATGCGGTATTGAACACCACTGGGAAGTAAAACAATTCCGGTTTTGGATTTGTTCTGTTCAAGGAACAGTTCGCTGGCTACCTGATTTTCTTCCGACAATACACGGAACTGTTCTACCTGCTCTGCACGGACTTTTTCCTGCAACGCAGTCAGCAAGGTCTTCATTTCTTCAGGGCTGACTTTGGGTTCATTGTTTGCCACTACATCTCTGATAGCAGTAATTAATGATTCCACATCGAATTCGGTACTGCGTCGATTGATATCGGCGCCAATGTCCCATCCGACAGAGTAGCTGAGTTTGCCTTTCCTGGATTCAAGATCCTGAGCCAGCAAGGGGGCTGAAGCGAGTATAAATAATGTTATTAGCGCGAGTCTGGATCGCATTGGGTATTCCTCCAGAGGGTTTCTGATTGGTTGGCAAAGCCGGTTAAAATAAAAGCAGGCTATTTTACATGAGTAAGCAGAGTTATGTCATGCTTAAAACCGCATATTTGATCACGGCGCAGCGAAATAGACTGTGCAAAGTCACCGGAGTTCAGCCACCTGTTGGTAAATTTAACCAACTGTAAGCTCATATTGCTCACATCAACACTTACGTCTGAAATAATATACTAATATATCAGTGCGTTACGGTCAATAAGCATGTTGGCATGATCCGTGCATCATAAGACATACAGAACTGAATGCAGGAGCAAAACCAATGAGTATCTTTTCCAGATTCACCGATATTATCAATGCAAACATAAATTCTCTGCTTGAAAAAGCCGAGGATCCGGAAAAAATTATCCGTATGATGGTCCAGGAAATGGAAGATGCACTGGTAGAAATTCGTTCATCCGCCGCAAAATGTATCGCCGACCGCAAAGAGCAACACCGTTATGTGGATTTCCTGGAACGTGAACAGCAGGGATGGACCAAGCGGGCAGAACTGGCCGTTCGCCAGGGTCGTGATGATCTTGGTCGTGCAGCACTGGCTGAAAAACAGGCGCTAATAGATGAAATGGAACAAACCGTGCGTGACACCGAATTTCTCGATAAGCAACTCGAAAAGTTCAATTCCGACATCACTCAATTACAAAGCAAATTGGCGGATGCCAAGACCCGTCAGCGCAGTATCGTGATACGGCATAAGACAGCCTCGTCCCAATTGGCGGCGCGCAAACACATCTACGACGACAAGATCGAAGAAATGATGTTCAGGTTTGAAACTGCCGAACGCCGGATTGACCGGGTAGAGGCAGAAGGCGAATCTCTTGATATCGGTCGACGCAAAGGCCTGGTGGATGAAATTGCCGGTCTGGAAGACGACGACAGGGTTGAAGATGCGCTCGCCGAATTAAAGTCAAAGCTGGACAAATCCAATAAAGCCAGCAAAGCCAAGCAGGAGAAAAAAGATGACTGATGTCATTCCCGTTTTACTGGTTACAGTTTGTGCGCCACTTTGGATCATTTTTCATTACATAACAAAAATGAAGACTTCCAAGGGTCTGACCGCCGAAGACGAAAAGATGTTAACGGATGTGTGGGAGTCAACCAAGAAAATGGAAGACCGCATCCAGACGCTGGAACGTATCCTTGATATTGAATCACCTGCCTGGAGACAGCGTCATGAGTGATCTGTACGAGCGCAAGAACCCACACCGACTTTATCGCGATAAGCAACACGCAATGATCGCTGGTGTCTGTGCGGGCCTGGCCAACTATTTCGGTCTTAACCGAAAAGGCCTGCGCCTGGTGGTAGCGGTAAGCACCATTTTCTTTTTCCCGTTTGTCGTTCCGGCCTACATCATCCTGATGATAATACTCCCGGTACAACCACAGGATTTATACCAGGACGAAAGCCAGGAAAAGTTCTGGCGGGGCGTAAGCATGGCCCCTTCTGATGTTTTCAGTAACCTCAGCCACCGCTTCCGCGAACTGGATATACGTTTACAAAGAATGGAGGCACACGTTACCTCGCGCGAATTTGATATTGATCGACAATTGGGGCGAAATTCCCGGGGACATAACAGTTAATTGCATTGATTGCGGTAAACGGAGTGTTTATCGCGTCACGATGTAACGAATCCCCCCCTTTACGCGTCAACTTTATTATGTTTTAACGGTCTTTATACTTAACGAGCAAGAAACAGGTCAGATATACACTATAGGATTACCAAGAATGAGCCGCTATAAAACCAACCCAAACGGAACCATGGTAGACGCTGCACCCTTATTTGCATCTAGCTGGCTGGCGCTGTTTTACGTGTTGCGCAACAGCTTCATCGAACGCAGGTCCGTTGGTGAGTCTGACGATAAAAGCTCAACCCCCATGAAGGAGAAGTAAAGCATTGCTTTGATTGTTCCACTAAACACTCAGGGGCATGTGGAATGCGCTGTTCTCACGCCAGAATTTCAATTTCTGCTGAAACTGGTCTGAGTAGAGTAACAACGTTATTTGTGAGGCGGTTTTTTGACCCGGCCATAAATATCTTCAAAGCGTTCTATGTCGTCCTCACCAAAATAATCACCGGTCTGGACTTCAATCAAATGCACATCACTGTCGCCGGGGTTCTCGAGTCGATGTAAAGTTTCAACCGGTATAAATGTCGACTGATTGGCTTCCAGCAGAAATTCTTCATCGCCCAACCGGACTTTTGCAACACCCTGGATAACGGTCCAGTGCTCCGCCCTGCGATGATGTAACTGTAATGACAACACCTGACCAGGCTTGATCACCAGGCGCTTGACCTTGCAATCCTGCGCATCTTCAAGAATCGTAAAACTGCCCCAAGGACGGTGGACTGTCCGGTGAAACTCGACGGCCTTGTGTTTAAGTTCCGATAACTGGGACACCACCTGCTTCACGTCTTGTACATGATGCCGGTCAGCCACCAGCACGGCATCGCCGGTATCGACGATCACCAGGTCTTTGACACCAACCGCCGCCACGATGCGGTCGCCCGCCTGAACAAAACAATCGGTAGACCCCACCATCACGGCTTTACCCAGGATGCGGTTACCAGCATCATCGGATTCGTATAATTCGCTGATGGCTTTCCAGGTACCAATGTCACTCCAGCCAAAATCGCTGACCACAACTGCGGTATTGTCCGCTTTCTCCATCACCGCATAATCGATGGAGTCAGACGGGCATTCGCCAAACAAGCCCGCAGGAAACTCAATGGGTGACTGCGATTGATCAGTTGCGTCCCAGACTCTTGTCACCGCCGTATAAATTTCCGGTGCAAATCGGTGCAATGCATCCAGATATTGACCCGCCTGGAAACAAAACATACCTGAATTCCAGAGGTACTCCCCCGATTCAAGGTATTTGATCGCGGTCTCTTCATCTGGTTTCTCTACAAACCGGGCCACTTTATAACCGCCACTCATCGACAGTGCATCCCCCCGCCGGATATACCCATAACCGGTTTCGACATGCGTCGGATGTATACCAAATGTTACCAGGTAACCATCCTCAGCCAGTTGCACTGCCTCGCTGACCGAGGCTTCGAAATTACGCTGATCTCTAATCAGGTGATCGGCAGGCATCACCAGCAAGTTTGCATTTTTACCTACATTGTCCCGTATACACATCGCAGCCAATGCGATCGCCGGTGCTGTATTCCGACCCATGGGTTCAAGTAAAAAGCGGTCATTGCCGCAATTGCCCGGAAGACCTGCGTACAGATCGCGCGTGTAAAAGTAATAATCTCGGGAAGTGACAGTGACGATTGGTGCTTTACCCGCGACCGACCTTGCTCTCAGCCAGGTTTTCTCGACAAGGGTTTGACCATCGACCAATTCCATAAAGGGTTTTGGATGAGCGCGTCTGGAAACCGGCCACAGGCGTGTACCGGCACCCCCTGAGAGGATAACGGGAATAAGTGGAGCGTTCGAACCGGTTTGATTCATGTTTTTTCCTGGTTTAAACCACCTGCCGCAATCTCATTGATAACCGTCTGCACGGAATGATCAAAACATGCAGGATGTATATTAAAGACATTCTGTATGCGTTGTGTATCCAAAACAGACCGCTCGGGTCGCCTTGCAGGTTGCGGGAACTCTACACTTGGCACGGGATACATCTCCGGCTCCTGCTCCAGTAAGCCCGCATTCACACCGAGCCGAAAAATCGTTCTGGCAAAATCATACCAACTCAGGATTTTATTATCACGGTAATGATAGACCCCGCTTTCAAAACCGGCCATCGAAACCGCCCATTTCCGAATCACCGAATCACTGGCCGCAGCCAGGTTGCGTGCCCAGGTGGGGCAGCCATTCTGATCATCTACAACCTTCAGCGTCAGGCCTCTACTCGCCAGATCCAGCATGCTCAGCAGGAAGTTTTTCCCATGTGAGGAATAAACCCATGATGTCCTTAAAATGGCGTGTACACATTGGCTCTGTTCAATGGCAATTTCCCCGGCCAGTTTGCTGTCGCCGTACACGTTTTGCGGCTTGGGCGAGTCTGTCTCGGTATATGGCTTGGAGGAGCTGCCGTCAAACACGTAATCGGTAGAATAATGGATCAGGCGGGCATCGTTGTTTTCTGTCCAGTGAGCCAGACGCGCCGGTAGCTCTGCATTCAATGCAAACGCAATTTCCGGTTCCGATTCTGCCAAATCCACCGCCGTAAAAGCTGCCGTATTCACGATCAGGCCCGGTTTCAGGCAGTTTAGCAAATCTTCCAGCCTGCCGCTGTCGCAAATGTCCATTTCAACCCAATTGTCGCTTGCCGTGGCGGGCACAAACCGGTCGGTTGCGATCAAACGACCGTGGTCTGACAACAAGTCGGTTAACTCACTTCCAAGCTGACCGGCGGCACCGGTTAACAGGATATTCACTTTGCATAACCCGGCAAGCGGTCGACAGGCAACTCCCGCAGACGCGGCGCGTCTCGATCCTTTGCGGAAACAGATACTGGCTCATGCGGCCACTTCACGCCGATGTCGGGATCATCCCACGCGATTGCCGCATCGTATTGCGGTGCAAATTCGCGACTGCAATGGTAATGGAACAGTGCGGTTGCGCTGATGACCATGAATCCGTGGGCGAAGCCTTCAGGAATATATAGCTGTCGATGGTTTTCTGCACTCAACTCAACACCAGCCCACTGCCCAAATGATGGCGAGCCGACACGAATATCAACCGCGACATCGAAAATACGGCCTTCAAGGACAGAAACGAGTTTGCCCTGAGGCTCGGGATACTGGTAATGCAGCCCACGCAAAGTTCCTTTGACAGAACGTGAGACATTGGCCTGTGGAAAGGACAGCGGCAAACCATACTTTGAGTAACTGCTCGCCTTCCAACTTTCCTGAAAAAACCCTCTTTCATCGCCATGCACGACAGGTTCGATAATGATGACGCCGTCGAGACCGGTTTCAAGTACTCTCAACCGCCCGGTCCCCGCTCCAGCATTCGCAGCAGATATTTACCATAAGCATTGCTTCGAAGCGGTTCCGCCAACTGCGCAACCTGGTGTTTATCAATCCAGCCATGTAAATACGCAATTTCTTCGGGGCAGGCAACCTTGAGCCCTTGGCGGGTCTCGATTGTTTCAATAAAGCTGGAGGCTTGCTGCAAGGATTCATGCGTTCCTGTGTCCAGCCACGCGTATCCCCGGCCAAGACGTTCAAGGTGAAGACTGCCATCGGCCAGGTAACAGCGATTCAGATCGGTAATTTCAAGTTCGCCCCTGGCCGACGGCTGTAGTCCCCGGGCAAATTCGCTGGCCCTGCCATCGTAGAAATACAAGCCGGTAACAGCGTAATTTGAACGTGGGTTTGCCGGCTTTTCCTCGAGGCCAATAACACGCATCTGCTGATCAAACTCAACCACGCCATATCGTTCAGGGTCATGAACCCAATAACCGAATATCGTACCGCCTTCGGTTTGTTGCATGCTGCGTCGCAGCACTTCGGTCAAACCACCACCGTGAAAAATATTGTCACCCAGAATCAGGCAGGAAGGACTCCCCGCCAGGAACTCTTCACCGATAATAAATGCCTGGGCCAGGCCATCGGGGCTTTCCTGAACCGCAAAACAGATATTCATTCCCCATTGAGTGCCATCACCCAGCAATTGTTTGAACAGGGCTTGTTCATGGGGGGTCGTGATGACGAGTATTTCCCTGATACCGGCGTGCATTAGTGTCGCCAGTGGGTAATAAATCATTGGCTTGTCATAAACAGGCAATAATTGCTTGCTGATTACCCGCGTCAGCGGATACAAACGGGTGCCGCTGCCACCAGCAAGAATGATGCCTTTCCTATCCATCGCCATGGCCAGAATTACTGAAAGCCGGAAATACCCTTAGTCGATCAATAACAATCAGAATGGGATGTCGTCGTCGGTAAAACCGGCATCTGCCTGTGGCTTGGCTTGTGCGGTTTCTGCAGGGGCATTGTTACGGAAACCACCACCCTGTGGACGGCCACCGTCTTCACCGGCACGCCCGCTCAACATTTGCATTTCATTCCCTATGATCTCGGTTGTGTAGCGATCCTGGCCATTCTGATCCTGCCATTTTCGCGTTTGCAGTTTTCCCTCAATGTAAACCTGGGATCCTTTATGCAAGTATTCACCGGCAATTTCGGCCAACCGCCTGAAAAAGACCACCCTGTGCCACTCGGTTTTTTCCTGTTTCTCACCCGTTTGCTTGTCTTTCCAGGATTCGGTGGTCGCCACACTGATATTGGCGATTGCCGTGCCGCTGGCGGTATATTTCATATCCGGATCTGCACCCAGATTACCCACCAGGATTACTTTATTTACACCTCTTGCCATCGAGCATCTCCCGCTATGTGGAAGCTTGTCCCACCGTCTAAATTCAGACCATAAAGTGTAGCACACACCATTAGTCAGTCTGCCGGTTTTCACCTGCGTTCAGCAATAAATTCACAGCGGTTGACCCGGTCAGTCTCCCGACAATCGCTGGCATCGTTGCTTCCAACAGATTGAATACCAATAAGAACGCCATTGATACTCAAGCGCAAAGCCAAACTGGCGGACCAGCATCCCGGGTAGCACAATAAGCAACAAGGTCATCACTGCTGGTAGCAAGAATACAGAAAATGCCAACGGCCACACAGAGCCAGCTTCCTCTGATTCATGTAGGATTTCTTCTTGCTGTCACGCACTATCATTTATAATTCCCGAAACAGCAGAGCATTCATATGACCGTTACGCCTGAACTCGCGATTCCCGAGAGCAAATCCCCGCTGCAGCGCGTCATATCGCTGAGTGCGGAGGATATGCTGAAGGTCGATACCTGTATTCACGAAAGTCTGCAATCAGATGTGGTCCTGATCAATCAAATCGCGAACTATATTGTGTCCAGTGGTGGCAAACGCCTTCGTCCGATGTTGTTAACGCTGTGCGCGCACGCCTGTGGTTACCAGGGCGAAGATCACATTCCACTGGCAGCCATCATCGAATTCATTCACACCGCAACCCTGTTGCATGATGATGTCGTGGATGAATCCGAGTTGCGGCGCGGGCAACAAAGCGCACATGCGGTGTGGGGTAACGCTGCCAGCGTTTTGGTCGGTGATTTTTTATATTCAAGAAGTTTTCAGATGATGGTTGGCCTTGATTCAATGCGCATCATGGAGGTGCTCGCAGACACAACCAACACCATTTCTGAAGGGGAAGTGCAGCAACTGCTGAATATGGGCGACCCGGAAATTGATCAAACGCAATACATGCAGGTCATAGAGAATAAAACAGCGAAGCTGTTCGAAGCGGCCTGCAGACTGGCGGCCATTATCAGCGATCAATCGCCAAAAACGCAGACCGCAATAGCTGCCTACGGCAAACATCTGGGGGCCGCGTTTCAGATCGCAGACGACGTTCTGGATTACACCGGCACCGCTGATACCATGGGGAAAAATACGGGTGATGACCTGGCAGAGGGCAAACCTACGCTACCATTTATTCTGGCCCGCGAACGCTGTAACAAACAGGACCGTCAACTTTTGGATGCCGCGATCCGCAACGGCGGGGTGGCTGACATGGGCCCGGTTCTGGCGATCATTGAGAAGACTGATTCATTGAACGCATCGATGGAATGTGCGAGGGGTCAGGCCATCAATGCCAGCGAGGCCTTACAGATTTTGCCTGATTCATCCTGGCGCAAAGCGCTTGAACAATTAGCGGGCTACAGTGTAGACCGCGATAGGTAAAAAAATTTACCCAGGACACCGGAAACCAATTGGTTCCTCATTGGTCTAGTCCGCAAATTTCACCAGTATCCAGGAGAATGGTGAAATTTGCGGGTTAGTGCGTTACCCGTCCAGTTGAGCGTTCCACTCCACAATGCGACCGGCATGCTGCTCAAGCAATTCGTCGCCACCGGTGATGGTCACCGAAATGATGTCATCGTCACCCGCGATCGCGTTAACCACTTCCATATCCTGTGTGGATACCACCGATCCAAAAACCGTGTGTTTTCCGTCCAGCCAGGGGGTTTCTATGTGGGTAATAAAAAACTGACTGCCATTGGTCGCAGGTCCTGCATTGGCCATTGACAATTTACCGGGGGTATCATGTCTCAGTTCAGGTGAGCACTCGTCCTCAAAACGGTAACCCGGGCCACCGGTGCCGGTGCCCTGTGGGCAACCACCCTGGATCATGAAGTTATCAATCACACGGTGAAATTTTCGGTCGTTATAATACCCGCGATTTGCAAGATTAACAAAATTGGCAACCGTTACCGGTGCCTGTTGCGGGTGCAGACGCAAATGAATAACACCTTTACTGGTGTTCATTTCGGCAAGGATCTCATTCGGTGTATCTGTCATGTTTTGGCTCCATCAATTAAATATCAGCTTGAAACTGTTCTGGTGAAATATGCGAGCTAAGCAGCTAAGGTGTGGGTTTATACGGTGTTTTCAATCCCCGCGTACGCGGCGAACTGATCCCCGCGATCTTCAAAATCCCGGAAATGGGGAAAACTGGGCGCCCCTGGGGATAACAGCACACATCCATTTTCCGGAACCAGGGTCTTTGCAAGGGCAACCGCAGATTTGAGACCGCTTGCAGAATGCAATCCACCAGGTGGCTTTACGCCCGCTCTGTGCAGGCAATCAGATATTTTCCCGCCGTTGTCCGGAAGTGTGATGATCGCATAGGGTGGCCGCCCCACAAGGCTGCTTGAAAACACGTTCCAATCCAGGCCCCTGTCCATGCCCCCCAGCAACAAAACGACGCCGTCACAGCCGCATGTATTGAGTGCAGCCACTACAGAAACCGGGGTGGTGGATATGCTGTCGTCAATGTAGCGGACACCTGCTTTCTCACCGAGGAACTGCAGGCGGTGGGGCAGGCCGGTGAATGATGACAGTGCCTTTTCAAGCTCGGGTATCTCCAAACCCAGAAAATCAACAACAGTTAGCGCAGCCGCCAGATTCTGGCTGTTATGCTCGCCGGGCAAGGATTCAGGTGCGGACACAAAACACCCGTCATTTCCAATTACACCGCCCCCTGTGGCCTGCCATCCGTCCCGCTGGTTGAACCAGGACACCCGGGGGCCCTGTTTAATACTCTCGACCAGCAACGAATCGTCCATATTGACGATCAGATGTCCGCCGTGCGCTAATTCTGCCAGTCTCAGTTTATCTTCGCGGTAACGGGCTGAATTTCCATGCCAGTCAATATGCTCATCGCTCAGGTTCAATATAACCGCCACATCCGGCTCAGCAACGAGGTCGGAAATCTGATAGCTGGAGAGCTCAATGACCCACCAATCAACACCATTGCTGTCGCAGTCAAGCATTGGTCTTCCGATATTTCCGGCCAGACAGGTTTTTACACCAGCCTTATCCAGCAGGTGGGCGACCAGTGCTGCGGTTGTGCTCTTGCCTTTTGTTCCGCTAATGCAAATCGTTTTCGCATCCGGGTTTTCTGCAAACCACAGGTTACTTGCGGTAGTGAATTCAACACCCAGTCTGCGAAGTGCTTGCAGTTCTTCGCGATACGGACTGATGCCCGCAGATCGTACAATCACATCAAACTGCCTGAGATTCTGAACATCAATCGGACCGACTTGATATTCATCAACAACCGGATCCAGTCCTTTTGTAAAACCGTCATCAATGGCCGATTCTGCAAACATAGAAATCTTCTTATCAGGGAACCGCCGTCGAATCTGGCGCCACACCGCCTGCCCTTCCCTGCCGGCCCCGAGTATTGCGACCCGGGCAGATTCCAGGTCGTCAAAACGCATCGAGCTTTGCCAGGATTGAGGGTGGAATACAGTGCTCCGCCTCAGCATCTGCCTCCAGTTCAAGACCGCGGCTGTTGTTGATTTCAGGAAAATCAGCCAGCGCCTTGATGACCTTTTTCGATCGCCATTGCTGATCGCCTGCCAGGTACTTCATCGCCGCCCTGCTCTCTGCAATGCTACCGACACATTCAAATGGTTTGTCTTCGTCAACACCGCACAGCGCTTTAAACCCAGGCAACTGCTCAAGCTGGTCCAGCAGATCAACACCCTGAATAGCAAGCAATTGTTGCGGCGACAGGAAAGGCGCCAATGCAAGTGCTGCGAACCTGCATTTCGGACAATTCTGACACCAGCGGCCTTCGATACGCGAACCATCCAGATGGAAATTGCGGTTACAGCTGGAAAATACCGGGTGGAAGCTTCCCAGTTTTGCAAAGTGACTGGCAATGGCAATTTCACTCATTTGCCTCAGCAGGGAAAAATACTCGATGTCAGGTGAAATACGCAGTCGAATCACTTCGCGGAATGATTTTTCAAAAGCCAGGCTCTTGCTGTATTGATGATTAATCTCCTGGCCCTGGTCGTCTGTCATTGTTGCCTCGTTCGCAGATGACTCATTTGCGAATACAACATATCGATAACCGTACAACACCGCAGCACAGACCAATATTGCGGAATTGATCGCGGTTACCGGGATATGCCCGTTCCAGGCGCCCGCAGCGTTCAGCTCTGCAAGCTGTGGTGCTATCTTTCGCTGCATACGCAGCAACGGCAATTGGGCGGCTTTCACTGTTTCACCAATCAGTTCAGAACCACCCACGCAGGCCGGTTGCACTTCAATACGCGCCTCCCTGAGCACCTGCAAACACACCAGACTGTCCTTGCCCCCGCCCATTGCCACCAGGGCGCGTTCCGGCAGGTCAAGAGGCATTGACGCCGTAGCTGATGGCTTGGTTTCGCCAACCATAGTGACC
>Ga0114950_10003135_pt1 | contig 12738 bp, 9 predicted proteins | sample N075metaG_FD_83503 | JGI IMG/M metagenome (GOLD analysis project Ga0114950, IMG submission 83503) | Deep subsurface microbial communities from Kermadec Trench to uncover new lineages of life (NeLLi) - N075 metaG | ecosystem: Environmental > Aquatic > Marine > Ocean trench > Sediment | place...
ATGCCCAGCAACGTGATCACGATCAGCAACTCGACGAAGGCAAACCCCCGGTGGCCGAATTCCCGACGACCGAACATCCGATTCAGCCGCTTGTCCGTACAGCCTCCACCCGGAGCCGACCCAGGAAATTGCACACGATGCGGACGGACCGATCGCCTCTGAACAAATAGACACTTCCCGGCGCAGCCTGGCCGCGCGCGTTGAACCTGAATGTGGCCGGCCGGAGCAGGACCGAGTCGACGGGCAGGCGATCGGCCCCTGACAGAGCGATTGACTTGAGTGTGCTGCCATCCGATGCCTGGAGCACCAACTGATCGCCGATCTTCCGGAACCGCACAGTCTCCCTGCGGCTCACGGCCGCCCGACGCCCGAGCGACAATTGCTGCCGGACCACCCGCGTCGCGCTGCGGAGGGTCTCTGCCTCGCGCAGGCCGGCGAACCCGGAATACCCGAATGCTGCGACCGTACCGGCGAGCACGAGTACGATCAGCAACTCAAGGATGGTGAATCCGGTCGGACGCTTCCGTCCAACGCTGCAAGACCGACGATGGTATTCAGACATGCCTCCAGACACGCTGGACCGATCAACGGAGGATCATTTCCCCTCGCCGACCCATTCGATCTGCACGAGTTCCTCCGGCCTGTATCGCCACGCAGGACGTCCCGGACGGGCTCGAAGGAACTCGGCATTCAGATCCCGAAGGTCGCGGACGAACAGGACCGGCGCGTTCAGCGATGGGTCGTTAAACAAGAGAAACGGCAGCCAGTTGGTATAGCCGGCACTATCGTGGGCCAACTCTGCCCTGCACACAGCCGCCAGGGACCTGCCGGGTGTCAGCCGCAAGGTCGGATCCCCGTTGGGCGAGGCAGCCTCAAGTTTGATGCCGCCTGGTGGGAGCATCCTGAATGCCTCATCGAGACGACCAACCGGCCAACCCTCAACCTGTGCGCGTCGCAGCAACTGCTCGATCTCACAATGGTCCGACCGCCGATACACGCTTTCGGCCGCTGCTGCTGATACGCCGGCCTGGCGCAATCGCGCGAGCAGACGGTTGCCCCAGCTGACAGCTACGAAAACAACTCCACGATCAATGTCACGGTCGGCTGCTATGGCCAGCGGATCGATCTTCATGCTGGCGAATGACGACTCATATCCGGCCAGGCGCCGGGGTGTCGAATAAAACGCTGCATATGTGAAATTCATGGCTACCAGAACCACGATAGCTCCGCGAAGACGCGAGGTTCGGTCCCCGATGGATGAGATGGCACCTAACGCCCTGGCGGTGAGGGGAATCAGGAATGCGAGACCCGTGAACAGGAATCTGGGGCCGAGGTACGCGTCGCGGTGCCAGTAAAACAGGTACGCGACCGGCACGGCAACGAACGCCGCGAGGAGCCGCCGATCCCACCGGTCACCACCGGTCACCACGACGTATACGCCGACGGGCAACAAGGCTGGAATCGGCCATTCCAGAAAAAACGTCGAGAGCAAGGACAGATCGATCAGCTCGTTCAGGAGACCCGCCGCGGGGGTGTGGATGCCACCCCACGGAGTCGCGTGAAACCCTATGCCATGCGCGGCTCCCCACAGTTGCAGGTAACCAGGCGTAAGTGGATCGCCGGTGGTCGAGGCGTTGAATGCGGCATACGCGGCTACGGCTGCAAATCCTCCGAGTGCAGCGAGACCCAGTGAAACGAACCGACGTGCCCGTATCGCATGAACGAGACCGAGCGGAGCGAATACGGCCACCACCGCGAACGCCGTGAGCGGCCTGACCAGCCCTGCTGCACCAATCGCGGCGCCGGCTGCGAGTGCCCAGCCGGCGGGAGCCCCGGACTCCCAGCGCTGATAGGCATACAGAAACGCTGCAACGAAGAACAGGCAGGATACGTGGTTCATGAAACTGGCGCCCATGAACCAGAAGAAGGGCACGAATGGGATCAGTACGAGAACGATTCTGCCCGTGTCCTTTCCCCATATTTCCGAGGCAAAACGCACCATGAACCAGGCAGAGCCCAGACTCAGCAGAACCGGTATCATCCAGGGGAGCCCCGCGAGCAATCCAGCCGCCAACAACACGGCATGACCCGGTGGGTATTGAGCGAACCACCGGCCTTCGTGCACGAGCATGTGCTGGGTGGCGACGAAGGCTTCGGCCGGCGGTGCGGGCGCCGTCAGGTGACCCGAAGCAAAGATCCCGGCCTGGAACAACTGCACAACACTGTCCACCAGCAGCGGGTGGTGCCGAAACGCGACGCGCGATGTCAGTATGAGCAGGAGCGCCAGGCTGCCCAGCACGAACACCAGAAGCCGGCGACCGCGAAAAAATCCGGCGTTCAGCCCCCCCACTGCAGAGAGTAGCCCGTCCGGCAGCGCCGGAACCAGGCGCGTGATCAACCATGCCGCTGAACCGAAGACAAACATCCCCAGCAACCACTCGGCCGGCGGCACGTAGCCGAATCCCGCCGTTTGGAGCGGGATGAACGGCACCGCTATCAAGAGCAAACCGGCGACTCGGGCAAACGTCGATCCGGCCTTCATGTCAATCCTCGCCGTCCCGGGGCACCCACAAACGCAGAATGCCGTCCGTCGTTTCCGTGTACTGGGCTCGGAGTCCATCGCGCACAGCTGACATGCGCCAGAAGTAAGCGAACAACATGTTCTCCGTCGTAGCCTTCTCGCCGAGAGGAGGCCCGATATCGATCGTGGTAACAGCAAACGGCACGCGGCGCGCTGCGAGGTCCGCTCTCAACGGCGCAGGATCCCAAGCTCCCGATTCTGCCAAAGCACCGAACGCGAAAGGATCACTCACATACGGGCGACCTCCGTGCTCGAGTATCGCAGGAAAGAAATCGACTTCTACGAGGGGAAACCCGCCTTCGAACTGCGCCACCTTGATTCGGACGGCGCCCGACGACAGGGAGATGTCCCGCACGACTTCACGCGTGCGAACCCCCGATCCTGCAACGAGAACGACTAGAAGGATCAGAGCAACCCGGCGGTCGCCGAGTTTCCGTCCGGCGGCCCATGGAGCATCGGTAGAACGAACGATCCCCAGAACCAGCAAGGCGGCAAGCGGTTCCAGGAAGTAATTGACGCTGGAACCCGTTTTCAGCATCGCGCCGGCATGGAGGACTGCCGCGATGGCTACCCAGAATTCTGGAAATGCCGGTTGCAGGCGATCATGGACAGCGGACAAAACGAGCAGAGCAAGCGCACCCCACACGTAGGGTGCGCTGCCAGCGATCACGCGAGTGAGGTTGACCACGGAGCCGGAGTCCGTCACTGCCGCCAGTGTATGTGCAAGGAAGCCCCCCGATGTCCACCCGTCGAGCAGAAGGAATCCTCCGAAAACGACGCCGGTGAAAACAGCCCCTTCGCGCAAAGCTTCCTTGCGCCGACCGGACAGATACCGGCAGAGAAGCAGGGCCGCCGGCGCGGCCACGAAGCTCTGTTTGGTGAAAACGGCAATCGCGAAACAGGCGAAGGCGGGCCAGACCGGATTCCGGCTGTTGTCGGATCGTAGAGCGAACAGAGCACCGGCAACCGTCCATGCGACGGCAAGCATATCAACCTGGGCCGCGGCCAGTTGTCGCTGCACGCCGGGAGTCAGGCTTGCCGCGCCGGCCAGAATGAGAAACCATGACCAGTCCGTTCCGGACAGACGACGAATCCGGACCAGGGACCAGCCGAGCCCCAGGGTGGCGCATAGAGACACGAGCCGGGGGGCAATCAGGGGATCCGCGGCTTTCAGGATCCCATCCAGACCCACCGTCGCCCAAAAGAACACCGGAGGGTAGAGCGTCAGTACGAGGGGGGGCGACGTCCAGTCAGTCGGATACAGGCCCGCCAACCCTGAGCTCTCGAGTCCTGCCAGACTACCGAGTACGATGCCTTCGGTGTAGTTGAATACGGCGAATCCGCGGGTCGTCCATATGACGGCCAGCACGAGCGCGAGACCCAATGACACCGTGAACAGGGCAGCTACAGCTCGGGAAAGCCCTGCCTCCCACCGTCGGCCCATGCGGTCCGTCAATCGCCCGATTCCGATTCGTGCAGCGGTGCCGGAATACCACTCGGGTCACGATCGCCGAGGTTCCGATACCGGGCTACGACCCAGGCGGGGCGTGCTTTCGTTTCGTTGTAGATCCGGCCGATGTACTCACCGATGATTCCGACAGACATCAGCTGGATGCCTCCGAGGAACAGGATGGACGTCATCGTCGAAGCCCAGCCGGGTATCGCCTGCGGCCCACCCAGGATCAGTTTCTTGTACAGCACGGTCAGCAGGACCAGAAACGCGATCCCGGAGACCACGAATCCCAGCATCGTGGCCAGCTTGAGTGGCAGATCTGAGAACGCGAAGAACGCATCGAGGGCCATGCGGATCAGGCGACGAGGAGATTGTCGAGGTTCGCCGGCAAACCGTTCAGCGCGCTCGAATTCGACACCGACCTGGCGTCCGCCGACATAAGCGCGCAACCCACTCACATAGCGGCTCCGTTCGGGCATGCTGTTGATCAGCTCCACGACGGACCGGTCCATCAGGGAGAAGTTGCCGGCATTCGCTGGAATGTCGAGGGAACTCATTCGGCGCAGGATGACGTAGAACAACGAAAACATCTTCCGCTTCAGCCAACTCTCTTTTCGCTTCCGCTTGATTGCGTACACGACGTCGTTGCCTTCTTCCCACTTCTCGACGAGCGACGGGATCACTTCAGGTGGATCCTGCAGATCTCCGTCCAGCAACACGACCGCGTCCGCATCGGTCATGGCAAGTCCAGCGGCAATGGCCAGCTGCTGCCCGAAGTTGCGGGACAGGTGCACTACGCTCACCTGCGGATGCTCGCGGGCGAGATTCGCGAGCCTGAGTCCGGACCCATCGACGCTGCCGTCGTCCACGTAGATGATCCGCCAATCAAATTCGAGACTTGACAGAACGGATCGCAGCCGGGTGTCCAGCTCCGACAGAATGTTTTCTTCGTTGTAGATCGGTACGACGGCGTCCAGTCTCTTCACGGTGACTCCTCACGCGCGTCATCAACATTCGGGTGTTCCGACCACCGGTACAGCCCGACGAGTTCGACACCGTCGAGCTCGACGGCCAGGATCGGGGCAACCGTGTTGTATACACCGGCGAATCCCGGGGCGAGCATAGCCCTGCGACCAAGTAACAGCAGGTAATCTGCGGGGGCGCTCCCTGTGAATCGCAGGTCTCCACGGAGCAAACCCAGATCCTGCAGTTGTTCATAGTATTCGTGATTGGGGGACGCGACCACGATCGCGCTATCGGGCAACTGCTTCTCCACGCGCCGCAGGAATTCCGGCGTTACCGCATCGAACCAGTATGTTGCCTCCATGCCTGCCTTCGCGGCGCCTACCGGCCCACCAATCAGTTCCCCATAATAGGAAAGAAAATACGGACGTGACCGCGCCGTGCCCATGAGAGCCGGGTAGAACAGCACGCAGGCAAGCAACAGCGTACCAATCGTCGACGGCAAGCCGGAAGGTAGTCGGCGTTGCATGGCCGCGGCGAGCATTCCGAAACCGATTCCGGCGAGGATTGCTACGAACGGAAACATCGGAAGAAACAGGCGCACCCCGTCGTGATTCGGCGAACCAGGCAATGCCATCAGGGCCAGCCAGAATCCGATCTGGATGACACATAGCAAGGCCAGCGGTCGGACAACTCCACGTCGTACGACCGTTCTCAAAGCGATGATCGACAGGGCCACCGTCACGACCGGCAGCGTGATCAGGCTCATCACGAATGCGTGATGCCACGGAACGCTGAATTCCCAGATTCGGCCAAGATAGAATGTCGATATCGGCACCGTGGCCTGCCTGCCGAGGCTTTCCATAATCAGGCGTTGCTGATAGTCGATCGGATTGTACCAGGCAGCAGGATTGACGATTACGGCTACAAGGACCGCGAATCCCAGCCAGAGCATGAATGCCTTCGCAGACGTCCGGTCGCGTCCATACACCAGAAGCCAGGCGAGCAGCGGTGCCGGAGTAAGGAAACCGGTGAATTTGGTTCCGAGTGCGAGGCCAAGGGCTACGGCCCCGGCGATCAGCCATTTCCTGTTCCCCTCCTGCACGAACAGAAACACACCGATCGTCGCGACAAACCAGAACAGGGTCACGGGAATGTCGGTGGCCGCAATGTGGGCATGCCCAAGCAGCCGCGGCATGAGCAGCAGGGCAAGGCCGCCACCCGCACCCGAGGAGAGTCCTGCCAGGGCAGCAGTAAGGCCCGCGACGAGGCCGACGAGCAGCGAAAACATGAGCAGGCTGGAAACTCGGAAACCCGTCAGCGCTCCAAACCGGTCACCGAGAACCGCATCGGTAATCGCCATGGCTTCTTTGTAGACGGGCGGATGCGGGTTGAAATATCGGTCAACGTCCCACGCCTCATGAATCGATTCCCTGTCCAGAGCGCCCGCTCTATCCGGGCCTCGAACGACACGGCCGGTCCACTCCTGGATCCGGTGAGCCGATTCGAAATAGCGAGCCTCGTCCCATGTCATGCCCACTTCAGACAGGCTGCCGAAGTTTGTGGTGAGCGCGAGGAGCGCAAACCCAATTCCGACCCACACAGAAGATCGTCGGGTCATTGGGTCCGGTATACCCGAAATAGAGGCACGCTGTCGAGGACGACTTCGTATGCCGGCGCACCTCCGTGAAGAAACAGTGCTCGGTCGAGCGGTCGCCAGATGGCTTTCCGATTCAGAACGAAAACGTATTGAGGCTTGCGCGCCGGCCGACCGAGGACGACCGGACCGTCCTCAGAGTCGCTGCATGTGAGGGTTTCTCCCGGCGTTCCATCCCCCCGAATCAACTGTGTTTCAACCGTCCAGCCAGGTGCCATTGCCTGCGCCTGGTAGAAACACAGCTCCTCCGTCATGAACCCCGGATCGACGATCGCCTCCTCGGGAATGATCTGGCTCAGATCCGATATGACTTGCTGGCTGAACACTTCCTTAAGGTTCGTAACCTCCAGTCCCCTGGCCTCAGCACCCCGGACCCCTCCGACCAGGAAATTCACATACGACAACTGGTACGGATGAATGGCAATCGACGAGGCGGCAGCCGGCGCAATCGCCGCGACAACCACGAGCGCCTCCAGCCAGGGCCGCGCGCGCTCGGAGAAACGTCTCTCCAGGAATTCGATCAGCCGGACTCCGCCGACACCGACGAGGACGCACTGAAACGGCAGTACCGGCAGCAACAGGCGGACCCCATCGTGCATCGGAGCGGACGGCAACAGGAGGGCTGCATACAGAACCCCCATGTTCAGGAGGCAGAACGGCACGATCCAGTTCCTGCGAAGGCTCACGAGAGCCGGGACGATCCCGACGAGAAACGACGGTGGCAGCACGATCGCTGTCCACACCCAGACGTAATGCCAGGGTGGGCGGAAGACATGAATCTGACCGAAGTATTCCGTCCGCAACCGGGTCATCTCATCCGTTGCGCGGCCGACGCCCGCGCCGAGGTAGTCACTCAATCCGATGTTTGGCGCTACCCAGAGAACGGGGTTGGAAGCGAAGAACATGGCAAGCGCCGAGCCCAGCAGAAGGACTACGCCAGCGGCCTGACTCGGCCTTCGTACCACGAGCCACAGGATGAGCACGGGTGCGAGCAATACCCCCGAGAACTTGGTTGCGGCGGCTGCACCCAGCAGCAGGCCGGATGCAATGAGCCAGCCAAGTCTGAGGGTCTGGACGTACACTGCCATCGACGCTGCAGCGATAAACCAGAAAGTGGCCAGAAAGAGGTCGGTGTGCGCCAGGTGGCCGTGGGCAAACAGTACCGGGTAACTCAACGCTGCCAGACCTGCGATGAGGCCAGCCAGGCGCGACCGGGCGGACCAGAAAGTGAATACGGCCACCCAGCCGACGAGTGCACCGTAGGCAAGGACGACGGCCAGCCGATATGCCGTCAGCGTGTCAAGCCAGCGATAGGACATCCACCAGGTCAGCCCGCCGAGTTCCCGGGAAAGTGGGGGGTGTGGTATGCGAGGCAGATACCAGCGCCAGTACTCAAGCACCTTGCTGGTCTCCAGTGCATCCGTCGGTCTACCCAACAGCAGATTATCAAGGAACTCCCGCGCCCACGCGATCTGTCGCAACGACGACCCGAAATAGTTAGCCACGTCACTCGCGATTCCGTAATCGGGCAACGTGTACCAGACGAGGCCGATGGCCGCGAACGAGAGCATCAGTACCATCGTTCGCAGTTTGGGCGGAGTGTCCCGGTATCCGCCTCTCATCAGCCCGATGTCTTTCTGCGCGAAGACATGATCAAGAATGTAAATCCTGCTAGACCGAACAAGCTCAACACTCCTCCCAACCACAGGCTTCTGGGTGCAAAGCGGAATACGACATCTGCTTTCCCTCCCGGAATCTCTACGGCCCGAAAAACACCGTTGGCACGTAATATGGGCACTTCGACGCCATTCACCGTCGCTCGCCAACCGGGATACCAACGATCGAGAAGCACGAGCACGGCCGGCTCCGACGATTCCGCGATCAGGCGAATTCGCTCACTTCCCCACGTCGCCGCCATGATTCGTCCCGCATCTGCGGCTGGCGGTGAATCAGCCGGCACCGAGACCGGGGGGCGCTCCAACACGACCTGTTCACGCAGCGAGATGTCCGTAGCAAGCACGCGCTGGAGTGAAACGGCAGGTCCGTCGGCAAGTTGCCAGCCCGAAACGACGAATGCCCTCGGGAGCGGATCGGGAACTTCAAACAACCGTATGGGAAGCTCCGGATGGCTCGCAATTTCGACAAGTCCGTGCATCGAATCGGCGTGGGCCGTGGCATCCGCGTAATAACGAACGTTCATGACCCGTAGATAGCGGACCGGATCCTCGGACCAGCGGTTGATCGCGGCATCGTGCGTCATCGCCACAGACTGGAGTTCGACGCCCTGGAGTCCGTCCTGTTGAAGAAAGCCGAACATTTGCCCGGCATTCGGGCCCATGGTCTGCAGATCGAGATACATGTTGGAGAGCTCTCGCGCCCCCCTCACCTGTACCGTCGCTCCCATAGGTGCAACCACCGGAGTTCCGCGATAACGAAACTCGTTCTGGCGGTCCTGCCGACCTGCCAGAACCTCCGCTGCCCAAGGGGCAGTCGTGTATATGCTACTCTCTGCCGATGGATTGAGGGATCGGTGTGCCAGGCCGAGATCGAGCGCCGCAAGAGCCAACAGGGTCCACCCGGCAGGTTCCAGCCGCAGGGCACCCGAGGCCCGCAGCCGCACGACGATCCACGCAGCAGCCAATACGACCACCAGGATCAGGAGCCGATCACGATACATGCGGCTCGCAACCATCGGGTCTTCGCATAAGAACACGCCGGGCTCAGCAACGGCGCACAGGGACCCCAGCAGACCCGGAATGGCAACCAACGTCGCTGCGGCCAGCCCATACGCCGCGAGCAGAACCAGTAGAATCCGACTCATTGTCCTGCCGACCACGCCCTCTTCCCGCCACTGGTCGAAGCCGATCGACGCCAGAACCGGCAGGCCCAGCGCCAGCAAGACCATGAACTTTTCCGGATAGCGGAAGGCCCGGAAAGGCGGGATGAAATCAAACAGCGCCCGGTATACCGGACTGTATCGTCCGAGCGCGAGAATGACCCCGAGCGCCGCGAGGCTTCCCCAGAACCATCTGGTTCGGCGATCTGCACTCCTCAGGCCGCAGAGCCAGAACGCGATTACAAGGACGCCCGGATAGATGCTGAGTAGCCACGGGACTTTCCTGTATACCATGTACTGGGTGGTGAAATCGTGCGGACCAGCCTCGATGGCGGGAGGGATCAGCAAATGAGCCAATCCCGCCGGCTCCAGCGAGCGGCTTGAAGTGAACGACAGCTCGAGCGGCAAGGCCCGAACCGATTGGCCCAGGAACTCCAGGAACGGAACGAGTTGCACACCTACCACAGCCATCGCCAGACCACCGGCTATTGCATAGCCACGGATTTGTGTCGATCGCGAGGGCGCAACGGGTCCCAGGTTCAGCAGCCCGTGCACGAGCACGAGGCCAAGGATGAGCGAAAGGAGCTGCGGTTCACCACCCAGAAAGGCCACAGCGCACAGGGCGGAAAACACCGCCAGGCGTCCGGCCGAGCCGTGGGCGAGGTACCGGGCCCAGGCGAGGAACAGCCAGGGGGCCCACGCCACTGTCTGTAGATTGTTCAGAAAGTTGGTGATCGAAAGGAAGAAACCGCCCAGAATGAAGGCAATGGCGCCGAACGTGGCAGCAGGCGTGGAACGGCCCCAATGTCGCAGGAGAGCAAACCACCCCGCGCCGGCAAACAGGAAATGCAGGATGACGATCGAATCAGCCGAGTGAGGAAACGGAAGCAGGAGCAGGGGCAGGCTCCCCGGATAAAGGACTCCCGGCTGCAATGTGGCAAAGAAGGGACCTCCGCCTGCCGTCCACGGATTCCACAACGGAAAACGGCCGCTCCTGAGCGACTCTGCCAGGAAGTGCTTCATCGGATAGAAGAACGGGGCAACGTCGCGACCGAAAAAGCTCTCCCCGCCAACCAGTATGGGGAGAAACACGAATACGGCCGCCAGGCCGACTGCGACGGTTGGCAGCCAGGGAACAGCTGCGCGTGACGAGGGCATTCCATCCATTACGCAAGAAAAGCGCAGGGGGTTACCCCCCCGCGCTCCCCCGGCCGAGTCGATGACTCGGGTCCTGAAGTGTCCCGGCTTAATTCGACTGAATCTTGCCTTCGATCGAACTTCCGGTACCCACCTCCACCCAATACGAATTGCTTGAGGCAGAGTGGGAAGCGGTCACGGCATAGCCACCTGAGCTCGCGGCTGAAGCCGAGACCGTAATTCCGGTGCTTGTCGTGAAGCTGCCAGTGGCCATTGAGCTCGGCCCATAGGTCTGCCCGTCTGCGAAGTAGGCCTCCTCGGCCGCCATCGCGTTGCGCACGTCGCTCTTCGCAGTTGCGTCGAACGCTCGTTCCTTGGTGCTGGCAAACTGAGGGATCGCGATAGCGGCGAGAATGCCGATAATCACGACCACGATGAGTAGCTCGATCAGTGTAAAGCCTCTCGTGTCGCGAAGCATGTTTCCTCCATGCGTACTGGGGTACAGTTAGCCGATTATCGGCACTTTGTCTCACCGCCGGAGGCACCGCCTCCTGCGCCCATCGTAATGGCAACCCTTGTGCCGATCGTGGTATAATTACGTAAACGTATATAGAGCAGACAATTACGCCAGTCTGTCGACACGAATCGGCAGCGATGCGCGTCAGCTGTCGTTGCAGGGTGCAAGATACCCGGCTTCTAATGCAATGCACTCGACCCTTTACCCGTCCAGATCGTAGCGCTTGATCTTCCGATACAGCGTGCTCGGGTCGATTCCAAGCACCTCCGCTGCCCGCGTCTTGTTCCCTCCCTCTGCCCTGAGAACGTGCTCGATATAGGCTCGCTCGATCGTATCCAGTGCCGGATTCGGCGTCGGCCGGTCCTGGATCAGCGGCTCCGGCGGACTCTCCAACAATCGCTCGGGGAACACTTCAGTCTTGATGGTTAAACCCGGAGTCAGCACGACCGCACGCTCAATCACGTTCTCGAGCTCACGTACGTTTCCCGGCCAGTGGTACTCCTGCAGGACTGTGTGTGCCCTGGTGGACAGCTTCTTCGGTTCTTCACCAGCCTGCGACGCTCGCTGCTTCAGGAAGTACTCCGCCAGCAACGGAATGTCCTCCTTTCGCTCCCGCAGATTCGGGAGAACCAGGGATATCACATTCAGGCGATAGTACAAGTCCCGCCGAAAACGACCCTCCTCAATATCCCGCTCCAGGTCACGATTCGTCGCCGCTATCAAGCGAACGTCAACGGGAATCGGATCGGTCGAACCAACCGGGATGACTTCGCGCTGCTGCAAGACGCGAAGCAGCTTCACCTGGGTCGATGGCGACAGCTCCCCGACCTCATCCATGAAGAACGTGCCCCCCGATGCGGCCACGAACAGCCCCTCCTTGTCCTTGATCGCACCAGTAAAGCTGCCCTTCACATGACCGAACAACTCGGATTCGAGCAGTCCTTCCGGCAGCGCCCCGCAATTGAGCGACAGGAGGCGGCGGGTCGAACGTCCCGACAGGTCGTGGATATAGCGCGCGAATACTTCTTTACCCGTACCTGAATCGCCGGCAAGCAGGATCGTTGACTCACTGCCGGCGACATTCTCCACCAGCTTGAGCACCGCTTCAAACGACGGACTCACACCGATCGGGCGACCGACATTGAGAGCCTTCTGTTTATTTAACTCGCGCTTGAGCCCCGTATTTTCCTTCTTGAGCCGTCCCCAGTCGAGCGAGCGCCGCAGGATAGCAACCAATTCGTCGTTCTGGAATGGTTTCTGGACGTAATGCGTGGCTCCGAGGTTCACGGCCCGGATGGCGGACTGCAGTGAGGCCTGGGCGGTCATGAGAACGACCGGCACCTCCGGGTTGTTCCGACGGATTTCCTCCAGCACCTCAATCCCGGATATCTTCGGCATCCGCACATCGCTGAGCACGATGTCCGGAGACACCTGTTTGAACTTCTCGATACCGCCCGCTCCGGACAGCTCGGACACGACGTCAAAACCCTCATCCTCCAATAAGACGGTCAGCGACTCCACGAGTCCGAGTTCGTCATCGATCAGAAGCAGCAGTGGTTTCTCACGCATCTCTATCCTCGTTCAGGTATGGGTA
>Ga0114950_10003136_pt1 | contig 12737 bp, 8 predicted proteins | sample N075metaG_FD_83503 | JGI IMG/M metagenome (GOLD analysis project Ga0114950, IMG submission 83503) | Deep subsurface microbial communities from Kermadec Trench to uncover new lineages of life (NeLLi) - N075 metaG | ecosystem: Environmental > Aquatic > Marine > Ocean trench > Sediment | place...
CGCATCACCACACCGATGCCTTCCCACTCCTCGATCAGGGATTTGAGACTGACTGTCATCGATTCCTCAATTCAGTAATGTCGCGCCCCTCCCCACAGGTCGACCATTGGGCCAACGGAAGATAACTTGCGGTTAGCTTTCTCGGAGGTGTGCATCGGTGGGTTGGCACTTAGTGGCCGCGAGCCTTTGGACTATGACCACCGTGGGCTTGGCCTCGCCATCGCCCGCGCAGGTGGCTGCCCCCACTCCGAGGGACTCCCAGCACATCCTCGCGGCCGCGAAGTCAGCGCAGCAGAGCTTCGAACGCTTCAGACGCCGCCATCTGCCATGGGGCTATTCCGACTACGGACGCTGCGATGTGCGGATAGGACGATTCTGCCTCTCCGGCATCGACTGGAGCGATACGGACGACCCGATCAACCCGGACGAACACCCCGCGATTGGCACAGCCCGCAGAGAGCTGATCGCACGACTGGATTCCGCTGCGAGATCCGTTCCGGGCGACGGATGGATAGCCGGCCAGCGCGTGCGTTATCTCGTGGAGCAAGGAGACCTGGATGACGCGCACCAGGCAGCCTCCGAGTGCCGTGCCGCGGGCGCCTGGTGGTGTCGCGCATTGGCCGGATTCGTGTACTATGCCGACCACGACTTCGCCCACTCCGAGGCCGCGTATGCCGAAGCCCTCAGCGTGATGAGCGAGGAAGAGCGGTGCGAGTGGAACGACCTCTCGAGAATCCTCGACGGCGCCCTCCGAAGCCGCTACCGCAAGCTCGACTGCTCAGAACGGGAACAACTCCAACGACGAATCTTGTGGCTGGCAGATCCGTTTCACAGCATCCCAGGAAATGAACTTCTGGCAGAGCATTATTCGCGACAAGTACACAGTGCGCTACTGAAGGACGCAGAATCACCAGAGGGCGGCCGCTGGGGAGGCGACTCCCACCGGATTGTGATCCGGTACGGATGGACGTACGGTTGGGAACGGGTCCGGACTAATTCGCGATCGGAACTACGGCCCAGTATTCGTGGCCACCTCGCCCACGGCGCGAAGTACTTTCTCCCCACCGCCAAGACCGTCGATCACCCTACGGAAGCGAGGCCCGCCGATTGGGACCTCGAGCCGCATTTGCCCCGGGCGGGCCATGCACCGCACTATGCAGCGGCCGGGTTTGACTCGCTGTCACACCAGCTGGCCGCCTTTCGACGCGGAGATTCGCTGATCGTGGTGACGACGTTCGAACTCACCGACGACAGCATCCCCGCAGATGCCGTACTTAGTGCTGCTCTCGTCTTTACACGGGACGAGAGCTGGCTCCCGCTCGTAGTACGAGAATCCTTTCGAGCTAAGACAGGTACACTCGCCGCCACCATTCCAAATTTGCCTCACCTGATGAGCTACGAGGTGCTGGCCGTCGAGCAACAGCGAGCGGCCCGCGCTCGTTACGGGATCGAACCGTCCCGCCTCTTCACGGTGGCGCAACGATCGGAAAATGGAGGGTCCCCGGCAGCGGGGTTGCTGGATCCTGCGCTGTCCGGCGTGCTACTGACAGATGTACACGACTCCCTTCCGGAAACACTGGAAGCCGCGATTGCGTCCGCACGCCCAAACATCCGCATGCGGCCCGGTGAGCGGCTCGGTTTGTACTGGGAACTCTACGGCTCAGGATCTGCCGTACGGCAGGTTGTCACCTCGTTGACCCTGACGAAACGCGGCAAGAGTTTCTTGAAACGCGTCGTCGGTGTCTTCGGCTTGGGGTCCGACAAGCCACCAGTCAGCCTCAAATGGACCGATGCGCCATCCCCCATCCATGATACGCACCCTCGTGCCGTGGCCGTCCACCTCCCCGACAACCTCCCCAACGGAAACTACGAGTTGCGGCTGGAGGTGGTTCTCCAGGACGGGAGAAGCATGGAAATTGTGAAGAGAATAGACGTGAAGAGGTGAGCCGCCGCGGGCAGTCGGCATGCCTGCTGCCTATTTTCTGTCCACCAGCATTGCCTCCATATACCTCGCCACCTCCGCCTCACACCAAAACACGGGGTCCCACGGGAAGCTCCGCGCCACAAAACCGACATGCCCACCAGTCTCGGTGAGAACGGCCACGATGTTGGGATTGTCTCGGAATGCTGCTGCAGGCACGCCCTCCGTCGGCTGGAAGGGATCGTCGGCCGCCTGGAGCAACAAGGTTGGGATCTTGATTCTCGCGATGAACCGCCGCGAGCTGGAACGCTGGTAATAATCTTCAGCGCCGTTGAATCTGTGTAGTGGGGCTGTCGCAGCATCGTCGAATTCGCGAAACGTCTTGGCCGCCAGTGCCCGTTTGGTATCCACCTCGGGAGGCATGGCGCGCTCCTTGGCCCGGACCTTGCGCTGAAGCTTGCGGAGCAAGAACCAGGTATACAATCGACCGCTCGGCCGCTCCAGGTAATCCGCCCCGGCCGACAAATCGTACGGTACCGAAATTGCGGCAGCCGCTTCAAGGTACGCCCGGGCCGATTCTCCGCTCTCACCAAGAAACTTGAGCAGGGCGTTCCCGCCCAGCGAGAACCCTATCACTCCCCTGGGGCTTTCGGGAAACCGCTCTGCAAGGAGCCGTATCACGAACGCGATGTCTCCCGTGTCGCCCGAGTGGTACATCCTGGGCAGGCGGTTGAGTTCACCGCTGCAAGACCGGAAGTTGAGGCCGACAGCGGCAATGCCGCGGCGCTCGAGCGCGCGGTATGTCTCCAGCGCGTACTTGGATCGGGCGCTCCCTTCGAGCCCGTGGAGCAACAGCACCAACGGACGCCGGCCGTCACGAGCCAAACCTTCGGGATCGACCGCAAAATCTAGATCCACAAAATCACCGTCCGGCAGTTCGACCCGTTCGCGCCACAGGGGGACCCCTCCGCTGGGCCGCAGAAGGCGGGCACCCAGCGTCTGAAGGTGAGGACCTGGAAGCCACCGGGCAGGTCGAAACGGGGATGGAGTGAACCGATTGGCGTGCATGCTGAGAATCTGGACAGGCTGGAGCTGTTGCGGTAGACACGATGACCCTTCCGGAGCCGCCCAAGGGTGAGTACGATAGCCATGGCCATGTCCGGCCTTCGCCCCCCCCCGCCCACCGCCGGAGGCTACGAACCCCATGCGAAGCTCCATAATCTTCATCCTCAGCGTCACGACGATCGGATGTGCCAGAGACGATGGCTACCAGAACCTGCGGGAACTCCCAGCCGGCGCACAGGCCATTTCGTTGCTTGGCGACACCCTCTGGTCTGCTCCTCAACCCACCGAGGTGCGCACCGCCCACGAACAACGTCTTGCAGCAGCGCAACAGGCCTACGACACCGATCGGGGGAGTGCCGATGCCTTGATCTGGTTCGGACGCCGGACGGCGTACCTGGGCAGATACCGCGAAGCCATCGCTATCTACACGAGGGGGATCGAGGAGCATCCCGACGATGCCCGCCTGTACCGTCACCGGGGGCACCGCTACATCAGCGTGCGCCGCTTCGACTTGGCAATTTCGGACCTGAAGCATGCGGCGACCCTGATTCGAGGCACACCAGACCAGGTCGAGCCGGACGGCCTCCCCAACGTCCGCAACATCCCCACGAGCACCCTGCACTTCAACATCTGGTACCACGTCGGCCTGGCATACTACCTCACCGGACGCTTCGAGGAGGCTTCGCAGGCCTATCGCGAGTGCCTGCAGGTATCGAACAATCCCGACGCCCTAGTCGCGACGTCGTACTGGCTCTACATGACCCTGAGATACCTGGGGAAGGAAACCGAAGCGCGTAGAGTGCTCGGGGCCATCACCTCCGACATGGACATCATCGAGAATCACTCCTATCACCGCCTCCTGCTGCTCCACCAGGACCAACTCTCGGAGGAGAACCTGCTGAACCTGGTCAGCGAGGACGACGTGCCCCTGGCAAACGCCACGGTGGGATACGGCATAGGCAAGTGGCACGCGCTCGAGGGCCGGGGGGAGGATGCCGCAAGTACCTGGCAGACGGTGCTGTCGGGAAGTCAGTGGGCCGCGTTCGGGTACATCGCAGCCGAAGCGGAAATGGCCCGGAAATCCTCGGAAGGATAAGCGCGGCTCGCTCGACTATAAAAGTTCGGTGTTTATTCGGCACACAGCCTATATATCGCCCCGGCTTGTGATCCACATCGTTGAACCGCCTCGGCCGACACGCTAATGTCGATCACCCTCGATCCGGAGGGCACACGAAATAGTGTTGGAAATTCGCGCTCGAGGATTCTAATGCACGCTTCACACGACGCCGAAGTTGGGCAGGCCACCGAGACCCCCGCCATGCGGGCGTTGTTCGAGAAGCTGGAGGCCGCTGAGAGGGGCCGTCAGCATGCAGAGAAGGCCCTCAAGCGTCTCGAGCGGGCAGTCGACACCATACATATCGGGGTGACGATCACGGATCTAGACGGCACCATACTCTACACGAATCCAGCCGATGCGGCCATGCACGGCTACACGGTAGAAGATCTCCTTGGGGAGAAGGTGGACTTACTTGCTGCACCCGATAATCAAGACCGGCTATCGGTGGAACAGGTGCTGCGGGTGCGGGTCTGGGAACGAGAGGCTGTCGACGCCCGGAAGGATGGAACCACGTTCCCGGTTCTGCTCATTTCCGACGTGGTTGAGGGCCCAGACGGCCCTGTCGCGATTGTCACGACCTGTGGAAACCTCACCGAGCGGCGGCGGGCCGAGCAACAGCTGATCGACGATGCTCTGCATGATCCGCTCACAGGGCTGGCGAATCGGGCTCTGCTCATCCACCACTTGGAACGCTCGCTGGGGCGCGCGAGGAGACAGAAGAATTACCTGTTTGCCGTTCTGATCCTGAACATCGACCGTTTCCAGGTCATCAACGATAGTCTGGGACACTCCTTCGGAGATCAGTTGCTGGTGTCAGTTGCTCGCCGGCTGCACGCCTGCCTCCGGCCCACCGATGCCTTCGCCCGGTTGAGCCACGACGAATTCGCCATCCTAGCCGAGGACATTTCCGACGAAATGGGGGCAACGCGCGTGGCCAACCGCATGCGTGGTCTCTTGGCAGCACCGTTCATCATCGAGGGGCAGGAGGTATTCGTATCGGCGAGCATCGGGATTGCTGTGAGCAGCAACGGATACACTCAACCCGACCAGCTGCTCCGCGATGCCAACCTCGCGCTGCGTCGTGCCAAGGCACGCGGCGAGTCGAGTCACGAGATCTTCGATACCGCGATGCATCAGAATGCGGTGACGCTTCTACAGTTGGAAACGGACTTGCGCCGGGCCATCGAGCGCCGCGAGTTCCGTACCTTCTACCAACCCATCGTCGCACTGGACACGGGACGTGTCACCGGAATGGAAGCCCTCGTGCGGTGGGAGCATCCAAGTCGTGGGTTGCTGGCCCCGAAAGATTTTCTCGCGGTGGCCGAAGAGACCGGATTGATTCAAGAAATCGGCTGGTGGGTTCTCCGAGAAGCGTGCACGCAGACATGCAAGTGGCAATCCATGGAGTCGGTGAGCCATCCATTGACGCTCAGTGTCAACCTATCGCGCAAGCAATTCACGCAGCCCGACGCCGTGAAGAGAATCGGCGACATACTCAAAGAGACAGGCCTCGATGCGGAAAATTTGATGCTCGAGATGACCGAAACGGCGATCATGAACGACGCCGAGCCTGCCCTGCGCATGCTCTCCCAGCTCAAGGCGCTGAATGTCCAGCTTCATATGGATGATTTCGGAACGGGCTACGCCTCACTGAGCTTCCTTCACCGCTTTCCGATCGACACGTTGAAGATCGATCGATCGTTTGTCGTCGACATGGGCGCCCGTCCGGGAGCTTCCGACATCGTTAGCACGATCTTGGCGCTCGCCAAGAACTTGCACATGCGCGTCATCGCGGAGGGGATCGAAACGAAGGAGCAGCTGCTCGAGCTGCAGGAACTGGAATGCGATCTCGGCCAAGGCAACTATTTTTGCCAGGCCTTGGAGCCAGTCGCGGCAACGGCGTTTCTACAAGATCACCCGCCGCTGGTGTAGCCCCTTACTTTCTCTTACCCATCCTCACGATCGCGTCGAACTCACTCTTCTTCACCGGCTGTACCGAGAGGCGGCCGCGTTTCACCAGTACCATATCGTCAAACGACCTGGTGCTCTTTATCTCCTCCAACGAGACCAACCGGTCGAACGCTTCGAGGAATTCGACATCTACCATGAACCAGCGCGGACTGTCTCTGGACGATTTCTCGTCGTAGTACTTGCTCTTCTCGTTCCACGCATACCGATCCGGATAGGCCTCCTTCTTGATCCGGCAAACTCCGGCAACACACGGCGGATTGGCGTTGCTGTGGTAGAACAGGGCCAGATCGCCGACGGTCATCCTGCGCATATTGTTTCTCGCCGAGTAGTTGCGCACCCCCTCCCAGCACGTGCTGCCGTCGCGTTGCAAGTCGGCGATGGAGTAGACTTTCGGTTCGGATTTGAGAAGCCAGTAGTTTGCCATGCATAATAAGATAGGGTTCTTCCGGGAATTTCGGGAGGTGATTTAGGGGAGGATTCTCGGCCCTTCCATTCCCCGGATGAGCCTAAAATGATTCGTAGGCATAACCTAGCCACTACAGCTGCCACTTCTCCTTATCTCACTTCTCCCCTGGTTACACATATGCGTCATACCGCCTTCTGCCGTATGTTTCCCCCATGCTCCCACTGACGCTCGAAGACTTCACCAGAGCACGCGCGCGCATCGAAGGCCGAGTCCACCGCACGCCGCTGGAGAGCTCCACGTTGCTGGGAAAGGTGATCGGCGCGGAGCTTCACCTCAAATGTGAGAACCTGCAGAAGACCGGATCGTTCAAGGTGCGCGGTGCGCTCAACAAGCTCTTGCAACTCGACCGAGAGTCACGCACCAGTGGAGTGATAACGGTATCCGCCGGCAATCACGCGCAGGCGCTTGCGTGGGCGGCGGCGGAAACAGACACGCCATGCACGGTTGTCATGCCGGCGAATGCCTCGAAAATCAAAGCCGAAGCCACTGCAGCCTACGGCGCAGAGGTTCTATTGCACGGTACCATTCACGACCTCTTCGACAAGGCCCATGAGCTGGAACGCGAACGAGGACTCACGTTCATCCATCCTTTCGACGACCCGCAGATCATCGCCGGCGCCGGCAGTGCCGGTCTTGAAATCCTGGAGCAGTGTCCCGCTGTAACGACCATCGTGGCTGCAATCGGCGGTGGCGGTCACATTGCCGGCATAGCAGGTGCCACGAAAATGCTGGGGTCCGGCGTGCGTATCATTGGCGTCGAACCGGTGGGGGCCAATACGATGCGACAGAGCCTCGACGCAGGACACGCAGTTCACACCGATAAGGTCGATACGATTGCCGACGGCCTCGCACCGCCGATGGCCGGCGAGCTCAACTACGAGTTCGTCAAGGAATGCGTTGAGGACGTTGTACTAGTCACCGACGAAGAGATCGTCGAGGCGATGGCACTGCTGTTGTCCCGGGCGAAGCTGCTCGCCGAGCCGGCGGGCGCAGCGGCGATGGCCGCCCTCCTTGTGGGACGGATCCAACTGAAACCCACCGATGTGGTCGTTGCTGTGCTCTCGGGAGGCAACATTGGCTTAAGAGACCTCACCGGGCTCCTGGGAGACACCGCCCTGGCGACCTGACGACACATCCCGCGTCAGGGCCGAAGACTGAAGCGCCTTCCTTTATTACATCATTGTGGCCACCGGTTGGGCGAAGAGCTTTTCTCGCAGGCCGGGACGCGTCACCCAAATCCATCGCCCCATCGCAGCCACGGAGAGCAGGTTGCCTGTCACTACCGCCAACCACCCACCAAGGGCACCCAGCACCCACGTGCCGAGCAAGCCTGCGGCACCTAAGAACCCCACCTCCATGATGATGAGCGACATGAAAGCCAGCATCCAAAGCCCCGGCATGCGCTCAACCCGTTCCGACATCCATACAAGCACGGACCCCACCACGACGAAGGCGCCCACGTGGAACACGGTATACGCGGCAACGAGGCCAGTCGTGACCTGTACCTCGGCAGGACTCGACGCACCCGCAAAGAGCGCCGAGCCAAGGGCGGCGGGCGTGAAGAACGGCCTCAAAGCAAAAATGTCGAGGATCAGAAACCAGATCGCGACCGCGGCGGCGCCCACCATGCCGGTGGTGATCCCCTCCATAAGCAACCGATGCTGCTTGATACTACTCAACCCCAGAGGTTGGTCCACGCGCTCGGCCCGATGCAAGTAGGCCATCATGGCCATTCCTCCTGCCAGATTGGCCGCAACGACGTGAATGGCAGGAAGAACAACGACTAGCTTAGCATCAGTGGCCAGGAAGGCTCCGTAGTGAACCGCGTTGAGGACACCCAATCCAAAGATGACGCCGTGACGTAGCGCCGGCTTGATGCCCAGCACCGGCATCCCCGCAGCGGCTCCGATACCCAGGACTACGAAAATTCCGTAATGGAGCAGGGTGTATCCCACCAACATTCCTATGGTCGCTGTAACCGCTTGACGGTGGAGGAGCGCACCGGCGAGAGCCGTGGGAGTGGCTAGCGGATCTCCAGCCATCACGTCGAGCGCGAAAAACCAGAACATCACTACGGCACCGGCTATCGCACCTCCTACCGCACCATGAACCAAATGGGAATTCCGAGATTGCACCGATTACCTCCTGATCGTGGCGACCGCATTCCAGCCGTTGACCCTTGGGTTACTTGACCGGCGAATTTTAAAGATTGATTCATGCAACGATACCCGCAACCAAGAGGCCACCCCGAGCTTCCGCCGCCCACATCATGCGCTAGAGAAACCCGATGTCCGGGCCACGTCCGCTCAAACTCCTGATGCGGCCCTGACATAGGTAACATCATTATTTACAATGGCTTACGGCCATTATCCACGATTACACGTCCGCACCAACAGAATCTCAGTCGCAATTGAGGAGGGAATGGATTCGTCCGACTCCAAACAAGTCAAGCAACCAAAACCCTACTCAGATCACAGTTTCGCGCCTCGCCCCTCCCCAGATTAGTGAAGCCGGCCTAGCGAGGCACCGTAGGCCGGGTGCATCATTTACCCCGGTCGGCAGCCTCGCGTCGGTCTGTGTGAAGGCAGCATCGGTTTCGACCTCCGGCACCCGTTATTGAGATGAGTCTGATTGCAATAATCTCAGCCCTCCTGCGCGCGGTAGCGTTGGGATGGGCGGTCGTCAGCTTATGGCGACTGCGCGACTGGCACATGGCGCCGTTGGTGCTGCTGTTGGCAGTCTCATTGGCACCGGTCGCCCTCGGCGGTAGCGAGCCGTTTGCCCTGAGCGGGGCCGGCATCGGAAGTGGAATTGCCGCGCTGTCCCTCAGCGCAGCGACTCTCGTAGCGGTGATCCTTTTCTCCCGGGCGTTGACGGAACGCCGCGTTCTCAAACGCGAAGCGGCACTTCTGGAACAGGTATTCCATCACTCTCCCGAAGCGATCGCGTTGCTCGATCGGGAAGATCGGGTGTTGCGGGGGAATGCCGAATTCGTACGCTTGTTCGGCTACTCCGCAGACAAAACGCGCGAAGACCCAATCGGGGACCTCATCGTTCCTCCGGAGGGCAGTTCGGACGAGGCAATCCTGAAACGGGCCCTCAAAGTCGGCGCAACGGTGAGCGAGGATTCCGTCCGGCAGCGAAAGGACGGAACGCAGGTTCCCGTGTCCATCACCCGCACCCCTATTGAAGCCAATGGAGGGGAGATCGCGGCGTTTGGCATTTACCGTGACATCGGCTCCCACAGGCACGCGGAGAGCGCCCTCCGGAAGAGCGAGGAGAAGTCCCACACGATCCTCGACAATATTGACGACGGCTACTACGAGTTGGACGCCTCGGGCAAGCTCATCGCCCTCAACCGCGCGCTTTGCAAGATTCTCGGCTATGCACCAGAGGAGTTGCTTGGCATGGACGGGAGGAAATACCTCGATGCGGAAAACGCCGGGAAACTCAACGAGCTGTTCGAGTGGATCGACCGCGGCGGCGCGCCGACCGGCGCCGTCGACTGGGAAATCATACGCAAGGATGGTGTCCGTCGGTTCGTAGAGGGATCGGTCTCACCGATTCGCAACAGCGACGGCGAGCTGGAGGGATTTCGCGGCATTCTGCGTGACGTTTCGGAACGAAAGGCCGCCGATGACGTGATGCGTCGCCAGTGGGCCGCCATAGAAGCGTCGATGGACGGCATGGCGATCGTGGACACTGAGGGACGAGTGGAGTACGCGAACGACGCGATCGTGAGAATCTACGGATATGGCAGCGCTGCCTCGCTCCTCGGCAAGAGCTGGAAGATGTTCTACAGCGGAGAGGATCTCACCCAAGTCGATGAGGAAATCCTCCCCACCGTGGAGACAACAGGCCACTGGCGGGGTGAGGTGTATGGTACGAGACAGGATGGAACGACGTTTCCCCAAGAAATCTCTGTCACCCAACTAAAGGATGGCGGGCTCACGGTGGTGGTACGCGACATCACCCAGCGCCACCTCAACGAAAAAGCGCTTCGCGACAGTCAAGAGCGCTACGCATTGGCTGCGCGCGGTGCCAACGACGGACTGTGGGATTGGAATCTACGGACGGGCAACATCTACTATTCGTCTCGCTGGAAAACCATGATTGGTTACGCCAGCGACGAAATAGGAGCGGCGCCGGACGAGTGGCTCAGTCGTGTGCACCCCGATGACATCGAGATCCTCCAAGCCAAGATCTCGGCGCACGTCGGGGGAGCGAGCGAGCATTTCAAAAGCGAACATCGGCTACGCCACAAAGACGGACACTACCTGTGGTTGCTCTGTCGCGGCAGTGCGCTCAAGGACGAAAACGACGTGGTCTACCGTATAGCTGGATCGTTGTCTGACATCACGGATCGCAAGCAGATTGAGGACCGACTCCGCCACGACGCCTTTCACGACGCACTGACCGGATTATCCAACAGGGCGCTCCTCATAGACCGGCTGAGCCACGCTTTGACCCGCGTGAGCCGGCGCGGTGATTACATCTTCGCGGTGCTTTTCCTCGACCTCGATCGCTTCAAGTCGATCAACGACAGTCTGGGCCACACGCTGGGCGACCAGTTGTTGGTGACCATCGCACGGCGGTTGCGCGAGTGTGTACGACCCGACGATACCGTGGCGCGCCTCGGGGGTGATGAGTTCGTCGTTCTCCTTGACGGTGTGCAAGACGTGGAAGAGGCGTCCACCATTGCAGATCGTATCCAGGAGTCGCTGAAAAGCCCGATTACCCTCGGCGACCACGAGGTCGTGACGTCGGCCAGCATCGGCATAGCGGCCAGTTCGCGCAAATACGAACGTCCCGAGCAAATCCTGCGGGACGCCGATCTCGCCATGTACCGCGCAAAGGCATTGGGCAAGTCGCGCCAGGAAATCTTCGATGGCGACATGCAGCATCACATGCTCTTTCGCCTTGAATTGGAGAGCGATTTGCGCGGCGCTCTCGATCGTGGCGAACTCAGCGTCTACTACCAACCTATCGTCTCCATCTCAGACGGAAGGGTTGTAGCCTTCGAAGCACTCGTGCGCTGGAAACACCCAGAGCGTGGCATGATCCCCCCAAGCGTTTTCGTACCGATCGCCGAAGAAGCTGGACTCGTGTTACCGATCGGAGACTGGATTCTGGAAACGGCCTGCCGCCAGATGAAGGAGTGGTTACCGAATCTACCGACCGATCGACTGGTCTCGATGCACGTCAACCTGTCTGGACGCCAGTTCCGGCACCCCGACCTCGTGGAGAACGTACGTGCCACCCTCGACCTCGTCGGACTCGAGCCGAGCCGACTGGGGCTGGAGATCACCGAGAGTGTCGTCATGGATAACGCTGCATCTGCCGCGGAAATGCTCGAACAGCTGCGGTCGGTGGGCATCCAACTGCAGATCGACGATTTCGGAACCGGGTACTCATCGCTGAGTTATCTCCACCGGTTCCCGATAGACACGCTCAAAATCGACCGCTCCTTCATCCGTGACATGTTGAGCGCCAAGAAGAACATAGAGATCGTTCGGTCGATCACCGCCCTCGCCCACGAACTCGGCATGCGGGTAATCGCCGAAGGCGTCGAAACCGCGGCCCAACTAGCGAAGCTCCGCGAGTTGGGCTGCGAACGTGCACAGGGTCATTTCTTCTGTGAGGCCGTGCCGCCCGACTCACCTAGCTTGTTCCCAGTGGACGACCCGGCTAGTCATATAGCCTAGCCGTCCTTCGAATCTCACACCCCTTTCGTTGCGGTTCGGGGCCGCTTACCCAGCACCGTAGCGCCCGCGGTTGGGCGCGTCCGGTCACATAAGGAACGGGGGCCATCATGCAACAGACGATTCTCGTTACCGGGAGCAGCAGCGGGTTCGGCCGTCTCACCGTTGAAGCTCTCGCCCGTCGCGGGCACGCCGTGTTCGCTGCCATGCGGAGCATGGACGATAGAAACGCCGCCTGCTCCAGCCAGTTACGCGAACTCGCCGGGTCTCTGCCAGGTACGATCGAGCCGCTCGAGATGGACGTGACAGATGACACGTCGGTGGGAGCCGCGGTTGACGCGCTTTTTCAGGAAACCGACCAATTGGACGTGGTCGTGAACAATGCGGGGATCTTCACCGGGGGTGCCCTCGAGGCATATCCCGTCGAGCAGATTCAACAAATCTTCGACACGAACGTGTATGGCGCCTTGCGCGTCAATCGCGCCGTGCTACCCC
>Ga0114950_10003137_pt1 | contig 12736 bp, 9 predicted proteins | sample N075metaG_FD_83503 | JGI IMG/M metagenome (GOLD analysis project Ga0114950, IMG submission 83503) | Deep subsurface microbial communities from Kermadec Trench to uncover new lineages of life (NeLLi) - N075 metaG | ecosystem: Environmental > Aquatic > Marine > Ocean trench > Sediment | place...
AGCGAAGCGAGCACGCACGCACAGGTCTCAGGCTCGACGCCCACGAGCGTTGCGCGGCTGTTACGCTTGAAGTAGTCCGTCGCTGCCGCACCGAGCGCGCCTACGCCGAGGGGCACGAACACGACGTCGGGGGCTTCCTGCATCTGCTCCGCGATCTCATAGAAGATCGTCCCGTAGCCTTCGGCCACGGCGCGGGGGACCATCTCGTAGTTGGGCCACGATGTGTCGTCGATGACGAGGCAGCGTTTGCTGACTTCCTCCGCGGAGCGCGCGACGGTCGCGTCGTAGTCGCCGTTCACGATCGTGCACGTAGCCCCTTCGCTTTCGATGGCTTCGATGCGGGCCGCCGTCGTTCCCGTTGGGACGAAGATGCGGGCTTCGAAGTTCAGAAGCTTTGCCATGCGCGCGACCGCCCGGCCGTGATTGCCGTCCGTGGCGGCCGCGAGCGCGAAGGGTCGGAGTTGCGCACAGGCCTCGCGAAGCTCGGTTATCTCGCTCCAAGGAGCCGGCTCGCCCCCCAGCACTTCGACGAGTCCTCTGTAAGTGGCCCACGACGCGCCCAGCAGCTTGAATGACGGCATCCCGAAGCGCTGGGATTCATCTTTCACCAAAACACGGCCTAGCCCCAGTCGTTCCGCGACCGAAGGCGTGTCGACGAGCGGGGTCGGGGCATAGAGCGGCAGCTTCTCGTGAAACGCGATGGGCTCGCGCGACGTGCGGAACGTGTCGGGTAGGGGACCCGTCCTTGTATTCCTATAAACCGTCGTCATCCGAGCCTTGCAAAGAGACGCTGTGCTTGCTCGCGCGCCTTCGCGCGCACTTCGGCCGCATCCACGCGTGTAGGCTTACCGTCCGCGAGCACTTTCTCACCGTCGATCTCGATATCGAGCGGGCGAACCCCCGGCGTGAAGGCAAGGTGCCAGGGCTCCATCGGCTCGTAAGACCACGTGACCCGGTCGCTTTTCGCTTCCGGGAACAAATCCCAGGATGCTTCGAGCCAGCTCCATGCGGTCTCGGGCGAGAACGTGACGTCGGTCTCGCGCGCCCTCAGATGAGCCACGCGGAACGCTTCGATCATGTCGCCGCCGATCCCGTCCGTGCCGAGCACGATCCGGTTCGGGCGGTCCGCCGGCGCGGCGTAGCCAACCGCGTTGTTCATGTTCGAGAGCGGGTTGTGGGCGATCGTGCCCGTGAGCTTGCGGTCGAGGTGGACCGCGTGTACGAGAAGCCAGTTGTCTTGGGTGCGGCCCTCGAGCCGCTTGCCGGCGTCGATATCTTCCGGGCCTTCGGCGACGTGGATGTGGACGCCCACGTTGAGCTCGGCGGCGAGGGCGCAGACGGCATCGAGCGTGTCGTCCGAGAGCGTGAAGCACGCATGCGCGCCGATATAGCCGCGGCCGCCGGCTTGAAGATAGCGTTTGTTCTCTTCGAGGCCCGCTTTCGCTTCCTCGAGGCCGTTGCGGTCCGTGACTTCGTAGCACGTCGACAAGCGCACGCCCACTTCGGCGCAGGCATCTGCGATCACGGAGAGCGATCCTTCGATGGCGTTCGGCGATGCGTGGTGATCGATGATGGCGGTCGTCCCGCGCTCGAGCGCTTCGAGCGCGCCGAGCTTGGCGGACCACTCGATCATCTCGAGGTCGAGCGCTTGGTCGAGGCGCCACCAGATGAGCTCGAGGATCTCTTGAAACGTCTTCGGCGTTCGGGGTGGGGGAGGCATGCCCCGCGCGAGCGCCGAATAAAGATGATGGTGAGCGCAGACCAGGCCGGGTGTTGTCGCCGTCATTTACCGCGTCGCGCCATCGGGAGCGAGGTGCGCCACGTTCCATCTATGTCGTGGAGCGCTGCGGCGACAGCGCCCGCAGTGGGTACGAGCCCGATCTCGCCAACGCCTTTGATGCCGTACGGCGAGTTGGGCTGCGGGCTTTCGATAAGTTTCACGTCGACTTCGGGCATGTCCGCGGCGCGCACGATGCCGAGGCTCCGGATCGTCATGTTCTTTGGCCGCCCGTTCTCGTCGGCGGGGAAGTCTTCACTCAAAGCGAAGCCGAGGCCCATGTGCACCGCACCCTCGACTTGACCTTCGCAAAGTTGTGGATTAACGGCGCGACCCACGTCATGTGCGGCGACGACTTTCTCGATCTTCCCCGTCGCGCGGTCCGCGATGACGAGCTGGGCGGCGTAGCCGAAGGTCGAGTGGATGGTCGGGTTCTCGACGTTGTCATTCAGTGAATGGGTCCAGTCGACGCGGTACTCACCTTCGTAGTCGATGCCGATCTTCCGGCCGTCGGCGATCGCGGCCGCGCAAGCGTTCTTGACCGAGCCGGCGGTCATCAATGTGCCTCGGGAGCCGGTCGTCTGTCCCGCTCCGAGCTCACGTGACGTATCGACGAGGACCCGCACTTTGTCGGGCTCGACGCCGAGCTCCTCCACCGCGATTTGAAGCGCCACCGTGTGGACGCCTTGGCCCATCTCCGTCCAGCAGTGGCGGACCACGACGCTTCCGTCGGCCTCGAAGCGTATGACGGCCTTCGCGATCTCGAGAAAACCGTTCCCGAGCCCGGAGTTCTTGAGCCCGAGGGCGACGCCGACAGCTTTGCCCGCGGCGACGGCTTCGTCATAGTCGGCCTTCACCGCGTCGAGGCACACGCGTGCGCCGAGGCAGCCGTCGTCCATGATCTGTCCCGGTCCCCAAACTTTGCCCGGCTCGATGACGTTTCGTGAGCGGATCTCCCAGCCGCTGATGCCGAGCTTCTCCGCGAGCCGGTCGAGCGCGCCGTCGACAGCGAAGTGCGCTTGGTTGGCGCCGAAGCCGCGGAAAGCGCCGCATACAGGATTGTTCGTCCGAACGGCGATCGCTTCCACGTCGACGGCCGGCACGTGATAAGGGCCGGTCGCGTGGCCCGCCGCACGCTCGAGGACCTTCATGCCGACCGAAGCGTAGGGTCCCGAGTCGCCGATCATGCGCGCCTTGACGGCCGTGAGCTTGCCGTCGCTATCGCAGCCCGCCCAATATTCCATGCGGATCGGATGTCGCTTCGGGTGCATCAAGAAGGACTCTTCGCGGCTCAACGTGCACTTGACCGGCTTGCCGAGAAGATAAGCCGCAAGCGCTGTCTGCGCCTGGTTCGACATGTCCTCTTTGCCGCCGAAAGCGCCTCCGTTCGAGACGAGCTCGACGCGCACCGCGTTTTGCGGGACGCCGAGGACCGACGCGATCTGGTTGCGGTCGTCCCAAATGCCTTGGCCGCCGGAATAGACTTGAAGCACGCCGCCGGGCGCCGCGATCGCGAGCGTCGACTCGGGCTCGAGAAAGGCGTGCTCGATGCGCTGCGTTTGAAACGTTTCGTGCACGACGTGCGCCGAGCTCGCGAGCGCTTCTTCCACGTCGCCGCGTTGATAGGTGGAGCGCGACAGCACGTTGCCGTCGAGCGTCCACACCGCGTTCTCGGAATCGTCGATGGCCGCGACGGGATCTGTGATCGTCCGCATCACACGATACGTGATGTCGACGAGCTCAGCCGCGCGCCGCGCCGTTTGTCGATCCTTGGCCACTACGATTGCAAGCACGTCGCCGAGATAAGAGGTGATACCGCCGACCGGGATGAAGACCGGCCAGTCTTTATGGATGAGGCCAACGCGTAGCTCGCCCGGCACATCGGCCGCGGTGAACACATTCTCGACACCGGGCACTTCGAGGGCGCGTGTAGCATCGATGGACACGATTTCGGCACGGGCGTGATCCGTGAGTTTGAGTGCGCCATGCAGCATGCCGGGCACTTTCATGTCGTCGATAAAAGGACGCCGGCCTATGGCAAGCTCGCAGCCTTCATACTTGATGCCGGAAGTTCCCAGGCCGCGCGGAAGCTCGACCGCGACATCTTCGCCTTTTGCGAGCGATTCGATGGCGTCGAGGATTTTGACGTAGCCCGTGCAGCGGCAGAGATGGGTGCCGAGAAAGCGCGCGGCCTCGTCCCTCTCGAGAGCGTTGCCTTTGGCGTCTAGAAGCGCTTTCGTGCGCATGACGATGCCTGGGGTGCAGAAGCCGCATTGGAGAGCGCCGGAAGCAGCGAAAGCGCGCGCGTAGCGATCGAGCTCTTCCGCGGGAAGGCCTTCGAGGGTTTGGATTTCTTTGCCTTCCACGGAGGCGAGGGATTGCGTGCAGCTCGTGACCGCGCGTCCGTCCACGAGCACGAGGCAGCATCCGCACTGACCCGAAGGCGCACAGCCGTCTTTCGGCGAGGTCACGCCGAGCTCCTCGCGCAGCGCGGCTAGAAGGTGAGGGTGCTCGTCACGAATCTCGGCGGCCTTTCCGTTGAGCTTGAAGTTCATGCCGTTACTCCGGTGCTCGAGCGCCGCGGCGCTCGGTAATCAGCTTGTAGTGTTGGGGCATCCGGTAGCGCTCGAAATCAAAGAGGGTTTCCTTGTAGTTCTTGCAGAGGTCGAGGTCGCAGCGCGCGACCGCGAGCTCGTCACTTTCGGAGCGGCACTGCGTGACGATCTGACCCGAGGGTGCGATGATGGCGCTTTGCGCGAGCGAGTCGACGCCTTCTTCCGAGCCGCCTTTCGCCACGCCTACCACCCAGGTGCCGTTTTGATAAGCGCCGGACTGCATCACGAGGTGATTGTGAAAACCTTGCAGCACGTTTTGCGTCGGATCGGGAGCGTAGTGAATGGGCGTGTTGTAGCCGATGAGGATGAGCTCGACCGACTGCAGGCCGAGCACGCGATAGGTCTCGGGCCAGCGGCGATCGTTACAAATCGCCATCCCCACGATCCCGTCGAAGGCACGCCACACTTGAAAACCGTCCGGGCCGGGCTCGAAATAGCGCCGCTCTAGGTGCTGGAACTTGCGCCAGGTCTCGTTCTCTTCGTGGCCCGGAATGTGGACTTTGCGAAACTTGCCGACAACACTTCCGTCGCGCTCGACGAGAATTTGCGTGTTGTAGTGATGTCCATCCGGCGTGAGCTCTGCGTAGCCGAGGCTGAATCCGATCCCGAGCTTCTCGGCTTCGTCGAACAGAGGCGCCGTTGCTTCGTTCGGCATGTCGCGCTCGAAATAGGCGTCGATCTCTTCTTGGCTCTCGATGTGCCAGCGTGGAAAAAACGTCGTGAGCGCGAGCTCCGGAAAGACGACGAGCTCGCATCCTTGCTCGCTCGCTCGCCGCAAGAGCGCGAGCAAGCGTTCGACCACGGCTTCGCGACCGTCACTTTTGGAAATCGGACCGAGCTGCGCGGCCCCGATAACGAGATCTCGGCTCATGACCGCTCAGGGATGGCGTCGGTCTCGGAAAGAGTGAGGAGTACCTGGAGAAGCACGTTCGCGCCCGCTTCGAGGTCGGCGGGCTCGGTGTGCTCTTTAGGGTTGTGGCTTATGCCTTTCACGCTCGGCGTGAAGACCATCCCCGCAGGGCAGACGCGGGCGAACATCTGCGCGTCGTGGCCCGCGCCTGCGGGAAGGCGGCGCACGTTATGGCCTTCGGCGCGCGCCGTGTCTTCGACGAGATCGATGACACGCGCGTCGAACGTGACGGGCTCGAAGCGCGCGAGACGCCGTGTCGTGATCGTAACGCCTTCGGCTGCGGCGATCTCCTCGAGGTGACGGGCGAGCCGGGCTTCGGCTTCTTGCAAGAGCGTTTCTTCGGTGTTGCGCAGATCGACCGTGAAGACCGCTTTGCGCGCGACGACGTTCACGAGGTTCGGGTCGAGATCGATGGCGCCGACGGTGCCGACTTGTGCGCCGCCCATCTCTTTGGTGAGCCGGCGCACGAAGGCGATGGTCTCGCCCGCGACGAAGCATGCGTCGTGGCGGAAGGACATCGGCGTTGTTCCCGCGTGGTTGGCTTGTCCGTTCACCGTGACCTCGGTCCAAGAGATCCCTTGCACACCCGTGACGGCGCCGAGCCCAAACTTCTCGGCCTCGAGAATAGGGCCTTGCTCGATGTGGAGCTCCACATAGGCGTAGGGCGCGGGACCGGGTGAGGGCGCCGTGCCCCGATAGCCGATGCGCTCGAGCTCGTCGACCACTTTCTTGCCGTCGATGGTCACGGCGCGGTGCGCTTCGTCGAGAGGGAGCCCGCCGACATAGACGAGGCTTCCCATCATGTCGGGTGTGGCGCGCGCGCCTTCTTCGTTCGAGAAGAAACCGACCGCGAGAGGGCGGCGGGTCGTGAGGTCGCGATCGTTCAGTGTCTCGATGATCTCGAGCCCGGCAAGGACACCGAGATTCCCGTCATAGCGGCCGCCGGTCCGCACGGTATCGATGTGTGAGCCACACATTACGGGCGGGCCGTCTTCGGCTCCGCTGCGGGTGGCGACCGCATTGCCGATGGCATCGATCGCGACCGTGAGCCCGAGCTCCCGCATCCACCCGATGACGAGATCGCGACCCTCCTTATCGGCATCCGTGAAAGCGAGCCGATTACAGCCTCCGTCGTCCCGGGCGCCGCACTTCGCGAGCTCATCGAGACGGCGCATCAAGCGCGCTCCGTCGATGCGAAGCGCCTTTCGCTGGGCCTCTCCTATCATCGTGAAGATGTTAACACTTGTTCCGAGACGGCGACGTTTGATAGCGTGGAACTAGAAGGAGCCAAACGTGACCAGACTCGTCAAAGGCGGTCTCATTCAGTGCAGTAACCCTATTAACGACGAAGACCGCACCGTCAAAGAAATCCAGGATGCGGCGCTCGAAAAGCACATACCTTTCATCGAGGATGCCGGTCAGGAAGGCGTGCAAATTCTCTGCCTGCAGGAGATCTTCAACGGTCCTTATTTCTGCCCATCGCAGGATGGGCGCTGGTACGACGCCGCCGAGCCCATACCGGGCCCCACCACCGAGGCGCTCACGCCCTACGCCCAGAAATACGAGATGGTTCTCATCATCCCGCTTTACGAGCGCGCGATGGCCGGGGTCTATTACAACTCGGCCGCGATCATCGATGCGGACGGCAAGTATCTCGGGACGTACCGCAAGAACCACCTTCCCCACACCTCCGGCTTCTGGGAAAAATACTTCTTCAAGCCCGGCAATCTCGGCTATCCCGTCTTCGACACCGCCTATGCGAAAGTCGGTCTTTATATTTGCTATGACCGTCACTTTCCCGAGGGCGCGCGGCTACTTGGCTTGAACGGGGCGGAGATCGTTTTCAATCCGTCCGCTACCGTCGCGGGACTGTCTCAATATTTGTGGAAGCTCGAGCAACCCGCCCATGCCGTCGCGAACGGATACTTCATGGGTTGTCTCAACCGCGTCGGTGAAGAAGCGCCGTGGAACATCGGAAAGTTCTACGGCCACAGCTACTTCGTCGACCCGCGCGGGCAGTTCCTCGCGGAAGGGAGCGACGACCAGGACGAGCTCGTCACCGCGGAGATGGACCTCGACATGATCGAAGAGGTTCGGCGCGTGTGGCAGTTCTATCGCGACCGCCGGCCGGAGACCTACGGGGACATGACCGAGCTGCTGCCATAGATCCTAAAAGACCTAGCGGAATTTCGGAATGATCTTGTCGCCGTAATCGGCGACGATGCGCTCCTCTTCCGAGTTCATCAAGTAGATATTGAACTGAGTGACGCCGACTTCTTCGAGCGCCTTCAGTTTTTCGACGTGTTGCTCCGGCTCGCCTAGAACACCGAAGCTCTGGACGACGTCATCGGTGACGAAGTCGAGATGCTCGGCGTCTTTCTTCGCGTGCTGCCGATAGTCATAGCCTTTGCGCCGCTCGATATAGGCGGTGAGGCTTTGCGGCACGAGGTCGGAATCTTTTCCGTATTTCTCGACGATGTCGGCGACATGATTGCCGACCATCGCGGGAAACCAGCGCGTCTGCTCGATGCACGCTTCCATCGAGCCCGTCCAAGCGGGCGCTGCGGCCATGATCTTGAAATCCGACATGTCTCGGCCCGCTTTCTTGCCCGCGGCCACCGCTTGCTCGGTGAACCATTTGCACAGTCCCGGGTCGGCGATTTGCAGCACGAGACCGTCGCCGGTCTCGCCCGCGGCGGCGAGCGCTTTGGGGCCGTAAGCCGCGTACCAAACGGGCAGATCGTAGCGACTCCATAGAAGCTGCACTTCGGCGGGACAGTCGTCATAAGAAGTCGCCTCCCCGCGGCACAGCTTCTTGACGGTGCTCACGTAGGCGTTCATCCGCGCGATGGTCGCGGGCTTGAAATTCATCATGCGACGGGAGCTATCGCCACGGCCGACGCAGATCTCGAATCGACCGCTACCTTGCTTGGCGAGACTCGCGAACAAGCTAGCTGCCACGGACCAGTCGCGGACGTCCGGATTCGTGACGCAGGGGCCGAAGCTCATCCTTTCGGTGTGCTCCATGCACATCGCCATCGCCGGATAGGGGTCGCGCCAAAGAATGTGAGAATCGTAGAACCAACAGTTGGTGAAACCAGCGAGCTCGGCCTGCCGGCAGAGCGCCTTGGTGCGCTCGGGCCCGATATCTCCCTTCATACAAATCGCGAATTCCATTTCCCTTGCACCGTCCCTTCAGTCGTGATCGTGACCCGCCTATTTTCTCATCTTTCCTCTGGATTCGCCGGCCCGTTTGATGGCATTGTTGTCGTGCGATGACCAAGCGACTCATCTATTCCATCGACGACAACCCGCCCTGGGTAGAAGCCATACCCCTTGGATTTCAGCACTACCTCACGATGTTCGGCTCTACGGTGGCGATCCCTCTCATCTTGAGTGGGCCGCTCGGACTCGCCGACAAGCCCATCGAGCTCGGCTGGCTCATCAGCACGATGTTCTTCGTGAGCGGTATCACGACGCTCTTGCAGACGACGTGGGGCAATCGACTGCCGCTCATTCAAGGCGGCACGTTCTCCTTTCTCGCACCGACGATCGCGATCACAGGAATGGCGGGCGTCGCGGAAGCGGGGTTCGAGATCAAGCTTCAGCATGTGCAAGGCGCGATTATTGCGGGATCGTTTTTTGAGATCGCGATCGGTTATTCGGGGCTGATGGGAAAGCTCCTTCGCTTCATTGGGCCGATAACGATAGCACCTACGATCGCACTCGTCGGCCTCGCGCTCTTCCGCCTAGGCGCTCCGGCAGCGGGCAAACACTGGGGCATCGGCGGGCTCACTATCGTGCTCATCATTTTGTTCAGCCAATATCTGCGGCGCACCCACCGCGCGTTCGAGCTGTTTCCCATCATGCTCGCCATCTTGCTCGCTTGGGGGGTCGCGGCCGTCTTGACTTGGACCGGCGTTTTCCCGGAGGCTCATCCGGCGCGCGTTTCGATGGCCAACGTGGTGAGCGCGCCGTGGATCCGCGTGCCCTATCCCTTTCAATGGGGCTTGCCCGCCTTTGGAGTGGCTGCGACCATTGGCATGCTCGCGGGCTATCTCGCCTCGATGGTCGAGTCGGTCGGGGACTATTACGCTTGCGCGCGCCTCGCGGGGGCCCCGATACCGTCGCCGTCCACGGTCAATCGCGGCATCGGCATGGAAGGCGTGGGCTGCCTCATCGCCGGTATCTTCGGTACGGGTAACGGTACGACGTCCTATAGCGAGAACATCGGCGCCATCGGTTTGACGCGCGTGGGGAGCCGCCGCGTCATACAGACGGGCGCTGCCTTCATGATCGTGCTCGGCGTCTTCGGCAAGTTTGGGGCGATTTTCACCACCATCCCTGAGCCGATTGTCGGCGGCATGTATTGCGCGATGTTCGGGATGGTCACGGCCGTGGGGCTGTCGAATCTGCAGTTCGTTGACCTCAACTCCGCGCGGAATCTCTTCATCCTGGGCTTTTCTTTCTACATGGGTCTCTCGATGCCGGAATATTTTGCAGCTAGTCCGCTCACATTCGAGCCCGCATGGCTCGCGGGCGTGCTCAATACACTCGGGAGCACCGGCATGGCGGTTGGAGCGATCGCCGCACTCGTGCTCGACAACACGATCCCGGGGACCGACGAAGAACGCGGTCTCACAGCCTGGCGCAGCGAGAGCTAGTGCTACCGAGCCTGCGCGCCCGAATGATTGGACGGGCCTCGAAGCGCTCGGCTTACTCTTTCTTCGGCGCGAGGCGCTCGAGCTCTGCGAACCAGTTCTGCACTAGATGAATCGCCGTCACCGTCGTCCGGTGAAAAAAGGACCCGGACGCGCCTTCGGTGTTCTCTATCGGGACGGCATCGAAGTCATCGAGCGAGCGGCGGTAAAGTCGCGAGCTTGCGCCGTCTGAAGCACTAAAGACGATGACCTTGCCGTCCGGTGACAGAGCCATTGCCGTTCGAGACAGACTTGCGAGCCGAGCACTCCCGGCGGAGCCAAGGCGAGCTGCCGGCGCTACCGTGATTAGCGACTTGACCACGCTGCCGCGTGTCGAAGGGCGCGCCAGGAAGAAAGTCGCGCCTGCTGCGATCGCGGCTGCGCCTAGCGCGACGGCGCCCCACCGCAACGCCTGGACGGACTGCAAGTTGGGTGGCGCATCGTGCGTCGATGGCTCTCTCGACAACCGTTGCATCGTGATCCGAACGTCACCGACGTCCCGCCAGCGCATCTCGCGGTCTTTTTCGAGGCATCGAACGAGCATCTCGCGGAGTCGGTTGGACACCTCCGCAGGCAGAGCGTCCCACTCCGGCTCGAGCTGTATGACCGCTGCCAGAATTTCCGGAACATCGTCACCGGGAAACGCCTTCGCTCCCGTCAGCATCTCGTATAACACGGCGCCGAAAGCAAAATTGTCGGTCCGCTTGTCGACCTTTTTGCCCTTCGCCTGCTCGGGGCTCATATACGCGGCCGTTCCGAGGATCACGCCCGCACGCGTCCCGTCTCTCGTGAGCGTGGGCGACATCGAGCTGTCCGCTTCGGGGGTCTCCTCCGCGAACGCTTTCGCGAGTCCAAAGTCGAGCACCTTGACCTTGCCGTCGGGAGTGATCTTGATATTGGCGGGCTTGAGATCTCTGTGGATGATGCCGCGTTCGTGCGCTTCTTCGAGGGCCTCGCTAATCTTGATGGCAATATCGATAGCCTCGTCGACCGGAATCGGGCCGCGGGCGATCCGCTCGGCAAGCGTTTCGTCCTCGACAAGCTCGAGAACGAGGTAATGCGTGCTCTCGTGTTGTTCAAGGCCGTAGATAGCCGCGATATTCGGATGATTCAGTGAGGCCAGAACCTTGGCTTCGCGCTCGAAGCGTCGTAGCCTTTCTTTGTTCTCGGCGAACTCCTCAGGAAGGACCTTGATCGCTACATCCCGACCAAGCTTCTTATCTCTTGCGCGATAGACCTCACCCATGCCGCCTTTGCCGATGGGCTCGAGGATCTCGTAGTGGGCGAGGCGAGCTCCGGCGGAGAGTGACATCAAGAGAATGTAGCGGTTCGACCGGGAAGTTAAAACCGGGCGCCGCCCCCTGGAACGTAGTCTCAGCCTCGCAGCGAAAGCTAGTGGGGCCGAGCGTGGTAGAGTCCACGCGGTGATACGACCAGCTATCCTAATCGTCCTTCTGAGCGCGGCGCCGTCCCTGGCCCAGCGCGGCGTTACCGACGGCCAGTGGCACCGACATAACGGCGATGCCGGAGCGACGCGCTATTCCGGTCTCGATCAAATTACGCGAGAAAACGTAGGCAGTCTCGAGATTGCGTGGCGATTCCGTAGCGCTAACTTCGGGCCGACCCCCGAGTTCAAGAGCGAGACGACACCCTTGATGGTCGACGGCGTGCTCTACTTCACCGCAGGGTTTCGCCGTGACGTTATCGCGATCGACGCGGGCTCGGCGGAAACGCTCTGGACGTTTCGTTTCGACGAAGGCGAGCGGGGTGCCGCGGCGCCGAGGAAAAACTCCGGCCGCGGTGTCGCTCACTGGACGGATGGGAAGGGCGACGCGCGCATCTTCGTCGCCACTCCTGGCTTCCAGCTCATTGCACTCGACGCTGCGACCGGGCGGCCCGTTACCGGGTTTGGCGGGGACGGGATCGTTGATATGAAGCTGGGACTCGACCAGCCCGTCGATCTCGACGCGCGAAATGTGGGATCGAGCTCTCCGCCCCTCGTGTTCGAGGACCTGGTCATCATAGGTCCCGCGATGGCGAGTGACACCCGCCCGTCATCGAAAGCGGCCGTTCCTGGAGCACGTTACCGCCTGGGACGTGAGAACGGGCGAGCGGCGCTGGATCTTTCACACGGTGCCCAAGCCCGGCGAGTACGGCTACGAAACCTGGGAGGGTGACTCCGCGAAATACTCGGGTCACGCTGCCGTGTGGCCGCCGCTTTCTCTCGATGCCTCCCTTGGCTACGTCTATCTTCCCGTCGAGGTAGCGACGAGCGACTACTATGGCGGGCATCGGCTCGGTGACAACTTGTTCTCGTCGAGCCTCGTTTGCCTGAATGCCCGGACGGGTGAGCGCGTCTGGCACTACCAGATCGTGCACCACGATATCTTTGAGTACGACAATCCCGCCGCGCCGATTCTTATGGACGTCACCGTTGATGGCGAGCCGGTACGGGCCGTCGTGCAGCTCACGAAGCAGGCATTCGCCTTCGCCTTCGACCGGGTTACGGGAGAGCCGATCTGGCCGATCGAGGAGCGGCCCGTGCCCCCGTCCGACCTTCCCGGCGAGCGGGCATCTCCCACGCAGCCGTTCCCGACGAAGCCTGCTCCTTTCGATCGGCAGGGCGTCACCGACGACGACCTCCTCGACCTGACGCCGGCGCTACGGGAGGAGGCGCGGATGATCGCACGCAACTACCGTCTCGGGCCTCTTTACTCGCCGCCCTCGCTTGCCG
>Ga0114950_10003143_pt1 | contig 12718 bp, 10 predicted proteins | sample N075metaG_FD_83503 | JGI IMG/M metagenome (GOLD analysis project Ga0114950, IMG submission 83503) | Deep subsurface microbial communities from Kermadec Trench to uncover new lineages of life (NeLLi) - N075 metaG | ecosystem: Environmental > Aquatic > Marine > Ocean trench > Sediment | place...
CAGACGAGCGTAGTGATCGCGGAGGGGCGCGAAGACATCAATACGATCGCCGGAGCGTTGGCACAGATCAGCATGGCCGTCTCGGAGGCAGCGACGCGCTCCGAGGAGATCTTCCACGGTGCGGACAGCCATTCTCTGAATGCGCAGAGCATGGTTTCGGCGATCGAAGAGATCGCGAAGGTCGCGAGCGGAAACGGACAGAGTATCTCCGAGCTAGGTGTGACGATGAGCGGACAGCTCCGCGCCGTCGATGACATCTACCGCTCCGCCGAGAGCGTAAGTCGCCTGGCCGTAGAGCTCGAAACCTCGCTGACGATCTTCCAGACGGGCAGCGGGCAGCGTGAAACGTTGAGCCGCGCGGCAAGGGGTTTCGTCGACGATGTCGAGAACCAGGTCGCGGGTGTCGAATCGGCTGGAGAGGGCACATGAGTGTGTCGGCTGCACTCATCGAAGACGGCGATGGGCTGTTGATGTTCCTCTTCGAGAACATCCAGTACGCGCTCCCCATCGCGTGGGTCGTCGAGGTCGCGGAAAAGGATCGCGTAACGAGCGTGCCGTCATTGGCACTGCCGGTTGGTGGCGTCATGAACTGGCACGGTGAGGCGTTGCCCCTGATGGCGACCGAGTTGCTGCTCGGCCGCGATCGCGACGAGGCGGGTGCGACGCCGTTCGGTGCGGCGACGACCGTCGGCTATGCGCAGGAACAGGTGCTCGTCGTTTCGGCGAAGCCCGGCAGTGCGGCTCGGATGGGTATGCCGGTGGACCGCGTGATCGGCCTGGTCCAGGGCGAAGGCGCGAGCGGACGTCCTGCGACGGGCGAACTCATTATCGAAAGGCGGCCCGTAGAGGGTCGAATCGTTCACATTCTCGACCCAGCGGTCTTGGTGGCGCGTGGGGAAGAGGTCATTGAGAGCGCCACGTAGTAGCGGGCGTTCGTCTCGGGGGAACTAAAAATGACACGAGTACTGATTGCAGACGATGCTTCCTTCATGCGGCAGATGATTCGCGAGATCATCGAGCCGGAAGGATATGAGGTCGTCGGCGAAGCGACCAACGGGATCGAAGCGGTCGATCTCTACAAGGAACTCCAGCCCGACCTGGTCACGATGGATATCGTCATGCCCAAGCGCTCAGGCATCGATGCGGTCAAGGCGATCCTCGCCGCGGATTCGACCGCTTGCGTCGTGATGTGCAGCGCGCTCGGTCAGGAGACCCTCGTGATGGAGGCTCTTCAAGCCGGTGCGCGCGACTTCATCGTGAAGCCCTTCAAGCCCGATAGCGTGATTTCGACCTTGAAGAAGATCATCGAAAAGGCCGACTAGCATGGGCCTGGATATGGCCAAATATCGACGGATCTTTCTCGAGGAGGCGACCGACCACCTCGCGGAGATCAGCCATGCGCTGCTCGATCTCGAAAAGGAGATGGGGAACGTCGAAGCGATCGATACCATCTTCCGAATGGCGCACTCGACCAAATCGATGGCGGCTTCGCTCGGCTACGATCCCGTGGCAGACCTGTCCCATCGGATGGAAGATCGGATGGAAGGGGTGCGCAGCGCCGGTCGGGTGCGGAATCCGGAGGAGCTCGCTTTGCTCTTCCGATGTCTCGAGACGCTCGAGACGATGGTCGCGTCCGTCGCGAACGAGCAGGACCTGTTGCCCGCGGACGACGCGCTTCTGGTTGCGCTCACGGGGCAGCCGCAGGCCGTCGAGCCTGCGGCGGATTCGCTGCAGCCCGATCACGTCACGTCCGATCTCGCGCAGCCCGACGCGCTGGGCCCCGAGCCGGTCGGGGGCGAACCAAAAAAAGTCCTGAGCTAGAGCCCGCCGCCTCGGCCGCGGGCGTTGCGCCGGAGCCGGTCACGGCCGCACCGGCGGGGGGCGCTCCTGCGCCTGCGACACCGCCCTCGATCCTGGCGCCGCTTCAGAACCCGACGGTCCGCGTTCGGACGGATACCCTCGACCGCTTTCTCTCGGCGGTGGGCGAGGTGATCCTCAGCTCGAGTCAGCTTCGCACTGGCGTCGCGCGTTATGCGCACGATCCGGAGATCTCGGATGGGTTCGATCGGGTCGATCGTCGGGTCGCCGAACTCCAGCGCCGAGTCCTCGAATTGCGCACCGCCCCGCTCATGCGCGTCATGGACAATCTTCCTCGCACAGCACGTCATATCGCCGAGAAGACCGGCAAGCGAGTCGAGGTCGAGATCATCGGGGCCGAGCTCGAACTGGATCGATCGATTCTCGATCGGCTCGGCGAGCCTCTGCTCCACCTGGTCCGCAACGCGGTCGATCACGGGCTCGAAACACCGGCCGACCGACGCGCCGCGGGCAAATCCGAAACCGGGCTTCTTCGAGTCGAGGCGCGCCGTCAGAAGGACTCGATCGAGATCGAGGTCAGCGATGATGGACGTGGAATCGATCTCGCCTCTGTTTCTCGACGTGCGATCGAAGCGGGATTGATCCACCCCGATCTCGTCGAAGATCTGCCGCCGGAAGAGGTCGCCCGATTCATCTTTCATCCGGGGTTGTCGACGGCCGCGTCGATCTCCGAGGTCTCCGGTCGCGGTGTGGGGATGGATGCCGTCAAGGCAACGGTCGAGAGCCTCGGCGGCGGTGTCGAACTCCGTACGGAGGTCGGGCGCGGAACGACGACGACCCTCATCGTACCGATCACGGCGGCGGTCCAGCGGGTGCTGCTGGTCGGAATCGCGGAGGAGCGCGTTGCGATTCCGATCTCGAAAGTCGAGCGGATTCTCGAAGTGCCTGCGGACGCGATCGAGGAGACGGCGGGGGACTGCTTTGCGCTCGTCGAGGGCGAGCCTGTTCCCGTGCTGAATCTTGCGCAGGAGCTTCGTATCGAAGGGGCGGCGCTCGACCAGAGCTCGGTCCCGCTCGTCCTGGCCGAGGTGCGAGGCGAGCGCGTGGCCTTGCGGGTCGATCGCTTTGCGGGCCAGCAGGAATTCTATCTGAAACCGGTCCCCGAGCTGCTCGCGCCGGTTCGTATTCTCGCCGGACTGACGGTGTTGGACGATGGAAGTCCCGTTTTCCTGCTCGATCTGAATCAGTTGGGTCGATCGTGAACGAAACCGCAAAAGCCGATCTCGACCGTCTCGCTGAACTCGCTCACGCCGGCGCACTGCAAGCGGGTCGTGCCTTCGCGCAGCTCGTCGGACATCCTGTGGTCACGTTCGATCCCGTCGTCGTATCGGCGGGTACGAACATGCGGCCGGATGGATCGCCTAGCGCTTCCGATCCGGCGTCGACCGGTGTCTTCTTCGAGTTCGAGGGCTGCCTCGACGCGATCATCGGGATTCTGTTTCCGGGGGACGCGAGCGAATTTCTGATCCGCCGCATCGTCGGCATCGAGTCGGGTGAACTCGAGCCCCCGATCATCGAGTCCGCACTGATGGAGCTCGGGAATATCCTCGCGTCTCATGTCGCCTCGGCGATCGCCGACCGGCTCGGCTCGCGCCTGCTTCCCTCGATTCCCTCTCTCGTGCAGGGGGACGCGGAGGCTGAGCTCGAAATGTTCATCGACCGGGTCGTTGGTCGCGAGGCGCCTCGAATCGAATCTCGGCTGGAGGACGGCGACGGTCAGCTGATCGGCCGGTTGGTGCTGATCCCGACGCGTTGATTCGCTCCGTGGGTTCGGGTCGGTTTCGACCCCGACTCCCCACCCCAGTGGGAAGTCATTTCGCCACCGATGTGGTCGAGCTTTGATACGCTCCCGCCCGTGGCCGCCGGACGTTCCGTGCTCTGGTTTCCGCGCAATGGAGAGATGCTTGAATTCAGACAGCCTTCGCGATCTGCTGGAAGGGGTTCGATCCGGTCGGGTGGACGTCGAGAGCGCCGCGAATCGTCTCGCGGAACCGCCCTACGTCGAAACCGCGCAGGCGCGCATCGATACCCATCGCGCGCTGCGACAGGGGATTCCGGAAGTCGTCTACGGGGCCGAGAAGTCAGTCGATCAGATCGTCGAAATCTCCCGCGCGCTTCGTGGGGCGGGGCAGGACGTGCTCGTGACCCGGCTCGATCCGGACAAAGCGGAGGGCGTTCGAGAGCGGCTCCCGGAGGTCGAGTACGATGCGCTCTCGCGCCTGCTCTGGATCGGCCCGAGCGAGGTTCCATTGCGAGGAAAGGGGACGATCCTGGTCGTTTCCGCCGGGACGGCGGACCTCCCCGTGGCCTCGGAAGCGGTCGAAGTCGCGCGGCGCTTCGGCAACAAGGTCGAATTGCTGCAGGACGTCGGTGTTGCGGGTCTGCATCGATTGCTCGCCTCTCTCGAATTGCTGCGATCGGCGCGGGTGTTGATCGTGGTGGCCGGCATGGAGGGCGCCTTGCCCTCGGTGGTCGGCGGGCTCGTGGACAAGCCGGTCATCGCGGTGCCCACGAGCGTCGGATACGGCGCCTCGTTCGGCGGGGTCACGGCACTGCTCGGTATGCTCACCAGCTGCGCCTCGAACGTGACCGCCGTCAATATTGACAACGGCTTCGGCGCGGCGCACGTCGCGACTCTTATCAATAGGCTCTAGGCAGTCATCAATAGGCTCTAGGCAGTCATCAACAGGCTCCAGGCAGTCAGCATGCGCAACAGGCTTCTCCATCTCGACGCGTTCTCCGGTGCGGCGGGCAATATGTTCATGGCCGCGCTACTCGACCTCGGCTTGTCGCGGAAGGCGCTGCTCGAGGGCCTGGCGCCGCTGGCGCTCGACTTCAAGCTCGTCGTGAAAAAGGTCGATCGGTCCGGGTTCGCGGCGCGCTACGTGGACGTGCGGGTGCCCATTTCCGCTGCCAAGAAGAAGGCGGAACACGCCCAGCATCATTCGAAGGGCCACGATGGCGCGGGTGGGCACTCTCAATCGCGACCTCACCTGCGGCCTCACTCTCGACCCCATTCGCAACCCCACACGCACGGTCGCCGCTACGCGGAGATCAGGGATCTGATCTCCGACGCGACGCTCGGGGCGAGCGTCAAGGAACGCTCGCTCGCGATTTTCGAGGCGCTCGGCCGGGCCGAGGCGAAGGTGCATGGGAGCTCTCTCGATGACGTCCATTTTCACGAGGTTGGGGCGGTCGACGCGATCGTGGATGTGGTTGCGGCTGCGGTCGGGCTCGATCTGCTCGGAATCGGCCGGGTGACCTGCTCGCCCGTCGCGATCGGACACGGCACGATCGATTCGGATCACGGTCTCCTGCCGTTGCCGGCGCCGGCGACCCTCGAACTACTCGTCGGGATTCCGACGGTTCCGGCCGACGTCGATTGGGAAACGTTGACTCCGACAGGGGCAGCGATCCTCAAGACGGTCGTCGACGAGTTCTGTTCGCTGCCGGCGATGACGATCGAGCGCGTCGGGTATGGCGCGGGGAATGACCGGCCGGGGCCGCTGCCCAATCTCTTGCGAGCGACGCTCGGCCACGGAGCCTCGTTCTCGGGCGACCGCGTCGTGTGCATCGAAACGAATCTCGACGATCTGGTTCCGGAGCATTTCGATTATCTGATGGAGCGACTTTTCGAGGCGGGGGCGCTCGATGTTTCGCTTCAGCATCTACAGATGAAGAAGAATCGGCCGGGCTTTCTCGTCCGCGTCCTGGCGCGCCCCATGGACAAGGACCTGCTTGCGCGAATTCTATTCGCCGAGTCGACGGCGATCGGAGTGCGGGTTTCGGAGTGGGACCGGTTGCTGCTCGAACGAACGAATAGACGGCTCAAGACGCCGCTGGGTACGGTCTCGATCAAGCTGATTCGGAGTCCGGAGGGGGGGCTCGAATGCTCGCCCGAATACGACGACTGCAAACGGCTTGCGAAGAAGAGCGGGTTGCCGCTGCGTGAGGTCGTTAGGCGAGTGCAGGAGCAAGCGCGGGAGGAATTCGACGCATGAATACTTCCCATGCCGAAGTACAGCCCGTCGATGATTCCCCCTTTGATTTCGTACCCGAACCCGGCGTGGCGAATGGGGCGGCCGCGCTCTGCCTGCATGGGCTCACCGGAACGCCCTACGAGGTTCGTCCTTTGGCGGAAGCGCTCGCGGCACGCGGAATCCGCGCGCGCGGGATCTGGATGGCCGGCCACGGGGGCAGCGTCGAAGATTTGGCCCGCAGCACGCGCAGCGACTGGGTCGAACGGGCGCGGGCCGAATTGGCAGGACTTCGGGCCGGATACGAGCGCGTCTTTCTCGTGGGACTTTCGATGGGCGGGCTCGTCAGTCTGCGTCTGGCCCAAACCGAGCGAGTGGAAGGGCTCGTCGTGGTCGGTGTCCCCCTCGCTTTGGCGCCGCCGGTCCCACAGCTGCTGCCACTGGTTCGACTCTTCGTTTCGTCTCGCCGCAAACGCGCCTCGGATATCCAGGATCCCCTGGCTCGGGCTCGCCATCCCGGGCTGCCGGCGATGCCCTTCGCTTCGGTCCGGGAGTTGATTCGGCTGCAGTCAGAAGCGATCCCGGATCTCGGACGGATCGTCGCTCCGATGCTCGTCGCGCACGGCCAACTGGATCGGACGGCGCGGCCGCGGGATGCCCGCCGAATCCATGACGAAACCGGTTCGACGCACAAGGAACTCTTGTTGCTCGCGCGCTCGGGTCACGTGGCGACGGTCGATTACGATGGACCGGCACTCGCGACCGCCACCGCGGATTTTCTGAGCCGGCTCTAACCGGTTCCGATCTTGGGCGAGCGCATTGGGGTCGGGCTTCGGGGCTGACCCTCGAGCCAGAACAGGTACTCGATGAGCGCGGCTTCGTCCTCGGGCGAAATGTCCGAGAAGCGAATCCCGAGCCCAAAGGGCACTCCCTGGGTCTCGGTGCGATAGAGCACCTCCCCCTCGAAACGGAAGTGTCGCTTCAGCTCGGGAAGAACGATTTCGCATAACATCTCGCTGTGCAGGTCGATCTCCGCTTCGGTCGTGAGGTAGACCCCTCCACGTCCGACCTCGGTCGCCAGGCAGGGGGAGCTGAAGCCCTCGAGACGTGCTGCGAGGTGTCCCGGATAGCGGGTGAATCGACGCATCTTCGGTTCGTCGAGGAGGCGACCGAGTCGCGTGACGAAGCGGCTCTTGTCGGATGGAAGGATCAGATAGCCCGCCGCACCGACGGCTCGAGCGGCCTCCCGCCGGGCGTCGTGTGCAGTTTCGTCGAGCAGCACGGCGGGAATGACTTCGATCCCCGCGAGCGAGCGGGTGGCCTGCAGGAGTGTCGCGCCATCGCTGCGGCCGAGGGCGTATTCGGAGATGACGAGGTCGGGTGTCATACTCGCGAGTCGAACCAGGGCTTCGGTTTCGCCGCGTGCGGTCGCCGTTCGGTAGCCCTGTCGCTTGAATTCGTTTCGAAGTTCCGCGTCCTCGATGAGCTTCGGCCCGACGACCAGTACTCTTGGACGGCGTCGCGGGCTGGGCCGGGCGGTGGGGGCTTCGTGCCGGCGAGCGAGCGCGGGATCTTCGTGCGCCCTTCGGGTGCGTTCGGCGACCTCATGCGCGTGCGCGTTCCGCCGCAGGGAATCGATTCGTGTGGCGATCAAACACTCGAGGTCAGCAGAAGAGTCGAGACCTTCACCCAGTTCGATCACGCGTTCGCTCGCGGAGGCGAGGTCGAGTCCGCTGAGCGGCCCGGTGCCGGGCAGAATCGCGCGATGCCGGTCTTGCATGAGAATCTGCGCATCGGGGGACTCGCCCGCGAGAGGGAATCCAACGAGCGTTCCGCTGCGATTCGGGCTCGCCTCAATCCCGAGTTCCGCGAGCCAATGGGCCGCGTCACGGATTTTGCAGGTCCGTTCGCGCCAGGCTCGCCGCAGAACGGCTTCGATCGCGGTCGGGGTCGTGCAGTCCCGGACGTCGAGCAGAGGCAATCCGAAGACCGGTTGGGGCTGAAGGCATTTGATCCGGTCGAGTCCGACGGTGGCGAATACGATGCGTTCGAAAACGAGTGGCCCGATGACGGATTCGAAGGGAGCCGGTCCGAGCGGCAGGCGGACGAGCAGGCTCGCACCGTCTGGCATGGCTCGTACGGAGAGCCCCATGCCTTCGAATCGAGCCCATAGATGCTGTTGGATCCGGTCGAGTCGGGGCTCGGCTGCGGGCATGGAGAAGCTCCTTGACTCGACTTTTCGACGGAGCGGAAGGGTGGCTTGACCCGCGCAGCTGCCTGGCTCCCGCAGCGGCACGGGGCGATGGGTAGAATCCGCATCGACAGAATGGGGCCAAAACACTACTGATATTGCAGCTGATCTGATGAGGTCGATGGGCCAACCGCCCGTCGGGCGTGGCACCGGTTACAACGACCGTCGGGGCCGAGTTGCTCCGCGTCCCCGCTTTCCGCACACTCGTCCGATCGCCCGTTCGGTGCTCGTTCGCAATCCGGGGTTCCCCGGCAGCGCACGGCCGCCGTGCCCCTGCGTGGCGGGATTTCCAATACAGTGTTTTATTTAAAATTTTCCGACGCTGTCGGAACCTTTTCAGGCTTTTCCTCGACTTGTTCACCCAGAATCGCTGGAACCGTGGCACTCGGCGGCCACGCCCGCGATGCATCCTGGGAGAATTGTCGATGACGATCGAACCGGTTTCGCTCGAGCCCCGGGATGCCAGCGCCAGCGTTGATGAATCCGAGGCGAGCCAACGCCTGGAGGCGCTGAATCGCGCCGCAGCGGCGCGTCGATCCCGGCTTCGCTGGGCGCTTCCCCTGCTGGCGATCGGGGTCGGAATCTCGATTTTTGCTGCGCTCGTCGCGACCCGGGATCGGCCGGTGACCCGCGACGTTCCGGTCTCGTCCCCGCTCGTTCGGGTGATGACGGTGACACCCGAGAATCTGCTTCTCACCGTGCTCGCCCGGGGCACGGTCGTACCGCGCACCGAGAGCGACATCGTGGCCGAGGTGCGCGGTCGCGTGGTCTGGCTTTCACCCGATCTCGTGGTGGGTGGAATCTTCGAGGCCGGCGATCCGCTGTTGCGTCTCGACGACCGGGAATTTCGCATCGCACGCGATCTCGCTCGAGCCAACGTGCTACTCCGCGAGAGCGAGGCGCGGCTGGCCTCCTCGGAGGCAGACCGTCGTCGGCAGCTCGAGCAGCGCGGCGCCGCGAGCGCGTCCGATCTGGACCAGTTCGAAAATCGCGAACTCGTGGCCTCCGCCTCGCTCGCGGTCGCGCGCGCGGCGCTCGAACAATCCGAACTCGACTACGAGCGCACCGTTGTCAGGGCCCCGTTCCAGGGCCGCGTGCGTGAGCGCAGCGTCGATGTCGGTCGCTTCGTGACGCCGGGAACCAAACTCGGGCGAATTTTCGCGGTCGACTATGCGGAGGTCCGACTTCCGATCCAGACCGACGACCTCGCGTTTCTCGATTTCGAGCTCGATGGCAGCGGCATGGGAGGGGTCGAGGGAGCGCGTGTCGTCCTGACCGGCCGACTCGGTGGGCGGGAATTCGTCTGGCCGGCGCGACTGGATCGCGTGGAGGCAGCGATCGACGATCAGACTCGCATGCTTCATGTCGTCGCGCGTGTCGACGATCCGTATGCGTTAGGCGGGGTTGAACCCGCTGGCGATTCCGCCGCCGGCACCCTCGTTGCCGCCGGTCAGGCCAACGCTCGGGGGGGCGCTCGAGTGCCCGGTGGCGCGAGCGAGCCCGATACGAGTCGCGGTCCGAGGGTGCCGCTTCCCTCTGGCCTTTTCGTGACCGCGGAGATCGAGGGTCGAGAGGTCTCGGACGTATTCGTGTTGCCGCTGATGGCCCTACGCGATGGGAACCGCATCTTCGTGGCGGAGGCCGTGGAATCCCCGTCTACTGATGGGCTGCTGGCGCTTGATGGGCCACCGGCGTTTGATGGGCCGCCGGCGCTTGATAGGCCGCCGGCGCTGGACGGGCTGGACGCGACGACGGGCCCGCTGAAGCGAATCGGGCGCGAGGGTCGTCTGAGCGTGCGGGAGGTCTCCATCGTCCGGCGGGATCGTGATCGGGTGGTGATCGATGGGGGGCTCGAAGCGGGCGACCAGGTCGTGATCTCGCCCCTGCGGATCTATTCGGAGGGGATGCTCTTGCGCCTCGTCGAGGCGAACGATCCATGAATCGCGCGATCTCGTGGTTCGCCCAGAACCATGTCGCCGCGAACCTGCTGATGGCGGGGATCCTGATTGGCGGTTTGATGACGGCGCCGCGCATCAAGCAGACCATCATGCCCGACTTCGAGTTCAACCGCGTGTCGGTCACGGTCGTCTATCCGGGTTCGTCACCCGAAGAGATCGAGAAGTCGGTCACCATCCGGATCGAAGAAGAACTCGAGGATGTCGAGGGAATCGAAGAGCTCACGTCTTCGGCGAACGAGGGCGCGACGAACTTGATGATCGAGTTCGCCCCAGGCACAGATATTGCGATGGTGCTCGCTGAAGTCAAGAGCCGGGTCGACGGAATCACGACCTTCCCCGAGGAGATCGAGGAGCCGATGGTCTCCGAACTCAAGTGGCGGATGGGGGTCATGGATATCGCAATCCACGGGCCGCTCGATGAGAAGAGCCTGAAATCGCTCGGTCAACGCGTTCGAGACGAGATCGCACGGCTGCCCGGAGTGTCCCAGGTCGATCTCGCGGCAACACGACCCTACGAGATTTCGATCGAAGTCTCGGAGGGTACACTGGAGAGCTATGGCCTGCGTTTCGACGACATCGTCGAGGCGATTCAGCGGTCCTCGGTCGACATGCCCGGTGGAACGGTTCGAACCGATGCGGGCGAGATCCTGCTGCGCACCGACAACCAGGCGTATTGGGGTCGTGATTTCGAAGCGATTCCGCTGCTCACCCGCGATGACGGAACGCGGATCACGATCGGCCAGGTCGCCCGCGTCGTGGACGGCTTCGAGGAGAACATCAAGACCACGACCTTCGATGGCGAGCCGGCGGTCTTCGTTCAGGTCTTCCGCGTGGGCGAGCAGCAGGCTCTGGTGGTCGCGGCCAAGGTCCACGCCTATCTGGAAAAGGCGCGTCTCGAGTTGCCCGCCGGCGCAAAGATGACGGTCTGGGACGACGATTCGAAGATGCTCGGCGATCGAATCGACATGATGCTCGGCAATGCAGGCATGGGGTTCTTTCTCGTCATCGGCCTGCTCGCGATCTTCTTGAAATTCCGGGTCGCGTTCTGGGTCGCGATGGGCCTGCCGGTCTCGATCGCTGGCGCGCTCCTCGTCATGCCGAGCGTCGGACTCGATATCAATATCCTGACTGTCTTCGCCTTCATCATGGCACTCGGCATCCTCGTCGACGATGCGATCGTGACGGGTGAGAACATCTTCACGCATCAACAACTGACGCCCGACGATCCATTGGGCGCGGCGATTCGCGGAACCCAGGAAGTTGCGACGCCCGTGGTATTCGGGGTCCTGACGACGATTGCCGCGTTCGCCCCCTTTGCGTTGATCGAAGGCGATGCGCAGTTCATGGCGAAGTCGATGGGCGGTGTGATGTGTGTGGCGCTCTTCTTCTCGCTGATCGAATCGAAGCTCGTCCTGCCCTCCCATCTCGCCTACGGCTCGGGCGTGGGTCAAGAGCCGAGATTTCGTTTTTCGAAGGCCTGGGCGAGGGTGCAGGGGCGGATCAACGACCGGCTCGAGTGGTTTCTGGCAAGCGTCTATCGGCCGGCGGTCGAACACGCGGTCGAATGGCGTTACCTGACGGTCGCGATCGCAGCCGCAATCTTCATGATCACACTCGGTCTGGTCGCGGGTGGACGAGTGAAGTCGGTGATGATGCCCTCGACCGAGGCGGACAACGCGTATGCGCGGATCACCATGCCGCTGGGGACACCCGCGCACGAGACCGAGGACGCGGTTGCACGGGTGAACGCAGCGCTCGATGAGTTGCGTCGGGAGCTCGAGGCACGCGGGCGGCCAGGGGATCCGCCGATCGTGCGGCACGTGCTCTCGATGGTCGGGGCGCATCGCGGTACGAATCCGGGCGACCGCCCGGGTGAACTCGGACAACCTCATCTCGGGCAGGTGACGGTCGAACTCAGTCCTTCGGAGCAGCGCGAGATCGGCGCGAAGGAAATCGCGAACCGGTGGCGCGCGCTGACCGGGGCGATTCCGGGTGTCGAGGAACTGACCTATACCGGCGAGCGCAGGAGTTTTGGCGCTCCGATTGCGATCGAGCTTCGTGGCGATGATATGGAACAGTTGAAGGCGGCGGCGGATGAGTTGACCGTCGCGCTTGCGCGCTATCCCGGCGTGAGCGATATCCGAGATTCTCATCGCGACGGCAAACAGCAGCTTCAGATCAAGATTCGCCCCGAAGCGGAGAGCCTGGGGCTGTCGGTCCAGGATGTTGGAAAGCAGGTTCGCCAGGCGTTTTATGGTGCGGAGGTCCAGCGAATCCAGCGGGGTTCGGACGAGGTCAAGGTGATGGTCCGCTATCCCGCGGACGAGCGTCGTTCACTGCGGGACGTCGAGACGCTTCGCGTGCGGCTTCCGGATGGACGCGCGGTTCCGTTTCCGTCCGTCGCGACCGCGGAGCTGGGTCGTGGAGCGGCAACGCTTCGCCGGATCAACGGCCAGCGCCGCGTCGAAGTGACGGCCGACCTCGACGAACTTCAGGGCAACGCGGTCGAAATCGCAGAATCGATCGAACTCGAGGTGATGCCGAGAATCGTGGCTCGGTATCCGGCTGTGAGCTGGGGCTTCCGGGGAGAGCAGAAGGAGAGGATCGAGGCGATGAGCAGCCTGCGGACCGCCGCGGTTGTTGCCGTCCTCTCG
>Ga0114950_10003144_pt1 | contig 12718 bp, 7 predicted proteins | sample N075metaG_FD_83503 | JGI IMG/M metagenome (GOLD analysis project Ga0114950, IMG submission 83503) | Deep subsurface microbial communities from Kermadec Trench to uncover new lineages of life (NeLLi) - N075 metaG | ecosystem: Environmental > Aquatic > Marine > Ocean trench > Sediment | place...
GCTCAAGAGATTTGATAGGCTGATCGTATGAAAGATCCTGTATGCGGCATGGATGTAAAGTCTGACAGCAGGCATAAGACTACGCATGAAGGCACCGATTACTACTTTTGCTGTGAAGGATGTCTGAAGAAGTTTGAAGCCGACCCTGCAGCTGCGCTGGCTGAAGCGGCAACTTTAGATCATAGCCGCACGTATAAAGATCCTGTATGCGGCATGGATGTAAAGTCTGACAGCAGGCATAAGACTACGCATGAAGGCACCGACTACTACTTTTGCTGTGAAGGATGTCTGAAGAAGTTTAAAGCCGACCCTGCGGCTGCGCTCAATCCTGTACTTAATTTAGAAACGTCCTCTGCACTGTCCGGTCTGCACATTTGTCCGATGTGTCCTGAAGTCAAGAACGACGGACCTGGCATCTGCCCGAGTTGCGGTATGGCACTCGAACCGGATGTGATTTCTGCCCCCACAATGAAAACGGAGTGGACGTGCCCCATGCACCCGGAGATCATGAGGGACGAGCCTGGAGACTGCCCCACTTGCGGCATGTCGCTTGAATCTCGATCTGTCCAGGTTGAAGAAGAGGACGCAGGCGAGCTTGTGGATATGCGGCGACGTCTCTGGGTGGGATTGATTCTGACGTTGCCGGTCATGGTCGCGGCCATGTCTGACCTGATTCCCGGCCGCCCTCTGAGACCCTTGATGGATTCAGGTTTTCTTTCATGGTTTCAATTGATTCTCGCCTCCCCTGTGGTACTCTGGTGCGGCTGGCCATTTTTTGTTCGAGGCTGGCAATCTCTGGGCAATCGCAGTCCAAATATGTTCACACTGATCGCGCTCGGCGTGGGTGTGGCCTACGTGTACAGTCTGTTCGCCCAATTTGCGCCGGGCCTCTTTCCGGTTGCATTTCGAAGCCTGACGGGGCATGTCGCAATCTATTTCGAATCCTCGGCCATGATCATCGTGCTGGTACTTATGGGCCAGGTGATGGAACTGAAAGCTCGTGGCCTGACCGGTGCTGCAATTCGAGCCTTGCTGGGCCTTGCACCGACCACAGCACATCGTCTGTTGGAGAATGGCGACGACGAGGAAATCCCACTCGAATCAATCAAGAAGGGTGATCTGCTGCGAATTCGACCGGGAGACAAACTTCCCACAGACGGTGTGGTCTTAACCGGCGAGAGCACGATCGACGAATCGATGCTGACGGGTGAGCCTATTCCGGTGGTAAAGCGCAATGGAGATAAAATCATTGGAGGTACCATCAACGGGACCGGAACGCTCACAATGAAAGTGGAGCGGACAGGATCTGATACACTATTGGCCAGAATCGTGCACATGGTGAGCGAAGCGCAGAGGAGCCGTGCACCGGTTCAGCAACTTGCAGACAAAGTGGCCTCATACTTTGTCCCCGGTGTGGTTGGGATTTCAGTTTTGACGTTCATTTTCTGGGCGCTGCTGGGACCGGATCCGGCGCTTGCGTACGCACTTGTAAACGCGGTGGCGGTGTTGATCATTGCCTGTCCCTGCGCACTGGGCCTTGCCACACCCATGTCGATCATGGTGGCCATGGGAAGAGGTGCGCATGCGGGTGTGCTGTTTAAGAATGCGCAGGCTATTGAACTGCTTCAAGACATTGATGTGCTCGTCGTGGATAAGACCGGAACACTTACAGAAGGACGGCCGACTGTTGTTTCGATATCGCCGATCGGCGGAGTTTCCGAATCCGAACTGCTCGTCCTTGCCGCGAGCGTTGAGAATGTAAGCGAACATCCACTGTCTGCAGCGATAGTGAGTGCGGCCAGAGACAGGTCGCTTGAGATCTCAAATGTGATCTCATTCTCTTCTACAACGGGATTGGGCGTTACGGGTGTTGTGACTGGAATGCACGTGGCCGTGGGCAGTGAATCTTTCATGAAGGACCAGGGCATCGATGTTCAATCGCTTGGAGCTCAGGCAGACTCCCTGCAGCGAAACGGGCAGAGTGTGGTATACATCAGCAAAGATGGCCAACCCGCAGGACTCATCGGGGTGACCGATCCCGTAAAGACTACGACACCTGAAGCGATTCGAGCATTAAAAAAGGACGGATTGGAAATTGTGATGCTCACCGGTGACCACATCAAGTCGGCAGAAGCGGTGGCGCGACAGCTGGACATTAAACGCGTCATGGCGGGTGCGTTGCCGGACCAGAAAGTCGAATTGGTGAAGAAGCTGCAGGCAGAAGGTCACAAAGTTGCCATGGCTGGAGATGGCGTCAACGATGCACCGGCTTTAGCACAGGCAGATGTGGGTATCGCCATGGGTACCGGAACGGATGTGGCGATTGAGACTGCAGATATTGCACTTATCAAAGGTGATCTTCGGAGCATAATGAGAGCTCGACTTTTGAGCCGGGCGACTATGAAGAACATTCGCCAGAATCTGTTTTTTGCCTTCATCTATAACAGTCTGGGCGTACCGGTTGCCGCTGGACTCTTGTATCCGCTGTTCGGTGTTCTGCTGTCACCCATGCTTGCGGCAGTGGCCATGAGTTTTTCTTCGGTGTCTGTCATCATGAATGCGCTCAGGCTGCGCGGAACGCGATTGGCTTCAGACTCCAATTAGTCGTCGGTGTACATAATATCGATCGCGAAGTGGGGTCTGATCCCACTTTTCTGCTGTCTAACTCGAAGTCTCAGAATCGTTTAGTGGTCATTCACTGACATCATAGCTAAATATTTTCGATCTGCCGCCGATCTCGGACGTATATACAGGACAGCAGGCCTATGATGAATAAGATTTCAAATTTTGCCCGACCCGCCGTTTCAGTCTTACTGGCAATTGCCCTGAGTGTGGCTTCAGTTGCACCCATAATGGCAGCTGCGGTAGCCTGCGAAGAGCTGGTTATGCAGTGTGAAATGTCATCGCCCTGCTGCTGTGCTCAGGAAGCCGCCGTGCCGGATGGCGGGGCTGCCTTTGCAACCCCATCATGCGAATGTGCGGTCTCAGAGTCTGGCAGCCTTGTAATACCACCCCTGCGTGCTTCGTTGCAGTGGGCCGACGGAGAGGGAGTTCTGATTCTGAAAGTTCAGACTCCGGGTTCTACGTCGGTTATTGAAGATTCCGCAGACCTCTCCACTCGAGAAGGTCCGCCGGACTATAATTCACCACCTCTGTTTCTTACATCCTGTTCGTTCTTAATCTAAGCATTCTCAAACACTTGACGATTCGGGTCTAAGCCCCTGAGTTCTTCGTATGCCTATTAGGCACTTGCGTATCTGAACTTTTGTGGTGATCTCTCCGAATCAGCCATTCCTGGACCAACCTCGCTGCGGCTTGAATCTGGAGATTGGTTATAACTGAAACCTGTGTTTGAGGATGTTTGTATGTCGGACCACGTATGTGAATTAGCGATCGCCAAAAGGGCTCATCGCCCAGGTATTCTATTGCGACTCGGATGGGTCGTTGCGCATTGCCTGATGCTTCCAGTTATGATATGGGCTTCAGATCGTGTGCCGGACAAAGATGTAGCCGACTCGCTGCAGGCCGTATTCGAAAACGCGCCAGACACGATTGACCACAAGGTATTCGCAGAAGGTAATCTGGATTCCTACCTCAGAGAAGCTGCACTGAGAAATCCGGGTCTAAGAGCCGCCTTCTACGACTGGATGGCTGCTCTGGCGAAGACTCATTACGCAGGATCACTACCCGATCCTACCGTCGCCTACGCGTACTTCGCCAGCCCGGTTGAAACGCGTCTCGGACCACAAAACCAAAAGATAAGCCTGAAGCAAAAATTTCCGTGGTTTGGTGTTCTGGATGCGGCCAAAGATGAAGCTGTTGCGGCTGCTAACGCCGCTTACCAAAAATACGAGGCTAAACGGTTACTATTGTTCTACCGGATCAAATCGGCATATGCAAAATTTTATCTGCTTGGACAGAAGATCGACCTCACGCGAGAAGACTTCGAGTTGCTCAACTCCTGGGAGTCTGTGGTTCGTACCAAATACAAAGTGTCTTTAAGTCGCCATGCGGACATGATCAAGGCTCAGGTAGAACTCGGCATACTGGAAGAGCGGTTGTTATCTCTCGAACATCAGACGTTGTCGGCCGGTGCCGTTCTTATGGGTGCACTCGATTCACATGGCGGTGAGTCGTTACCCATTCCGGTGTCGCTGGGTGGTCACGAGGGTTCTATTCCACTGGATGGGGCGATTGCCTCTGCGCTATTGATCAATCCCGATCTGAAGGCCATGGGATTTATCACCCAACAGCATGAGGCTGGAGTGCGGAATGCGCGACGGTCCGCACGCCCGAATTTCACCTTTGGAGTAGACTACATCGAGATTGGAGAAAGCATATTCGCACCATTCGACCAGGCCGGAAAAGACGCTCTCAGCGTAAACGTAGCCTTCAATCTGCCCATCTGGTTTGGTAAGAATGGAGCTCGTACTAAAGCCGCGCGTGCTCGTCATCGTGCCGCAGAGTACCGTCGCGCGGAATACAGCAACCGCCTGCGAACCAAAGTCGAAGAGACGCACTTCGGGTTCGAGGATGCGCTCCGCAAACTTCGTTTGTATCGGGACGGGCTGGTGCCCAAAGCCGAACAGTCGCTTGGTGCGGCCTATACCGCATATCAGTCCGGGAGCCTGGATTTCTTGACTCTCCTGGATGCACAGAAATCCTTACTCGGCGTTCGGCTCAAGCGAGAACAAGCACTTACAGATCTGTTCATGCGTCGCGCCCATCTGGAAATGCTCACAGGTCGTGAGTGGACCGATGCCGATGTGTCCCCGGCATCAGGAGAATAATTATGAAACGTACTACTCGATATACTCTTATCACAGCGATGTGTTTAACCATCGCACTGAGTTTTACCACATTCGTGGGTGGTCCTGCAGCAGTTGATCAGGGTGAAGACCCCGCGGAAAGCAGTTCGTCAACCCTGTGGACGTGCTCCATGCATCCTCAGATCCAACTTCCCGAAGCGGGTCTGTGCCCCATATGCAATATGGATCTGATTCCTTTGGAATCCGACAGTGGCGCAGATCTCGGACCGCGCGCGATACGAATTTCGGAGTCGGCCAAAGCACTGGCTCAGATTGAGACCGTGGTTGTAAGACGCGGGTTTGCGGAAGCTGAGATTCGAATGGTGGGCCGCATTGCCTACGATGAAACCCGAATTGCATACATTACAGCCCGCGTGCCGGGACGAATCGATCGCCTCTATGCAGACTATACCGGCGTAACGGTGGTCAAAGGGGACCACCTGGTGTCACTCTATTCACCGGAATTGCTGGCGGCGCAGGAAGAACTGGTTCAGGCGGGAAAGTCTATTGAAGCGTTGTCCAGGAGTAAGAGCAAAGTACTGAGACGTACAGCCGAGGCAACACTTGTAGCGACACGTGAAAAACTTCGGCTGCTGGGGCTTACAGATGAGCAACTGGATGACATCGCAGCCCACGGGATCACGTCGGACCATTTGACTATCTATGCCCCAATCGGCGGCGTCGTAGTGGAAAAGAATGTTCGGCAGGGTGAGTATGTGAACACGGGAACAAGGATCTATACCATCGTCGATCTGTCCAAACTGTGGGTGTTGTTCGAGGCCTATGAATCAGACCTTCCCTGGCTGCGCTATGGACAGCGCCTCAAGTTTACCTCGACCTCTTTTCCTTCAGAAGTCCTGACGGCTACAATCAGTTTTATCGATCCCGTGGTGAATCGGCAAACTCGAACTGTGGGCGTGCGGGCGGTGATGGATAATCCGGACGGGAAACTCAAGCCTGACATGTTTGTCACCGGCATTGTAAAATCGCGCATGGACAACGAAGGACATGTTCTGGATCTGAATCTGGCCGGGAAATTCATTGGCCCCATGCACCCCGAGATCGTTTCTGACGAGCCGGGAAACTGCTCCATTTGCGGTATGCCCTTAGCATCGGCCGAATCCTTCGGCTATGCTGAGCAGATCGAAAACGATCCCAATGCACCCCTTCTGATACCCGCAACCGCGGTGCTGCTTACGGGCAAACGAGCGGTCATATACGTAGAGCTGGCTGACTCAGATGGTTTGATATACGAAGGCCGAACCATAGAGCTGGGTCCCAGGGCGGGCGATTTCTACGTGGTGAAGTCGGGCCTTTCAGAAGGTGAACGCGTGGTCACCAATGGCGCGTTCAAACTTGACGCCGAATTGCAGATCCATGCCAAACCCAGCATGATGTCGCCTGAAGGATCGACCCGGGCTCCCACGCACGATCACTCAATGGGGACTGGAAATTCAGAAGGTCATTCCGCAATGGGTGATATGAAAATGGATGCAACGACCGAGCCGGCCAGGGAGCCTGTGAGTGCACAGACGGCAGCTGAAAGATCGATGATGGCAGAGTTCAGGATTGCTCTCTCTGGGGTTTATGAGGCGTACTTCCAGCTGCGGGCTGCGCTTTCTACCGATGACCTGCCTCGCGCAAGAGAAGCCGCTCAGTTTCTGTTGCGAGAACGCGCAATGTCTGTGGTGACCAAATCGTCTAAAGCGGAATCCGTATGGAACGATTTGCAACCCATAATCCAGGGTCGAGCTAATGACATTGAAAATGCAGAATCTCTCGAAGACGCCCGCAGCGCGTTTAGATTTCTCTCTGATGCATTCATTTCACTGGAGGCCCAGGTCGGTCACGCAGGCAACGATTCATGGTATACGGTCCATTGTCCAATGGCTTTTGGCAATGAGGGTGCAGACTGGCTTCACACCAAAGATGAGGTACTCAATCCCTATTACGGTGCGAGCATGCTGAAGTGTGGTTCTGTGACAGAAGAGCTCGATGCCAATGCAAACGGAGATGCTAAGTAATGAATGATCGGTCCACTCGCGAAGACCGCCGTATGTCGCCGCTCGAGCGATCCATAGCCTTTAGTCTGGACAATCGGCTTGTGATGAGCCTGCTCCTCATCATACTCCTGGGCTGGGGTGCACTCGTGGCTCCGTTCGACTGGAACACTTTTGGGCTGCCGACGGATCCCATTCCTGTCGATGCCATTCCTGACATTGGAGAAAACCAGCAACTCGTCTTTACGGAGTGGCCCGGCAGGTCACCGCAAGACGTAGAGGACCAGATTACCTATCCACTCACGGCAGCTCTTCTGGGTGTTCCGGGCGTGCGCAGTATTCGCAGTTACTCATTCTTCGGGTTCTCAAGCATTTATGTGATCTTCAACGAAGATATCGAATTCTATTGGTCCCGCTCTCGAGTGCTGGAAAAACTCAATTCTCTCCCCAGGCGAACTCTACCAGAAGATGTCAGTCCTGCCCTGGGGCCCGATGCCACCGCATTGGGTCAGGTGTTCTGGTACACGCTTGAGGGTCGCGATGAGCAGGGAGAACCGATCGGTGGCTGGGACTTGCACGAACTGCGTTCGATTCAGGACTGGACAGTCAGATACGCACTTCAGTCCGTGGAAGGTGTCTCAGAGGTAGCCTCCATCGGTGGGTTTGTACAGGAATATCAAATCGATGTAAATCCCGATGCGATGCGAGCGTATGGTGTAAGCCTTACCAGCGTCTTCAGCAGCGTGCGCATGTCAAACGTTGATGTGGGCGCAAGAACGATCGAAATAAATCGAGCCGAGTATGTAATTCGCGGGCTCGGACAGATTCGAAGTATTGAAGATATTGAAAATATTGTCATTGCCCAGACCGGCCGTGTGCCTGTGCGCATTCGCGATGTGGCTACTGTTGCGTTGGGTCCGGCACTAAGGCGGGGTGCGCTCGATAAAGGAGGCACCGAAGCCGTGGGTGGCGTGGTGGTAGTTCGGTATGGCGAAAATCCACTGGCGGCGATTAAGAGACTCAAATTGAGGATTGAGGAGATCAGCCCGGGACTTCCCAGGAAGGTGCTCTCAGACGGGCGAACGTCTCAAGTTACAATAGTGCCCTTCTATGACCGCACCAAGTTGATTCACGAGACCCTGGGTACGCTTGAGTCGGCACTGTACGACGAAATACTGGTCACGATCATTGTCGTCATACTTCTGCTGATGCATTTGCGCAGTGCACTTTTAATCTCTGCGCTGTTGCCCATAACCATACTTATAGTCTTCATCGCGATGAAGTTGTTCGGAGTGGACGCGAATGTGGTCGCCCTCTCAGGGATTGCAATTGCGATTGGCACCATTGTAGACATGGGTGTGGTGATCTGCGAAAATATTCTCAGACATATGGGCCTGGCCGGACCCGACGCCTCGCGCCGTGAAATCATATTCAAGGCAACTTCTGAAGTCGGGGGCGCGGTTCTCACCGCTGTAGCGACTACAGTGGTGTCGTTCTTACCGGTGTTCGCCATGGAAGCGGCCGAAGGTAAATTGTTCAAACCACTGGCGTACACCAAGACGTTTGCACTGGTTGCATCCGTAATCGTCTCGCTGGCCTTTATTCCTCCCTTCGCACTTATGTTGTTTGGCAAGACGAAATTTCCAAAAGTCCCCGGGTGGTCTAAAGCTGCGAGCCTGGCGGTTGTGGCTGCCATTGCCCTGACGTTCCAATTCTGGCTCACGGGCATTGCACTCGGGCTGGTTGCCGCATATGTGTTTGCCGTTCCACGGATTTCGCCGTCCATCAAGGATCAGGTGGTGAATGCGGCCAAGTTTGCGGTCGTAATCGTCGTGGCCGCATTTCTGTCCGCTCACTGGATGCCTCTCGGGCTGGGTGCTGGAAACATACTGAATTTCGGATTCGTGGCCCTGTTGCTGGGCTCGGTACTGGCAGGATTCTGGCTGCTCCTGAAGATGTATGAGCCGATCTTGCGATGGCTCCTGGTTCATAAAATCTGGTTTATCGGCAGCACACTGGCGATAGTACTGTTTGGCATGAGCACGTGGCTGGGAATGGGCAAGGAATTCATGCCCAACCTTGACGAGGGCACATTTCTCTACATGCCGAGCACCATGCCTCACGCATCCATGGGTGAAGCCCTTGAGATTCTACAAATTCAAGATCGTGCATTCAGCGCGATTCCAGAAGTCGAGTCTGTGGTAGGCAAACTCGGGCGGGCCGATTCTCCTTTAGATCCCGCGCCGATATCCATGATCGAAACGGTGATCAACTACAAATCGGAATTCATTCAAGATAAGAGCGGTCGTCCGAGGAGCTTCAGGTATACTGCCGGCGAGTTTGATCGTGATGAGTCTGGTGAACTCATTCCCGCTGAGGGCGGGCGACCCTTCAGACAGTGGCGCGATCATATTCGATCGCCAGACGATATCTGGCAAGAGATCGTCAGCGCGGGCAAAATTTTGGGCACTACGTCCGCACCAAAACTGCAGCCGATTTCGACGCGACTGGTCATGCTTCAGACGGGTATGCGCGCGCCTATGGGCATCAAGGTAAAGGGTCCGGACTTAGCCACCATTGAGAAAACGGGAGTGGAAATAGAGCGTCTGCTGAAACAGGTGCCTTCTATTAATCCGGCCACGGTGTTTGCCGATCGGATTGTGGGTAAACCGTATCTGGAAATCATTTTGGACCGCGAGGCGATTGGTCGCTATGGAATTTATGTGCAGCAGGTTCAAGACGTTATAGAAGTGGCCGTGGGTGGAAAACCACTCACGACCGTAATAAAAGGGCGAGAGCGATACACCGTTCGCGTGCGCTATCAGCGCGAACTCCGCAACAGCATTGAAGGACTCGGTAAAATTCTTATCCCCACGCCTGATGGTGCAACCATTCCGCTTATTGAGCTTGCAGAGATTCGGTTTGTCCGCGGACCCATGGTCATTAAGGCCGAGGATTCATTCCTGCTCGGGTATGTCGTGTTCGATAAGATGCCGGGATTTGCCGAGGTAGATGTAGTGGAAGCAGCTCAGGAATATCTTTCCTCTAAGATTGAGTCGGGAGAACTCATCATTCCAAACGGCGTAAATTATCGCTTCACCGGAAGCTACGAAAATCAAATTCGTTCCGAGCGCAAGCTGATGATCGTCCTGCCGCTTTCCCTGTTGATCATATTTATCATAATTTATTTTCAATTCAAGAAAGTGTCAGTCACGCTCCTGGTGTTTTCAGGCATCTTCGTCGCCTGGGCCGGAGGTTTCATTATGCTCTGGTTGTACGGACAGGATTGGTTCTTGAATATCTCTCCGTTTGGAGTAAATCTGAGAGATCTGTTTGGAATAAGAGCGTTCAATCTATCGGTCGCAGTCTGGGTTGGTTTTCTTGCTCTGTTCGGCATCGCCTCTGATGATGGAGTACTCTTTTGCACGTATCTCGAATCCGTGTTTAAGAAAGACAAACCGGAGTCCGTCCTTCAAATCCGCGAAGCCACGGTGAAAGCGGCTTTGAGACGAATACGTCCGGCGCTCATGACTTCGGCCACCACCATTCTGGCGCTTCTCCCTGTGCTCACATCTACAGGGCGAGGATCAGACATCATGATCCCCATGGCAATCCCATCATTCGGAGGCATGACCATGGTACTCACCACTGTGTTCCTGGTGCCGGTTCTTTACTGTGCAATGGCCGAACGTAAACTGAAAAGAGGCGTAAAATCTCAGAGAATTCTTTAGAATAGCCGAACCTTATAGTACACTGCAGGGTGTTAGACTATGAGGAGAAAGAGAGTGAATACGACATGAATATTCGACTGAATACACGATCCACAGTGCGGGTGCTGCTTTCGACTTGCGTATTGGTCGTAGCCGGCAGCCTGGCCCATGGTCAGTTCGAGAGTAAGGCTAAAGAAACGCTGGCGACGGTCGATTTTCAGGTATCTGGAATGACGTGTCCGGGTTGCGCAGACAAAGCGACGAAGGTGCTGCAAGAGAAGATCGCAGAACTCGCAACTGTAACAATTGACTACGAATCCAAAATGGGTACCGTTGCGGTGAAGGCTGCGAATGCAGACACCAAAGGCGAAATCAGGTCGGCTCTCGGAACGCTGGGTTTTGAAGTGCAGTTTGCAGGCGAAACTCCGCGGCCGCAAATATTAACAGAAATCGATCGTGAAGAACTCGATATTCTAACGGTAACTCATGGCGACGCGATAGACGTCAGAGAACATCTGGCGGAGAACAAGTTTACGCTTGTAGATTACTATGCCGACTGGTGTGCACCATGCCGGGTCCTGGAGCCCATGTTAGAGCGGCTGCTGTTGAAGTACGACAATGTGGCTTTACGCAGAGTGGATATTGTGAGCTGGTATTCTGACATGGCCAAACAAGCGAGCAGAGAATTTCACCTCGAGGGCCTTCCCTATGTCCAGGTGTACGATCCCGATGGCAAACTCCTGGGGTTTTCTATGGGACTGTCCATTAAGCCCATCGAAGCTCTCTTGAAGGGGGCCACCCTTCGGTGATTCGCAGAATCGTCCTTGTATTCGGCCTTCTTGCCGGGTACTACAATACGGCATTAGCCTGACCCGCCTGAAGCAATCCCGCGATCCCCAGAGACGGGGATCCGTGGGTAGAAGTCAGTTCGGCTTCAGGAAAAGGTACGATTCGAGTCATGGTCAATGCGCTGGCCGGCTTCAATTTTGAAGGAGGCCATCCGGCGAACAAGGGCCTCGACGCTTCAGGCAACGTCATTACAGTCCCGCAGTTTGCGCATGTAGTCTCTCTCGACTATCACCGATTCGAAGTGGAATTGCGGTACGCCTTCGCAGATCACTGGTCGGCGTGGTTGCGCGTTCCATACGAGATAAAAAATCAATCGGTTGAAATCGTACTCCCCGCGTCTGCGACTGTGCAGGAAAAGGATGCCATGCTTCGCAACGGCCGGATACATCATCGCGACCAGGTGTACCGGAATATCACCGACCTTCATCTGCTAATTGCGCATCAGAAATACAACTGGCTGAGCGACGGCGATTTTCTTGTGCTGTCTGCGGGATCCACGGTGCCCACAGGCAAGACTGAAGCCGATCCATTCAGGCTGGCCGACCTTGGAGAAGAGCATTTACATATCCAGTTTGGAACCGGGACCTTTGATGCCCTTCTGGAACTGAATTACCTGAGACCCATCGGCACCCGAGTATTCCTGGGTACTTACATAGCGGGCCGCTATCCATTCTATACGAACAGCAAAGGCTATAAGGGGCCGCCCGAACTCACAGCCGCGCTTAACAGTCGTTACCGGGTGTCCCGGCGATTGTCAGTGAAGGCTCGGGGTATCTTCTTTCTTCAGGGTTACGGTGAGTGGTCTGGTGCGAGAGACATCAATTCGGGGCTGATTTCTTTGGCTTTAGGCCTTGGCATGTCAGTGAATCTCGGTTCTGATGCCACCTTCGGAGCCGATTTGCGACTGCCGTTTCACCAGGAAACCCTCTCGGGCACGGGCGACAGTTTTAAACTGGGACCCATGATTCATGTGAATTTCTCTTTGTTGAAGAAATAACATTCATGGCTCTACGCATTTGTGGATATGCATCTAAGATCAGGGCGAGAATTTGTCTCGCCCTGATCTCTTGTATTGTACTGCCGCGTTAGTTCAGGTCACTGCCAGAATTGGGCCTGTCTGCGGCCAGTGGATCCATCCACAACGACGGATCACCCAGCATCACAAAGTCAATATTCTGAATATACTTCTTACATACACGCTGAATGTCTTCGACGGTTACACTGCGCATGCGTTCCACCGCGGTCTCTGCATCGCCATATCCACCGCCCACCAGCTCGTAGCGGGCATATTCCGCCGCCTGATTCGCATTGGTTTGCTGACCCATGAGGTATCGGGTTACCATCACGTTTA
>Ga0114950_10003147_pt1 | contig 12713 bp, 8 predicted proteins | sample N075metaG_FD_83503 | JGI IMG/M metagenome (GOLD analysis project Ga0114950, IMG submission 83503) | Deep subsurface microbial communities from Kermadec Trench to uncover new lineages of life (NeLLi) - N075 metaG | ecosystem: Environmental > Aquatic > Marine > Ocean trench > Sediment | place...
GCAGCATCGGAACGAACGGAAGGTACTCCTCGGCCATGCCGATCGTGCTCGAGCCGAAGGAAAAGACCAACAGCCCGCCCACGATCAAAAGCGATGGCCTGTTTCCGAACCGTCGTAGCAGCGAACCGATCAGCGCGTCCGCGGCGCCGGTGGCGCGAAACACTCCGAACGCGCCTCCAATAATGAAAACAAAAAAGATGATGCCCTGTGCTCCCTCGAAGCCCTTGGGGATCGCGGTCAACGTGGCCCATGGGGCCAGCTTCTGAGCCTCGTCCAGCGTCTCGTAAGTGCCGGGAACGATCTTGTACCTGTGTTCGTCGATGGCGACGTGTTCAAATTCGCCCTGCGGCAACACGTAGGTCAGAACTTGAGCCGCCAGGATCATGCCGAAGATCAGGACAAGGGTGTGGGGCACACGGAACCTGGACTTGGACATTGGGATGGGATCCTCCGGATCGTGAAGACGCGGGAGTATAGCTCAAATTCTCTAACGGGCTATGATGTGGGATGCCACGCCGCATCGCCGTCGTCACGACCTCGCGCGCCGACTACAGCCATCTCTACTGGGTCCTGCGCGACCTGGAAGCGCATCCGTTGATCGACCTGAGGTTGATCGCGACCGGCGCGCACCTGGCCCAGGAGTTCGGCGCCGCCGTGAACGAAATCGAGTCCGACGGGTTCACGATCGACGAACGTGTCGAGTGCCTGCTCAGCTCGGACACCGACGTCGGGATGGCCAAGACGATTGGCGTCGCGACGTTGGGGTTGGCCGAGGTGCTGGGGCGGTTGCGCCCGGATCTGCTGCTGCTGATTGCCGATCGCTACGAAATGTTGGCACCGGCCTCGGTCGCGCTGGCCCTGCGCATCCCCATCGCGCACATCGAGGGCGGTGAGGTGTCGGAAGGTGCGATCGATGATGCGGTGCGCAACGCGCTGACCAAGATGAGCCACCTGCACTTCACCCCGACGGAGACCGCGAAGCGGCGAGTCATCGCGATGGGCGAGGAGCCCTGGAGGGTCCACCGGACCGGGGCACCGTCGCTGGATCACCTCGTTCGCAGCACCTTGGTCCCGCGCGACGCGTTACAGCAAGAGCTCGGTATCACGCTCTCGGACGACGTGATCCTCGTGGCCTACCATCCGGTCACGCTCGCACAGGATACGTTGTGCGAGATCGACGCGCTGTTCGGCGCACTCGAACGGCTCTCCGGCCAGGTCATGTTCTGTTTCCCCAACGCGGACGCCGGGAGCCGCGAGCTGTTCCGCCGCGCCGGTGCGTTCTGCGATGCTCGCGCCGACGCGCACCTGTTCGTCAATCTTCACCCGCTGCGTTACTGGAGCTTGCTCGAATGCGCCTCGGCAATGCTCGGCAATTCGTCGAGCGGCATCATGGAGAGCCCCTCGCTCGCGTTGCCCTGCGTGAACGTTGGGATGCGCCAGCAGGGCCGCGAACGCGCCGCCAACATCATCGATGTCGAGGCGGATGCGGACGCCATCATTCAGGCGCTCGAACGAGCGCGCACGGAAGACTTCAAACAGTCGCTGACGGGGATGGTCAATCCGTACGGCGACGGCGGCGCGGCCAAACGGATCGTCGAAACGATCGCCGCCACCGAGCTTGGCGACCGGCTGCTCATCAAGAAGGCGGTTCCCGTCTAACGCTTGCGCAAGACGCGCCCGTTCGACCCCGGTAGGTAGCGTCCTTCGTAGACCGCCCAGCGCCCACCGACCATCACGCCCTCGATCCCCGACGCAAACGCACGCGGCGAGTCCCAATCGGCTTCATCTTTGACTGCCTGCGGATCGAACACGACGAGATCGGCAATTGCGCCGACGGTAAGCCGCCCGACGTCCGGGATCCCGACGATCGAGGCGGGATAGCCGGTCATGCGACGGATCATCTCGCCGTCTGTCATCAAGCGGTACTCACGGTTCAGTCTCAGCGCACGCACGAAGGCTCCTGCGTGCGCCGGGTGCGGGAGGCCTTTGCCGTAATCCTCCGCGTCGCTGATCACCGCCGCCGCCGGATGCGCCAGGATCGTCAGCAGACCGTCACGCACGTCTTCGTCTCCGGAGATCTCGCCGACCCACTGCCCGACGCGGCCACGTTCGGAGAGCATCAGATCCGCCACGACGTCATACGGGTCACGGCCCTCGCCCACGGCGATCGTTTGCAGATCCCGGCCGACGTAGTGTGCGGGTCCCGTGGGACCCACGCTGGCGACATAGATCCCGTCCCAACCCACCGCGCCGACGAGGTTGTGCGGCCAACCACCCGGCCGCCACGGCGGCCACTCCGGCGAGCGCCGCTCCAGATCGGTGCGGATCCGTTCACGCGTTTCGGGGTCCTTGAGCCGTTCGAGGAGCTCCGGTATGCCGCCCGACAGGCTCCACGGCGGGAAGATCGCCGACATCATCGTCGCCGCGCGTGTGTAGGGGAATACATCGTGACTGATCGCCAGGCCTTCGCTCCGCGCGGCGTCTTCCGTCGCCAGCACCTGGTCGATTTCCCGCCAGAATGAGGAGCCAACCGCTTCGAGGTGCGAATGGTGAGCGCGAACGTTCGTTGCGCGAGCGATCGCGATCAACTCGGCAGTGGCCTCGGCCAGCGTTTCTGACGACCCGCGAATGTGCGCGGCGAACAGACCGTCCGCCGCGACGACGATCCGCGCCAACGCGATCAGTTCATCGGTGTCGCTGTACATCCCCGGCGGGTAGATCAATCCGACGGAAAGACCGTAAGCCCCCGCTTCGAGACTCTCTCGCAACGCGGTTTCGATCGCTTTGGCTTGGGTCTCGTCCGGCGGCCCGGGATTCAGGCCCATCGCCCCGATCCTCAGTGGTCCATGCGGGACGAGCGTTGCTACGTTGAGCGGCAAGCCTGCGGCCTCCAGCCGGCCGAGGTACTCGGCGATCCCCATGGGCCCCGGGGCAACGTGCTCCGGGGTCATCCACGCGTTGACCGCGTCGAGGATCGTGGCGGAGGCCTCGTCCGCGGGTGTGGCGCCCAGCCCGCAGTTCCCGACGATGATCGTGGTGACGCCCTGCCGCATCTTCGCTTCGAGCAGACGGTTTCGATCCGGTTCGTCGGCAAGTAGGATCAGATCGGCGTGGGAATGGATATCGACGAAGCCCGGCGCGATTGCGCGTCCATCGAGATCGAGTTCTTGCCGACCGGACAAGTTCGGGACCGATCCGATAGCCACGATCGCACCGTCGTCGATCGCGATGTCCGCGCGTCGACCTGCGCTCCCGGTGCCGTCGTACACGATCGCGCCGCGGAGGATCGTGTCGACCTCGTTCGCCCCATCGCAGTCGATCAGGGTAAGGGCAAGCCCGGCGAAACCGGCGACCTGCAGCGCTACGGAAAAACTCCGCAACGACCGGATCCCTACGGGGTGTCGACGCGTGCGGCCAACACCTGTGGCAGCACTCCGGGTAAACCGTCCTCCGCCGGATGGACGTAGCGTGGCGGGGGTTGATCGATGCGCGGACGATCCGGCGGGATCACCTCCGCATCGTACGGATAGTACGGCATCCCGTGGAACGGAAGCGGTCCGAGATTCGTCGCTGCGGCGGAATTCGGGTCCATGTCTTTGCCGAAACCGTCCGCGAACAACAGGTAGGTTCGTTCGAAACCCGGCGCGGGCGGTGGAGGCGCGGCAAATCTCAATTCGATCTCGTCCCCGCTGCGTGTCGTGACGAACGCGTCGTCGATGTGCCGCAACAACGGTGCAACCTCGCCGAAGCCGGTGTAAGCGCCGACATGAGCTTTCCAGCCGCTGTAAGCTGCGACTCGTTCGGGGTCATAGGTGAACGGCTTGCGGCCATCGGGGCTCGTCGGCTGCGGGAAGCCGCCCGCCCGCAGGTCCGCCGAGGCAACCGCGATCCTGCGCACGTCGAGTGGCAGATCCTCGCCGCCGATCATCACGCGGGCGCGGTCCCAGTAGATTCGCATGTTCGTCTCGATGCGGATGCGGTGGTCGGTCGACGGGAACAGACCGGTCAACTCGACGCTCATCGTTTTGGGCAGGCCGGCGGGGAAGCCCATCCGGTCCGCCGCCTCCAGCCAGCGACCACTACCGTCGGCGACGGTCAGGCGTGGCGGAACGAGCGAAGCTCCGGCTTGCCTGGCGGCCACGTTGGCGCTTGAATCGGCGTAATCAATCCAGCCATCGAGCAACAGGACGATGCGCTGCCCCTCACCGAACGGGCCGAGATCCAGTTCGAGCGTATGTGTTTCCGCGTAGCCCTTGTAAGGTTTCAGCGCGAAATCGTCGACCGTGACGCGTTCGTTTTCGCGCAGGCGTTCGGTTACGTCCGTTCCGGTTTCCACACTGCGCGCGGAGACGACGAGCCGGACCTCGTTTGAAGCGTAAAGCTTGAACTGTGGCCACGGCGGAGCCGGCATGAGTCGCTCGTTGGGAAACACTTGACTACCCGTGGGATGATCGACCACGATGAGTTCGACCTGGTCGAACCAGATCACCTCCTCGAGTTGGTTGTTCAGGCGCAGCTTCAGCCAGCCGTCGTCTGTGCTCAGTCCCTGCGTGATGACAATGTACTCGTCCGTATCCGGTGTGCTGAAGACACCGGGTGCCTTTTGATAGCCGATCGCCGCACCGCCAAGGAAGTCCGTGACGAAACGCCATTCACCATCCCGCCAGGCGTAGAGCAACGGGCACGACGTGCCCTTGCGGTCCAGCTGTTGGATCGCGGCGATCTCCGCTGCCGCCAGGTTGACCTCGTCTTGCAGCACGCCGCTGGGCCACAGGATGCGCACCGATTGGACCGTGTCGCGTCCACCCAGTCCCACGACCAGCGGGACCGGACGAGTCCACTCGAATTTCTGGCGCAGCGCGCCGGACAACACATCGACCTTGGCGCCGATAGCGAAGCGGTTGTCGCCGATGCCCTCGGCGGTCACCGTGATCGACTGATTCGCGTTTCCACCCTGGTTGGTCCACAGCGTCACGATGCCGTCGGAAGCACGCACTGCCAGGTCGTGATCGCCGTCGCCGTCGGCGTCCCACGAGGCCAGCGGGGAGTCTCCCGGGCCGGCGTTTGCGAACAAGTCGTCACGTCGTTCCCAGGCACCCGTGCCGCGGTTATGCAGCACGGAGATCCCTTGCCCCGTGGAGAACACGAGGTCGAGGAAACCGTCGTTGTCGATGTCGGTGATCGTAAACTCGCCGTTGCCGTCTGCCGCCAGAACTTCGGCCGGGCCAAAACGGCCGCGGGTGTTCTCGAGCCAGCGCAGGCCGTCAGGGCCGGAGAGTACGAGATCCATCGCGCCGTCCTTGTTCAGATCGACGATCGCCAGCGGTCCGCCACCCGCGGCGGTCCCCAACCCGCGATCGGGTCCGATGGAGCTGAAGGTGCCGTCCCTCTGGTTGGTCAGCAAACGCACCTCGCCGGCGTCGGCGACGAGGAGGTCGATGTCCCGATCGTTGTCGATATCCGAAAACCCGACCTGAATCGGCGCGCTCAGTCGTCCGGTCGAAAAGCCGAAGGCGTCCGACCCGTCGACCTCGAAATTCGCAGAGCCGTCATTGACGGCAAACGCACACCCGGTCTCGCCGCACCAGAACAGATCGAGATCGCCGTCATGGTCTTTGTCGACCGCAACGATCGCCGCGGTCTCGCCCTGGATCCCTCCGGTTCCCGAGAACCCGTCCGTGGCCCAACCGTTGTCCCCGATGCGGTGGTAGGGGATCAGGACCGACCCGTCGCCGACGAGCGCGACGAGATCCACCGTTCCGTCGTTGTCCAAGTCACCCGCGACCAGCGCACGGATCGTGCCGGGCGGGGCGTCCAGTTCACCGGTCGCTGCGGTCAGCGTATGCAGCGTTCCACCGGCCGCCACGATCAGGGCGGCGTGGCCGTCGACCGGCCCGAGCGACCACGCCCCGTCGGGGTCACTGTCGATCGACGCACCGGTTTCGTACCGCACGTCGATCGGGGGCGGCGCGGCGAGCACGTTGCCGGGGTAGTCGATCGCGATCGCGTACGGCCCCTGTTCGCCGTACGCAATCCCGATCGTGTCGCCGCCATGGCGCGTACGGATCTCCTCGGAACGTTGGATCAGTTCGATCCCCTCCTCTTGTCGTCCGTTCTGCATCAGGAACTGGCCTAGCGCGTACAGCGTGGACACGTGCGTCGGATTCTTTGCCAATGCGTTGCGGAACGCGGCCTCGCCCTCGTCGGCCCGGTCGAGTCGGGCCAGGATGCCCCCGAGGTTGTATTGCGCGTGCAGATCGTCCGGGTCGTACGCGGCCACCGTTTGGAAATGTCCGACGGCGCCGGCAAAGTCTCCGTCGTTTTTGGCCAGCAGACCGAGGTTGTAGTGCGCCCAGGGGAACGCGGGGTCGGCCGCCAGGGCCTGCTCGAACAAATCGACCGCTTCGTCCAGCCGGTTCTGCTGAACACGCGTGATTCCGAGGTTGTTGAGCAGGATCGGATCGCCGCCACGGAGGCTCAGAGCGGACGAGAATGCCTCGTTCGCCGGCTCCCAACTGAACTGCCCCAGGTAGGCGGTTCCCAGGATGTTGAGTTCGATCACTTTCTCGGGAACGGAACCCGCTCCGCCGTTCCCACCGTCGGAGGAACATCCCGAGGCAAACACGGCCAGGCACATCGACAGAGTGAAAAAGGTTTCTCGGCGTGACAACATCGAGCGGCTCCTAACTGCGGCCAAAATCGCTAAAGCTACGCACGTCCAGGAAGGCCCTGCAGCATACCGCAGGCCGCGTGCTTTCGCAGTGCCGCCCGCGCGGAGTCTGACTTATAATCGCGAGCTATTTTTCACTTGCCCAACGCGGAGGCTGCACCGATGGAACGGACGATTTCTCCCCTCGAACGTGCCCGGCTGAACTACCGTCCCGTTCCGCCCCGTGTGTTCGAGAGTGGCATAGCCGCGGTGACCCTTTCGGAGGGGAAGGGAACGAATTCTCGCAGCGACGACGAGGTTATCCGCGCCACATTCCCCGACCTCTTCGGGGCTCCGTCGATTCGGTTCGAGGCCGGCCCGGAGGTTGTCTCGCGCCAACCCCTGACGGTCGGGGTTGTGCTGAGCGGAGGACAGGCTCCGGGCGGACACAACGTCATCACCGGACTCTACGACGCGCTGGCGGGATGGCACCAAGATTCGAGTCTCGTCGGTTTCCTCGCCGGGCCCAGGGGCATCTTCGAGGCGAACCACCGCGAACTGACGGCTACCGAAATCGATGCGCACCGCAACACCGGTGGGTTCGACCTGATCGGGTCCGGTCGCGACAAGGTCGAAACTTCCGCGCAACTCGCAGCTTGCCGTGAGACCTGCTCGCGGCTCGGGCTGGACGGCCTGGTCGTGATCGGTGGCGACGACTCGAACACGAACGCCGCGGTGCTCGCCCAGTACTTCGTGACTCATGGGCAGCCGACGGTCGTCGTCGGCGCACCCAAGACGATCGACGGCGACCTCAAGGGCGGAGGTATCGAAGCTTCGTTCGGATTCGACACTGCAACCAAGGTGTACGGCGAACTCATCGGGAACATCGAGCGCGACGCCCGGAGCGCCAAGAAATACTGGCACTTCATTAAACTGATGGGACGTAGCGCGAGCCACGTCACGCTCGAGTGCGCGTTGTCCACGCGACCCAACATCGCCCTGATCGGTGAGGAGGTTCGCGCTCGGCAATGGACGCTGGCGCAACTGACCGATCACATCGCGGCCGTCGTGCGCGACCGGGCCGCGGCCGGCCGGTCCTACGGCGTGTGCCTCGTCCCCGAGGGCCTGATCGAGTTCCTGCCGGAAATCGGATCGTTGATCAAGGAGATCAACCGGTTGCTCGCGGAGGGAATCGAGGAGTCGTCGTTGGCCGGGCGGCTGACCCCAGCGTGCGCCGCGGTGTTTGCCGGCCTCCCGGAGCGGATTCAGGACCAACTTCTGCTCGATCGCGATTCGCACGGCAATGTTCAGGTCAGCCGGATCGACACGGAGGCCCTGTTGATCGAAACGGTCCGGCGGCGTCTGTCGGCCTGGTCCGCCACCGGCGACTACGGCGGGAAGTTCCAGGCGCAGCATCACTTCTTTGGCTACGAGGGCCGCTGCGCCACGCCGTCCAACTTCGATGCGAACTACACCTCGGCGTTGGGGCAGGTGGCGGCATTGCTCGTTGCACATGGGAGGACCGGCTACGTTTGTTGCGTAGGCGGCTTGGCGGCGCCGCCGGGCGACTGGACCGCGGGCGGTATCCCGCTGACCTCGTTGATGCGGATGGAAACACGGAAGGGACGGCCGACGCCGGTGATCGCCAAGGCCCTGGTCGATCTCGACGGTGCGCCGTTCAAGCAGTTCGCACGGTACCGCGAGGTTTGGAAAAATGAAGACGCCTACGTCTACCCCGGCCCGATTCAGTATTTCGGACCAGAAGAGGTCACCGCACGAACCACGGAGACCTTGCAACTCGAGAGTGGGGAAGGATGAAACGCCGTGGGCTTTGGGTCTCGATCGTCGTCACGGCGGTGTACGCTGTGGCGTGCCAGGCCCCGGAGCCGGAGGTCGCCCTTGCATGGGAACGCATTCCGCCGCCGCCGGAGCTGGATCTGAGCCTCAAGCTGAACGCAGCGTTCCTGATCGTGGACGGGGTTTACAACTCGGAACTGATGGCGCCTTACGACATCCTGCAGCACACGATCTTCCACACCGAGCCCGGCATCGAAGTCTTCACCGTGTCGCCCGACGGAGAGGCTGTGATCAGTTTCGAGGGGCTCACCATCGGGGCCCATTACAGCTTCGAGGACGCGCCTCCGATCGACATCCTCCTGGTGCCCTCCGCAGAGGGAAGCATGGACAAGGATCTCGAGAACGCGGTGATGATGGACTGGGTGCGCCGGGTGGGATCGCAGGCCCGTTTCGTCGTCTCGCTTTGCGACGGCGCGTTCATTTTGGCATCTGCGGGTCTGCTCGACGGCCGGCGCTGCACGACGTTTCCCGGAGATCAGGACCGGTTCGCTGAGACCTACCCGGAGCTGGACCTCGTCCGCGGTGTCAGCTTCGTCCACGACGGGCCGGTCCTGACCAGCGAAGGCGGCGCCAAGAGCTACGACGTGGCGATGTACCTCGTCGATCACCTCTACGGCGAGAAGGTCGCGCAGCGGGTCGGGCGGGGCCTGATCATCGACTGGCCGCCGGCTGCCGGCCGCATGCGCGCCGAGGTCGTGGGGCCCGACTGAACAAACCGGCGAGGGGAGCCCCGCCGGCTTGCCGAATCGACCGTCGCGGGCCGCTAGTAGCGGTAGTGGTCCGGCTTGTACGGACCGTCCGGGTCGACGCCGATGTAGTCCGCTTGCTCCTTGGTCAGCCGCGTCAGCTTGACGCCAAGCTTGTCGAGGTGCAGCCGCGCGACCTCCTCGTCGAGCTTCTTGGGTAGCCGATACACCTTTTTCTCGTACGTTCCGTCGTTGGCGTTCAACTCGAGCTGGGCCAACACCTGGTTGGTAAACGAGTTGGACATCACGAAGCTGGGGTGGCCCGTGGCGCAACCGAGGTTGAGCAGGCGACCTTCCGCCAGGACCATGACACTGTGGCCGTCGGGGAAACGCCACTCGTCGTACTGCGGTTTGATGTTGATGCGCTCGATCCCCTCGGTCTTGGCCAGCTCGGCCATCTCGATTTCGTTGTCGAAGTGGCCGATGTTGCCGACAATCGCCTTGTCTTTCATGCGTGACATGTGGTCGGCGGTGATCACGTTGAAGTTGCCCGTCGTCGTGATGAAGATGTCGGCCTTGTCCAGTACGTCCTCGACGGTCGCCACCTCAAACCCTTCCATTGCCGCCTGCAACGCGCAGATCGGATCGATCTCGGTCACGATGACGCGAGCCCCCTGGCCGCGCAGCGCCTGGGCGCAGCCCTTGCCGACCTCGCCATAACCGCAGATGACGGCAATCTTGCCGCCGATCATCACGTCGCTGGCCCGGTTGATGCCATCGATCACCGAGTGTCGGCAGCCGTAGATATTGTCGAATTTGTGCTTCGTCACGGAGTCGTTGACGTTGATCACCGGGAACAGCAACGCGCCCGCCTGTTCCATTTGATACAGACGGTGGACGCCGGTCGTGGTCTCTTCGCTGACCCCACGGCACGCCGCGCCGATGCGTGTCCAGACGCCCGGGTTGTCCTTCTGCACTTGCCGCAGCAGGTCGAGCATCACGCCCCATTCCTCGGAATCGTTGGCCGCATCGAACGCCGGTAGTTCTCCGGCTTTTTCGAACTCGGCTCCCTTGTGGATCAGCATCGTGGCGTCGCCGCCGTCGTCGACGATCAGATCCGGCCCCGTTCCGTCGGGCCACACCAATGATTCGTTCGTGCAGTACCAGTACTCCGGTAGCGTCTCGCCCTTCCAGGCGAACACGGGGATACCCTTGGGATTCTCGGCCGACCCGCCGAGATCCGGGTGCCCCACGACCACGGCGGCCGCGGCGTGATCCTGCGTCGAAAAAATGTTGCAGGAGACCCAGCGTAGGTCGGCACCGAGATCGGCCAGCGTCTCGATCAATACCGCGGTCTGGATCGTCATGTGCAGGCTCCCCATGACCTTGGTTCCGGCGAGGGGCTTCTGCACTTTGTACTTTTCACGGATCGCCATCAAGCCGGGCATTTCCTGCTCGGCGAGACGGATCTCCTTGCGGCCGAACTCGTGAAGCGAAAGGTCCGCGACCTTGAATGACTCGCGCCCCGCAGCTTTGGCCGCGGCGAATGGGTGCAGGTGTTTTTGAACGGTGGGGGACATGGGTACTCCTTATCCGGGGTTGGTTGTCGGAACAGGTTCTCGTCGATTCAAAAGCCGGGCACCGCGAACGGCGGTGGCCGCGAAGAGCGTTGGACCCTTGGCCGCCGGATCGGCGGGTAATTCCAAGAAGCGTTTTTCGGTAAACCCGGCGTCGTCGAACGTCCGTTCGATCTGCTCGACTGAAAAGCCCATCCACACATGGCCCATCTGCTGGCGATACTCCTGCCGGTCGTGCGGGAGCATGTCCACGATCAACAGCCGGCCGCCCGGTCGCAACGTGCGAGCCACCTCCCGTACCGCCTCGTCGGGGTCGGGCAGGTGGTGCAGGACGAGCACCAGCGTGGCCGCGTCGAGCGAAGCATCGTCAAGCGGGAGCGACTCGAGCGCACCCCGGCGCAGTTCGACGTTGTCGAAGCGGTCGAGCCGTTCGCGCGCCTCGCCGAGCATCGCTTCCGAATCGTCGACCGCAACGACGCGGCGAACGAACGGGGCCAGCGCCTCGCTCAGCGTGCCGCTTCCACAGCCAAGATCGCCGATGATCCAATCGGGATCGAGCAGACCGAGCAACCCGAAGAGGAAGAAGCGCGTGCCGAACAGCTCGTCGCGCACACGATCCCACTGGGCCGCGCCGGTTTCGAAGAATGTCCGGGATCGATCGCGTCTTGCCGCCAGCACCGATCGAAGCCGGCGGCGGTCCTCGCGCGTGGCCGGCGTCGTGGCGATCTGCTCCCGCGCCAGACGCCAGAGCTGGCGCGACGGTGCCTGCTCATCGCTGGCCGGCATCCGGTACAAGCGCCGGGTCCCGTCCGGACGGGAGACGACCCAGCCGGCGTCGGACAGCGTCTTGAGCTGCCGACTCGTCGAAGATTGCGGAAGTTGGAGCACCGCGCTCAACTCGGACACGGTCAACTCGTAGGCTTCAAGCAACAACAGCATGCGTCCGCGGAGCCCATCGGCAAGGGCTGACATGTGCTGCAGGATGGCTGGTTTTTCCATGAATCGAATAATCCATAAATCCGGATATAGGGATATTACAAAATGACAAGAATTTCAACCGTTAAAAAACGCATACATTGCCTTGACATTTGCGCCCGATCGTCTGATATTGGCAATTGTAAATTTCAATACCTTAAATAACTAAAGGCTAATCGATGAGTAAGGCCGTCTTCACAACATTCGAAACCGCAAAACTCTGCCACGTGTCTCCGCTGTCTCTCATCAACTGGGTCAACGCGGGAAGGCTTCCGGCATTTCGCACCCCCGGCGGGCACCGGCGCATCCGCCGCGAGGACCTGATCCGGTTCATGAAGGACACCGGCATCCCGTTGCCGCAGGATCTGCAAGAAGGTTCAGGGAAGCAGCGGGTACTCATCGTCGACGACGAAGAGAGCATTCGCGAGTTGCTCTCCGATCACCTCAAAGGACGCTCCCCCTCGTACGAGGCGCTGACGGCCGCCGACGGATTCGAAGCCGGCCGGCTCGTCGCGACGTTCAAACCGGACGTGGTTCTACTCGATCTGCGCATGCCCGGGCTCGACGGTTTCCAGATCTGCCGTACGATTAAGGCTGCTCCCGAGTCGGCGAGCACCGCGGTGATCGCGATGACCGGTTTCTACTCGCCCGAAATCGAGGCGCGCATCCTCGAGTGCGGGGCGCTGCGGTGCTTCGCCAAACCGGTCGACCCGGAGACCTTGGCGGCGTGCATCGACACGGTGTTCGAGCAACGTGCCAGCAAAGGCAAGCGTCGCCGGTCGCGAGGATAGCCGGGTCTAAGCGCAGCCCTGGGAGACTCCGAACACTGTCGTGCGGATACACACTTGGATCATGGTGGGATCGAATCCGCTACACGTTCCCATGTCCCACTCACAGTTCGGGAAGACCACGTCGTCGTTGAAATCGACCACGACGAACCCCTGTGTGTTCGGTAGGATGAAGTCGAAC
>Ga0114950_10003150_pt1 | contig 12701 bp, 9 predicted proteins | sample N075metaG_FD_83503 | JGI IMG/M metagenome (GOLD analysis project Ga0114950, IMG submission 83503) | Deep subsurface microbial communities from Kermadec Trench to uncover new lineages of life (NeLLi) - N075 metaG | ecosystem: Environmental > Aquatic > Marine > Ocean trench > Sediment | place...
GCCGGCATCGATATCGACACCGTCTACGCCTTCAACCCCGGCTACAACCGCTGGTCAACCGACCCGAAAGGGCCGCACACGCTCGTGCTACCGGCCGACGTTGCGGCGGACTTCAGCACAGCACTGGCCGCCGTACCCGCGAAAGATCGCGTGCGCTGGAAGCGGCACAAAATTAAGAACGGCGAGGCGATCTCCCAGATCGCACTGAAATATCACACCACGGTGGCCGCCATTCGCTCGGCGAACAACCTGCGCGGCAATACGATCCGTGCCGGCAAGCACCTGATGATTCCGGTCGCGACCAAACCGCTGAGCGCGTACAGCAAGAGCGCCGATGAGCGGCTGGCGAAAACGCAAAACAGGGCGCGCGCAGCGAACAAGATCGAGCACATCGTGCGCTCCGGCGAGAGCTTCTGGACGATCAGCCGCAAGTACCACGTCACGACGCGGCAACTGTCCGCCTGGAACGGCATGGCGCCGCGCGACACGCTGCCGGTAGGCCGCAAGCTCGTGGTCTGGACCAACGCCGATGTGTCACCGAGCATGTCGCCGACGGCGGCGCTGGGAAACACGACCCGCAAGTTGCGCTACAAAGTGCGACGCGGAGATTCTTTGTACCTGATCGCGAACCGCTTTCGCGTGACGATCAGCCAGCTTATTCGCTGGAATAAAATCGACAAGAATAAAATTCTAAGACCGGGGCAAACGTTGACGATGTTCGTTGATGTAACGCGTCAGTCGAGTTAAGGAATCGCGCGCTGGGGCGCGCTCCAACAGTTAGGGGAAAAATCTATGGGCTTTTTAGCCGGCAAGCGCGCTCTGATCGTCGGAGTCGCCAGTGAACGTTCTATTGCAGCGGGTATCGCCGAGGCTTTCGCGCACGAAGGCGCCGAGATCGCGTTCACCTATCAAAATGACAAGCTCCTGAGCCGGGTTGAAAAACTCGCGACTCGCCTGGGTCAGAACACCGACCTGCTGTTTCCCTGCGATGTGTCCAGCGACGATGAAATCGACGCCGTGTTCACCGGCCTCGGCAAGTCGTGGGACAGCCTCGACATCCTCGTGCACTCCGTGGGCTACGCGCCCCGGGAACAACTTGCCGGCGGCTTCGTCGAGTCGATAACCCGGGAAGGTTTCCAGATCTCGCACGACATCTCGGCCTACAGCCTGGCCGCGCTCGCCAAAGCCGCACTACCGATGATGGAGGGCCGCAATGGCGCGATCCTGACGATGACCTACAACGCAGCGACCCAGGTCGTGCCGAATTACAACGTCATGGGACTGGCCAAGGCCAGCCTCGAGTCCTGTGTCAGGTTCCTGGCGGCCGATCTGGGCCCGAAGGGCATTCGCGTCAACGCGATATCGGCAGGTGCGGTGAAGACATTGGCGGCAGCCGGCATCGCCGGTTTTCGCAAGATGCTGAGCTACGCGGAAAAAGCGTCACCGCTGCGACGCAACGTCACGATTGCCGAGATTGGTAATACGGCCGCGTTTTTGTGCTCGGATCTCGCCAGCGGGATTACCGGCGAGACGACGTTTGTTGACGCGGGCGTGAACATCATGGGAATGGTGTTCGACGAAGATTAGCTAGTTGCTGGCTCCGCCTCTATCCCCACATTGGTCTTCTCGCCCTCGAGGCGCGCCACAATCGTGGCACACGAGGCATCACCCCAGACATTGACACTGGTTCGCGCCATGTCGAGGATACGATCGAACACCATCAATACGCCGAGCGCTTCGATCGGCAGTCCGATCGCAGTAAGAATGATCGCAATCGCAACCAGCGATGCCGACGGCACGCCTGCAACACCGATCGACGTCATCAGCGCGATAACGACGATAGAAAACTGCACACCGAAAGTCAGCTCGAGACCATAGGCCTGGGCGATGAACATCGCGGCCGCGCATTCATAAAGCGCCGTGCCGTTCATGTTCACGGTTGCGCCGAGCGGCAACACGAAACTCGAAATCTTGTTCGACACGCCGATGTTTTCCTCGACGCACTCCATCGTGACCGGCAGCGTTGCCGACGACGATGCCGTCGAAAACGCGGTCAGCATCGCCTTCGCAGTGGCGCGCAGAGTCTTGAGCGGATTTACCCGCCCGACAAAACGCAGCAGCAATGGCAAAGTGATGAACGCGTGCACCGCAAGCGCCGCGATCACCGCCAGCGAAAATACCGCGAGCGGCCCGGTCGCTTTATAACCGGCCTTGGCGATCACGCCCGCGACGAGCCCGAACACACCGATCGGTGCGAACGTCATGATCCACTCGGTCATGCGCATCATGACGTGAAAAACGGCGTTCCAGAATTTGTACAGCGGCTCGGAGTACTCGTTATCGAGACGCGTCATGAAATAACCGAACAAGATTGCGAAGAATATGATGCCGAGCATCTGTCCTTCGACAGCCGCCTTGACGATATTCGGCGGCACCATGCGCTGGAATACCTTCGCGACATCCCCCATCCCTTTGCCGGCGACCGCTTGCTCGAGGTCCGCGGTCGATGCCTCCAGCGCCAGCAGTTCACGTGCCGGTTCGCCGTTAACGTAGCCCGGTCCCACTACATTGATGATGACGAGCCCGACCAGGATCGCAGCCAGTGTCGTGGTCGCGTAGAACAGCAGCGTCCTGCCGCCGAGCGAACCTAAGTTGCCGCCGGACCCGATGCCGGCGACGCCGACGATGATCGACGACATGATCAACGGTACGATGATCATCCTCAGCGCATTGAGGAACATCGTGCCGACGTATTCGAAAATCGCGAGGAATTTGACGCCGAAGATCGTTGGGTCGACGCCGGTCTCAGCCTGAACATTGAAGACATAGCCGCCGACGAGCCCGGCCAAAATGATTGCGATCAATATCTGCCAGTGCAGTTCAAGCTTGCGCATACTTTCCCCCGGTTAAGAGAATCAGCTTACGGCAACAGGTCTTGCGCGGCCAGCGCGTCCTGGCTGATCACGATGTCCGCGTGGTCGTACAGCGCCTGTATAAACGCGTAGTAGTCCGAGGCTCCGGCCTCCAGAGCCAGTTGCTCTCTGCGCGAGTCGCGATCCACGAGCGGAATCGACTCCGGACGGCCCGGCAGCACAGCGTCCAGGCTAAACACGGTGACACCACCGTCGATGCTCGTTACCTGGCCCGTGACCGACGCATCCGGAGCGGGTTTTGTTGTCATGAAGATCTGTCCCAGTACTGCCCGGTCAATGTCCTGCGTCTGGCGGGACACGAGCGTCGGCGCCGACACGACTGCACCGGCGGCTTCGGCGGCTACACCGAATTCTTCACCGGCTTCCAGCGCTGCGTACAAAGCTTCGGCGCGATTAAAGACGATCTTGCTGGCTTCCTGCGTCTTGATGTCATCGACGATCTGGTCGCGAACCTCGGCCAGCGGCAAGCGAGTTGCCTCATTGTGCTGCGTGACTTTGAAAATAACCGAACGGTTGGCATCGAGTTCGATCACTTCCGAGATATTGCCGTCGAACAATACCGATGCGTCGAACACGGCATCGATCGCCGCCTGGTTCGCACCGAATGGCTCTGCGCCGCTGCGTGAAAACGCGGCGATCGCCTGAACGTCGAGGCCGACCGCGGCAGCGATCGCCTGCATGTCGTCGCCGTCAAACAATGCGTCTGAAACCTGGCGTTCGAGATCGCGAAAAACGGACTCAGCGTCGCGGTCGCGCAATTCACTCAGGAGTTCAGCACGAACTTCGTCCAGCGGCAGCGGACCCCGCTCGAGAATTTTGTCGAGCTGCACGATGTGAAAACCAAATTCACTCTCAATAGGCCCGGTGACTTCGCCCTCGACCATGTCGAAAATCGCGCCACCGAGATCACCGGCGAGCTGCGAGCGTGTCAATACGCCCAGATCTCCGCCGTTGGCGGCGGTGCCGCCGTCTTTTGAATACTCTTGCGCTAATGCTGCGAACGACTCGCCGGCTCTCGCCCGCGCCAGCAAGTCTTCGGCCAGCGTCTCAGCGGCAGCCGCGTCGTCGCCGGACAAGATCAGGATATGGCGCGCCTGGCGCTGTTCGTCCTGCAGGTAACGGGCGCTGGAATCGTCGTAGTAAATAAGCAGGTCTTCTTCGCTGACCTCGATCCCCGCGGCGATGGCGTCGCGACGAACCTCGATGAATTCGATGTCGGCCGTCTCCTGCGTGAGAAACATTGTGTCATTGGCGTCGTAGAAGGCGACGACCATTTCGTCGGTCACTTCCACCTCGGCGATTACGCTCTCGAGAGTGAAGGTGGCCAGCGACACGAGGCGCTGCTCAGCTATCAGGTTCAGGTAACGGCGATAGGCAGCCGGCGTCACCAGTGCCGTGCCGCCGATTGCACGTCGCAATTGGTCCGCGCGCATCCGGCCGCGCTGCGAGGCCCGAAATTGCTCCGACGTTAAGCCGTTTTGCAACAGCAGCATTTCGGCCGTGTCCAGATCGAAAACGCCGTCCAGCTGAAACTCCGGCACGCGTTGAATCACGGCGTCCAACTGGGTCGCACTGATCTGGTAGCCCTCCCTGATCAGGTGCATTTCGACGACGCGATCGCGAATCATGGAGTTGAGCACGCCTGCCCGAACCTGCTGCTTGAATTCGCTGGGTGCCTGCGCCCAGGTCGGATTGCGTTCGAGCCGCTCCCGGTAGGCCTGCTCGAACGTGAAAGCGCTGATGTCACTGCCGTCTACCGAGGCGACGATAGACTGCCCGGTGCGGTCGAAGTTGACGCCGAAGAACAGGAACGGAACGCCGATCAGCGCCAGGATGCCGATGGCGATGCCGCCGGTGAATTTTTCGCGAATTGCTGTAAGCATATTAGAAGTCTGTACCGCGTTAATGAGGCGTGGGATTCTATAAAAAAAAACCGGAGCCCGATAGAGCCCCGGCATTTTTAGTGGCGGAGTGGACGGGACTCGAACCCGCGACCACCGGCGTGACAGGCCGGTATTCTAACCAGCTGAACTACCACTCCAGATTTTGGTGGGTGCTGACGGGATCGAACCGCCGACCCTCGCCTTGTAAGGGCGATGCTCTACCAGCTGAGCTAAGCACCCGGATACTTGTTGGAGCGCTCTTTGGGAGCGCTCCAACAGGGCCCCCCGCTCGAGCGGCGCGCTAGTTTACGGCATCCTTCAGGCCTTTGCCAGCCTTGAAACCGGGAACATTGCTTGCCTTGATATGGATCGCTTCGCCCGTTCTCGGGTTACGTCCCATACGTGCTGCGCGTGCTTTTACAGAGAATGTGCCGAAGCCTACCAGCCCGACCGATCCACCTTGTGACAGTGTGGTCTGAATAGCATCGAGAACGCCATCGACCGCTTTGGTTGCATCCGCGCGCGACAGGCCTGCCGAGCTTGCAACTGCATCTACCAGTTCACCCTTATTCATGCTTTTCACCCTTGTCAGATTGATTAAAGAAAATTCCCATCAATCCAGCGAGCTCTCGCAAGAGTCACAATCCGCTGAATGGCCGCTCAAGGCTCCGTGCATCCCCGAACAGCTGCGATGCTTATACCAATTGGCTAAAACATCGTCAAATTTCCTTTAACCACGCGGGTTTGAGCGATTAGTGAGGACGGACAATATCCCCGGATTTTTGCTCCTCAACAGGCGCTTTTGACTTGGATTCGGCGTCGCTCGGCGACGGCTTCGGCAGCGGCACACGCACCAGCGCATGTTCGAGAACCTGGTCAATCCATTTCACTGGAACAATCGTCAGCTTGTCCTTGATGTTCATCGGAATTTCAACAAGGTCCTTCTCGTTCTCATGGGGTATCAACACGGTGGTCAGCCCCCCCCTGTGAGCCGCCAGCAGCTTCTCTTTGAGGCCACCAATGGGCAGTATTTCGCCCCTAAGCGTGATCTCTCCGGTCATGGCCACATCGCTCCGTACGGGGATGTTGGTTAAGGCAGACACCAGGGCAGTACACATGCCAACTCCCGCACTCGGTCCGTCCTTCGGAGTGGCCCCTTCGGGCACGTGAATGTGGATATCGTACTTCTGGTAGAAGTCCTCATCGATGCCCAGAATCTTGGCGCGGCTGCGGACCACCGTCATCGCAGCCTCGATCGATTCCTGCATGACCTCGCCCAGGCGGCCGGTTTTGATGGGCTTGCCCTTGCCCGGAACGACCGCCGCCTCGATGGTGAGCAGCTCGCCGCCGACCTCGGTCCATGCCAGGCCGGTAACCTGCCCGACCTGATCGTTATCCTCGACCTTGCCGTAGCGAAAACGGCGCACGCCGAGGTACTTTTCGTTGCTTTTGGGGGTAATCGAGACGCGCTTGTTGCGCGGCTTCAGCAGCAATTGTTTGACGACCTTGCGGCAGATCTTGGAAATTTCGCGCTCGAGGTTTCTGACCCCGGATTCACGCGTGTAATGCTGAATCATGTCGAGCACGGCACCGCGGGCGATCTTCAACTCCCCGTCCTTGAGGCCGTTTTCCTTCAACTGTTTCGGGATCAGGTAACGCATGGCGATATTGAGCTTTTCGTCCTCGGTGTAACCCGGGATACGGATGACTTCCATGCGATCGAGCAGCGGCGGCGGAATATTGAGGCTGTTTGCCGTGCACACGAACATGACGTCCGATAAATCGAAATCGACTTCGAGATAGTGATCCTGAAAGGTCGAGTTCTGCTCCGGATCGAGCACCTCGAGCAACGCCGATGAGGGGTCGCCGCGAAAATCCATGGCCATCTTGTCGACTTCGTCGAGCAGGAACAGCGGATTGCGAACACCCGTCTTGCCGAGGCTTTGAATGATCTTGCCCGGCATCGAGCCGATGTAGGTGCGGCGGTGACCGCGAATCTCGGCCTCGTCGCGAACGCCACCGAGTGACATGCGCACGAAATTGCGATTCGTGGCGCGTGCAATGCTTTTCCCCAGCGAGGTCTTGCCGACGCCTGGCGGGCCCACCAGGCACAGGATCGGGCCTTTGAGGCGCCGTACGCGCTGTTGTACGGCCAGATACTCGAGAATCCGCTCTTTGACCTTCTCGAGCCCGTAGTGGTCCTCCTCGAGGATCTTCTCGGCGCGTTTGAGGTCTTTGAATACCTTGCTGCGCTTCTTCCACGGGACTTTGAGCAGCCAGTCCAGGTAGTTACGAACCACGGTGGCCTCGGCCGACATGGGCGACATCAGCTTCAGTTTATTCAGTTCCGACGTGGCCTTTTCATGGGCTTCTTTGGACATGCCGGCTTTCTCGATCTTGTTCTCGATATCGGCAAGCTCGTTGGGCACGTCTTCCATTTCTCCGAGTTCTTTTTGAATGGCCTTCATCTGCTCATTCAGGTAGTACTCGCGCTGGCTCTTTTCCATTTGCTGTTTGACGCGGCCGCGGATGCGTTTTTCGATGTGCAGGGTGTCGATTTCGCCCTCGATGATGCCGAGGATCTGCTCCAGTCGCGCCCCGACGTCCTGAATTTCGAGAATTCGTTGCTTCTCGGACAGCTTGAACGACATGTGCGCCGCAACCGTGTCCGCGAGCCGGCCCGGCTCGTCGATGCCGGCCAGCGAGGTCAGGAGTTCGGGTGGCGTGTTCTTGTGGAGTTTCACGTATTGCTCGAACTGCGCGATGATCGAGCGCACGAGCACGTCGATTTCGCGCTGGTCGTGTTGGTCGTTCTCCTTGAGTACCGTGATTTCGGCAGAGAAATGATCGTCCACATTGATCCGGTCGATCTGCGCCCGACCGCTGCCCTCGACCAGCACTTTGACCGTGCCGTCCGGCAGTTTCAGCAGCTGCAGGATCGTAGCAAGCGTGCCAACTTCATATAAATCATCGGGTTGCGGGTCGTCCATGTTCGCGGTTTTTTGCGCCACGAGCAAAATTCGTTTGCCGGTTGCCATGGCTTTGTCGAGCGCCACGATGGACTTGTCGCGGCCCACAAACAACGGCATCACCATGTGCGGAAAAACGACGACGTCGCGCAGAGGCAGGACGGGCACTCTGGACAAATCGTCCTCGTCCTCGTCCTCGACTTCAAGGTCAGCAATCAGATCTTCGTCAGACACTAGTTAGAACCTCGTTTCAGCATTCGGTCGAGATGCGGTCGAACGTCAGTAAATCAAGCGTTGAGGTTGATCGCGCGCTCCTACGCGCCTTCGGATCCTGTTGGCCGCGGCACTTCCTGCTGTTCGACATCCTCGACCGTCGGCTCTTCCGACTCGTAGATCACATAGGGTGGGTTCTCGCCCGTGACGACAGCCTCATCGACGACCACTTTCTTTGCGCCCGTTGACGACGGTAAGTCGTACATCGTATCGAGCAACACATTTTCGAGGATCGTACGCAGGCCACGTGCGCCGGTCTTGCGTTCCATGGCACGTTTGGCCACGGCAAGCAGCGCGTCTTCGCGGAATTCGAGTTCTACGCCTTCCATTTCGAACAACTTGTGGTATTGCTTCGTCAGCGCGTTTTTCGGCTCCACCAGAATTCGCATGAGTGCATCTTCGTCCAGCTCCTCGAGCGTCGCCACGACCGGCAAACGACCGACGAATTCAGGAATCAGCCCGTAGCGAATCAGATCTTCGGGCTCAACCCCGTTCAGCAGTTCGCCCACGCTCTGCTCGTTTTCTTCGGTTTTAACGTCCGCCACGAAGCCAATGCCGCTCTTCGACGAGCGATCCAGGATGATCTTGTCGAGGCCGGCGAAAGCGCCGCCACAGATAAACAGGATGTTGCTGGTATCCACTTGCAGGAACTCCTGCTGCGGATGCTTGCGACCGCCCTGGGGCGGCACGGATGCGATAGTGCCCTCAATAAGCTTCAGCAGGGCTTGTTGCACGCCCTCGCCCGACACGTCGCGGGTAATTGACGGGTTGTCCGACTTGCGCGAAATCTTGTCGATTTCATCGATATAAACGATACCGGTCTGCGCTTTTTCGACGTCGTAGTCGCATTTTTGCAGCAGCTTTTGAATGATATTTTCGACGTCTTCGCCGACATAACCGGCCTCGGTCAGCGTCGTGGCGTCGGCAATCGTGAAAGGTACATTGAGCAGACGCGCCAGGGTCTCAGCCAGTAAGGTCTTGCCGCAGCCCGTCGGGCCGATCAGCAGAATGTTGCTCTTGGAGAGCTCAACGTCGTTTTTGGAACGCTCGTCGAGGCGGTCGTTGAGCCGTTTGTAGTGGTTGTAGACGGCGACCGACAAGACTTTCTTGGCGCGCTCCTGGCCGATGACATACTCATCGAGTATGTCATTGATTTCCTTAGGCTTGCGCAGCTTGTCCTGCGCGGCATCGCCCGTGTCCTCGAGCTCTTCGCGAATAATATCGTTGCAAAGCTCGACGCATTCGTCGCAGATAAAGACCGACGGGCCCGCAATCAGCTTGCGAACTTCGTGCTGGCTTTTGCCGCAAAAAGAACAATAGAGGAGTTTTCCGTCCTCGTTCTTGTCGCGAGAATCATCGCTCATACAGTGGCGACCTCTGTGACATAAAAATCAGCCTGTTACGGCTTCGGACTGTATATAACACGCGCTTTTTCGGGGTGCAAAGCACCCTGTCTCATAAGTGACGAGTGATACCTATAACTTATTGATATTAAAGGAATCAGTCGCTCTTGCCACTGCTCATATCCTTGCGTCGGACCAGCACGGTGTCGATGAGTCCGTATTCCACGGCATCCTCTGCGCTCTTGAAGTTGTCGCGCTCGAGATCCTGTTCGATGCGTTCCAGCGGCTGGCCGGTGTGCTTGGCCATGATGTCATTGAGCCTGGCCTTGAGTTCGAGCGTCTCTTTGGCGTGAATGTCGATGTCCGTCGCTTGCCCCTGATAACCGGCGCTGGGCTGATGCACCATGATCCTTGAGTGCGGCAGCGCAAAACGCTTGCCATGGGCGCCGCCGGCCAGCAGCAGCGCGCCCATCGAGGAGGCCTGGCCGCAGCAGATCGTCGAAACATCGCAGTTGATGAACTGCATCGTGTCGTAGATCGACAGGCCCGCCGTCACCGTTCCGCCCGGCGAATTGATGTACAGGTGGATGTCCTTGTCGGCGTTTTCGGACTCGAGGTAGAGCAGCTGCGCCACGATAAGATTGGCCATCTGGTCCTCAACCTCTCCGACGATGAAAATGAGCCGGTCTTTGAGCAGCCGCGAATAGATGTCGTAGGCGCGTTCGCCCCTCGCCGTCTGCTCGACGACCATCGGTACGAGATTCAATGCCTGTGCACTCATGGGGTTCGGTATCCGTCGTATTTAGAAACTATTGTCTATATTCTCACGATTGGTGTCATTCAGGAATTCATATATTCCGTGAATGTCACCGCCCTGGTCTTCACCTCGCCGTTTTCCAGCAGCCATTCGATCGCTTGCTGCTCCAGCACCATCGGCTCGACCTGTTGTATGACTTGAGGGTTGTTCATGTACATATCAACCATCGCCCCCGAATCTTCGTAGGATGCACACATCGCCTCGACGTGGGCGCGAACTTTGCCCGCATCGACCTTCATCTGCTGGTCGCTGATCAGCTGGCTGAACAACAGGCCCAGCCGGACGCGCTTTTCGGCCGACTCGGCGAAGCTTGCCATCGGCGGCGCCTGGTCATGGTCTTTGACACCCAAGCGCTCCATCGCCTCGTGCTGCATCGTGTGCATTTCCTGCTGCTTGAGCGTCTGCGGGATCTCGATCGGGTTGGCGTCCATCAGTGCGGTCATGACTCGTTCGCGCAGATCGCCTTGCACCTTGGCCGCGGCCTCTCGGTTCATATTTTCTTCGACGTCTTTCAGGAGCTGCTTGATGCCGCCTTTCTCGACCTGAAACTGCTTCGCCAGGGCGTCATCGACCGGCGGCAGGATTTCCTCTTCGACCCGGTGCGTCTTGATCGCAAAGTCGGCCTTCTTGCCGGCCATCTCCGCGGCGGGATAGTCCTTGGGGAACTTCACCTTGAAGCTCTTCTCGTCCCCGGCCTTGAGTCCGAATAACGCTTTTTCGAAATCGGCCAGCATCTGGCTCTGACCGAGAATCACGGGCACCTCCGTGCCCTGCCCGCCCTGGAACGGCTCACCCTTGAGCGTGCCGTTGAAATCGACCACGACGCGATCGCCGTCGCGACTCTTGCGATCGACTTCGCTCCAGGTCGCCTTTTGCTTGCGCAGTTTCTCGACCATGCCGTCGATATCTTTCTTGCCGATCGATACGTCGGGTTTGTCGACCTTGAGCTTGTTGAGATTTTTGAGTGTGAACTCGGGCAGAACTTCGAAAATAGCGACATAGGCTAAATTGTCGCCTTGCTTAAATTTGTCCTGCTCGATCTTCGGCCTGCCCGCCGGACTCAGCTTCTCCTGCGTGACGGCCTCGCCATAGCTCTTTTGAATGAGCTCGGCCAGCACCTCTTTGCGAATTTTAGCGCCGTAATGCCGCCGAACCACCTTGGGCGGAATCTTGCCCGGCCGAAAGCCCTTGATCTTGGCCGTGCGGCCAACAGATTTCAGCCTGGAGTCGATGTCATTTTGTATTTTCTCGGCCGGCAGTTCGACGCGCATGCGTCGCTCCAGTGCGCCGGTCGATTCGACAGTCACTTTCATGTTGCGTGTTCCTAAAATTCGAGGGGTGTGGTGCGAAAGGAGAGACTCGAACTCTCACGGGTTGCCCCACTGGCACCTAAAGCCAGCGCGTCTACCAATTCCGCCACTTTCGCATGCCAGCCGGCGAGTATAGCGAAAAGAATGCTCCTACTGGTCGAGGATTTTGTCAATGAGGTCCGGGTCGTCGGGCAACAGTCCCGACGCCGGCAAGCGCGGCACCAGCTCACGCCACAGCGGCCACATCGAAAACGCCTTCGCAAACAGCGGCAACGCCGCGTCGAGCTGCCCGGCACCGGCCAGGGTCGCGGCGTGCCAGAAAATCATCTCGTGACTGTCCGGCACCAGCAGCTCGGCGGACCCGTAGGCCGCGACGGCCTGGTCCATTTCTCCGAGCATGTAGAACTCATCGCCGGCGTTCATCAGGTTGTAGGCCTTGTTCATCGTTAGCAAGCGCCTGAGTTCGGTCAGTGGCGCGGCGTGATCTTCCACGCGCAGGTCGATCACGCGCCCGCGCCACGGCGACAGCGACCGATCATTGCTAACCACGAGCATCGCGGCCGATTGCTGGCCGCGGATATCGCCGCCCTCGCCCTGAGCTGCTTCGAGAGCGGCCATCATGCGTTCGGCCAGATCGCCTTCGCTGGCTGTATAGGCGGCGACCATGGCTGCGCAGACGGTTGAGTGCCACATCAGGTTGGCCTGCACCGTGAAATTCTCAGCCGCGATCTCGCAATGCGCATCGATGGCATTGGCACCGGTGTGGTTGGCGACGACGCCGTTCGCATCGACCATGCCGACCTGCCGCACGTCGGCGTGCTCATCGGCCGCGAGTAACGCGGCCAACGCGCCGGCTGCGTCCTTGCCGGCACGCATAAGTTGCAAACCCAGCGGGCCGTAGTCGGGATCAACGAAGGACTGCGTGGCGACCGCGCCGATACCCGGCTCCGCCCACAGCACCGATGAGCCGACCGAGAACCAGTGCGACTGGACGGCAACACCCATTTCACCTGTCTCGGCATCACGCGCCACGATAGAATAAGTCGCGTTGGCGGCCATAGGAACGGAAACAAGGATTAGGAGGGGGAAAATCGAGCTTCGATTGAACATGACTTCTCTAATCTCCAAAATTCGCAATCTGGTGACAAATTTGCGTTGGATAGCGTCGCAATA
>Ga0114950_10003151_pt1 | contig 12700 bp, 10 predicted proteins | sample N075metaG_FD_83503 | JGI IMG/M metagenome (GOLD analysis project Ga0114950, IMG submission 83503) | Deep subsurface microbial communities from Kermadec Trench to uncover new lineages of life (NeLLi) - N075 metaG | ecosystem: Environmental > Aquatic > Marine > Ocean trench > Sediment | place...
ATAGATAACGGATGGGATAACGTCGTAATTGACTTCCGCAATCTCTCCCGCGATCAGGTCGGCCGCCATCACGCCCTCCTCCGAACCCTTGTGCGCAAGCATCGGCCCGCGCACGCAATCGCCAATTGCAAAGACTCCCTTGGCTGCAGTCCGGCATTCATCGTCAACTTCGACAAATCCCCGCTCATCGAGCCGAATGCCCGAATCATCGGCGAGCAAGCCGTCCGTAAATGGCCGCCTTCCTACTGCAACGACAAGTTTGTCCACTTTGAGAGACTGCTTGCCGGACTGGTCTTCGTAGTCGACGACTACCTTGTTCCCTGTCACCTTTGCGGAATTAACCTTGGCCCCCAGGAGAATGTTCAGGCCCTGTTTTTTGAACTGGCGGCTGGCTTCTTTCGCAAGCTGGCGGTCCACCATGAACAGGAAGTCATCCATGGCCTCGAGCACCGTCACCCCGGAACCCAGGCGGCTCCACACGCTGCCCAGTTCGAGCCCGATAATACCGCCGCCGACAACGCCGAGCGTCGCTGGCGCCTGTTCGAATTCCAGTGCGACCAGGGAGTCGACGATCCGTTCTCCATCAAATGGCGCAATGCTGAGCTCAATTGGCGTCGAGCCGCTGGCGAGGATGACGTAACGTGAATCAAGGACTTCGACATCTCCATCGACCGGGGTGAATTCCACTTTCTTGCCCGTTAGCAAGCGGCCATGGCCGACCAGCCCGCTGACCTTGTTGGCTGTAAACAATCCGGCAATACCGCCGGTCAGCTGGCGCACAATCCCGGCTTTTCGCTTTTGCATCTTTTGGATATCGACGGCAACACCGCTCACGTTGATACCGTGTTTGCTGAATTCGTGTTGGGCCCTGTGAAAGAGTTCGGATGACTCGAGCAGGGCCTTAGACGGAATACATCCGGCATTCAGGCAGGTACCGCCGAACGCATTGCTGCCGTCCGTATTTTGCCATTCATCGATGCACGCAACATTCATTCCATGCTGGCTGGCGCGGATCGCCGCTATGTAGCCCGCGGGACCAGCACCAATCACAACAACGTCGAAACTTCTTCCCATAATCCTGCCTTGTCTCCTGTCTAAACCTGAAGCAGGAATCGACCGGGATCCTCGAGTAAATTATTCATGCTGACGAAAAACTGCGCCGCTTCCTTCTTACGCTGGGGCCTGCATCACCAGTAGGCGATCACGTAAATATATGCGCCATTGAAACGGTTGATCGCCCGGCCCCGCCAACCAGGATCATTGATCGTCACATCGAGTTCGAACAGGTTGTAGCTGACACCTACGCCGAAGTGTTCCGTCGGCGCGTAATTCAAACCAGCGGCCACGTTTAAGATTCTGCCATCAATATCGCCGACGCTCGCTGACAGCCAGTCGACGCGCAAATTGAAGGCCCAATCGGGCGACATTGTGTGTACGTACCAAGCACCCAGGTTCGGCAACGGCGCACTTTCGCTGACCGTCCCATCGCGAAACCCTGCATCCGAACCGTCGATGGTTGCGTTGCCCCTGATAAAGGCTTCCAGATCCAAAATGTGGAAACCGAGGCCAAATCCGATCTCAGACACATCGTTATGGCGGAAATGTCGGCCCAAAAAGAATCGCGAGATAGAGACGTCGCTTCCGGCAACTACGCTTGTACCAGAATTAAAAATCAGATCGCCCCACGGTACATCCTGCTGCAGTACAGCGGTGGTTGCACTGTCCACTGTAAAGAACTGTGCGCGAAACAACCAATGTTCGCGAAAGCGCCATCCCAATTCCAGAGCGCCGGTCTCGTCAGTTCCATCGAGCCCGAATTGCTCGGAAAAATCGACGATCGACTCATTTCCTGGCACTGACGCATCAAGTGCAAACTCCAGTTTTCGATCCGGAAAAAAAACACCCAGACTGGCGAAAAAGCGCTTTCGAAAATACGGGTGAATGTCTGCAGTTTCATTCGCATGACTCAGAACAGGCGCAACGAGGACTATCAGACCAAGCATCAACAGCTTGATGCACATGGTGTTTTCCGTACCTGGACAGTGGTTGAGAAATGATGATGACAGACATGGTTTCAAAAAGCGATGCAGATATTCCAGCAGTCTCGCTTGTCTCCACGCCGCGATCTGGCAGAATATTACGGCGCGTGCCGCATCGGTTCATTTGAAAACGGTGTATCTTGGACGCCTGCCGTCAAGTCACAGTAATCGCATACCAGGACCGAAAAAGAAAGTTCTCAAATGACAAATGAAGCCATTTTTGTATTCGCGTTGATCGGCGTTGCCGCCATCCTGATGGCCAGCAATCGCGTGCGATTCGACGTCGTAGCGCTGCTCGTTGTGTTGGCACTTATGCTTAGCGGCGTACTCTCGGTTGGCCAATCGCTCGCGGGGTTTGGCAGCCCGGTCGTTATCATGGTGGCGGGCCTGCTGGTAGTCGGCGAGATGCTGGCGCGCACCGGCGTCGCGCGCGCGGTGGGCGACTGGATACTCAAGAATGGCGGCAACAGTGAGACTCGATTGTTGATCTTCATCATGTTCGGCGCCGGATTGTTGGGTGCAGTAATGAGTTCGACAGCGGTCGTTGCGATCTTCATTCCCATCGTCTTGCGAATTGCGTCGGAAACAAACCTCAACGCCTCCCGCATGCTGATGCCCATGTCATACGCGGCGCTCATCAGCGGCATGCTGACATTGATCGCCACGACGCCGAATATTGTCGTCAACGAGGAGCTCAAGGAGGCAGGATTTGCTGGATTTGGCTTCTTCGGATTCACGGCAGTTGGTCTCGCGATACTTGTTGTCGCCGTCGCCTACATTCTGCTCATCGGCAGGCGATTGCTTCCCGGAGGAACCCACATTTCGGACGGATCCGGGGCTGGTCGGTCCATACTCGAGCTTTGGGACGACTATCGTACGGGGCAGGATTACCAGCGTCTTCGCATTCACAGTGATTCTCCGCTGGTTGGCAAGACTATCGCGGAAACGGAACTCGAAAGTCGCTACAACGTGCGGTTCATCGGGATCGGTCGCGGCGCCTCTGGCGACAAGCGCTTTTCTGCACCTGATCCCGGCACCGTAATGGCCGGGGAGGATGAACTGCTGGTTGTTGGACTTCCTCAGGACATAGAGCGTCTGCGCGCCGATCAGGCGCTGAGTCCCTTACCAAGATCCAGCCGCGACAGGGAGCGCTGGCTGTGGGAATTTGGTGGTGCGGCCGTCTTGATACACCCGGATTCGCGGCTGATCGGCAAGTCGCTGCGTCAAGCCGAGTTTCACTCGCGGTACGACGTTCGCGTTCTTGGATTACGTCGTGGACAAGAGCCTGTCCCCGAATTTGAAGACACCCTCCTGAAATCCGCCGACAGCCTGTTCGTGGTGGGGCCCTGGTCCCGGGTCCATCAGCTGGCGGCCCGGACACATGACTTCGTGGTGCTTGAGATGCCAACCGAGCTTGCCGAGATCGTCCCTTCGCATCGTCACATGCCTGTAGCACTTGCAATCCTCGTCGGCATGGTCCTGTTAACCGTTTTCGATGTAGTGCCGCTGGTAGCGGCAGTGTTGCTGGCAGTACTCGCCGCGGTGTTCACGCGGTGTCTGACCATGGAAGATGCCTATCGGGCCATTCACTGGAGCAGCCTGGTGCTCATCGCGGGAATGCTGCCGCTTGCCGACGCGCTGTACGAGACTGGCGGCACCCAGCTGATCGTCGACGCGCTCCTGTCCGCAGCGGGTGACTCAGGGCCCTACTTCATGATGAGTATGCTGTTTTTCCTGACCGCAGGTCTGGGACTGGTGTTATCCAACACCGCGTCCGCAGTGCTCGTTGCGCCGATCGCCATCTATATTGCCGGGGCGCTTAATGTATCTCCGTATCCGTTTGCCGTGGCCGTGTTGATCGCAGCGTCCGCCGCTTATTCGACACCGGTGTCGACGCCCGTAGTGACACTGGTTGTCGACCCCGGCCGTTACAAATTTACAGATTTCGTCAAGGTAGGTCTACCGCTTTTGTTCCTGAGCTACCTCGTTACCTTGCTCGTGGCGCCACTGGTATTTCCGTTCCACCCTGCCTGAGAATTCAAAACTCGAAGCCGACGCTGACCAGGAGTCGAAAGTCGTCTTGCTCCGGGGTCGCGCCATCGGCGCCCGGAGGCGGGTTTTCTGTTCGATCCCAGACCAATGACACATCGAAGTCGATGTCACCAATGAGATCAGTCGATAAAGTCGTCAGCAAGTGATGTTGGTACGTTCCCGATTCTTCATCGAGAAACGTCATCTGAAACGAGAACAGGTAATCCATCCAGGTAGTCAGCTCGGTTTCGAAATTGGTACCCAATGAAAACGAAGGCGAGGTGCTGTTGTTTGGCTTATCCGCTTCCACAGATACGCGCCGAACATGATTACCGCCCACTGCACCATACACGTCCCATTCGGTTCTGCCCGTATCGATGAGCTCATAGCCGAGGCCGGTCTCTAGCGTGCCCTGATGCGCGATGTTCTGGAACGGGTCGCGAAAGTACTGACCAATGAACGGCCGCCAGAACAACCGTGAGCCGCTGAACCGGTCTAACACTACATTTACGCGATGATTGTTTGCGACCCGCACGCCCTCCGTTTCGTTAAAACTACCGAGATAGTCGATAAAGGCGCGGGATTGCGCCGTGCGGCGTTCCGCGCCCGCTATCATGTTGTACTCCACGAATTCGGCATTGCCTTGCCTGGCATTCATACCCAGGTTGAGGTCGAGCGACCAGCGATCAATTTCCCTTGTCGCCGATACCGTAACCGCTACGAGTTTCTGGCGAGGGAAAACGAACTCTTCTCCTGCTGTGGCAACGACAAGATTTTGACCGTCAATCCGGATCTTCCCTGACAGCAATTCCTGTCCCTGAATACTTATTCCGAACGAACGCTGGCTGTAGATACGCTCGACATCATCCCAGTCTATTTCGAGCTCGCCCAGAATATCGCTGTCGAACTCGATTTCGTCGTTGAATACTCCAATAAGCTCGCCCTTCAGCCATTCGCCGGAAATCAGTTGAATCCAGTCGTAGCCGTCGTCTGCAGGCACAAACTCCGAGATATCGGCCGCGGCAACAGCCGTATTAACCATGAGCAGGCCGAACCAGCCGGCGACGAGGCAAAGCAAGAGTTTTTCAATTCTCATAACAGGCGACGGCCCCTGAGTGGGGTCGTCTTCTCCTCCAAAATGTCTGATCGCGAGACTACTCTGCCCGTAACAGGCTCGATTCCGGCATCATTCAAACGGCTCAAAGTAACGAGCGTTTCCGCCGTCTGTGCGAGGATATCAACGTTACCGCCCCTATCGGAGCGCTTATTTTCGTCGATTCAGACGAACGGCGTACCCTGGTCCCACTGGCTAAGGACCTTATCGGCCACCGGAAACGCGACCTCGACGCGCAAGCCAGGCGCATTGTCCGCGAGTGAGAGCGAAGCACCGCGGTAATCAGCTACAGCCTGCACCAGGCTGAGCCCCAGACCGCTGCCCGGATGCCGACGACTCTTATCGACCCGATAAAATCTGCGCGCAACCTTGTCCAGCTGATCTCCTGGAATCCCGCACCCGGAATCAGACACGGTCAGCACAACAGACGGGGCCTGTCCCTGAACCATCAGGTTCACCCTGCCGCCTTCCGGACTGTACTTGAGCGCGTTATCGATCAGATTCACGATCAGCTGGAATATAAGATCGCGATCGCCGCTTACGTCCGGAACCGCAGACAGGTTGCTTAAGACCTGGATCGCCCGCTCCTCAGCCACCACGTTTGGAGACTCGGACGCGACTCGTGTCGGTGACTGGGTAGTCGCGATCGGCAACCCGTTTGGTCTCGGCGGCACCGCGACAGTCGGGATTGTGTCCGCACGCGGCCGGGATATACGTTCCGGTCCGTATGACGATTATCTGCAGATCGATGCGCCAATCAATCACGGTAACTCGGGCGGGCCAGTATTCAATATCGACGGTGAAGTTGTCGGAGTGAATACCGCTATCTTCTCGCCAAATGGCGGCAGCGTCGGTATCGGATTCGCAATACCTTCTAACCAGGTCAGCGACATCGTCGCGGAACTCAAGCGCGACGGTAGCGTCAACCGCGGTTGGCTCGGGGTGCTGTTGCAGGATATCGATCAGGACCTGTCTGCGGGCTTGGGGCTTAAGTCACAGGACGGCGCTTTGGTAGCAGACGTCGTTGCGGACAGCCCCGCAGAGCGCGCAGGAATCGAGGTCGGAGACGTGATCCTTGCTTACGATGATAGCAACGTAAAAGACGCCAAGGGCTTGAGTAAACTTGTCGGTGCTTCGGACAACGGTGACAAGGTGTTGCTCACCGTCTGGCGCAGCGATGAGCTGATCGATCTCGATGTGCTTCTGGGGTCCCCGGCGACTTCGACAGCAATCGCTGATGCGCATCAGACACTTGACCATCTGGGCATCGCAGTAGTACCTCTTACAGACGAGCTGCGGCGCCGCCTGGATGTAGGCCCCGATGCCACCGGCGCTGTCGTGACAAACGTCGCTCCGGACGGTAAGGCCGCCGAGCATGGTATTCGGCAGGGCGACATTCTGGTCCAGGCGGACCGGCAACCAATCAACTCTGCGGAGGATCTGAAGGAAACCATGGCAGAAGCCCGCCGTCTCGGTCGGGATTTCGTACCGGTCCTGGTAAAACGAGGCGACATGCAGCGCTTCGCAGTACTCCCCGTCGCTTAACTCTCTCTCCGCGCCGGGGCGCATGACGGGCAGAGGCTCCCGCAAGGCGGGGGCCTGCCTTTTATTGTAAGGGATGAGAATTTTTTTGCGTCGGCGAAGCCTAGAGTATGCCGGGATGATCCGGGCCGGCGCTGGCCAATACGGGCCTGCGACTGCACAATAGACACTGCGCTGCATCGAAAGGCATCAGGCGAATGAAATTGCTGCCGAAAACCTTGGCCGTGCTGCTGGCAGCATCGAACATCGCAGCCGCCAAGTCAGCGGCACCGCCGGGCAGCAGCTGGGTACGGACGATTCGAGTTTGATGAATACGACAGCGACTAGCGTTGCGGCAAGACTTCAGGTCGCGTCTGCCCTGCTGGTTCTTGCAGCGCTCACAACAAGCGGCTGCGCCGGCAATCAGCGGACGTCTGCAGACGAAGCCAACGAATCATCGCGGAGCGACCAATCTGCGGAAGCGCCGATCAACGACGCGGTCATCGCCGAGCCAGAAAGGGGCACGGCCGAAATGGAAGCGAGGCAGGGTACATCGACTGAGGATTGTGTATTTGCTGACGACCTGGATCAGCAAGCGGCGCCGGCGGGGTGTGCCGAGACGGAAAAACCGCATGAGGCATTGCTCGATCGCACGCAGCGCACGTTTTACGAAGCCATCGAAAACACAACACGCTGGTTCGACGGTTTCTTTGGCCAATCACGTTTGAGCGAAGGGGAACATGTCAGTCTAGGCACGCTGCGCGTCAGCGGCCTGTGGGACCAACGCGACGGCTTCGAAACCCGTTTCAATCTGCGAGCCAGATTCGCGTTGCCGGCATTAGAGGATCGGGCACGGTTGATCCTGGGTCGCGGTGATACCGAGCACATTATCGATGGGACGACAAACGAGGCGGTCGAAAGCCTGCCTGGCGCCTTCGATACTAACCGGGACGACGAGTGGCTGATCGGACTCGGCTTCAACCGTTCGGGAGACATCTCGCGTGGATTGGACTTTGGAGTCGGCGTCCGGATAACCAGCCCGCCTGATCCTTATGTCAACGTAAGCTACCGCTGGGCTGAGACCTGGGGCAATTCATGGTCATTTCGATCTCGCGCACGAACGTTCTGGCAGAACCGGCGCGGCACGGGCGTCACCCTGGATTCGGACCTGAACTATGCCGTCAACCCAACCCTGATATTGCGCTGGGCCAGTAATTTCGGTGTCGAAGACAGGGTCGAGGGGCTGGCCTGGCGTAACGACTTAATTGCCTACCAGGGTCTGTCGAACAACAGGGGATTGGCTTACGGCGTGTTTGCGCAGGGAGAGACAGCAGCCGAAGTGAAACTACGGAATATCGGCGTCGATCTGCGCTACCGTCAACGTCTGACACGCGAATGGTTTTTCATCGAGTTCGCGATTGGTGTGTCCTGGCCGAGAGAGTTTGTCGACGAACAACGGACAAGTAACATCGGTGTTGGCGTTACGCTTGAGATGCGGTTTGGCCGTTGGTAGAAACGGACAACTCAGGGGCGGCCCCGGAATGGGGCCGCCTTTTTTCCAAACTGCGCTGCCGCGAGGCTACTCCCCGCGAATGTAACTGGATTCGTCCGCGACCTCGTAGGGATTCAGATCAACTTCACCGGCCGGCCCCCCGGTGCCCGGCAAAATCTCGAAACCAATCTCGAAGGTCACGAGCGTTTTCGCCAATTGCGCAAGGATGTCGACGTTGCCTTCCGTCTGCGCCGTGCCATCCTCGATCGACGCAGCAAAACTCTTCTGCCCCATCATGATGTTAGACAAATCCGATCGATCGATGGTGATGGTCAGGTCCGGATCCTCGTTGAGAAAACCCTCGATGTTCGTAAACGTCGCATTCGACAGCTCGATCGCGAATTTCTCGCCGTTATCCGGCGTGATCAGGTTGATTGAGAATTCGAGGTCCGCGGCCTGCTTGCTATCCATACGAATACCGATGAAATCCAGGAACAGCTCTGTAGACATTGCCCGGATAAGGTCAGGGCCGGAGGAGTCCGGTGAGGCACCCGCGGGTATACCCGAGCGCAGTTCGAAAGCGCCGGCAAGGAAGCTGTTGCGCAGGCCTGGGTTCTCCTGCTGATAACCGATCTGTTCAAAAATGTCGGCGAGCAGGTCCTTCGCTTCCTGGTTTTGCGGTTCCGCCCACACCAGCTTGTCAACGATCTCCTGCGCATAAAAATACTTGCCCTCCTCGAAAAGCTCCAGACCACGCCTGATGATTTTGTCGGAGCCGCCCATCATTTCGACATACAGCGGCGCGGAGTCCTCGGGAGACAGCGGTATCAAGGTCGTCGGATTGGCGTCCCAGTATCCTATGTAGCGGTTGACGACGCCACGACTGTTGTGCTCTGGTGAGCCGTGGTAGCCGCGCGCAAACCACTCGTCTTCGAGGCTGGGCGGGACTTTGTACACATTATGCATCTGGTTGATCGTCACACCCTGATTGACATAGTGCAGCACCTGGTTGTTCAAGTGCGCATACGCATCCCGCTGTGCGCGCAATACTTCCTGTATGCGGTCGTTGCCCCAGCGCGGCCAGTGATGTGACGCAAACATGACCTCAGCTTCCTGGCCGTAGAGGTACAGTGCGCGACTGATGTACTTCGACCAGGCAAGCGCATCGCGCACCGGGGCACCACGCAGCGTGTAGATGTTCTGAATGGTGCCGGTTACGTTTTCGGCCATCCACAACGCCTTCTTGTCCGGCAGCTAGGTGTTCATCTCGGATGGGGCTTCCGTACGGAGCGTGTTCTGGAAGATCATCCTGACGCCGTCGACCTCGATTTCCTCAATGGCGTCCTCGACGATTCGCGTTGGTGCAAGCAAACCGAGGTTCCCCGCGGCGACGTTCTGGGCGAGACCCTGACCGGCGTGACCGAAGGGGCTGGCGGGAAGCAACACACCATACTGATAGAACAGGCGACGGTTCATTGCATTACCAGCGTAAATATTCTCGGAGATCGTGTGCAGCATGAAATCACGCGGCGCAATGATTTCTACTTTGCCGGCGGCGAGTCTTTCCGGATCGATCACGCCACGCACGCCGCCCCAGTGGTCAGCGTGCGAGTGCGAGTAAATCACCGCGGTGACAGGCAGTTTCTCGATCTGCTCGTTGATGAGTTCGAGTCCGGCGCGCGCGGTCTCCAGGGCCGTCAACGGATCGAACACGATCCAGCCGGTATCGCCGCGCACGAACGTGATATTGGCGAGATCGAGGCCGCGCACCTGGAAGATTCCCGGTGTGACTTCGAATAATCCCGTAATCTGATTCAGTGCGCCCTGCCGCTGTAACGAGGGATGGATGGAATCGAAATCACGGTCTTCGGAGAGAAAATCGTATCGCGCGATGTCCTATGCAATATGACCGGCGTCAGCCTTGATGATCTTGGAATTCAATGGCGCGATGAAGCCCTTGTTCGCCTCATCGAAATCCCGCGTGTCATCGAAAGGCATCGATTTGCGCGCTTTCTTTATCACCTCGAGCGTGTACTTCGAAGGTGGCTTGCCCTTCGGGTGAAAATGCTCGTCCGCAGATGGGTACTGTATTTCGCCGGATCCGCCAGTTGCAGCATATGGGGTTTTCGTAATCGGTACGGTAAGCAACAGCACCATCATCGCCGCTGCAAATGCAAGCACTGTGAGTTTTGCAAATCGGGACTAAATCATCATCTTGCTCCGTTATCTTGTTATTTCGCCTGCTCAAGGATTCAGAACCTGAACAGGAAGCCCAGGATTGGGCCGGAAAGCGTAATATCCGTCGTTTCGACTTCGCCATTGATGTTCTCTTCGAATTCGATGTCCAGATGCCGGTAACCGAGGTTCAGCGCAAAAGTCTTGTTAAATCGATAGCCGATGCTGGCCAGCAGATTCACAGTGCCCTCGGAATCGCCAAAGCTCAGATCACCGCGCAGCGACATATCCCAGTGGTCGTCAAAACGATGCAGGAAACGGGCACCGGCAAAAACATCGGTAAACTGAGGATCGCTGTCAAAGCGCCGGGTTGGTCCGCCACCGCTGGGCGTCAACAGCAAGGTCTTGTCGACGTTGATGTTTCGCACGCCAAATAGATAATCGACACCACTGTCGGCGCCCGAGGGCCGAAAGAATCCGCCCAGTTCGACGATACTGACATCGAGATCAACCAGGATGCTAAGGTTTGGCGGCGACGGCGGCAGCACAATGCCTTCCGAGACCCCAAGAAAAATATAGTCGACCGTAAAGCCCCAGCGCTTCCATGCCGCTTCCACGCGGATCATGCCGGCCGAATCGGTCTTATCCAGCAGATCGGAGGCGCTGACGCTGCCGCTAACGCCTGACGATTGATCCAGGGTGACGTCAGACAGCCACAAGAAAGGTGCGACCAGCCATTCGGCGTCATCGGCCGCCGCGAGTGCCGGAGCCATTATCAGCAGCAACGCTGCACGAAGATGTGTTAATCCTGTTTTCATTGCCAACTCCTGAAAATCCTAAAAAGCCGCGATACGTTCGATGGTCCAGAACGCAGCTACCGTGCCAATGGCATAGGCTGGTGCGTACTCGAGTGTCCTGGGTAATTTAAGCAGCACGGGTTTCAGCACCGTCCAAACTAAAAAAACGCCTGCAATAAAGAGAATCTGGCCGATCTCGACACCCACGTTAAAAAATAACAGCGCAAGCGGAATCGCCTGTTGCGGCAGACCAATCTCATTCAGTGCACCGGCAAAACCGAATCCATGCAGGAGGCCAAAAGTAAATGCGATCGCCCAGGGCCATTGCTGAGTGATGCCTGGCCTGCCTTGCCGCCGATGAACGATCTCGGTAGCGACCAGCACGATTGATAACGCAATAACGGCCTCGACCGGTCGTTGTGGCACGTGGACGAATCCGAGCGTGGCAGCCGCAAGAGTCAAACTGTGTGCAACAGTGAATGCGGAGATCGTGATAATGACCTTCCGCCAACCCTGAACGAGCAATAACAAGGCGAGCACAAATAACAGGTGATCGATTCCCAGCAGAATGTGCTCGACGCCAAGACCAAGATAGGTAATCGCCGTCTGAGTCCAGGTTGGTGTCGCTGGAACCTGGAATGAAGGCGCTGCCGGAGTCAACCGTGACACCCGCGAGGTACCATCGGCCAGCGAGATTCGCACCAGTGTGTCGGTCAGCGTGCCCGAGAGACCGTCGATATAGATACTGCCATTGATCAAACCACCGGGGCAGTTGACAGTCCAGCGGTCAGAAAAGGACCCTCCCATCGTACGGGTCACGATTCGGGATGTCGCCTCGCAATTATCGGGCAACAGCGGATAGATACCGAGACGGAGGTTGCCGCGCGCCGGCACCTTCCACAGCACATCGAAGTTGTCGGTTTCGGTCTCAACCAGTTCCAGATAGCCTGGCCGTACCTCGTGCGCCTGAAGTGTCGATGCCGCCAGTACCAGCAGCGTCGCGATTGCAATCGATACATCGCGCACGATCATCATCGTTGCAGAACGTCAGCGATGTTGAGCTCAGCTTCCAGCCACGCGGGGCGCTCGATCACAACGCTGTAACGGCTGCGGAGACCTTCATAAAAAGCTGCGTTAACTTGCTGTCGCCTGGCCTCCCGCCATTCCCGAACAACCGCGTCGCGGATTGAATCGAGTTCCGGAACATAGGCGTCGATGCGTTCGTCGACGAAAACGAGATGCAAACCAAAGCCCGATTCGACAGGGCCCAGCCACTGACCCGATTCAAGTATCGACAGCTGCTGTGCGAAGATTCTGCCGAATCGATTCGCGATATCTCGCTCGGCTATCAATCCGAACTCACGTGACAATGGTAGGGGGTCTCCAAGTGCCATGGTATCAGCCGCGGTTTCAGTGCCATTCAGATTGGCCAGCACCTGTCGCGCGTCCGCATCCGTCGACGTACCCCTGGCGTCACGATTGAAAAAGATATGACGGAAACTGAATTGTGCATCCTCACGGAATCGTTCAG
>Ga0114950_10003154_pt1 | contig 12696 bp, 9 predicted proteins | sample N075metaG_FD_83503 | JGI IMG/M metagenome (GOLD analysis project Ga0114950, IMG submission 83503) | Deep subsurface microbial communities from Kermadec Trench to uncover new lineages of life (NeLLi) - N075 metaG | ecosystem: Environmental > Aquatic > Marine > Ocean trench > Sediment | place...
GCTGTACGCCGGCGCAATTGTGCATCGCCTGGCTGCTGGCCCAGGGCGACGATATCGTCACCATTCCGGGCACCAAACGCCAAGAGCGCCTCGATGAAAATATGGCCGCGCTCGATGTTTCGTTGACGGCCGACGACCTGGCGCTTATTTCCGATACCGTGCCGGCCGGGGCGGCGGCGGGGACGCGCTATCCCGCGGGCGGCATGAAGGGTGTGCACATTTAGAGCCGCGCCAACCAACTGCGGACAAAAAGGGCTTGGCCGCATCCGGCGAAGCCCTTTTTTTGTTGCGGTTATCTACTCAAACTTTTGGCTATTAGACCATGGTCTAATTTACGCGGCCCGCTGGATTCACTTGAATGCCAATTGAACGGCGCGTCCTCGGGCATAGCGTCGTCCATGAAGAAATTTGTAATTTCGTGTGGCGCGGCGCCATTCGTAGGTGACGCGCAGCGCGGTGTTTTCCCCGTGTTCCCCCGATCCCTGACTTCAGGGGTTGCTTGGATGTGCAGAGTACTCGTTATTCTGCACATCCAATTTTTTTGCTTGGAATCAACCCTTTAAGCCACCGTCTGAGCTCTGAACCGTCGTCCGGGAAACGCCAGCGGCTTGCCCTTTAACGGGTAGGGCTGGTTTAGTAGGGCCGGGAACCGGATATGCTGAATAATTGGCTGATAATCGTTGCATCGCTCACCTATATCGGTGTGCTGTTTGCAATCGCGACCTATGGCGACCGGCAGGCGGCCCGGCGGCCGGCGGGCGAGCCGGCGAGCGCTAAGCCGATGGTGTATGCGCTGACCCTGGCGGTCTACTGCACGTCGTGGACATTTTATGGCAGCGTCGGCCTGGCCGCTTCTAGCGGCTATGATTTTCTGCCCGTCTATCTGGGTCCGATTCTTCTATTCACCCTGGGCTATCCGGTGTTGCGCAAGATTATCCGCATCGCCAAGGCCGAAAATATAACCTCCATCGCCGACTTCGTTGCCGCGCGGTTCGGCAAGAGCCAGTCGGTGGCCGCGGTTGTAACCGTTATCGTGGTCATCGGCATTTTGCCGTACATCGCGTTGCAGCTGAAAGCTGTCTCGACCAGTTTCGATGTCCTCAGCAGTTATCCCGCCGTGATGGTGTCGGATATCGGCGGTGGCCCGTGGTGGTCGGACACGGCGTTGGTGGTTGCCGTGCTGATGGCGGTATTTTCCATCATGTTCGGCACCCGCAACATCGATGTCACCGAGCATCACCACGGCATGATGTTGGCGATTGCATTCGAATCCGTCGTCAAACTGGTGGCGTTCCTGGCCGTCGGCCTGTTTGTGACATTCGTGATGTTCGGCGGGATCGGCGATCTATTGTCGAGCGCCGCAGGCTCGCCGATGATCGTCGAGCGCTTCACCGGCGGCGTGGACGGTGCGAAGTGGGTAACGATCACATTGCTGTCGATGGCGGCGATCATCTGCTTGCCACGCCAGTTCCATGTCGCGGTGGTGGAAAACGCCGACGAGTCCGAGTTAAAGAAAGCGGCATGGCTTTTCCCGGCTTACCTGGTCGCCATAAATATTTTCGTAATTCCAATAGCCTTGGCCGGCCTGCTGGCGTTTGGCGGCTCGGGCGTCGACGCCGACACGTTCGTGCTCGCCCTGCCGATGGTGGCGCAGCAGGAAACCTTGGCCTTGTTTGTGTTCATCGGCGGTCTGTCGGCGGCAACCGGCATGGTCATTGTGGCCACGGTGGCGCTCTCCACCATGATCTCGAACGACGTCGTGATGCCGTTGTTGCTGCGCTACGGCGCGCCGGGTACCGAGCGCCGCCAGGATGTGGGCCAAATTCTGCTTGCCGTTCGCCGCGCGGCGATGTTCGCCATCCTTTTGCTGGCGTTCGCCTACTACCGGGTCGCTGGCGAGGGGCAGGCGCTGGCGTCGATCGGATTGATATCGTTCGCCGCGGTCGCCCAATTCGCGCCGTCCATATTTGGCGCGATTTTTTGGGAACGGGCATCGCGTAACGGCGCCCTGGGGGGTGTCATCTCCGGATTTGTTATCTGGTCGTATACGCTATTGCTGCCGACCTTTGCCGAAAGCACCTGGCTGCCCGCCGCGCTCATCACCGACGGCCCCTGGGCGATTGGCATCTTGGCGCCGCACTCGTTGTTCGGCTTCGATCTTGGCGACCCGCTAACCCATGGTGTGGTGTGGAGCGTCGGGGCGAATATCCTGGTGTTTGTTGGATTGTCGTTGCTGTCCCACCCCAAGGCGACCGAACGCACGCAAGCGCAGGCGTTTGTCCGGGTTGACGAGGCCTACAGAGACCGCCGGGTCAGGGCGCTCAAAGGCACATTAGTCATGGGCGACTTACAGGAGGTCGTGGCGGGCTATCTTGGCGCCGAAGCGGTGGCGCGGGCGTTCAACGATTATGCCGCCGAGCACAACGAAGAGATGACGCCAGCTTCGGCGGTGGATGTCGAACTGTTACGCTATACCGAACGCCTGCTCGCCAGCGCTATTGGCGCGTCGTCGGCGCGGCTGGTCCTCGCCCTGTCGCTCGAGCGCGGCGACATGGACATGGGTAGTGCCATGGCATTGCTCGACGATGCGTCGGCGGCCATCCGCTACAACCGCGAACTGCTGCAATCGACGATGGAAAATGTTCGCCAGGGCATTGCCGTTTACGATGAGGAACTGCGCCTGGTGTGGTGGAACCACCGGTTCAGCGATTATCTGAAACTGCCCGAGGAATTTGCGCGCATCGGCGTTACGGCGGAGGAGATTATCCGCTACAGCGCCGAGCATGGCGAATATGGGTCTGGCGACGTCGATACCATCGTCGCCGAACTTATGGCGCAGTACCGCTCGCGCACGCCGATCACCTACGAGCGCAGGTTATCCGACGGGACGGTCCTGCAAGTGAGTACCAGTGCGACGCCGGGCGGCAATGTGGTGGCGACATTGACCGATGTCACCGAGCGCGTAGAAGCCGCCACCGAGCTGGCCGAAGCGAAGGAAAGTCTGGAATTGCGGGTCGCCGAACGCACCCACGCCTTGACCCAATTGAACGATCAGTTGCGCGAGGCCACTTTGGCCGCCGAGGACGCAAACCTTGGCAAGACCCGTTTCCTGGCCGCCGCCAGTCACGATCTTCTGCAGCCGCTGAATGCGGCGCGATTGTTTCTGTCGTCGTTGGCCGAACGGCCGCAGCAGGCCGAAAACGCCGCCCTCATCGACCGGATCGAAACGTCTCTGAAATCGGTCGAAGATCTGCTCGGAGAGTTACTCGACATCTCGAAGCTGGACGCCGGCGGGGTTGTGCCGCAAATAGAAGACTTCGCTCTCGGCGAATTACTGGAAGAACTGGCGACCCAATTCGCGGCCGTGGCCGACGAAGGCGGCGTTGCGCTGCGCTTTGTGCCGTCACAGCGTGTGGTGCGCAGCGACCGCCGGTTGCTGCGGCGCATTTTGCAGAACCTGTTGTCGAACGCCATCCGTTATACCCCGGTGGGGGGCCGGGTGTTGCTCGGCTGCCGACTCGCCGGCGATGAATTGCGGCTCGAAGTGTGGGATACGGGTCTCGGCATTCCCGATGATATGTACGATGCCGTATTCCGCGAGTTTCAGCGCATCGCCGGGCCGGCGGGTTCGGCGCCGGGCCTGGGCCTCGGCTTGGCTATCGTCGACCGGGTAGCCCGCATGCTCGGCCATGAAATTACCCTGCGTTCGCAGGTCGGCAAGGGATCTGTTTTTGCCGTGACTGTTCCGGTTGGCGATGTCATGCCGGCCCGCACCGTTGTGACCGAAATCCCAGATCCGCGTATCCACGAACTCGATGGCGCCGTGATCCTGTGCATTGACGACAACTCCATCATCCTGGATGGGATGATGGCTCTGTTGGGGGGCTGGCAATGCGATGTCCGGGTCGCGGAGTCCGGCGCGCATTGGCGAAGTGCGTTGAATGGCGACATTCCCGACCTCATTCTTGCCGACTATCGCCTGGATGACGAGATGGATGGACTGCAACTGATTGCGGAAATCTGCAACGACGTTGGCCGGGTCATACCGGCGATCGTTATCTCCGCCGATCAAACCGAGGCGTTGCGCGAAGAAGCGACGCGCCGGGGCCATTCGGTGCTGGCGAAGCCGATCAAACCGGCGGCGTTGCGCGCACTGATGACCCGCTTATTGGCTCAGCGCGCCGCCCTCGTAGAGCAAAACGTGTCGTGAATATGCCTGATTTATGGCGGCGTCAGATTCGGGTTTCCGGTACATCGCGCGTCGGATCGTCGGCGACCAGACGATTGGCCAAAATGACCGCCTGGGTTCGGCTGTTGACGCCCAGCTTCTGCAATATAGCCGACACGTGGGATTTAACGGTGGCCTCGGAAATATCCAGATCGTAGGCAATCTGTTTGTTCAATTTTCCTTCACTGACCATCGATAGGACGCGTAGTTGCTGCGGGGTCAGATTGGAGAGGCGGGTCGCCAGCGCGGCGTCTTCGATTGCCGTCTCCGGCAAATCGTCCATGTTCGGCAGCCAATGGTCGCCAGCGAGCAGCGCGTGTACGGCGCCGCGAATATCGGCCACCGGCGTCGACTTCGGTATGAATCCGGCGGCGCCATAATCCATCGCCTGACGCATGAGGCGGGGATCGGTGCTGGCCGAAATCATGGCGATGGGTACCGAGGGAAACTCGGCACGCAGAAAACACAGGCCGGTAAGGCCGTGCATTCCTGGCATATGGATGTCGAGCAGCAACAGATCGGCGCCGCCGCCTTCGGCGAGCCGCGCTTCGGTCTCTTCGAGAGAAGCCGCCTCAGAGAAGGTCGCATCGGCAACATCGTCGGCGATCGCCTGCCGAATTGCGCTGCGAACAAGCGGATGATCGTCTGCAATGACGATGGCGCATTCCTGGGTCAATGATTCCCCCAACCTTCCGGACTATCGGGTCCGGATTTATCGTTGCCGCCATTATGACTCTTCGAGCCGTCGAGTCCAACGGTTCCATGCGGTAGTTTTCATATAATAATACTATTTAAAGTAGTGACTTTGGCGTGAATCATCACAACAACGGTTTATAAACCGGTGTTTTGCGCTACAGCGGCGCGTCGATACCATAGGACACGGCCATCATGTTCATTCGTCAGGCTGCGGTATCCAGCTCCTCGTCATCGGCAGCGGCGATGTCGGCGTAGACCTGATCGCGTAGACCGGCTGCATTGACTTCGCACATGGACTTCAGTTCGCCACCCACCGGCACCATGAAGGAACAATGATCCAACCGGTCACGGCCCTCGCCTGTCGCCAGCTCGGCGGCGCTCATGAAGTGGTGCGAGGCGATCATCAACCGGTCGATTTGCGCCGTGCCGGTCAGTATGCGCCACGCCAGAGCGAGCGGGTGTTGCCGGTCGATGCGGCGCAACCAGTGCCAGGCCGCGCGCGGCAGGGTCCAGGCGAAAAAGCCTGGCGCCTGGGCCGCCATACCGGCGAGCCGCGCCACCGCTTCCGCCGGCCGGTCGGCCCGGAATGTGACACCCGCCCACCGCTCGAATACGGTGTGTAGAAACCGCCGGTCGCGGGCGCTGCTGTTAACGCTGAGCGGCAGGTATTGCGGGGTTCTGCCGGGTTGGCGGACCGAGGCGCCGATGACGAAGCGCGAGCAGCCGGGATGGCCCAACCACCACTGGTTCTCCTCCAGGCGGCCGTGGTTTTCCGCTTCCACATTCAATCCCTTGGCGATTTCGCGCCACAGGGCGTCCACGCCGACGTGCCCGATGTCCGCTTCGGTGCGGCCCACAGCGGCCACCGGCATGAAACCGATCATGCGGTAGACATCGGCATTTTCCTGCACCCAGGCGACAATATCCGCCACTTCGCCGATATTTTGCGCGGTGACGGTGACCGTCGTCGCCACCCGCAGGGACAATCCGGTACTGAGCCGGGCGCTGCGTACCATCTCGGCGAATTCGGCGCGCAATGGCATGAGATCGGCTTCGCGGCTGGCGTGTTTATAGGCCGCCCCCCGCCGTCCCCGCTGGGTGGTATCGATATGGATGCTGACCTCTTCGAGCCCGCCCTCCCGCATCAGCCGCTCGAGCAGGCCGGGACGGCGCCGGAAGCTGTCGCCGTGGGTCATCAGCATGGGGATCAGGCCAATAGCGCGCGCATAGCGCAGCAATTCGATCACCTCTTCGACGGGGCGCAGGGTGACTTCGCCATCGGTGAGTTGCAGATTGCCCGACGGACCCAGATGCGCGCGTAACGCCCGCATCTGCGCCTTCACCGCGTCGAGTTCCATCGCCGGGGTTCGATTGGCGCCGGCGGCCAGATAGCAGCCGCGGCAGGCAAAGTCGCAGCGCGGCATGACGCCGATGGTGGCGCCGCAGCCTTCCTCGTGGCGGCCGAACATCTGGTTCTCGGTGCGCAACTCGGGCGCGATGCCGTCCCATATGGCGGCCAGGCTTTGGCGCGTGTCGGGGTCTACCGGGTGCCGGAACCGATGCCAAATTCCGGCAAAGGTAACCGGCCCGCCGTGGCTCGACGTTGAACCCAACTTCCACATGCTTTCCCCGCTGAAACGCCGTCGATGAACTGGTGAGGTTCTAACGGATTATGAAGGCCAATGCGGCCAACTTCTGCTCAACTTCTCGTGTGGGGCACCCTGGCCGCAACCTCAGCCCAGCGATTTGCCGTAACGCCAGCGCTCGATGGTGACGTCGGCGAACACCCCGCCATAATTGAGCGGCTCACTGGCCCAGAAATCGTCGCACGCGGCGCGGTCGGGGAACTCCATGATCATAAAGCTGCCGCGCAGCCTCACCCCGTCGTCGTTTTGCAGCGGTCCGCGGGCGACATAACGGTCCATCACGCTGGCCTGGAACTTGTGGTGGTCCGCGGCGACGGCCTTGCGGCGGGCATCGGCCTCGGGGCCGTCGAGGGCGGTGATGGCGAACTGCTGCCAGCCTTCGGTGCGCGGATAATCGGCCTGACGGATGTCCATCGATGACGACCACCGCGTGATGGTTACGTCGTTGAACACGCCCGCTTTGCAGAACGGTTCCCCATCGATCCAGGCTTGGGCGGCGGCGCGGTCCGGCGCGTCGATCAGGCACAGACCGCCGACGGCCGCGCCGTCCTCGGCGATCAGCGGTCCGGAGAAACGGATGACGTCGCGCTGTTGGCGCAGAAATTCCATATGCGGTTCAATATTGGCGTCGCGCCGCTGGGTGCCGCCATCGGGGTCCATGACACTGCGAATGCACCAGCTCGGCGCTTTGGTCTTGTAGTACTGCGCGAGTTCTTCTTCGCTCAGCCCGTAGCGCGGATCGCCGGGCAGAGCGCCAGAGGGATTATTCGGATCGGACATGTTTTGTCTCTCTCTTATCGTTATCGCTTGCCTACCCTAGCGGTGTGCGCGGTGCTGCCAAACGAAAAATCAACCTGGGACAGTAGGCGCGGCCGGGCGGGCCGGGTAAGCTGGCGGGCAAGGGCGCAGCAAAGCGCCATATAAAAAGGGGAGAAAACCATGCCAAGAACATTCCGTCGCGTCGTCACCGGTCACAACGCCGAAGGCCGGTCGATTATCTTGAGTGATGGGCCGCCGCCGCAAACGTTTGAGATGCTGCCGCAACTTTTCTCGCATGAAATCTGGGAGACCGGAGCGCCGGCCGACAATACGGCAGAGGGCGACCCGGCCATCCGAGATATGAAGATCGAACCGCACGATCCGGCGGGCAATATTTTTCGCTATGTGGAATTTCCGCCCGACGAGGTATGGAAAGATGCTGATGTGGGCGAGGCGTTCGACCGGATGGGCAGCGGCGGCGCGCACGATTCCGACGCCGATACGCCGGGCATGCACGAAACCCAGACCACCGACTATGCCATCGTCTTGGAGGGCGAGATGTACGCGGTCATGGAAGAAGGCGAGACCAAGCTCAACGCCGGCGACGTACTGATACAACGCGGCACCAACCATGCCTGGTCGAACCGTTCGGGCAAGCCGGCGGTCATGCTGTTCGTGCTGATCGGAGCCAAGCCGCGGAATTAGGCGTCGCTGTGCGTGTTTGACGTGGGTGCGGGCGTTTCCCCGGGCGCGTCGCTGGCGTAGGTTGGCGGCCAATCTGTACCCAAATTGGAGGGAACTTTATGGCCCGCACGCTGATCAAGGGCGGCTGGGTGCTGTCGATGGACGATTCCATCGGCGACATCCGCGGCGGCGACGTGCTGATCGAGGACGACGAGATCGTCGCGGTCGGGCGCGGTATCGAGGCCGGCGATGCCGCTGTCGTCGATGCGGCGAACATGATCGTCAGCCCCGGCATGATCAACGCCCACATGCACACCTGGCAAACCGGGTTGCGCGGCGTCATCGCCGACTGGACCATGCTTGAATATTCCCAACTCATGCACGCCACCTCGGTGCCCCACTTCACCCCCGACGATGTCTATCTGGCCAATCTGATCGGCTCGCTGGGGCAGATCCACGCCGGCACCACGACGCTGTTCGACTGGCACCATTGCAACGCGACGGTCGCTCATACCGACGCCGCGCTCGACGCATTGGAAGAGGGCGGCATCCGCGCCGTCTACGGCCATGGCCAGACCAAGACAACGCCCCAGCCGGGCGAGCCGCCCTATACCGAAGTGCCCCATTCGCGCGAGCGGGTCGAACGCCTGCGCAAGGGGCGGCTGTCGTCCAACGACGGCCTGATCACGCTGGCCATGTGTATCCAGGGGCCGGGATTTTCGGTGTGGGAGTGCACCGAGCACGACGTGCGTCTGGCCAAGGATTTGGGCCTGCGCTGGAGCTGTCACACCGGCGCCCTGGGCATTCCCATGTGCGCGCCCGGCGCCGTGCGCAAGCTCGACGATCTGGGGCTGCTGGGGCCGGAAGCCGATTTCGTGCACGCCACCAACCTCACCGACGACGAACTCGGGCTGATCGTCGATCGGGGCGGCTCGATCACCGTGGCGCCCGAATGCGAATGCAATTTCGGCCATGGCCATCCGGTTACCGGGCGGGTGCTGGCGCAGGGCGGCACGCCGTCGTTCGGGGTCGATGTGGAATCGAACATATCGGGTGACATGCTGTCGGTGGTGCGCTTCGGCCTGCAGTTCGAACGCGCGCTGGTCGCCGAGGCCCAGCCCCGGCCGACCAAAACCCTGAGCCTTCACACACGCGACGCCTTGAAATGGTGCACCATCGGCAACGCCAGGGCGCTGGGCATGGAAGATCGGATCGGTTCGCTGACACCGGGCAAGCAGGCGGACATTATTTTGACCCGCAGCGACGACATCAACACCGCCCCGGTGCACGATCCGGTGCAGACGCTGGTCTACATGGCGACGCCGTTCAATATAGACACGGTGTTTATCGCTGGCGAAATCAAGAAGCAGGGCGGTAAGCTGGTCTATCCCGAAGCCGCATGGCGCGAAAAATTGTCCCAGCTTGAGATCTCCGGCCGTCGTATCCTCGACCAAGCCGGCGTGTTCAAGGCGGCGGCGGAATAGCCGAACTGGGAATTCTGCCCTTTGACTTATCCATGACGCCGAACCGCTGGATTATTCTCGCCGCGTTATTTCTGGCGCGTACCGCGCTGGGATACCAGTACCAGTCAGTGGCTTCGGTATCGCCGCTGCTGGTCGCCGATCTGGGCATCAATTTCGCCGAGATCGGCGCGCTGATCGGCTTCTATAGCTTGCTGGGCATCGTCAGCGCCCTACCGGCGGGGCTGCTGGGATTGCGTTTCGGCGACACGCGTATTGTTTTGGTTGGCGCCGCCATGATGGCGGCGGGAGGCTTCGTCATGGGGCTTGGCGATTCCTACGGCATCGCCGCGGCGGGACGCATACTGTCCGGGGCCGGCGGCATTTTCGTCACGGTGTTGATGACCAAAATTGTCGCCGATTGGTTTTCGGGGCGCGAAATCGTCACCGCGCTGGCGATCCTCATGAACAGTTGGCCGGTGGGCATTGCGTTGGGGCTGGTCTCGCAAGGGGCGATTGCCGAGGCGTGGGGTTGGCAGGCGGTGTTCCTGTCCACCGGTTTCGCCTGTCTGGCGGGTATGGGACTGGTGGCGCTGGTGGCCCGCGCCGAGCCCGACCGGAGCGATATTCTGCCAATGACCCAGCCGTCCGCCGCTTGGCGTTGGACGATCTCGCGGCGCGAGGCGGTGCTGGCCTCGCTCGCCGGTTGTGTCTGGATCCTCTACAACAGCGGTTTCATCATGATCATCAGCTTCGCCCCGGCGATGCTGGTGGCACGCGATTTCAACATCGCCGACGCGGGCGCCCTGATCAGCATCGGCACCTGGGTGTACATGTTCGCGGTCCCCATCGGCGGCTGGTTGTCCGAGCGCCTGCAGCGGCCCAACCTCACCATGATTGGCTGCTTTGTGCTGGGGGCCATAATTGTCGCCGCGGTGCCGTTCGTCGAAACCGTTGTTGTAATGTTCGCGCTGGCCGGCATTTTCGTCGGCATTCCGACCGGCAATGTGATGGCGCTGTCGGTCGAGAGCGTGCGCGCCGAAAACCGCAACATGGGCATTGGTTTCTACTATTCTTTTCACTATGCGGGGCTGACGTTTATCCCGGTAATCGCCGGCTGGTCCCTCGATTTGAGCGGCAGCACCGCGGCGCCGATGTTCGTTGGCGCGACTTGTACAGCGCTGGCAATCGGCGTGCTGGGTGTGTTGCGGTTCGTCCAATCGCGCCCACTTCCTGGCGCGGCGGCTTGAGCGGGAGCGTTTACTATGGATGGTGATAAGCCAGCCCTCGGAATAGTCGTCCCGGCGCTTAACGCCGCGTCGACGATCGGCCCGACGCTGGCGGCGTTGGAAGCGGCGGGGGCAACATTCGACAGCGACGTGCTGGTGGTCGATGGCGGTTCGTCCGATGACACTCTCGCCCTCGCTCAGGCGCATGGCGCGCGAACGATGCGCGCGCCGCCGGGGCGCGGCGGCCAGCTCGCGGCGGGCGCGGCGGACGTGGCCGGCGATTGGCTGCTGTTCGTCCATGCCGACACGCGGCTCGAAGGCGACTGGGTGTCTGCCATTTCTGGATTCATGCAAGCGCCCGAGAACGCGCGCCGTGCCGGTTATTTTCATCTTGTCCTTGACGATACGGCCCGCGCGGCGCGGCGGCTCGAACGTATTGTCGCCTGGCGCGCCCGTGCATGGGGCCTTCCCTATGGTGATCAGGGTTTGCTGCTGTCGCGGGAACGGTACGAGGCGGTCGGCGGGTTCCGGCCGCTGGTGTTGATGGAGGATGTCGATCTGGTGCGCCGCATCGGTCGTCGACGGCTGGTGGCGCTGCCGGCGTCCGCGCGAACGTCCGCCGCGCGTTATCGCCGCAGCGGATATTTTGTGCGCTCTACGCGCAATGTCGTGTGTCTCGCGCTGTATTTTCTCGGCGTTCCAGCGCGTGTCCTGCGCCGCCTCTACGGGTGAGCCGATGTTGCCGCGGCACCTCGTTCTATTCGCCCGCCGCCCGCAACTGGGCGCGGTCAAACGCCGGTTGGCCGCCGATATCGGCGTCACCGCCGCGCATGGCTTCTACCGCCGCACCCTGCATGACGTCGCCTGGCGGCTGGGCCGCGACCCGCGCTGGAAAACCTGGCTGGCGGTGACGCCCGATAGCGCCGCCGGGGCGGCCGGTCAGTGGCCGGCCCCGCCGGGCACGGCGATCATCGGTCAGGGCGCGGGCGATCTCGGTGCGCGTATGGCGCGGCCCCTGCACGACTTTCCACCTGGGCCGGTGGTGATCGTCGGCAGCGATATTCCGGAAGTCGAGGTGGGCGATATCGCGGCGGCGTTTCGCGCCCTGGGAAACAACGATCTGGTGTTCGGACCCGCCGTCGACGGCGGGTACTGGCTGGTCGGGGCGCGGCGGCGGCCGGTGGCGCCGCGTAACCTCTTCGCGGATGTGCGCTGGTCGAGCGAACACGCGCTGGCCGACACATTGGCCAATATTCCGGGGGCGTGCCGGGTCGTCATGCTGGCCGAGCGTTCCGACGTGGACGATGGCGCGGCGTGGCGGCGCTGGCGCATTCGCCGGCTGGCGGCGAAGATAAATCCGTACTGACAACGCCGCTCGATAACAATACCGTGACGTTATCCCAGGGGGGTATGCTGCGGGGGGCGAGCCGCTACAATCGCCGCACCTTGAGGGGCGGTCATTGGGAGAGTCTGCTTGGAATCGATTTATTACGTCATGACGTGGTTGTGCCACCGGCGCTGCGTGCATTGCTACGATGCGCGCTTCCGCCCCTATGTGCGCTGCGCGCTGGACAAGGTGGTCGAGGAGACGGCGGCCTGCATGCCGCGCATCATCGACAATCTGCCCGAGACCATGATCTACCGCGACCGCGAGCGCCCCGATTCTGATGGCGGCTATCCGGAGCTGCCGGGGCGGATCATTCTGGCCGGCGGCGAAGTGCTGCTCGATCCCATTCGCGAGGCCTTGCTCTACCCGGCGATCGAACGTCTTGTCGCCAAATATAAAAACACCGGCGGCGTGCGGGTGATCGTGCAGACCACCGGCGACCGGATCACCGCAAAGATTCTCGACGAGTTGCTGGCGCGCGGCATCTGGCGGGTTGTGGTGTCGGGCATGGACGATTTTCACGTTGGCCATGAGGGCGACAAGCGTCTGCCGGTGATCGAAAAGCTGGTGACGTTGTTCGAGGCCGCCGGCATGGCGCCGTCGGGCC
>Ga0114950_10003155_pt1 | contig 12693 bp, 6 predicted proteins | sample N075metaG_FD_83503 | JGI IMG/M metagenome (GOLD analysis project Ga0114950, IMG submission 83503) | Deep subsurface microbial communities from Kermadec Trench to uncover new lineages of life (NeLLi) - N075 metaG | ecosystem: Environmental > Aquatic > Marine > Ocean trench > Sediment | place...
GGGTGGCGTTGCTGCTCGCGTACGAGATCCAGATCCCATACTCGGATCATGTCGTCCTGGTAGCTCGGTGCTCCCCAACTTGTCTCGAGTCGCATCGACATCAATTTCGCCGCCCGCCGAATCGGTTCCCACAGTTGCTTGCCGGCGTGAAGCCAGTAGCGCTGGTGAGGGTCACTGCTCACCAGTTGATCGGCTTCTGCTCGGAGGTTGAGGTGAACAACGAGGTAGCGTGCAGGGCTCGCGAGAAAGCCCACGAGTGTCGGCTGGGCGCGATTGCGCAGCGAGATGCGATCCTCGCTCGAGCGGTCGATCACTCCGGATACGATTACGCGCAGGCCGTGGGTGTGTTGGTACGCGTCGAAGCTGTGGCTTGCGAGGTTCTCCCAGGGGTACTCGATGAGAGTCGCAGTGTCATCGCGGGTGCGATCGGTTTCCGCCAAGCTGTGGTAGAAGCGCGGCGTCGCATCGGCGGGCATCCAGTTTCCCTGGCCGAGAAAATCGATGGAGGAAAGCGAGTGCGCAAACGAACTTCCCCAATAGAGCGACGCGGGAGCGAAGGGGCCGGTTGCGAGCAGAGCCAGGAGAGCGAGGGTTGAAACCGCCAGGGCGCTCCAGGCGCGCGGACTCTCGCTTGTTTTGGCTGCTCGTCGCCACGGAGTGCTGAGACCGACAGCGATAGGGATCAACATGAGGGGTAGCGCCACGAGCACGTAGCGGTTCAAGATGGCTCTCTCCTCGAGGCGATCGGGAGCCAGGATCATCAAGCCGATGATATGAGCCGCCACTAGTGTCGAGAGATATCCCAGAAACTCGCGCTGGGTTCGCCACAAGACCATCACGCCGCGCAGCGCGACCACCAGTCCCATGGCCGCGACCGCCCACTCCCGTGTCCCGAGTTGAAGACGCAGCACTCCGACCCAGGTCGAGAGCGATGGCAGTCCGCCGTCGCGCTTGGCCCGAATCACCTCCAGCAGAGACTCGTGCGCGGGCATCAGGCAGGCCGCGATGGCGAGGGTGATTCCCAAGGTTGGCCACAGCAGTGCCAGCCGCTCCTCTCTCTGCTTCGATCGCAGGGCCGCATAGAGGAGTGGTGCCAGGACCAGCGGTGCGGCTACCAGGTGCAGGTACACGGCCGTGGCCCCCGAGATCACGTATCCCACCGCCGCCGCCGGATGTCGCCGTCGCAGCCACCGCTCGAAGAGCAACACCGCCACACTGGCTGCAAAGACAGCCGGCATGTAGGGCCGAACGATGCGGCTGTAGAGCACGAGCATCGGTGACACGGCGAGCAACCACGCGAGAACGATGGCGGCGCGTCGACCGATCGTTGGTGAAGCGAGCCAGGGGAGCAGCAGCACGGCTGCCAGTCCCGTGGCTAGAGAAGGTGCGCGAAGGGAGAGTTCGGACAGGACGACGCCAGAATCCATCAACGCGCGAAAGGCGGCAGTCAGGGGCACGCAGTAGTCGGCGCCGGCGAAGGTCCAGGTGCGCAGAATGTCCGCTACGGGCATGGCGAGAGCCGCTTGAAGTGTGTGAAGTTCGTCGCCGGTGAGGATTTGCGCCCTCAGTCCGATCCAGCGCAGTGCCAGCCCGACCAGGAAAGGTGGCGCGAGCCAAGCCCAGAGTTCGCGGCGCGGCAACCGCGGCGACGCCGGGTTGATTTCGCTCATCGTGCCTCGGGTCCGCGCAGCGAGACTTGATGCAGCTTCCCGCGCTGGGGCGAATCCGGTCGCACGATGAAATGCTTGGGCGGAAGCAAGCGGGGCTCGTTCCCGCCCAGGCACGCGAAGACGATGCGCATGGTGTTCACCGGCGTGAGGTTCGGGCGCAACGCGGACTGACAGGCTGGCGGAAGGCGAAACGCGTTCAGGATCCCGAGGCTTTCTCGAATCTGCCGATCACTGAGTTCGCGCAGCGGCGTGCCGCGCCGGACGCTGAGCCGAGGTCCGTGGTCGGAGCTCAGGATGATAAGGGCGCCCGGGTCCGAGGCGAGGATGGGAGAGAGCAGCTCTTCGAGGTGGCGGTTGACACACTGGAGCTGAGCGATGAAGTGGCGATTGCCGCGTCGATCGAGCGACGACTCGAGCAGGTTGCACTGCGCATCGTTGAGATAGGGCCGGTGGGGAGAAGAGATGTGGGCGTAGAGGAAGAAGGGATCCTGGAGTATCCCGCCCTCCCGGAGCGCGCGCGCCAGCCCTCGCCCGAGTTCGGGAATGCCGGTGCCGGAAGCGCTGCGACGACGAGGCTGAAGGACACGGCGCAGCACCTCGAGGCTTTCGAGCAGCGTCCGCAGGGGAGTGAGGGACAACAAGCGGTACTGCAGCTCGCTCGGGCCGGCCAGTTCTCCCTCGATGCAGATGTCCTCGTAGCCGCTGCAGCGCGTCGTCAGGAAGGAACGTCCTTCGAAGTGGATATAGCGGTAGCCGAGTTGCTTGAAGAAGGCGACGCTGCGGTTGTCGCCGACCACCGCCGCGTTGACGCCGCTGTTGGTCTTCCCAGCGAGTCTCGCCCAGGTGCTGACCCCCCTTTCCAGGCCCTCGCCGAGCCTGATTTCGTATTCGAGATCGCGCTCGTCGAAAACGTACTCCATGTTGAGAGTCGTAGGCACAGAGAGCAGCGTCGTGCTGAAGTTCGCGTAGCTGTCGTGCGCAACATAGAAGTCGCGCTCCTCCAGCCATGCGAGAAAGCGTGAGTTGTCGAAGCCGTAGTAGTCGATCAGCTCTGCTCGATTCGGGTAGCTGTCGGCCACGATCCAGTAGACGTTCGGTCGCGAAGTCGCCACGCCGGACCAGATCGCGTTGCCCGAGAGCGGGTAGGCCTCGGCGAGTGGCAGTCCCGGACCGGGATCGGGAAGCTCGCGGCTCGCGATCACCGCGACCGGCACTGCGAGATTCGCGCAAGCGAAGAGCACCATGAATGAGTGGAACGCGGGCCACCTGCCGAGCCAGATCGCAACGCCCCAGGCTGAAGTCCCCAGCACTGCCCAGACGCCCAGTCGAAGCGAGGCGGGCACGCCCATTTCCGCCAGGCCCTGTGCCGCCCCGTAGTAGTTGAACAAGATCACCACGAATGCCGCCACGGCGACTGCCAGCCGCGGGGTGGTGGGTCGCAGGGCGGCGCGCAATGCGACGAAGACCAGACAGGCGCTCGCGGCGGTGGCGACCGCGTGTACCACCACGTCGCTCAGTTGAATGGGTTCATGGAGGTTCTGGGCGTAGAACCACGCGAAGGGCGCGAGGCCGACGAGCGCGATCAGAAGGAGAGAGCTGGCGATCGTCGGCACGGCAGGGCCAGTCTATTTCAGCCGCTGCGACGTCGCACGGGCGCTCCTTCTGTTGTAGGGTTTTTGCATCATCGTGATCCTCTCGTGCCCGCCCACCCAGACTCCGGTGCGGCTCCGTCCGACGCCGCTTCCCGGCGCCTGGGTGCTCGTCATCGTCGCGGTTTCGCTCGCCACCGCACTCTCGGGCTGCGGCGACTCGGGAGCGCCTGGCGAGAAGGCGGTCGCGCCCGTCAATGTGCTGCTGGTCTCGATCGATACCCTGCGGGCGGATCATATGTCCGTGTATGGATACGAACGCTCGACCACTCCGGCTCTCGAGACCCTCGCGAGCCAGGGCGTTCGCTTCGACGCCGCCTACGCTCCAGCTTCCACGACGGCTCCCAGCCACGCCAGCCTCTTCACGTCGCTGTACCCACCCACCCATCGCGTCGTCAAGAACGGCCGAGTCCTGGCGGACGAGCACGAAACCTTGGCCGAGGTGTTGTCGCGTTGGGGATACCAGTGCGGCGCGGTGGTTTCCTCCTACGTGATGCACAAAAAATTCAACTACGACCAGGGTTTCGATAGTTGGAACGATGACTTCTCGCAGGCTGATTCCCCGGTCGGCATTACGGTCTGGGAAGGAGGTCAGGTCGAAGGGAAATTCTACGGCCTGGCGGATGACACAACGCGGCGCGCGGTCGACTGGCTCGAGGCGCGTGACGCGAGCCAACCCTTTTTCCTCTTCGTTCACTACTACTACCCTCACGACCCCTATGCACCTCCTGCGGGCTGGGCGGAGCCCTTCGAGTTGGACCTGCCTGCCGACTCACGCCGTGGCCTCGATCTCCTGATCGCGAGCTACGACGGTGAAATTGCCTACACGGACCACGAGATCGGTCGGCTGCTGGATGCGCTCGATGAACTGGGGCTTCGGGACCAGACCTTGGTCGTCGCGATTGGGGATCACGGCGAGGGGCTGATGGCACACGGTCATTTGAATCACGGCCTGCAGATCTACGAGGAGTCTGTGCGCATTCCGCTCATCTTTCGCTGGCCCTCGCAGCTCGCTGCGAACCAGTTGATCTCGACGCCGGTGTCGTTGACGGATGTGGCGCCGACGATCCTGGAACTGTTGCGTGCGGGGGCGGAGTCGGCGGGCGCCGGCGGTCGCGAAGGGATCGAGCTGGCCGAGTTGTTGAGCGACGCCGAAGGTGCGGCGCGTGGACGCAGCCTGGTGCCGACGCTCTCGGGCGAAGAGGTCGCGCGCGGCCCGGTCTATCTCTACAGACGACCCTACGAAGGTGGCATGATCGGAGGCATCTGGGCCGAGGGCGAGAAGTTTGGTCTTCGCGACGGGCGCTGGAAGTACATCCGCGCCGACGCCTCGCCCCAGGCGGAGGAACTCTACGACCTCGAGGCAGACCCGGAGGAGCGAAACAATCTCCAGGGCAGCTTGCCCGAGGTTGCTCGTGGGCTTTCGGAGCGGCTTGCGCTCTGGCTTCGCTCGGTGTCGCGTGAGGATCCAGCGCTATTGCCGCTAACGGCGGAAGACCGCGCGAGACTGGAAGCGCTCGGATATGCAGACTGAGAGTGCGCGCCGCCTGAGAGCCTTGCTGCTGCCGGTGTTGCTAGCGGGGGCGGTTGGATGGCTGGTGGGCTGTGGTCCGCCCCATGGGGCGGGGCCGCCCGATGTACTGCTGATCACAGTGGATACGCTGCGGGCCGACTACGTTCACGTCTACGGTTTCCCGCAGGCGATCACTCCGAGCATCGACGCCTTGGCTGAGCGCGGAGCGCTCTTCGAAACTGCCATCGCGGCTTCGAGTCGTACCGTGCCCTCGCACGCTTCCATCATGACCTCGCGCTTCGTACGCGAGCACAGTGTTGGAACCCACAATGGATCGTCGTCGCTCGCCGGGCACGAGACGCTCGCGGAGCGCTTTCGCGCGGCGGGCTATCGCACAGGTGCCTTCGTCAGCAACTTCGTTCTCAAGCGCCGAAGCGGACTCGATCGCGGATTCGACGAGTACGACGACGACCTGCGGAGCCACGAGGCCACGCGGGTTGGCTTGTCGGAGCGCGTTGCCGAGGCGACGGCCACCCGCGCGCGAGACTGGCTCGCGGCGACGCGCGCGGCCAGCGACGGAGCCAGTCGCCCCGTTTTCTTGTGGGCGCATTTCCAGGATCCGCACGGCCCCTATCGCCCACCGCCGCTCTACCAGGGCAGGTTGGATCCAGTGGTCCTCGAGCCGGACCCTGCGCTGCCCCTGCTGGAGGGCGAGAGCGGTCGCATGGGCATTCCCCACTACCAGGCACTGCCCGGGATGCGGAGGCCCAGCGACTATCTCACTCGCTACGCGGAGGAAATCGCCTACGCGGATCATTGGATCGGAGAACTCGTACGGGCGTTCGGCGAGGGAGGTTCGCGGAACACGGTGATCCTGCTCACGGCCGATCACGGCGAAAGCCTCGGCGAAGCGGGCTACTACTTTCAGCACGGGCAGTTTGCCTCACCCGAGCAGACTTTCGTGCCCTTCATCGTCGTGTCGCCCGGAGTGCCGGTGGGGCGCTACGCGGCGCCGGTGAGTCACGTCGATGTGGCCCCGACCCTGCTGGAGCTGGCAGGGCTCGCGCCCCTTGCAGCGGGGAGTGGGGTCTCTCTGGTGTCGCTGATGCGCGGCGGCCCGCCACCCGCCGCCCGCGTCCTGTTCGCCGAGACGAAACGAGAACTCTTCGCGTATCGCGGCGCCACTCAGTTGCGTGTGCGAGCGGGCCCTCCCCAGCCTGGTTCCGGGACCAACGAGAATCCGATCCGCCTCGATGCCGACCTGCGCTGGCGCGCGTTTCAGCGCTCCGAGGGTAGACAGCTCGATCTACCCCTGTCTTCGAAGGAGGCGGCCGCGCTGGAGCGCGAAGTCCGCGCTTTCCTGGGCCACCGTGCGCCGGTCCACTCGGCGCGGCCGTTCAGCCCAGAGGACGTCGAACGCTTGCGCGCGCTGGGCTATCTGAGCGGGGACTGACCTTCGACGCGAGTCAGGGAAACAGTCCGATCCGAAACTCTCCTCGGCCCGTCGAGCCCGCCTCGAAGGAGAGTTCGTGAGGAGCGTTCACTCGCACCGTCACGAATGCGATGTCGCCGTCGCCGTCGAGGTGTCGCTGTACCACGACGAGTTCGCTGTTCAGCCTCTCTACAGCGTCGAGGAAGGGCCGACCGAAGCCCGCTCGATCGTAGGGGGGGAGGTGCAGGATGTAGCGGTCGCCCGACTCTCCCCGGAACCGCCATTCTCCTCGTTGGCGTATGGAACGGGGGATTTGCCAATGGGCCTCCCCCAACGCCCCGCCCTGTGCGAGGAAGGCAAGCGGCTCGTGGAAGCCCCAATCGAGACTCAATACCGATCCTTCGAACTCGGCGTCCAGCTCCGCTGCGAAAGCGTGTATCGCCCGCGACCATCGCCCTTTGCCACCGTTGCGCTGCAGCTCCGAGTGCGTGCGCTCGTAGGTGAGGTAGTGGGTTGACAGGACGAACAGGCCGATCGCGGTCATGGTCAGCGCGGCGACTCTCGCTCGCGGCGAGCGCGGCGCGCCTCCCAGCCCGACTCGAGTTGGGGATTCGAGTGTTCCGGTTGGGACTTTCGCCGAGGTGGCGGCTCGCACCGCATCGACGAGCGCGTACGCGAGCAAGAGGTGCAGCAGTGGATAGGTGTTCATCGCGTGGTGAATTCGAACGGCGCCCGGGAGCGCGATGACAGCAAGAATCGAGAGCCCGCTGGCGAGCAGCAGGAACAGGGCTCGAGAGTCACGTCCGCCAGCAGGCCCAGCCGCAACTCGGAAGACCAGCCAGGCGACGGCCAGCGCCAGCGCGAAGGGGAAGACGCTGCCCGGTGCGTTCGCGACCTCGCCGAGCGCGTCTGCGCCGAACACTCCGCCCGTGCTCATCAGTCGGTAGAAGTAGGAGCCGTCGGCCATCGCAAGCAGGGTCTGGAGTTTCTCCGCGAGCTCGTTCGGTTGCGCGAAGGCGTTTCGCGCCGCGAACACCGCACCGATGGCTGGGATCATGGGTGCCAGGCCCAGCAGGAAGGCGCCCGCCGCGACCGCAAGGGTTCTGCCGGCGCGGGGTTCTTCCCGCCACGCCGCTCGCAGCCGCTTTCCCGCCACGGCGAGGAGAGCCAGGCCGACAGCCGAGGCGAAGATCGCAATGTCTACCTTGTTGTAGAACGCGAGGCCGGCGGCGAACGCGGCGGTCCACAACCACCCGGAGCGCCTCGACTGCCACCAACTCCAGCCACACCAAAGGACGACACCTCGCAGCAGGAAGGAGAGCGAGAACGAGCCCCAGTCGTGGCGAGCCAGGAGTAGGAAGCTGGGATCGCAGCAGAGCAGCGCGGTCGCGGACAGGGCCGTGGCGCCCCCAAAGACTCGCCGGCTGAAGGCGGCCACGAAGGCGAGGCCGATCAGCGCCCACATCAGGGTAGTGAGACGAAGGACTTCGACCTGGCTGCCGACCAGCCAGAACCCGGGGATCAGGGCCTGAGACTTGAGAGCCCCCATGTAGGGCTGGGTCATCAGCGGGAACCGGCGATTCCCGAGCCAGATGCTCTGGCTTCCGGGAAGCTCGCTCGCGCGGATGCGCCCGCTTGCGAACTCGAGTGCCGGCCGGGCCTGCACGGCTTCGTCGTAATAGAGCCCGGGCGAGTCGAGCCCACGGGCCCCCAACAGCAGGGCGAGCAGCAGTAGGCCGGCCACGGCCACCGGGAACCCCATCCCCCGCGAGCCCGCTGCCCGCGTGACAGGATTGGGCGGATGGGATGCGCCCGGCGCTTCGTGGCCCTCCGCCATTTCTAGCCGCCGAAGGCCAACAGCACGGCGACGGCCAGACTTCCCGCCCAGGCGTGAAGGATCACTTGAGCGGGCCGTCGTCCGGGTGTGTCGAGAGCGCGGTGAAGGGACGCCGTGGCGAAGGCCCCCGAGACGGCCAAAGGAGCGAGTACGGCGAGCGCGTAGGAGGCCTTGGCTTGCGCATAAAAGGGAAGGCGAAGGTTGATGAGAAAGAGTGCGAAGGCGTAGACGATCACGATGGCGGCGGCGAAGCCCAGCGCGACGCGCCGCCTCGCGTCGTCGCCGCGCAGGGACTCGCGCGCGAGTGCGCCCACCCCGGCGACTCCGATCACGACGGCCGGCAGTGCGATGACCGGTAGCACCGCCATCCACTCGTAGTTCCAGACGTGGTGTCGCTGCGCGATGCTCATGACGCCGCCGATCAGACTGTCGCTCCAGAGGGTGGCGTGCAAGCCGTCCCAGAAGGAGTGAATCCCTGCGAAGAAGGGTTGCCTCAGCGACTCGCCGAAGCCGAGGAAGTAGTCCGAGGTGTGAAAACCCGGATGTTGCCACCACGAGACTCGCGCACCGGGCACATCCCAGTTTCCGACCACAGGTTGGCCCAGCAGCAGCCAATTCCGCACGTAGTACCAGCCGGCGATGAGAGCCGCGGGTGATACGACAGCGGCCAGCACGACGATCTGGCGCTGCCACGTTGCGCGATCGATGGCGGCGTGCTTCAGCCCCAGCAAGACCAGCATCGGGAGAAGGAGCAAGAGCGGAGTGATCTTCGTGAGTAGCGCGAGCCCGATCACGCTGCCAAGCGCGAGGGTACTGCCAAGGGCCATGCCGCGCTGCAGCAGCAGATTGGTGACGAGCAAGATTGCGATCGCCGAGAGCGCGGCCTGCATTGGCTCGTTCGAGAGATAGGCGGACATGTAGACATTCATCGGCAGCAGACCCGCGATCAGCACGGCGAGTCCGCCGATGGCCCCGTCGCCGGGAAAGAGGCGGCGCGCCAGCAGGAGGGCCACCGCCACCTGGGTCAGCCCCGACAAAAAGGGGAGAAGGCGAAGCACGACCGATCCCTCGTCAGCGCCTGGAAAGAGCGACAGCAGACCCGCAGAGAGGAGATAGAAGAGCGGCGGGTGGTACATGGCGGGGCCGTCGGTCGCGACGGGAAGTGCGGCGTGTTGGGCGATGAAGCGCACGTAGTTGAGATGGTCGGGGCCGTCGTATCCCCAGTACGCGGGCAGCTGGCTGGTATTGCTGATGAGGACAACGAGCCAGAAGAGTGCCACCGCGGCGCCACAGAGCATGGGAAAGGACAGCCACGGGACGCGGCGAGAGATTTCGCTCCCCCACCTGCGAAGCGCGAGCGAGAGCAGGCCACAGAGGGTTGCGAGCCCGATCAGCGGGTTGAGTCGTGCGCGCGTCTCCGTCCAGCCGCTCTCACCACCCCGCCCCGCGGTCCCGCGACGCGTGTCATTCGCGACACTCGCGTTCGTCTCGTACACCCCATCCCGCCCCGACACTTCCACCAGCCAGCTCGAGTCGGTGGCGAGGGAAAGACCGGGAGCCATCGCGCTGAGTTCGAGCAACGCCGGACCGGAGGCATTTCGCACGTCGATCTCGAGTCGGTTGGTTCCGCGCACCAGGCCCTCTGCGCGAATCGTTTCTCCCCGCTTCCAGTTCCAGCTCGCCGCGCTCGTCTCCCCGGCCGCCCGCCGCTCAGCGATGAGTCGGCCGTTCAGCCACACGCTGGCGTCCGTGAGTGCGCGGATCTGCATCTCCAGCACAGCCGAGGACTGCCAGAGAGTGGCTGGCGGATTCCAGGTGAAGCGCCGGATGAAACGCAGGGGGCGAAGGTTGGCGCGGTCGATGGGGACCGAGTCCGTGCTGACGCTCCCGGGCGCGCCGATCCAGGCCGCATCTGCACTGCGCGACAGAAAGGGAAAGTCCGGCGACTGCGTGCCGGCCCAGAGTGTGAGTGCTGTCATCCCGGCGGCGAGCGAAGCGTATCCGACCAGTCCGCCTATCCGGAGGAGCTGGAGGACTCGGAGCCTGTCGGCCAAACTCATCGAGCTGAGACCCTACCACCGCGCCCCTCGCCCTTCCAGACACATGTGATGCTGGGAACGCGGCTGCGAGTCGCCCTGTGCCGTGTTTTCGGCCTACCGGGTTTGCCTACCGGGTTGGCCTACGGGTTCAGCCTACCGGGAATCGGGAATCGGCCTATCGGGAATCGAAGTCGGGACCCGGAATCGGGTCGCCGCTCTGGACCTGTGCCTCGCTGATCTCCACCCGGGCGCTTTGTCCGCCTACTTTGAGCCGGTATGCCGACGTCGCCGCGGTGCAGCAAGACGCTCCCGCTGGCTCGCTGCGATCTGTCGCGTAGGGAAGTCGCAGGGCGTACCTGCCAGCGGGGCTGGCACGGCTGCTCGCGCGGTACACCACCTTGCGATTGCGATTGGTCCGCAGCTCCAGCCGCACGTCTACGCGCGCGCCCGCCGCCGCCCGCCCGACCACCTCTGCGCCGGGGACGATTTCGAAGACCTTGTGAGCGCGTGCGGACGCTCCCCGCCCTAGCGTCGACGACTCGAACACGAGGCGGTGTCTCGAGAGCCCGCTGCCGTCGTCCAGCGCGAGGCGGCGCGCCATGGCCCTCGCGTTCGCCGGAATTGCCGGGTTGGATTTGGTCAGCAAGACGTACCGGGCGCGGAGTTCGTCCGCGATTCGCAGGCTCTCAGCTTCGGTGCTGCCCGAGAAATAGCGTTGCACCTGCTCGAAATTCTCGATGCCGATGTCGTCTCCAAAATTGTCGCTCAACGTGGGTCTGCGAGCCGCGTACTCGATGACGTGTCCGTGACCCGAGTGAGCCAAGATTCCGTATTCGGGCGGGTTGGGGGCACCCTCGCTCCCCTGTGTCTCGAGGTTGCCGAAGACCCCGAAGACCCCGAAGTAGCCGCTGGTGACCGGTGTGTTGTGACGCATCCATTCGGCGGTTTCCAGTAGTCCCAGGAGATCCGGTCCGGCGCGTCTCGGCAGGGGAGGTCGGCCCTGGCGCGCCCGCGCCAGATTCTCGGCGGGAAGCTGGTAGCTCTGCCAGACCGGTGTCATGGCGATCGCGAGTAGGCCGAGTGCCACCGTCACGAAGACGGCCGCTCGGAGCCGGCGCGATCGGACCCGAGCAGCGAGGTGCTCGGCGATCCAAGCGACACTGACGGCGAGGCTGAGTGCCAGCGCGACGGACAGCGAGTTGAAGAAGCGGCGCTGTACCAGCGTCACCGCCAACAGCCCGAGCGTCCAGGCGACCAAGAACCACAGCGCCGGGCGATCGGAGCGCGACCGTGCCCCGATCGCCATCGCGCCGAGCGCGAAAGGAAGGAGATAGATGAAGTACGAGAGCCTGCCTTCGGCGATTCGTCCCGAGAAGGCACCGTTCAGCCTGAAGAGCGGTGAGGATTCGGCGACGCTCGCCTGGAAGCTCTCGCGCTTGGCGAGCCACTGCCAGGCGTCAGTCGCGCCCTCGAGCAGATCCGGCAGCAGCACCACACTGGCGAGCAACAACAGCACAGCGAGCCCGGCAGCCTGCGTCATGCGCTTTGCGCGGCTCACGCTCCCGCTGCGCCGCCACAGGAACCAGCAACCGGTCGCGTGAAGCGTTAGCACGCCGAAGAGCCAAGGCTGGAAACGCGAGAGAACGGTCGGGGAGTAGTCTCCCCATTGTGGCCAAGACGCCGTCGCGCTGAAGGGGAGAATGATCGCCAGTGCGAGCCCGTGAAGCAGGGCGAAGCTGGCGGCGCCGCGCACCGCATCCCGATGCTTGCTTCGACTCAACAGGAAAACCACCAGTGCCGCCTCGACCAGACCAACGTGGAGCAGGCTGCCCGGCCAGAGCAGCAGCGCCAGTGCCAGCGAAACGCCGGTCGCGAGCGCTGGGGTGCGATGCGCGTGGGGCTCTTCTGGCTGCGAGAGCGCGGCCAGAAGACACATCGCGCTGGCGAGCAGAAGGGTTGACACCAGAGCGACAGCGGCGTGGTGATCGACGAATCCGAGCTGCGAATACCAATAGTGTCCCGAGAGGAAGCAGAGCACCAGGCCCGCGAGGGTCGCCGTGGCATGTCCGAAGAATCTTCTGGCTGTGAAGTACAACGCCGCGACGGTCGCGGCGCCGAGCACTGGCGGGATCCACATCGAGACGGCCTCGGCCGCTGGCTCCCCGCCCGCCGCGTAGAAGGGCCAGGCGACCAGTGCCACGGCCGAATCGAAGAGCGGAGGCCAGATCGGCTTCGCGCCCTGTGGAAAGTTGATGTAGGGATCGAAGCTCAGCGCGAAGGGCAGGCGGTGATGTTCCTGAAGCTGGTGGAGCGTGTGGAGCACCCGCCGCATGTGGTAGTACGCGTCCATGCCGAAGAACACGATCCGATCCGGCGTGAATACCGTCGGATAGGGGAGAGCGCGAACTGCGAGCGCTATCGCGAAGAGGCCCAGTGGCGTCAGCAGCGCCCACAGCGAGGTGCCCGCCCTTCCCGGCCCGCCGGAACGCGCCTCTCGCCTCACCTGGGGTGTCCGCTCACAGGGCTTCTCCGCTCACTCTTCGAGATAGCCAA
>Ga0114950_10003156_pt1 | contig 12691 bp, 13 predicted proteins | sample N075metaG_FD_83503 | JGI IMG/M metagenome (GOLD analysis project Ga0114950, IMG submission 83503) | Deep subsurface microbial communities from Kermadec Trench to uncover new lineages of life (NeLLi) - N075 metaG | ecosystem: Environmental > Aquatic > Marine > Ocean trench > Sediment | place...
AAATGGTTTCGATAAGTCAACAATCTTCGTCTATGGCCCTGTTGGATACAACTCAAATGGATCACTGCTATCGGAGTTACAACGGTTGGAGCTTATAATTTTGCAGGTGTTCTCCGGTGCTACCTGGGCCATGGGTTTTCCTACAATGTGCAATGGTGCCAACATTGGTTACAGGAAAAGTGCGTTTGATGCCATAGATGGATTTCAAAGCAACATGCATATTCCCAGCGGCGATGATGAATTTATAATGCACCAATTTTATTCTAAAAATCCACATTGCATAAGATATATAAAACCTGCAGAACCTGAAGTATTTACAAATACTGAGAATGATTTAACCCTTTTCTTAAATCAAAGAAAACGATGGGCGGGTAAATGGAAAAGTTACAATCACATGCCATCAACTTTACTTGGGTTCTTTATTTTTATCTACAATGTTTTTTTTGTTTTAATTCTAGTCGCCGGATTTTTTGAGTTGTGCAATTGGGAGTGGGTTTTGACAATTTTTGGATTGAAGGGAATATCAGAATGGTGGCTTCTTCACACAGGCAGCAATTACTTTAAAGCAAAAATTGGCTTGTTTCCATTCTTTATCCTTCTGTTTTTTTATCCGTTCTATGTTGTGATATTTGGTACACTTTCACAATTTGGTTCTTATAATTGGAAAAAAAGAAAATTTCGGAATGGCTGAGACGGATCTAACATACGATGTACTGAATGAACTTTATTTTGTTACCTCATATTCTGAGCTAAAAATGAACACCGGATTGGAAAACAATAAACTTGTAGAGTTATTGATTCTTTTGAATAGGAATGGATGGATAAGATGTTATGAAGGAGTTGATAATGAGATAGAAGGGGAGGATGTTGACATTAGAAATCTATTTGACAAATATCATTATCTTGCAAGCAAAGAAGGTTTATTTGCTCATAATTCAAGATAGTTATGGATATAGATGTGCAGGCACTTCAGCGAAAGTATTACCTGAAAAAAATGGAGGTAAACTCGCTGCTAGAGATCACCCAGGCGATCAACGAAAACCTGGATGACAATGCCTTATTTAAAATCTATGATTTTACGATCAGGGCAAATCTTAATGTTGGGAAACTAGCACTTTTTGTTTTGGATTCCACCTGGAAATGCAGGGCAAATTTTGGTACGAATACGGATTTCAATACCATTGACCTGTCAGAAGAAATCCTGGAATTAGATGTGGTCAGCAATGGACCATTTAGTTCTCCTTTTGATGAGTTTGAAGTACTGATTCCCATCAAACATAAGTCACACGTTCTTTCATATGTATTTGCATCATCAGGAACAAATGCCGAAGAAAAAATAAACATTACCTTTCTACAGGCTCTAAGTAATTTAATTATTGTAGCCGTTGAAAACCAACGTTTAACTGTTCAGCAAATCCGTCAAGAAGCCTTCAGAAGAGAGCTTGAAATTGCGAAAGAAGTACAAAAATTGTTGTTCCCTGAGGATTTACCTTATGGCGTCCGGTTAAAAGTGGAAGCAAGTTATCTCCCGCACCAATCAGTAGGGGGAGACTATTACGACTACATTCCAATAAATGAGAATCAGTTTTTAATCTGTATTGCTGATGTATCAGGAAAAGGGGTACCTGCTGCATTAATGATGTCAAATTTTCAGGCCTCTTTGAGAACACTTTTACGGACAACCCCAAACCTTACCCAGATTGTTGAGGTAATTAACTACCAGATTTTACAGAATGCCAAAGGAGAAAATTTTATAACTTTTTTTGGTGCCATCTATGACCATAAGTTGAACACCCTTGTCTATGTAAATGCCGGACATAATCCTCCTTTTATTTACAATAAAGAAATAGGGATGCAAACATTGGAAGAAGGGTGTACCGTATTGGGTATGTTTCATCCATTACCATTTATTAATGAAGGTTTCCTTACCGATCTCGATAATTTCACCCTGGTACTTTATACCGATGGTCTTACGGAAACAGAAAATGAACAAGAAGAAGAATTCGGAAGCGAAAGAGTCGAGGCATTTCTATTGAAGAATATAGATAAAGACTTGCGTGACCTTCACAAAGATATCTTGATTGAGTTAGACAATTTTAAAGGCACTAAAGATTACCGGGATGATATTACTTTGTTGACCTGCCGTTTGGAGGAACGTTAATTTGTTTTTTCATAAAACTCCGGGATTCCTTCATTTCCTATTTCCGGATTTGATTTGGAAAATAAATGATTCTGGCCAATCATTATATCTGACCTTTGATGATGGCCCCATTCCCAGTGTAACCGATTGGGTTTTGGATTGTCTTAAAGAATACAATGTAAAAGCTACTTTTTTTTGTGTTGGAGATAATATCCAAAAGTATCCTGATGTATATAACAGAATTCTTGAAGATGGTCATTCCCCTGGAAATCATACGTACAATCACCTGGATGGGTGGTCAACATCAAAGAAGGAGTATTTGACAAACATAGAATTTTGTCAACGGGAGCTGTCGAATTCTTCTAACTTGTTTAGGCCTCCACATGGCAGGATTAACAGAAAAGCATTGAATGAGATTAAATCAAGATATAAAGTCATTATGTGGGATGTTTTGATTGGAGATTATAGGAAGGATTTAAATGTTGAAATGGCATTGAAAAAATCACTTCGTGTAATAGAAAAGGGATCGATTGTTTTATTTCATGATAGCTTTAAATCAGAGCGAAATATGAAATATATCCTGCCAAAATTTATTGAAGGATCCTTTCTGAAAGGTTACCGGTTTAGAAAATTCCAATGGAGTTGACCATATATATTTTGATTTCCTTGATTGCATTGGTAATTGTCAAGGATATTTATTTGTTGATAAGAATCACCTGGTTTTTTAGGAAGCCACCTGACGCTACAGAATCCCCTTTTGTCTCAGTATTGGTCGCAGTTAGAAACGAAGCAGGTAATATCCGGGATTGCCTCCATGCACTCATTAAACAAAACTATCCCACAGGAAAGATTGAAATTCTGGTGGGCAATGATGATTCCGAGGATGACACCCTTGCGATTGCAAATGAAATGGCCAGAGAGATCCCAATTGTTACTGTCATTGACATAAAAAAACTGGTTGTTAAGGCCCCCGGAAAAATGAATGTGCTGGTTCAGTTAATCGAAATAGCCAAGGGAGATATTTATTTATTTACAGATGGTGATACGCAAGTTGGGGTCAACTGGGTAGCGACGATGTCAGCTACACTTCAATCAGGATATGGTGTCGTGACAGGAACCACCCTGATGAAGAAAAGAAATATTTTTGAACGATTTCAATATTTGGATTGGCTCCAGGCCCAGGCAATGGTTAAGGTTCTTGAAGATGAAGGTGTAAGAGTAACTTCTCTTGGAAACAACATGGGGGTTAGTAAAGAGGCATATGATGCTGTTGGAGGGTTTCGTGGCGTACCATTTTCCATAACTGAAGATTATGAGCTTTACCAATCGATAATAGGGAAAGGATTTAAACCCATTCACATTTATAATAAAAATTCAATTGCCATATCGCTTCCAATGACTACGATAGGATCATTGTTAGAGCAAAGAAAAAGATGGATGTACGGCGTTGTTCGCCTTCCGTTTATAATTATATTTTTTCTTTTGCTTAATGCACTTTTTATACCTCTTTTAATTCTTTTACTCTTTTCAAATCCTGTTATCGGACTACTAATTGGAGGTATCAGAGTGCTGGTCTCTTCAATTTTTCATTACAAACTCGAAAGGTTGCTTGGTGAAAAAGGATCTTCCTTGTGGTTAATACCTTTTGAGTTCTATCAGTCCGTTGTTAATTTGACAACATTGATTTACTTTTTATTACCTGTAAAAGCCCGTTGGAAAGGGCGGTCATTTTAATGTTTGTAGATACACACGCGCACATTTACCTGGATGATTTCAAAGCTGACCTGGATGAAGTTATAAATAATGCCGTCGATCAGTCTATTGGTCGAATTTATATGCCTAATATTGATTCTACTTCGATTGATGATATGATGGAGGTAGAAAACAGATATCCTGATTCTACTTTTTCAATGATGGGGTTGCATCCTTGCAGTGTTAAGAAAAATTTTGAGAAAGAACTTTATACTGTTGAAGATTGGTTGGGGAAAAGGAAATTTGTTGGTTTAGGGGAAATAGGAACTGACCTTTATTGGGATAAAACATTTTGGGAGCAGCAAAAAGAAGCGCTTAGGATTCAGTTAAGATTGGCAGCCAGTTATCATATTCCTGCAATTATTCATTGCAGGGAATCAATAGATGAAACAATTGAGATTATTGAGGAGGAAAAAACGGATCAATTGTGTGGTATTTTTCATTGCTTCACAGGATCTGTAATACAAGCTGAAAAGATAATTAAACTTGGATTTAAAATTGGGATTGGTGGTGTATCAACATTCAAAAACGGTGGCCTGGATCTTGTAATACCTGATATTGAACTTACTGACATCGTACTTGAAACAGATAGTCCTTACCTCGCACCTGTTCCATTTCGTGGCAAAAGGAATATGCCTTCGTACATAACCCTGGTAGCTGAAAGAGTAGCTGAGTTAAAAGGTATTCCCATTGAACAGCTAGAAGAAAGCACAACAGAATTAGCAAACAGGTTATTTGATTATGGGAAATAATATAATAACACTTGATACAGCATCACCTCATGCTCCGGATGCAAAAATTTTAATTATTTACACTGGTGGAACTTTTGGAATGGGATTTTCTAAAAATCGAATTTTGGAACCTTATAATTTCAAGAACATCCTTGACGAGATACCTTCATTGAAATCTTATAACCTCATTATTAAAGTTTATTCATTTGATATACCTATTGATTCGTCAAATGTGTCACCTGCAGATTGGGTAAAGCTTTGCATAATTCTGAAAGACCATTACGATGAATTTGATGGATTTGTAATTCTGCATGGAACAGATACGATGGCATACACGGCCAGTGCGTTGAGCTTTGCACTGAACAATTTAATGAAACCTGTTGTTTTTACAGGTGCTCAGCTGCCAATTTCAGCACCAAGGACTGATGCGCGTGAAAACCTCCTGACAGCAATAGAAATTGCAGCTTCTAAAAACGAAGATGGACATCCATTGGTTCCTGAAGTTTGCGTGTATTTTAACAATAACTTAATTCGTGGCAACCGTGCTAAAAAAGTGGAAAGTATGCATTTCGATGCGTTTGAATCTGAGAATTATCCAATTTTAGCAAAAAGCGGAGTTGTCATAGATTACAATTTTCCCTACATAAAATGCTGGAAGTCAAGCGATCAGTTTACCATAGACAAAAGTTGGGAAACCAAAGTTGGATATTTAAAGTTGTTTCCGGGTATAACTAACAATTTCGTTGAGAATGTGCTTAAGAGTGACATCAAAGGATTGGTATTGGAAACGTTCGGTAGCGGAAACGCAATGACAGATGCCAATTTTCTCTCAATGATTTCTGAGGTAATTGCAAACGGGTTGGTGATTTTTAATGTTTCTCAGTGTCTGGGAGGTCGCGTGATCCAGGGCAAGTACAAAACTTCAAAGGGATTGAAGGATGCTGGGGTTATTAGTGGGAAGGATATTACCAGTGAGGCAGCAATAACCAAATTGATGTACCTGCTTTCAAAGAGCCTTGGAAATGATATTCTTAAAATCCAACTTAGCCAATCTTTAAAAGGAGAATTAACTGATTAAGTTGAGCAAAGTACAATTTTACCGCACATAGGAAAGTTTATATTATTCTTGCAAAACGATTTTATTTATGATTTATTTGTGCCCTGAGTTTTCTAAAACGGGATTGAGAAGGAGAGGTGACCGAGTGGCTTATGGTGCTCGCTTGGAAAGCGGGTGTACTTCAAAAAGGTACCGGGGGTTCGAATCCCTCTCTCTCCGCATTAGAAATCGCAGTGAGTAACATATTAACTTTAATCAATAATTTACATTAAAAACCACATTGGGAATTAAAACTTCAACTATGAAACGATTATTCGCCCTTTTGACATTAGTATGTGTTTTGGCATTTGCTAATTCAATCATTGCGGTGGCACAAGATGATGCTACTGATACGGAACAAACAGAAGCAGACACAACTATTGTTGAGGATGCCGCAGAGGAAGCAATTGAAACTATACCTGCAGAAACTATAGCACCGGCAGAAGACCCTTTTAGCGATAGCGGTGATGAAGAGCTTACTTTTCATCAACAAATCAAAGAGAAATTCATCGAAGGCGGATGGGGGTTTATGGGAATTGTGCTCTTATGTCTGATTATCGGTCTGGCAATTGCCATTGAAAGAATAATCGTATTAAATCTTGCAACCACAAATACAAAGAAACTATTGGCTAGTGTCGAAGACGCGTTAAATCAGAGTGGTGTTGAAGGTGCTCTTGAAGTTACAAAAAATACAAAGGGACCAGTTGCATCCATTTTTACACAAGGCCTGATGCGCATGACTGAAGGAATTGAAATGGTTGAAAAATCAATTATTTCATACGGATCTGTTGAAATGGGCAGATTGGAACGAGGACTTATTTGGATTTCGTTGTTTATCTCACTCGCACCAATGCTTGGTTTCATGGGAACTGTAATTGGTATGATCGGTGCATTCGATGCCATTGAGGCAGCAGGTGACATTTCTCCACAAATTGTGGCTAGAGGTATCAAAGTAGCCTTGTTAACAACAGTTGCAGGACTTATTGTTGGAGTTATTCTTCAGTTGTTTTATAACTACCTTGTTTCCAAAATTGATGCAATGGTTAACGACATGGAAGACGCTTCCATTACGCTGGTAGATATTCTTGTTCACCATAAATTAACAAAATAACTAATTGGTTAGTTAATAATTTATATAACTTTATAAGCAAGATGGATTTTATAGATATTGGAATCAAGTTTACTTATGTTTTACTGGCTATAACTACAGTTACAGCAATTGTAATGCCTTTAATTCAGGCATTAAGCAATGACCCCAAGTCGCTGCTTAAGTCAGGAGCTGGATTAGGAGGGATTTTATTAATATATTTTATTGCTTACCTTCTTGCTGGAAACGAAGTAACCGCTAAATACGCAGAGTTTGGTGTTGATTCAGCAACTTCCCAAATGGTGGGGGGCATATTAATAACCATGTATATATTGATGTTCACTGCATTGTTAGGAATACTATATTCTGAAGCAAGTAAAATGTTCACTTAAAAGCATATGACCAGAAAGCAAAGAGAGAGTCCGACAATAAATGGTGCACCAATGGCAGATATTGCCTTTTTGCTGTTGATTTTTTTCCTGGTTACTACTACCATCGCAACTGACAAAGGCTTAAGCATGTTACTGCCTCCAAAACCAGATCCGGAAAACAAACCTGAAATAAACATCCATGAAAGAAATATCTTTAAGGTATTGATTAATTCAGCAGATCGGTTATTAGTAGAGGATGAACCATTGGAGGATCCAAGATTGATTCGTCAAATGGTAAAAGACCATGTTTTAAATTATGGTGTTAATCCAAATTTGGCTGACTCTCCTGGAGATGCAGTTGTTTCATTCAAGGCAGCCCGTGGTACATCATACGAGATATACATTGCAGTACTAAATGAAGTCCAGGGCGCTTATTATGATATGTATGCAGATCGGGCCGGTGTTACAAATGAAAAGTGGAGAAAAATAGCTTCTGATTTGGGAGATCCTGAGAATAAACGAATTTATCTAGCGGCAAGGAAAGATTTCCCAATGCAGATTTCTATAGCTGAACCCTCAAACTAAGTAAAGGAAAATGGCGAAGTTTAAAAAGAAGTCAAAGACATCACAGGAAATTCCAACAGCATCTTTGCCTGATATCATTTTTATGCTCTTGTTTTTCTTCATGGTAACCACCGTATTAAGAGAAACTACAATAAATGTGCATCAACGAATTCCTGGTGCAACCGAACTTAGAAAACTACAACGAAAATCACTTGTCAGCTATTTGTATGTGGGAAAACCAAAACAAGAGTCATTTGGTACTGAACCTTTGATCCAGGCAAATGATGTTTTTATCAAAGTTGACGATATCGTTTTGTGGGTAACACAAGAGAAGGATAAATTGGATGAAGTGGAGCGTGATCAAATCACAGTGGCCTTAAAAGTTGATAAAGAAGTAAAAATGGGATTGATAGGAGACGTTCAGATGGAGCTTCGGAAGGCAAATGCTCGAAAGTTGATGTACACCACAATAATAAATATTGACTATTAGCTATAAGAAATTAAAGTATATTCAAAAAGTCTTTTCTATATCAGGAAAGACTTTTTTATTGCAAGATGGAATTAAATAATCCGAAGATCATCAGAGCCTGGTGTGTATATGACTGGTCAAACTCTGTTTACAACCTGGTCATCACTTCTACCATTTTCCCCATATACTACATTAGTGTAACAACTACAACCGGGTCTGATTTGGTTTCTTTTTTTGGATTTTCTGTTCCAAATACAGTACTCTATTCCTATTCGCTTTCATTTTCCTTTTTAGTAATTGCTCTTCTTCAACCACTACTATCAGGCATCGCTGATTCTGTGGGAAACAAGAAGTCCTTTATGCGGGCATTTACATACCTGGGTTCGATTTCTTGTATTTCTTTGTATTTCTTTAGTGGAGAAAATATTGAATTTGGAATTGCTTGCTCTGTATTGGCAAGTATAGGCTATGGAGGTGCACTTGTATTTTATAACTCGTTTCTTCCTGAAATAGCCTCTTTCGATCGTTATGATCAGGTAAGTGCCAGGGGATTTTCGTATGGCTATGTGGGGAGTGTATTGTTGTTGGTTTTCAATCTGGTGATGATTCAAAAACCCGAGTGGTTTGGGATGGTGGAAGGGAGTTTGCCTGCCAGGATATCATTCCTAACTGTCGGAATTTGGTGGATCGGTTTTTCACAAATTACCTTCTATTATCTTCCTGCAAATGTTTACAAACAATCCATAAAGAGAAATTACCTGGTTTCCGGATATGCAGAATTACGAAAGGTATTGAGAAGCTTGAAAGGTCTGCCAGAGCTTAGAAAATTTCTCTTATCTTTTTTCTTTTATAGCATTGGTGTTCAAACCATCATGTACCTGGCAGCAACGTTTGGGGATAAGGAGTTGCATCTTTCCTCTGGTAAATTGATAATTACTATATTGATTATTCAATTGGTAGCTGTGTTTGGTTCTTATTTATTTGCAAAAATTTCAGAATATAGAGGTAACAGGTTTTCATTATTGACAATGATTGTTATTTGGATTGGAGTTTGTATTGCTGCATTCTATACCTATACCGATTATGAGTTTTTCGCCCTCGCTTTCTCTGCTGGTCTTGTTATGGGGGGGATACAGTCCTTGTCAAGAGCCACATATACCAAATTGATTCCTGCTGACACAATTGATCATGCTTCCTATTTTAGCTTTTATGAAGTTACATTCAATTTGTCCATTGTGGTAGGAACATTTTCCTATGGGTTTATCGAGCATTGGACAGGAAGTATGCGGTATAGTTTACTTGCTCTCGGAGGCTTTTTTATTGTAGGCATGTTTTTTCTCTGGAATGTCACAATTCCTCGAAAATCACAGGAAGCGGTTATCCTGGAAAATGGATGACCTGACCCTGCCACGGTATGATATTCAGGTTAAGGAGTCCGAAAAGGGAACCGTAATTTTTGACGTAATAAGAAAAAAATTTATTGTTCTGACTCCTGAAGAGTGGGTTCGTCAGCATTTGGTAAACTACTTGATCAACCATAAAGGATATCCAAAATCCTTAATTAAGGTAGAATCAGGATTGAAGTATAATCGGTTACAAAAACGCAGTGATGTGTTGGTTTATGACCGAATGGGTAACCCCTTTTTATTGGTTGAATGCAAGTCTTCAAAAGTCAAGATCAACAAAGAAGCCATCTACCAGGGTGCTGCATATAATAAAATAATTGGTGCGCAATACTTACTGGTTACAAACGGGTTGATTGTTTTGTGCGCAAATTTGGATGATTTACCTCTTAAATGGTCAGAATCCGTACCAGAATTTCCGGAAAGTTAACCCTCCACAGTGAACTATGTTAGTTACTGAAATGGCTATACTGATTTAATTCAAGAATTGATTTACATCGGTGTAAGGAAGGTCAAAAGCTTCTGCAACTGCCTTATATACAATATGCCCGTTGATTATATTTAAGCCAAGTTTTAGATCTTCACGATCTCTACAAGCCTGTTTCCAGCCTTTTCCAGCTATTTCAATCGCATATGGAAGTGTAGCATTGGTCAAAGCTACTGTTGACGTATAAGGAACAGCACCAGGCATGTTTGCAACACAATAATGGATCACATCATCAATAATAAATATTGGATCTTCATGTGTTGTTGGAGAGCAGGTTTCAATGCAGCCACCCTGATCCACTGCCACATCTACTAACACCGTACCGGGGCGCATGGATTTAAGCATATCCCTGGTGATCAACGAAGGAGCTTTGGCCCCGGGAATAAGTACAGCACCAATGATCAAATCATGGTTACCTATCATAGCTCGAATGTTGTACTCATTGGACATTACTGTTCGTACATTCGGTTGCATAATATCATCTAGGTACCGTAACCGTGCTAAGTTAAGATCCATGATTGTAACATCTGCACCCAGGCCAGCTGCCATTTTTGCTGCATTTGTACCAACAGTTCCACCTCCAAGAACCAGTACTTTTGCAGGAGGCACTCCCGGAACTCCTCCCAACAGTATTCCACGTCCTTTTAGTGGTTTTTCAAGATATTTTGCCCCTTCCTGAATTGCCATTCTGCCTGCAACTTCTGACATTGGAATTAATAATGGGAGGGATCGATCTTTGCTCTCAACCGTTTCATATGCAAGACAAACAGATTTGCTTTTAATCATTGCATCGGTTAATGGTTGGTATGAAGCAAAGTGAAAATATGTAAAAAGAAGCTGATCCTCTTTTATTAATGAGTACTCTGACTCAATCGGTTCTTTTACTTTAATGATCATTTGAGCAGTGCTATATACTTCTTCAATTGTTGAAAGTAAAACAGCACCGGTAGATTCATACTCATTATCAGTAAATCCACTTCCTTCTCCTGCACTTGATTGCACGTACACCTCATGCCCTCGTTTCACCAGTTCTTTTGCCCCGGCAGGTGTAAGACCAACTCTGTCTTCGTTCTTTTTGATCTCCTTTGGAACTCCAATAATCATGATTAAAATATTTTAGTTTTAGAGGCTCAAATATACTTAGTCAAGGATTTATTTTACGGAATTTTAAATGATTGTTCCAGTCCAAATCGGATTTAATAGATTATTTGGTATTGAGATTAGTTTCCCAATATTTATTTGGTTAACGAACCATTATTCGCTGTAATGTATTTGAATTTGACGTCTATGGCTTGAATTTATTCTATTATTCGCAGAAAATGTCGATTTGAAAGGTCGGCTTTTTTGATTATTTTTGGCAGATTCGGCAGGCAGCAGGCAGTGCTGAATTGAACTCATTTGATTTGGAAGTCACAAAATCGCTCTCAGACATAAACATAGAAATATCTGAAATCCTTGCGGATTACAAGCTGGCAATATCAAGCAGGGAAGCCAGTTTAATTGGCAGGAAGGAAGTGTTTATGGGGAAGGCAAAATTTGGCATATTCGGTGATGGCAAAGAGATACCCCAGATTGCCATGGCCAAGGCTTTTAAAAAAGGAGATTTTAGATCAGGATATTATCGGGATCAAACATTCATGTTTGCAATAGGTGAGCATACCCTGTTGGAATATTTTGCACAATTATATGCACACACCGATGTGGTTGCTGATCCTGCAAGTGCAGGGAGACAAATGAATGGCCACTTTGCTACAAGAATGATCGACGATGGAGGCAACCTTGTAGATCTCACTAAAAGAAAAAATAGTAGTTCTGACATTTCACCAACCGCAGGGCAGATGTCACGATTATTGGGGTTGGGATGGGCTTCTAAATTATTTAGAAACATAAAGTCACTTCATTCTTATAAGAAATTATCAAATAATGGAAATGAAGTAGTATTTGGCACAATTGGAAATGCTTCTACTTCTGAAGGAGTTTTCTATGAAACAATAAATGCAGCCGGCGTACTTCAGGTACCTATTGTAATCAGTGTGTGGGATGATGGATACGGAATTTCAGTTCCTCAGGGATTTCACACTACAAAACAATCTATCTCAAAAGCACTTGCTGGCTTTCAAAGAGACAAAAAGAATCAGGGGATAGAAATTATTGAGGTAAAAGGATGGAATTATCCTGAATTGGTTCAGGCTTACCAATTTGCTTCAAATCTGGCACGGAAAGAACATGTACCTGTACTAATTCATGTAACCGAACTTACACAACCCCAAGGGCATTCAACATCCGGTTCTCACGAAAGGTATAAACCAAAAGAACGGATAGAGTGGGAAAGAGATTTTGATTGTGTTTTAAAAATGCGGGAGTGGATTCTTGAAAACCAATTTGCTTCTGAGCAAGCCCTACAAAAGATAGAAAAGGAAGGGAAGGAGGAAGCGAAACTTGCAAGAAATACAGCATGGAAAAAATACCTGGGCGAAATTGTATCGGAGCAAAAAGAACTTCTGGAATTAATTGACATAACATTTGCTGAGACCGCACAACAAAATGAACTTAATCACTTAAAAAACGAATTAAGTTCCCTTGTGAATCCT